>Ga0308395_1000393_pt1 | contig 35208 bp, 23 predicted proteins | sample Hotspr20SampleP4_FD_202097 | JGI IMG/M metagenome (GOLD analysis project Ga0308395, IMG submission 202097) | Hot spring phototrophic mat microbial communities from Mushroom Spring, Yellowstone National Park, Wyoming, United States - 20050930_P4 ...
AGATCTATCCCTGGAAGATCAGGCGGGTCTCTCCGCGTTGCTTCATCCGGTACAGGATCCTCATACCTTCGTCTGTAATCCGGTGGATACGGAAGAGTTATGGCAATTCTTTTTCGAAAGCGGCTTTCTGTATGCCGATAAGTACGATTCCATCCGGCTGGATAAGGAGGAGTTCAAGCGGACCTATGAAGCTCTCTACACCCGCAGTCCTTCCATCTCCAGGTATTTCATCTACCGGGAACATGGGTCCCTTTCGGCACATATGTCGATGTTGCGGTTCTATCCCCGGTCCTGGCTGATCCAGCACCATGCAGCCTCCAAGGAAGGGCATCCCCTGGCGGGGATTGTGGTGCTGAAGCAGGTGGGTACCTATGTGAACGAGTTTCACCTGCATCCTTCCACCCGGATGGATTACGTGATGTGCTATTTTCGGCCGGAGAACAAGTTCCCCAACCGGGTCTTTGGAGGGGTAGCACGCTACATGAACGATCCCAAACGTTCCTCCCTGGACTTCTTCGCGTATTTCCATCTGACTCCCGAACAAGGTGGGGAGGATTGTTTTTACCAACTGTTTCCCACGCAGGAGGAGGATCTGGAAGTCTTGCAAGGGATGTACGAGAGGACATCCGGTGGGCTCCTGATCGATGCTCTGGATCTTTTCGGATGGAAGGAGTCGGAGGAGGAACTGAACGCAGAGTATGGGAAGATAGGATTTCAAAGGGAACGGTATTTGTTTTCCGTGCACCAGAACGGAGTATGTCAGGCTATCTTCATGGTAGTCCGATCCAATGTGGGGTTGAATCTTTCCAATCTGACGAACTGCATACATGTCTTTATCCTGGAACCGGAACGTCTGGAACCGAAGGTGCTGTTCCATGTTTTACAGAGCATGAAACGCTATTTCTTGAAAGACAGGTTGCCGATTCTAGTGTATCCTGAAAGTTATATGCGGGAACGGAATCTTCCGTACGAAAAGACGTACACCCTGTGGGTCTTGAGCATGGAAGCGACGGATGACTACTTCAAAGCTCTGGAAAGCATCTTTAAGAGGCCCATGCATGGATAAACTATACAACAGTATCATCATCAATAACTTCCTCAAGTTGGTGAAGGCTCGGTACAGTTATATCAATATCCTGGAACTTCTCCAGGCTGCGGACATGGAACTGTACCAGGTGGAGGATGAAAGCTGTTGGTTCACACAGGATCAGGTAGACCGATTCTACGAGAAGCTCGTAAGGCTCACGATGAACCCAAGGATCGCACGGGAAGCGGGGCTGTACAGTGCCTCACCCGAAGCCTTGGGAACGATGAAGCGATACGTAATGGGGATGCTAGGGCCAGGGAAAGTGTTCGAGAAGGTAGAACAGATAGCCAATGGGTATACTCGATCCTCCCGCTACAGTTCCCGCAGGCTGGGAAAACGGACGGTAGAAATCATCGTAACCCCCAACCCAGGGGTACAGGAACGGCCCCATCAATGTGAAAATAGAATCGGTTACTTCGAAGCGATCGTTCGGGTGTTCAATCATCGTATGCCCCATATCGAACATACCGAGTGCATGTTCAGGGGGGGAGCCGTCTGCCGGTATCGCATTTCCTGGCAGGAGAGTCCGGCAACCATTCTCCGGTGGATTCGAAACAGTGCCCTTTTGTTCGGGGGGGTCGGGCTGGGATCAGCGTGGTTCAGTCCTACCGATTCCCATGTGAAACTCATCCTTACTGCCGGAGGTCTCACCCTCTTGTTAGGTCTTTCCTTACTCACCGAACACCGGAATCGGAAAGAGCTGATCAGTGCCCTGGATAACCTGCGATCTTCCACCGATCAACTGCTGGATACCATCAGTATCAATTATAACCACGCTCTTCTGATCAACGAGATTGGCCAGACCATCAGCAAGCACATACAGGTGGATCGGATCCTATCCGGGGTGGTAGAGGTGCTACAGAAGTACCTCGATTTCGATCGGGGGTTGATCCTATTGGGCAATCCGGAAGGCACCTTCCTCGAGTACCGAGCCGGCTATGGGTACAGTGGGGAACAGCTGGCCATCCTGAAGGCCACCAGGTTCCATCTGGACAACCCCAACTCCCGGGGCATCTTCGTTGTCTGTTACCGGGAAAAGAAGCCGTACTTGATCAACAATGTAGAGGAAATCCTCGATACTCTGAGTCCTCATAGTCTGGAGTTCGCCCGATTCATGGGATCGAAAGCCTTCATCTGCTGTCCCATCCTCTATGAGGAACAGTGCCTGGGAATCCTGGCTGTGGACAACATTCTCACCAAACGGCCCCTCCTGGAACGGGATCTGAACCTCCTTATGGGCATCGCTCCGGAGATCGGGATCAGTATCCGGAATGCCCTGATGATCGAGGCGCAGCAGCGTCAGTTCCAGTCTGTACTCCAGACCCTCGCAGCCAGTATCGACGCGCGGGATTTCCTCACCGCCGGGCATTCGGAAAAGGTAACCTCATACGCGGTGGGGATCTGCAGGGAACTCGGCTTGTCTCGGGAGTACACGGAAATGATCCGGGTGGCCTCCCAGCTTCATGATTATGGGAAAATCGGGATCCGGGATTCCATTCTCAAGAAACCCGGTCCCCTCTCACCCAAAGAGCGGGAAGAGATCAAGGCACACGTAGAGAAAACCGAGCGGATCCTCCGGAACATACATTTCGAGGGGATTTACAGAGAGGTTCCCTCCATAGCGGGAGCCCATCATGAATGGATCGATGGCTCAGGCTACCCGAGGGGGCTCAAGGGAGAGCAGATTCCCCTGGGGGCCAGGATCATAGCCGTAGCCGATTTCTTCGAGGCTATCACTGCCAAGCGGCATTATCGGGAACCGATGAGTTTCGAACAGGCCCTGGCGGTCCTCCGAGAAGAGAGCGGTAGGCATCTCGACCCCATGGTGGTGGAGGCATTCATTGGGTATATCACGGGGGTGCGTAGGCTAAAACCCTACGACCCGACTTCTTCGCAGGGTAAGGAGCTACCGGAGGTGAATCGGAGAGAGCTTGCGTTTGAACCTGGGTCGCCGGAAGTGAATCAAGGGGACCCGGTGGTTCGCCCCCAACAGGCAATCAAAGGGGTATAGGTAAACCTGCCCGGATCCTCGAAGAACCGAATGAAGTCTTCCTTGAACTCTTCCGGGTTGTTATACCCTGGAAGGGTGAACTCCATCTTTTTTGCCAGGACCTCGATCTTCCTGATCCAGTTGAAGGCATCGGAATTACGGAGGGATCCATAGATTAGGTGATGGGCTTCCACATGAACGTTTATATCTTTGAACCCGAGTCGGTACAGGTGGGAGTAGAGCTTTCGCCCCGCATAGGGATCGAAATCCAACTTTTCGGCCATCTGGGTGATGGCCGCCTGGATGGCCTTTTCCAGACGCGGGGAAAGTCCATAGTGGTTCAGGCAATTGTGATCCAGATCGATCAGGCAAAGGATTCCTCCCGGCCTCAGTAGACGAGTGAAGTTCTGAACGAGGGAAAAGGCCTCCTCTTTGAAGTACTCCAGGATGAAGCGCACCCAGACGAAATCAAAGGAGCCGAGATCCGTAAGGGGTTCGCGGATGTCCCGTAAGGCGAAGGTTATGCCTTCCCCGCCGTACCGTTCTGCGGCATGCCGAATCCGCTCTTTGGAGCCATCCACCCCCACGGCGAACCCTTTGGGTCCCACGACCTTTTGGAGGATGGCTGTAGTTCTCCCTGTCCCGCAGCCGATATCGATCACCCGCATCCCCTCGGACAATCCGGCTCGGGTAGCTTGTTCGATCACTTTCGCTTCTTCGGTTTTCAGTTCCAATCGGAGGATTTCCTGATCGTTCTCCATGATGTAACGGATCTTCATGGGCTAGTTCCTCCAAAATGGTCCGGATACTTCCACCGGTAGTGGGAGTTCTCCCAGCTCCGTTTCAAGGCATCGTTCAGCTTATAGACGATGAAGGATCGTTTGGGGTCCCGAATCCAGAAAAAGGACCGGAAAAGTCGGGCGGGGTAGGAGGGGAAGGAATATAACCGTTTCTTGATATAGTTGTCTGCCGTATACACGGTTTCAGGATCGATCCCTTCGGGCCGATGGGTCAGGTAGGAGAAGCGGAACTTTTCCCAGTCCCTGGGGAAGTCGGAATACAGGAGCCGGCCCTCCCTCTGCAGTTGCTCCATCAACGCCGTACCGGGAAGGGGAGTGAGGATGCTGATCTGAACCATGTCGATGCCGGATTGCAGAATGAAATGGGCCAGGTCTTCATAGTATCGGGGAGATTCGTGATCGTTCCCCACGATGAAAGCCCCCAGCACTCCAATGCCGTGCTCGTGCAGGCGGCGCACCACGGTTCGATAATTCTGCACTCCCGTGCGCAGGTTCACACCCTTGTGCATCCCTTTGAGGGAATCCGCATCGGTAGTTTCGAAGCCGATGAATACGTACGCGCACCCTGCCTGGGAAGCTAGTTTCAGTACCTCCGGATCGTCAGCCACATTGATGGAAGCCTGCATCCACCAGGTTTTTTGGATGCCCGAATCGATCATTCCCCGGAAGATCTGGATAGCCCTCTTTCGGCTTTCCAGGGAGTAGCCGATCAGGTTGTCATCCAGGAAGAAGAGGTACGGGCTAGGGATCGCAGCCAGTTCCCGTAACACAGAGGAAGCAGTTCGCTGCCTGTACGCTTTTCCCATGTACCGGGATACGGAGCAGAAGCTACAGTCGAAGGGGCACCCCCGGGAAGTTTGAATGGAGTTCCAGAGATACTCCGGATGGAGGAGATCCCTTCGGGGAAGCACCTCGAAGGTGGAAAGATCCAGAACCGGACCCTGGTAGATTCCCCCCATGCGGTTGGCCTCGAAATCTTCCACCACCTTTCCCCAGATTCCCTCTACCTCGCCTTTCACCACCGCATCGGTATACTGGAGAGCTTCTTCGCTGAGCATGGAAGCGTGGATTCCTCCAAGCACGACGGGAATCCCCTTCTCGCGGTAGAGGGAAGCGAGCTGGTAAGCGCGGCCAATGTTACTGGTAAAAGCTGTGATCCCCACTAGATCCGCTTCTTCCACGTTGGAGGGGCCGAAATTTTCATCCACGATCTTCACTTCCCAGGAATCGGGGGTTACCGCTGCTACATAGGCAAGACTCAACGGAGGGAAAAGGGAAAACTTACTGAGCATGTATCCGCTCCGCCGGCCTACAGGATTGATCAACAAAAGTTGTTTCGCTGCCATTTCTAGGTTCTACCCTTCAAGAGGATATAACGCTTCTCCCCTATCGGGCAAGGGTATGGGATCGAGCAATACCTATCTTGCCCTTACAGGGAAGAATAAGTATTTTAGTATACGAACGTACATATCAATCCATAGGTAAAGAAGGAACACGGTATGGCTTACATTAAATCCGCTCTGGAGATCGCGTTGGAGAAAACCGAGGGTATCAAAGGGGATAAAACGGCTCTGCGGATTGCCTCGGCAAAAGAAGAAGGAAAGAAATTGGCTTCTGCATTTTTCTCGGATCCGACAATAGACTTACAGAAAAAGTTTGCCAGCTATCCCAAGGAGGAACAGCCCTTCGTACGGGAAGGGTTTAAACAAATCCTTCTCTCCAACCTGGTTCTTCCCCGGGATGATAGGGATCTCACTCGTCTCGATGCCATCGTAAAGGCTTTGGAAATTCTACTTCCCGACAAGGGGAACCTCAAGGTGTTGAAGAGTCAGATCCAGCAGTTCTTCAAACACTGCCTGGAGGATCGAAAACGGCTCACCGAAGCGTTGAATAAACAGCTAGGCCCCCTGATCCGGCAGAAGGAGCAGGAACTGAGTCAGAAGCTCGGCCGCCCCGTGCGGATCGATCCGTATTCCGACCCTGATTTCGCGAAGGCCTACAACCAGCACATGGGAAACCTGGAAGACCGGTATAACCAAGCCCTCGGCGAACTGAAGGAACAATTACAGGAGATGTTGAACCATAAATAGCTGCGCTAAGGGAATTGCATGGGTACAAGGCCGAAACCAGCCCGAGGGGTCAATTAACGGAAGCTCTCTAAGCCGGGAGCCATGGTGAGTTTCTGGAACTCTCCCGCCAGAAAGGCTTCGATGTTCCGCAGGATCATTTCCTGCATGTTGCGATTTGCCTCCTGTGTGTCGGAGGCGATGTGGGGAGTGAGAACCACGTTCATCAGTTTCCGTAGATCTTTCTCTTCCGATTCGGGAACGTAGGGTTCCCGGGTAAACACATCCAGGGCTGCTCCTGCAAGGTGGCCCGAGGCAAGGGCATCGTAGAGAGCCCCCTCGTCTACCAGTTTGCCCCTTCCTGTATTCACCAGGTAAGTTCCCTTAGGCAGGAGTTCGATCCGTTCCTGGTTGAGGAACCGGGTCGTGTCGGGGGTAACAGCAAGGAGGAGGGAAAGGATCTGCAGATTTTTTGCGAAAGTATCGAAATCCGTGTAGTAATTGGCCAGGTGGTAGCGGATGAGGTATTCTTCAGGGCCAAGACCCTCGGAGGCTGCTTTTCGCTCCAAAGGGGTCCTGCCATAGGCAATCACTCGCATCCGCAGGCCGAGGGAGGCAATCTCTGCAACCCGCTTTGCGATGTTTCCAAATCCCGCAAGACCAAGGGTCTTGCCTGCCAGTTCGAACCCCATGCGCCGGGTGAACCTTTCCTGCAAGAACTCCCCATGGCAGAAGGGGATGTTCCTTGCCAGGCTCAGGAGCAAGGCGATGGTGTGCTCGGCCACGGATTCGTCCAACGCGCCAGGAGTGATGCACAAAAAAATCCCCTGGCTTTTGCACTGCCCCGTATCGATTCCATCGAACCCGACTCCATACCGAACGATGAGGGCATGCCCCCCTGTGGCATTTTCTGCCAGAGCTTTGTAGAGAGGGCCCTGGTACCGTTCTGTACCCAGAACGGCAATCCGGGCCCCGGAGACCCGGATGGCTTCGGCCACGGACGCCTCCGACGGGTCCGATACTTTCCACCGGTACTGGGGGAAGGAACTGAACAACTCTTTCCCTTTCTGGAATTCCTGTTCCGTGATCACGATAGGCGTCTGCATGGTTAGCGATCCTTTACTGCGGATAGTGCGTTCTGCAAAGTTTCCCGGGCCGAGCGGTCGAGGAAGAGGGTATCCATGCCGAGGCCGATGAAGGTGAACCCTTCTTCGATGGTGGCCTCGAGGGACGCTTTATCCGATTGCACCACATGGATTCCCGCGGCTTTCCGGGCGCCGCGGCAGGCTTCCAGTACTTTCTTTCGGGCTTTCGTCATGAGGGGATCCGACAATTGCCCGGGGATCCCATAGGAAAGACTCAGGTCGTAGGGTCCGATAAAAACCCCATCCACTCCCTCGACGGCCAGAATCTCTTCGATCGATTCCACCCCTTCCTTGGTTTCGATCATCACGATCACCAATCCTTCCCGATTGGCGTGTTCCATATACTCGGTAAAGGAGAGGCCGTAGTCGTTCCCCCGGAAGAAGGCAGTTCCCCGGATCCCCTGGGGAGGAAACTTCGCCGCCTGTACCGCACGCTTTGCCTCATCGGCGGAGTTCACCAGAGGAACGATCACTCCCCAGGCACCTGAGTCCAGTACCTGCCGAATGGCCAGGGTGTCGTTCTCCCGTACCCGAGCCAGGGGGAGGGCACCGTAGGGAAGCTGGGGGCCTCGGCCCTGCATCCCTCGGGCCGCATCGGTGAAATCCCGGACACTCATGTCCGAGTGTTCCATGTCCAGGGCGATCCAGTCGAACCCCACCTGGGCCAGTATCTCCGCTACCGCAGGATGGCCGATTTGCATCCAGGAGCCCAGGCTTACCTTTCCTTGCCGCAGTTTTTCCTTCACGGGATTCACGTGGGTTAGACTCATAAGCACCTCTCACAGGGGGCAGACATTGTTTTTCATGGAGTGCACCCGTTGTTTGGATCGTAGCGAAAAATCTTTCCAGAATCAAGGCGAAAAAGGATGGATTAAATTACCTATCCTTCTCAAAAAACCTTGACCCGCGCGAAGGATTTCTTTTATTCTATGGACAGATGGAAGTTGAAGGCAGTACAGGCAGGTATTTAATTCTCGGTATTTGGCGGCTCCTTAGGGCGACCCTTTCGGCTATCAAGTTCTGATTCTTTTACCGAAGGCCGTTCTCCCTTAAGGGGCTACCAGGTCCTGTGTAAGGGAGGCGGCGTATGAAATCCACACTACTGAAACCAGAACTCGAGGAACTCCTGGCAAAGAAGGACTATCCGGCAATAAAAGAGTTCTGCGAGGAAGAGCATCCCGAGATCGTAGCCGAGATGTTGGGAAGCCTGGAAATCCCCCAAATCTGGCAAGTTCTTACCCTCCTCAGCATCGATCGAAGGGCCAATATCTTTAGCCGTCTCGATGAGGACATTCAGGAGGAATTGGCCGATTTCATCTCCCGCAAGGACCTTGCCCTTATCATATCCGAGATGCCTGCCGACGACCGGGTAGATCTTCTTCGCCGTTTCCCGGAAGAAAAGCGGGAACCGATCCTTTCCGCCATTGCCCACGCGGAACGGGAGGATATTCGGAGGCTGTTCGGGTACAAAGAAGGAACCGCTGGCGCGGTAATGACCTCCGAGTATGTTACCTTGAAACCCAATCAAACCGTCTCGGAAGCCATCGCGGCCATACGGAGAGACGCCCTCAACAAGGAAACTGTCTACTATGCCTACATCATCGATGATCAGCGGAGACTCATTGGGTTCGTGAGCCTCAGGGATCTGATCCTTTCGGACCCAAACGCGCTGATCCAGGACATCATGCACGAGGAGGTGATTTCCGTCAAAGCGGACGAAGACCAGGAGGTGGCTGCCCGGACGATCCAGAAGTACGACCTGATCGCGTTGCCGGTGGTGGACGAGCATGGAGTGCTGGTGGGAATTATCACCCATGACGATGCGGTGGATATCATCACCCAGGAACAGACAGAGGATATGGAGAAGCTGATGGCCATCGCGGGAGCCCATGAGGCGGCAGGGTACATGAAGACCTCCACGTGGAAACACTTCAAGCGGCGGGTAGTATGGATCGTCGCCCTCGCGGCCCTGGGCCTGTTTTCTGGTTCCGTCGTCCACTCCTTCGAGGATACCTTGATGAAACTGATGATCCTGGCCCTCTACATGCCGATGGTGGCCGATACGGGGGGGAACACGGGGAGCCAGACGGCAACGGTGGTGGTTCGAGCCCTTGCCTTAAGGGAAATCGGTCCAAAGGACTTTTTCAGAATCCTGTTCAAAGAGATCCGTATCGGCTTACTCCTGGGTACGATTTTGGCAGTCCTATCCTTTGGGAAGGTTCTCTTCCTTTCCCAGGACACCTACATTCCTCCTGGTTTTTCCCTCGAGAGGATTGGTCTGGCCATTGCAGTGGCCTTGGGGTTACAGGTGGTTTCGTCCGCCATCGTGGGTGCGAGCCTTCCGCTATTGGCAGCATTCCTGAAGGCAGACCCTGCGGTGGTGGCAAGCCCTGCCCTCACCACGGTTGTGGATGTAACGGGGTTGCTGATTTACTTTACCTCGGCAAAGTATATACTGGGACTGTAGAGGAAGGGGGGCTTATGGCACAGGAGAATAGGGATTTGATCGTGGTGGTGGGTAGTGCCAACGTTGACTATATCATGTGGGTTCCCCATTTGCCCCGGCGGGGTGAAACGGTGGCGGGATCGGGGTTTTCCCAAAGCTTTGGGGGGAAGGGGGCCAATCAGGCCGTGGCGGCGGCCAGAGCCGGAGGAAAGGTCGTATTGGTTGCTTCTCTGGGTCAAGACGCTCTCTCGAGCCAAATGCTTTCCGCCTTTCAGAAGGATGGAATCCAGACTGAGTTCATCATGCAGACTCCGGATGCCTATACCGGTACTGCCCTCATTCTCATCGATCCCAAGGGGAACAACTGCATTGCCGCGGATCCGGGAGCCAATTCCCTCCTTACTCCCCAGCAGGTAGACCGAATCGAAGGCCTTCTTCCTCGAACGGCAGTTCTACTGGCGCAGTACGAGATCCTGGGCGAAACGGTAGCCCGGGCTCTGGAGTTGGCCTCTTCCTATGGGGCGCGGACCCTCTGGAACTTCGCGCCTGCGCGTCCCTTTCCGTTCATGAAAAAGTTCTCGCAAACCGACATTTTAATCGTGAACGAAACGGAGGCGGCTTTCCTGGCGGGAATGGCTCCGCCAGAAACAGATACGGAAACCGTAGAAGCCCTGTATCGGATGCATGAACTGGGTTGTGAAACCATCATTCTGACCCGGGGGGTAAAGGGCTCCAGCGTATTGAGGGAAGGGAAGGTGATCCATGTCGAAGCGTTCCCGGTAGAAGCGGTGGATTCTACCGCGGCAGGAGATGTGTACTGCGGCACCCTTGCTGTGGCCCTTTCGGAGGGTAAGCCGCTGGAGGAAGCCCTTCGGTTCGCCTCCGCTGCATCGGCCATCTCCGTTACTCGGTGGGGAGCCCAGCCTTCGGCACCCTACCGTTCTGAAATAGAGGAATTCCTGGTACGACGCCTATGAACAGAGGGAATGGGTTCGAAAAGTATGGCTTTTTCAAGGTGTCGGTAGCTTCCCCTCGGGTAATGCCAGCTGACCCGGCCACAAACGCGGGATACATCCTGGAAGCGATGGAAAAAGCCCACCGTGAGGGGGCTATTCTCCTTGTTCTACCCGAGCTCTGTATTACGGGGTATACCTGTGGAGACCTGTTCCATCAACACACCCTGTTGGAAGCGGCAGAAAAAGGGATTTGTTCGATCCTAACCCAAACTGTGGGATCCGCCCTTGTCACGATTCTAGGGGCCCCCGTCCCTGTGGGGAACCGCCTCTTCAACTCGGCGGTTGTGATGCAAGACGGGAAGATCCTGGGAATCGTACCGAAACAGTATTTGCCGAACTATAAAGAGTTCTATGAGGAGCGGTGGTTCGCATCTGGTATGGGTACCGAGGGAATGAGGGTTTCCTATGCGGGCTCCGAGGTACCCTTTGGAAGGGATCTACTCTTTCGATCGGAGGAAGACCAACGGTTCATCTTTGGGGTGGAAATCTGTGAGGATCTCTGGTCGGTGCACCCGCCTAGCTCCGAATTGGCCCGGGAAGGAGCGCTGATCCTCTGCAATCTTTCAGCCAGTAACGAGGTGATTGGAAAAAACCTCTATCGCAGGGATCTGGTAAAGATGCAATCGGCCCGCTGCGTGGCCGCCTACCTGTACGCGGGAAGCGGGGTCCTGGAATCCACCACGGATCTGGTATTCGGAGGTTCTACCTTCATTGCGGAAAACGGGGTGATCTTGGCGGAGGGAAGGAGATTCTCCCGGCAACTGGAACTGGTGACGGTGGAGGTGGATCTGGATCGGCTTCTGGCAGAGAGACGGATGTTGACTCCCTTCATGGATAGGGAAAAGAGTTCCAGCGGATTCCCCTACCGGATCGTATCGATTCCCGCAATGCCGCCGGATCGATCGCCTTCCCTACATGAGAGAAAGTTTTTCCGCCGTATCGATCCCTACCCATTCGTGCCCGGCAATCCCGCGGAACGGGATGAACGGTGCGAGGAAATCTTCGCCATCCAGACGGCAGGTCTGGCCAAGCGGATGGAACACACCAGAAGCGAAACGGCAGTGGTGGGGATTTCCGGGGGTCTGGATTCCACCCTGGCCCTTCTAGTCACTGCACGGACGTTCGATCTAGTAAGAATTCCTCGGAAGCAGATCCTGGCTGTAACGATGCCGGGCTTTGGCACCACCGACGCTACATACCAAAATGCCCTCCAGTTGATGCACTCGTTAGGGGTAAGCCTACGGGAAATCGATATCAAAGCCGCCTGCCTCAAGCATTTCGAGGACATCGGGCATGACCCGAGCATACACGATACGACCTATGAGAACGTACAGGCCCGGGAACGGACCCAGATCCTGATGGATCTGGCCAACAAGCACAGGGGCCTGGTGGTAGGAACGGGGGATCTATCGGAACTTGCCCTGGGGTGGTGCACCTATAATGGAGATCACATGTCCATGTACGCGGTGAATAGCGGGGTCCCGAAAACCCTGGTACGATACCTGGTACAGTGGATCGCGGACCATGTGTCGGAAGGCTCTACCCGGGAAGTGCTCCATCGGATTCTCGCTACCCCCATTACCCCCGAACTCCTGCCCCCAGATCCCCACGGGAGGATCCAGCAGAAAACGGAGGATATCATCGGCCCCTACGAACTCCACGATTTCTTCCTGTACCATTTCCTTCGCTACGGGGCTCCCCCGGACAAGATCCTTTTTCTGGCAGGTATTGCCTTTGCCGACAGGTACGATGAAGGCACCCTACGGAAGTGGCTGGAAGTGTTCCTCAAGAGGTTTTTCGCTCAACAGTACAAGCGTTCCTGCGTTCCCGATGGGCCCAAGGTGGGAAGCATCAACCTGTCCCCTCGGGGAGATTGGAGGATGCCCAGCGATGCCTCGCCGGCTGCGTGGCTGGAACAACTCCGTAACCCCCGAAAAGACAGGTAGGACGGCTGCGTGGCTTAGTATTTGTAAACCCGCTCCCGGCAACTCGCTGCGGCGTCAGGAGTATACAACTCCTACTCGACCACAACTCCTACTCAAATAGAAGCCTCCGCAGAACCGTCTGCAAAATCCCTCCGTTTCGGTAGTACTCCACTTCTACCGAACTGTCCAGTCGACAGAGTACCCGGAACTTCTTCGTCTTCCCCTCACGGGAAGTGGCGGAAACATCGATTTCCTGGCCGGGCTGGACTTTATCCGTGATGGGTATCGAGTACAGTTCGGTTCCGTCCAGGCCGAGGGTTTCCCGGTTCTGGCCAGGAAGAAACTGGAGGGGAAGAACGCCCATTCCCACGAGGTTGCTCCGATGGATCCGTTCGAAGGACTCTGCCAGTACGGCGCGAACCCCCAGGAGCATCACCCCCTTTGCGGCCCAGTCCCGGCTAGATCCCATTCCGTAATCTTTCCCTGCCAGGATGATGGTGGGGGTTCCCTCCTTCTGGTACCGTTGGGCAACCGAGTAGATGTCGGAGGTTTCCCCACTGGGGATGTGCAGGGTAATGCTTCCCTCAGTCCCGGGAACCAGAAGGTTCCGAAAACGGGGGTTGGCGAAGGTTCCCCGGGTCATCACCCGGTCGTTCCCTCGCCGGGCGCCGTAGGAGTTGAAATCTTTTACCGACACTCCCAATTCTATGAGGTACTTGCCTGCGGGGCTTCCGGGTGCTATGGATCCGGCGGGACTGATGTGGTCGGTGGTGGTGCTGTCCCCCGCTATCACGAGGACCCGGGCTTTTTCGATCGGCCGAATCGAATGTGTCTTCCTGGAAAGGTGCTGGAAGAAGGGAGGCTCCTGGATATAGGTGCTGGCCGGATCCCACTCGTACAGTACATTCCCTCTTAGGGGGATGGCATTCCAGAGGGCATTGGAGGTTTCGATTCCCTCGTAGGCAGATCGGAAGAACTGGGAAGTGCGGGTCATGAGAGACTGGATCTCTTCCTCCTGCGGCCAGAGGTCTTGCAGATAGATAGCTCTGTCCGTACCACAGTACCCAATGGGTTCTTTTTCCCAATCGATGTCGATCCTTCCTGCCAGGGCGTAGGCTACCACCAGCGGGGGCGAGGCGAGGAAGTTGGCTCGTGTAAGGGGATGGACCCTTCCCTCGAAGTTCCGGTTACCGGATAGTACCGAAACCGCCACGATTCCACTTTCGGAGATTGCCTGGCCGATTGCCTCCGGTAGGGGGCCGGAGTTCCCGATGCAGGTGGTACACCCATACCCCACCACATGGAAACCCAATCGTTCGAGGTAGGGTAAAAGGCCAGCGGATTCCAGGTATCGGGTAACTACCCGGGAACCTGGTGCAAGGCTTGTCTTTACCCAGGGTTTGGGTTCCAATCCCAATTCCACCGCTTTTCGGGCTACAAGACCTGCGGCGAGCATTACCGAAGGATTGCTCGTGTTGGTACAACTGGTGATGGAGGCGATCACCACTGCCCCGTGGCCGATCTCCCTCTTACCCTTCCCCGGTATCTCGAAAGAAGCTCTCTTGTTGAGTTCTTCCTTGGGTAGCCCATATCCCCGTTTTTCCACAGGCCGTAGCAGAGCGTCTTTCCACTCCTTCTGGATCGCTCGGAGGGGGATCCGGTCCTGCGGCCGTTTGGGGCCCGCCAGGGAAGGTTCTATAGTGGAAAGATCCAGTTCCAGTACCTTTTCGTAGAAGGGCTCTTCTTTGGAGTCGGATCTCAGGAGCCCCTGAAGGGTGAGGTATTGTTCGGCAAGCTTCACCAGGGAGTATGGTCTTCCGGTATCCCGCAGGTACTGGAGGGATCGATCGTCGGGCGGGAAAAATCCCATGGTAGCTCCATATTCGGGGGCCATGTTGGAAAGGGTAGCTCTGTCGGGAATGGAAAGAGACCGTGCTCCCGGCCCTATGAACTCTACGAACTTGTTCACTACCCCTTCGGCTCGCAGTATCTGCGTCAGGGTAAGAACCAGATCCGTGGCGGTCACACCGGGTTTTAAGGATCCGGAAAGGCGGACAGCCACCACCGCAGGAGCGATCATGTAGAGGGGTTGCCCCAGCATGTTGGCCTCGGCTTCGATCCCCCCTACGCCCCATCCTAGGACCCCCAACCCGTTGATCATGGTGGTATGGCTGTCCGTGCCTACCACAGAGTCAGGAAACACGAAGGTCCCCTGGGGAGTTTCCTGGGTTCGCACCAGGGTGGCAAGGTACTCGAGGTTCACTTGATGGCAGATCCCTCCCCCCGGTGGAATCACCTTGAAGTTCTGGAAAGCTTTCTGCCCCCACCGGAGGAACTCGTACCGTTCGCGGTTCCGTTCGAACTCGATCTTTAGGTTTTCTTCCGCGGCCTCCGGGCGGCCCCACACGTCCACCTGCAGGGAATGATCGATCACCAGTTCTACGGGAATCTGCGGGTTGATTCGGGTGGGGTCTCCCCCTAACCGGGCTACAGCGGATCGCATAGCCGCCAGGTCGACCACGCAGGGAACCCCTGTGAAATCCTGTAGGAGTACCCGCGCAGGGTTGAAGGGGACTTCGATCGAGGAGGGGGAGGTAGGATCGTAGGAAAGGAAGTTATCGATGTCCTTTTGGGTCACCTCTTTTCCGTTTTCCGATCGGAGAACCGACTCCAGCAGGATCCGTAGGGAGAAGGGGAACCTGCGAATCTGGGGAAACCGGGTTGCCAGCTTGGGCAGACTCAGGTACAACAGTTCCTTCCCTTCAAAGGGAAACGAAGACAAGCAAGAGAAAGAGTCTTTGGGCAGCGGGTTGTTAGAGCGAGGATGGGACATGCGACCTCCCTGGGAAAATGGTTTTCCCCAAGAGTAATGGGAGACCTGGGGGGTGTCAAGCAGAGGGAAACTTGGTACTATGCCGGTCATGGATACACAGGATCGTAAAACCCTTGGGGTGGTAAGCGCCGCTCACACCCTGGTCCATTTGATCGAAGGAGCTCTCCCCCCTCTTATTCCCCTCCTGCTAGGGGTATTCGGAACCGATTATTTTCACCTGGGTATGGTGATGTCTGTTTTTTCCTACACCTTTGGCCTGGGGGCTTTTCCGTCGGGAGCGTTGGTAGATCGGGTGGGTCCGACCAGACTGCTCGTCCTGTACCTATTTGGAGCCGGGATCCTATGCCTTTCCGTCCTATTCGTACAGAAGCTTCTCCCCTTCGCGATTCTTTTAGGGTTTCTCGGCATTCTGGGCAGTTTTTACCACCCTGCCGCCAATACAATCATCAGCGTGGGCATCAAGGAGAGGGGAAAGGCCTTCGGCATCAATGGGATCGCGGGAAGTTTGGGCACCTCCCTGGTGCCCTTTGTGGCGGCTTTCCTGGGGGCCCGATGGGGGTGGAAATCTCCCTATGTACTGTTCGGCATCGGGGTTCTGATTGTAGGTTTCTTTGCCCTTTCCCTCCCTTCCTATCGGATGCAGCCTGCGGACAGGAAGGCGGATTCCGACGACGGAACGGCTAGGGGCGCGAACCGAATCATCACAAAGGCTCTCGTACTTTTCTATCTCTCCTGTGGATTGGCAGGGATGGGGAATCGGGGGGTGTTGACGTTTCTTCCTTCCTATCTGGGTAGCAAGTTTACCCTCACTTCCCTGGGATTGGATTCGGTACGGGTAGGAGGAGTTTTCGCGACCCTTACCCTTATCGCGGGGGCGGCGGGGCAGTACATTGCCGGCGCGCTGGTGGACCGCTACCGCCCCCAGCGGCTATACATAGTCACCCTCTTGATATCCTCTGCCAGTATCCTCCTTATGTCCTTTACCGGCGGGCTTCCCCTATTCCTGGGAGCGGTGGGTTTCGGATTTTTCAGTTTCGCCGTGCAACCGATGCAGAACACCATCGTTGCCAAGCTTCTTCCCAAGCATCGACAGGGGATCGGCTACGGATTCATGTTCTTCATGACCTTCGGGATCGGTTCCGTGGCAGCGGCGTTCTCTGGCTGGCTCGCCGACCGGTTCGGGTTGAGCAGTGTGTTCCTGGCGATGGGGTTGTATTACGTGGCTTCTATGGGCACGATGTATGGGGCGGAGTGGAAGGTTCGAAGGCAGGAAGGATCACGGTAAACTTGGTTCGTCCGGGCTCGCTTTCGAAGGAGATCCTTCCCCCCTGTTCCTGCATGATGGTGCGGCAGATTTGAAGCCCGATCCCCACCCCCTCCTCCTGCTTCTTTGTGGTAAAGAAAGGCTCGAAGATGAAGGGTTTGATCTCTTCCGGAACCCCTGGCCCGTTATCGATGACCGAAACGTGTACCTCATTTCCCACTTTCCGGGTCTCCAGGATCAATTCCCCCCGGTACTCCATGGCCTGCAAAGCGTTGGTGATCAGGTTCAGCCATACCTGGGTAAGAGCTTCCGAGGAGCCCCAGACCTGTACCCCTTCATACCTCCGGATAACCTGTACCCCATCCTTGAGACGGTTTTGAAGAAGAACCAGTACCGTTTCCAGGTCCTGTTCCACCTCCACTACCCCCCGTTCCGTCTTCGGTCCACCTTGTAGGTACCGGCGCAAGGCCTTCACCACCGAGGAGGCTTTCTGGGCAGCGAGTTCCACTACCCCGAAGGAACGAAACACACCCACGATGTGGGTGGTGTGCTGAAGGATCTCCCGTTTGGAAAGGTCCTGGAGGCCAGGGATCAGGAGATCGAGGTATGAGGAAAGAGAAAGGTCGGAAAGAAGTTCCGCTGCCTCCTCTGGATCGGGGATTCCTTCGGTGCGGAGACGGTCGGCAAGGTTCGAAACTTCCTCTTCCGAGGGTAAAGTTCCGAAGTAGGGGGAGGATCGGGAGAGCTTCAGAACCCACAGGTAGAACTCCCGATCCTCTGGATCGAGACAGTAGAAGTAGGGGATTTCTTTCTGTAAGAAGTGATCCATCAACTCGGTAAGGGAATGGACGGAGGATAGGATGGCACCCAGGGGAGTGTTCAACTCATGAGCTATGCCTGCGGACAGTTGCCCCAGTACGGAGAGTTTTTCTGCCTGGAGGAGCCGTTCCTGGGTGTGGGAAAGGGTCGAGAGGGCGTTTCGTAGTTCCTCGTTTGCTTTCTGTAAATCCCGGGTTCGCTCCTCTACCCGGCGTTCCAGTTCCGCGTTGAGGGCTCGGATTTTCTCTTCCTGTTCTTTCAACGTAGTGATGTCGATGGTGGTGCCCAGCACTCCCACGATTTCTCCCTGGGGGTTCCGTAACGGGATCTTTGTGGTTAGGTGCCAGCATCGGCTTCCATCCGCCAGGATGTGGCTGTGCGCGAGGCCTACTCTTGCCTGCCCTGTTTCCATTACCTCACGGTCTTCAGCCCGAAATCGTTCCGCCTCCTCCTTCCAGGGCATGGCATAGTCGTCCAGCCCGACTAGATCCTCCACCTTCTCCAATCCTGTGTCATGGAGGAACAGGTGGTTACAGCCCTGAAATCTAGAGTGAGTGTCCTTCCAGAACACCTGTACCGGAATGGTATCGAGGATAGTTCGGAGGAACGTGTTGGTTTCGGCCAATTCCTTTTCCCGTTCTTGCACGGCCTCTACCATCGATTGAAAGGAGTTCCGTAGCCTCTCCAGTTCCAGGAATCCTTGGGCCGGAATCGGCAAAGAATAGTTCCCCTTTGCAATGGCCTCTAGACTGTCCGCGAAGGGCTTGAATTCCTTTTCAAGGGAGTGACTCACCTGCCGGGCGGTAAAAAAAGAAAAGAGGGAGAAAAAGGATAAAAACACTAGACCCCAGGTTGCCAGAGCACGGAGAGGAATGGTAGTTTTCGCTTCCTCCTGTACCACTCCCACGATCCAGGGGGGCTCTTCTACCGGAGCGGTAGTGAAGATCATCCTCCCTTCTCCGAACATCGAATGCTCCAGTACGGAAAGGGAAGGGGAGCGCGTTTTCAGGGTATCCTTTACCGCGGGTATGGACCGGAGGTTTTCACGACGAGCTACGAATCGGGGATCTGGGTGCACCAGAAGGTTCCCCTCCCCATCGCAGGCAAAGAAGCTTTTAAACTCGATTTCACCCATCTTCGGAAAGGTGAAATATTGAAGAAACAACTGCGGATCGACCCATCCGATGCAGTAGTCCCCCCCTGCCTTCATACTGATGGAGAACACGGGATTGGGGAAAAACGGATTCATCCCTATGGAGGACCAATGGATTGGAGTTGTCCGCGGACCGTTTGTAACGGATTGAACAGGTAGGAGAAAGGAGCAATCGTACCCGAGCATTGTGCGGTTTGCAGGGATCGCTCCCTTTACGTGATACGTTACCCCGTCCACGATCCAGAGGGAGAGGAAAAAGGGCTCGCTCTGGATCAAGGCGCGGCCGAAGGTTTGAAACCCTTCGGCCAGAGGATCGGAGAAGGTTCCGGAAGCCCAGTATTCGGCAGCGGTTTTCAACGCTGCCTGAAGTGACGAACCCCGGACCCTCAATTCTTCTGCCAGAATCTTCGTTGTAGATCCCTGGAGGGATAGTACCTGGTTTTTCGTACTTCTCTGCAGGAAAACGAGGGTGATGAGGGTAAGGGCGCCAAAAAGAAGGACCAATGCAATTGTGGTACGGTATGTGAAATAGGTGCCGAGAGTCCTAACTTTACCCGATTCCCGTATGCCTGGGTGTTTCACAACTCCGGCTCCCTCTCCGAGATCAGGGTAAAGGCCCCTTCTTTTATTGTAAGAATAAACAGGGGTCGACAGGCATCCCCCGTTTCATCGAAGCGGATCTTCCGCTGAACCCCCTCTAATTCCCGAATCCTCTGGAGGGCTTCCTTCAATGGTTCACCGGTCTTTCGCTCCTTTAAGGCGGCTTCCAGATATTTCACTGTTTCGTACGCATGCACAGCCCCAAAGGGCGGAATCCTGCCGAAGGCTTCCTGGAACCTGGCTTTGAAGCGGAGAAAGCCTGGGGAAGAATCCACCGGGTTGTAGGACTGGGCTATGATGGCCCCTTCCACAGCTTTCCCTCCATAGGTGATGAGATCCTTATTGATGGCCCACCCGCTTACTGCGATGAGTCCTTCCGGCACCCGTTGCCTGAATACCTGGGCGAATCCCGCAGTATCGATGGAGCTGGCTACCACGCACAATCCCTCTGCCCGGGGTTCTTGTTGCAGGGCTTCGTCGATCACTTCCAGGTAGGGAGGCGGTGTGCGAGTTCGGAAGCCGATAGAAGGCGCAACGATTCCTCCCCGTGCCTGGTACCGATTGCGGAAGGTGTTTGCCCAGGCTTCTGAATGGGCGGCATTCCCTTGGTCGTAGATACTCAGGAAGATCCGCGAGCCGAAGGTTTCGGCCATGTGATCTGCCACTGCCCGGGCCTCGGAGGTGGAGGAGTTTACGATACGGAATAAGGCATCGTCCTTTTTATCGAAAATCGGGGACGAGATGGAGGCGCCCAAAAGGATCATCTTTTTTTCTTCCAGGAAGGGTAAAACTTCTGCCGCAAGGGCACTGGTGGCATACCCCATCACCACTTCGATTCCCATCCCTGCGAACTCTTTGGCGTTGGCCAGTGCCCGTGCAGGTTCCCCCCCGTCGTCTCGCACCACGAGCTGTATGTGAAAGGGGCCATCCCCCTGATTGATCTCTTCTACTGCCAGGAGGGTACCCTCGTACAGGTCTTTGCCCAGGCTTGATCCCCGACCCGTGAGAGAGGTGGAGAACCCCAGGGGGTAGGTGATTCTTCGATGACAGGAGGCGGCAAATAGAAGGAGGATTCCAAGAAGAAAAAAGACGGTTATTTGCCAAGGAGTAGCTCTGGATCGTTGGAAACTGTAGTTGGGCTCATGGATCGATGCACCCTGATCATTGATCTGCCCCTTCATACTAAGAAGTATGGGTCTAGCAGAAAAGGATGTCAACAGAGAGGACAAGGGCACACAGCCTTCCTGGAAGAGAACTAGCCCTTAAAAATCCCGCGTCCGACGGTAAAATACGCGAAAAAATAACAAAAAAGAGCAAAAAAAGAGAGCAAAAAAAGAGCGCTCCCTACCGGAGCGCTCTTCGTTGGGACTTAGAACTTCAAGGTTGGCACTTAGAACTTCATGTAGAACCGCCCCAGGATGTACACCACGTTCATGATGGTGTTGTTGGTTCCCATCAGGGGATACCGATATCCCACCTCCAGTTCGATGGGCATGAACGTCTTTGTGAAGAAGAGGCCCAGCGCCGGGGTTACGGAGAGGATGGTGGAGGCAGAGTCGGCCTGTTTAGTTCCCTCGATTTTATAGTCCGGAGTCATCTTGTAGGTGAAGGGGAGGAATGCTTTGAACACAAGGCCGTCCGCTACAGGCGCCCAGTACTGGGGCTCGATTTCAATGGTCCAATCGTACCCTTTGGCTACCTTCGTTTTATCTCCGAATGTAGCGTTCTTGTCAGTTTTTTGCTCCGGATAGTAGATGAACTCGCTGTAGAGGTTCACGAAGAACTCGGAGGTTACGTTGTAGTCGAAGTACAGACGTCCGCCCAGGCCCCAAAGGTGGTTGTCTATTTCTTTCAGGACGTGTGTTTCGTCTTTTACTAGATCCGCTTGTGTGGGCTTTGAATCCCCCGGCATGGGGATCTTTACCCCCGGAGCTATGGAGAACCTCATAGTGTCGTTTACTACCGGTGCTTTTTTGCCCACGATTTGGATTTTTGCGCCTGCGAACAAGTCAGCATAGGATCCCAACACTCCTTGGTCGAAGTATAAATACGTTGAAGGCCCGATAGGCTGTTTGTCAAATCCCATGGTAGACCATAGATTCCATCCAGGCGTCCACTGAATGGCGGCGGTGATCCAGTCGTTTACCCCATACTCGAGGGCAATCCCAAGGTTGAAGTACTGAATGCCGTCGGATTTGTTAGTTGTGAATAACGGATTCGGAATGATATCCTGCGCTTCTCCGTCCTTATCCCACGTTTTATTCGCAAAGCCATAGCTAGGGGCTATCGAGATTCGGAGTACTCCTTGGGGAAGAACCAACGCGTCGTCGGCGAATACGGGCAATACGAGGACTAGAAGTACGACAAGAATCAATAGTTTTTTCATACTGTTTCTCCTTGCTTGATAAAAATGTAGCATACCGCTACCCACTATGATTAACGAAAAATCGCTTGACGTCAAGCATTTTTATCGGCCAATGACCGAATTATAGGGAATGACTGAAATTGGAATAAAGTTAAATTGGGGATTAGCGAAATAAGGTGGAATCTAAGGGGACGATTTTAAGATTTAAAACAGCAGTATGTGGGTGTTCCCACCCCCTTGGCCGCCAACACACCCCCGTGTTGAGGAGGCCGGGGGAGTGGAGAGGGGCGCCTCAAGCCTGGATATCCACCGTTTGTCCCACTGACTGGTCGGCAACTGGTTCTGCCTGTTGTGGAGATGTGGATGGGGAGGTGGGAGGAGCCGGTGGCACGGATGTAGGATCTACCGGTATAGGGGCCGGATTTACAGGATTGTAGATTTCCATAAATATCTCCTCTATTAAAAAGGGTAGTCATTGAAGAGGGAAAAGTCAAACTTATCCGCCGGACAATTTTTTGTTCACCTGCTGGATGTCGAAGAGTTCGGGATCGAAGTTGCCCACCCATTCGAGGAGCTCCCGGTACTTCTTCTTGTTGGGGGAGTGCAACGCTTCCAGGATTTCCTCGTATCCTGAATACCCCCCGCAATCTTCCGGAGGACAGGCCCGTTTGCCCGCGAGGCAGACAGGCTTTTTCCGCTCCTCCGGAGGCACTTCCTCTTCGGAGAGGATCTTTTCCACGGTGATCGTGTGCCCCCAATTGTCTCCAAAATCGTACGTGTAGAAGAATCGTTCTTTGGGTTGGAGGTCCAGTTTCTGAAGAGTAACTAAATCCCTGGCGATCGTGTCCGGGGCTTCCTCATCGGGCGGACTGTAGGATTGTTTATCGATCAGGAACTCGTACAGATGGTAATCGGCCCAGCCCATGGCAACCTGGATCACTCTATGGAGGCTTCGCAAGCTGTAATTACCCGGCACCCGGATGCGCCTCCAGATGGGAGGGCGGATATACTGGAGCTGAACCTTCAGCACATAATAGGGGACGCTTCTTCTTTTTGAGCCCTTCTTGCTTTGCCTAGGGGTCTCTTCCTTTTTTACGCTTTCCTGTTTTACGCTTACCTGCTGGGGCTTGGGCGTCGCCTTTTGCCGCGGGAGCTTGGCGGTATTTCCCGAGGAGGTGGCAGTACCCTTTGTTTGCAGGACATTTTCTACACGGTCTCGAATCTCCTGAAAGGTTTGCTCCAGGAGGGGAATGACGGAGAGAGTTTCCGTAAGTTCCGCCTCTGTGCCTGGATTCTTCCGGTTCAGGATTTGCAGGTACTGTTCGAGAAAGCCGAACACTTGAGCCAGACTCATGAACTCATCCGTGGGCAAATCCCGGGGGTCTATCTGCCGACGATCCAGATCCCGGAGCCAGGCGATGTGTTGATCCATGAGATGGAGGATCTGGGATCGCACGGTTCCCGTGTTGCGGTCGGTAAAGGAATTGTAGGATCTTTTTACCCGTTTCCAGAGGTTGTTGAAGAACTTGAAGAAGGAATCCATCTGCTCCTGTGAATGGAAGTGCGTTTCCCTCCCCGAAAAGATCCTGCTCAGTACCTGATCGGGAGAAGCGTTGCCCTGGAAAAAAGCGTCCCGAATATACGCTTCGATGGAACTTTCCTCCAACGACAATCCTATATCCTGGAGGATTTCACCCATGGAGCCGGACTTGCCCTGGGGCTCGGATGGTGCAGGTAGATCCATCCCTTCGTTGGCAATGTGGGGGGAATGCCAGAGCCGGTTCTCCAACCCCACATCTACGAAATGGATGAGGGAGGAAGACTCGATGAAACCGCCCAGATGGATGGGCGGATTGGAGAGTACCTGCTTCCCGGCGTAGTAGTACGCGTAGGCAATCTGTTCTTCGATGGGGTATTTAAGATCTAGATCTTCGAAACTCCGATAGAATCCTTTCTCCAGGGTGCGGAGCCATTCGGATCCTGCCTTCAGGAGGCTTTGACGTTTTCGCTTCGAGATAGGCTCGATCTGGTAGGAGCCTTTTACCCAATCGAGGACCGTGACGAGGAGACCTCCGCCGCTTCTCAGTTTCCACCGTTTGATCCGTTCCGCCAGATCGAAGGCTTCCAGTTCCACCATCCGGCCTTCGTCCCCCTGGGCACTTTCCTGCACATAACGGTTGTAGGGATTCCCCCGGCTAAAGAGACTGTAGAACACATAGAGATCCCGTACCCGTTTGCGAACCCTGCAGGAGGGTAGGGGCTGGGAGGACGGATCTACCAGTTCCACTTCCCAGGGTTTCACGCTAGGGTTCAGGAAGGGTAGGAACCGGTGCCCGGGTATGAGGTACCCGTTGGACAATTCCTCCTCGGTAAGGGAGATGAGGAATTGAGCGTTCTTGAAGAATAGGTGTCTTGGCTGGAATTGGGTGAAGTCCGTTGAAAAGACCAACCCTTCTGATTCCAGAAGATCCAGGATGGTTTTATCGTTCTCGAAGGGGATTTCCTGTTTCTGGAGGTACGCCCGTAACTCTCCATAGGAAAACTTTTTCCTGCACCTGAAGATGAACTCCTGAATGGATTCTTTTAATTTTTTCTGGGAACTCATGTATGTAAGGTACCTTCTTCCAACTGTGTAGCCTTCGCTTCCACAGCCGCTTGTTGATGTTGGGTGTAATTTTTAAGCCATTCCCTGTACGGGGGGTTGGCCAACGACAGGATTCGCAGGGCTAGAAGGGCCGCGTTCCTGGCACCGTTCACGGCTACCGTCGCCACAGGTACACCATTCGGCATCTGGACGATGGAAAGGAGACTATCGAGGCCTCCGAAGGAGGAGGTCCGGATGGGTACCCCGATCACGGGAAGCTGTGTTAGGGAAGCAGTCATGCCCGGAAGATGGGCGGCGCCCCCGGCCCCCGCGATGATTACCTGAATACCCCGTTCTTCCGCCTCCTGGGCGTAGCGCACCATTCGAAGGGGGGTGCGATGGGCAGACACGATGGTGATCTCATAGGGGACCTCTGCCTGAGCCAGGAGTTCTGCGGCTTCCTGCATCACCGGCAGGTCCGAATCGCTTCCCATGATGATCCCCACCAGGGGCGGTTGTTTCTTATCCTTCATGTTGCTTTCGAAGGCTCCTCACTTTAAGTATACCGCGAATTAGCTCCGCTTTCCGCAGTGCTTCTTCGATTGTGGTTCCCAGGATCGTGACATGCCCCATCTTCCGAAAAGGTCGCACCTCTCGTTTTCCATAGAGATGAAGGGAGACCCCGGGAATGGAGAGAGCTTCCTTCATCCCTTCCACGAAGGGGATGCCTGTTTCTCCCGCTTCTCCCAGCAGATTCAGCATCACTGCTGGCTGGGTCAGTTCCGTTGCACCTAGGGGTAACCCTGTGATGGCCCTAATGTGCTGCTCGAACTGGGAGGTGAGGCAGGCTTCGATAGTGTAATGCCCGGAGTTGTGAGGCCGGGGCGCAACCTCGTTCACAAGTACTTTCCCGTTTTTAGTCAGGAAGAGTTCCACCCCGAACACCCCCACCCCCTGAAGGGCCTCCACTGCTGCCTGGGCAACCCTCAAAGTCTCCCTTGTTACCTTTTCCGGTATGCGGGCAGGAGCGAGGACAGTGTCACAGATATTGTGATCCGGATTGAACACCATTTCGACCACCGGATACAGAGCGGTGTTCCCCGCCCTGTCCCTCGCCACCATCACTGCCAGTTCCTTCTCGAAGGGAACGAACTCTTCGATAAGGGAGGGGGTGTCCATCGGGGGATCCGTAGGAGATTTGAGGATTCTCACCCCCCTTCCGTCGTACCCTCCCGTTCTGCTTTTCTGCACCAGGGGGTAAGGGATGCCGTGTTCCTTGGCTAGACGAGAGAGGGTTATTGCTAACTCCGCGGCTACATTACCAGCGTCGAATCGAAAGAACCGGGGCACTGGTACACCCGCCTTGGAAAGGACTTCTTTCTGTACCCATTTGTCCTGGATCACCTGTAGGAGACGGGGGGAGGGATACAAGGGGTACCCTGCCTCCTCTGCCGCTAGTAGGGTCCTGGTATCGATATGCTCAATCTCGTAGGTACAGAGATCGGAATGCTCCATTAGTTGTCGCAGGGCGAAGCCGTCGTAGAGACTGCCTTGAATGAAGTGGTGGGCAAGGGGCCGGGCAGGAGCTCCGAGGTCAGGATCCAGCACTGCGTACTGAAATCCCAGCTTGCAGGAGCAGTAGATCAGCATCCGGCCTAATTGTCCCCCCCCTATGATACCGATGGTACGGGGCAACTTGCCTGCAATGGCTTTATGCATGGGATGGCCCATTGTACAGGATCGGGAAGATTTTAGGAAGACTCTTACTCCTCCCGCACTTTGAATCTACCCACAAGGGCATCTACCGATTCGATGGTCTCTTTACTCACTTCGCTTGTATCCCTCACGTGAGCCACGGCAGTATTGATCTGGGCTGCCCCGGCGGCCATTTCCTGGGAACTCTGGTTGATCTGCCGGGTAATATCAGAAAGGCGATGCATTTCCTCTAGAATCGTCTTGCTGCCCAAAAGAATCTCGGAGGACCCGTTCTTGATTTCCGAGGTAATCTCGTTGATCTGCTGGATAGCCTGGAGAACCTGGGAACTCCCGGCACTCTGCTCCTCCATGGCATTACGGATCTCCTGTTCCTGATCCCGAACCTTCGTCACCCCTCCCAGAACTTCCTCGTACTTCGATTCCGCATCCTGGGCGTAGGAAACCGCCTCGGTAATCAGTTTCCGTACATCATTCAGTACCCGGGAAATCGCTTTTGCCTGATCCCCCGCATTCTCGGCCAATTTTCGGATTTCCTGGGCTACCACGGAGAATCCCGCACCCGCTTCCCCTGCATGGGCTGCCTCGATGGCCGCGTTCATGGACAGGAGGTTTGTCTGCTGGGCGATGTGCATGATCACCCGATTGGCTTCGATCATGCCCTCGGAAGCGGAGGAGATCTTCTGCACGAAGTCCACCAGACCGCGCAGCCGATCCTTTCCCACACCGGAAGCGGACAGAAGGTGTTCGATGTTTTCCTTGTTCCGCTCCACCGTCGAGTGAACCGATCGGATGTTTGCTACCATCTCTTCGATGGCGGAGGATGCCTGGGTGATACTGGCCGCCTGGCTTTCGATGAGATGGTTGAAGGATTCGATATTCCGGTTGATCTGTTCCACCGTGGCTAACGTTTCGGTTACGCTGGCAGATTGATTCACCACCTGGTTCTTTACCGATTCGATGTTGGCGGCGATTTCCGTGACCGCCGCACTGGTTTCCGTCATATTGCTGGCGAGATCTTCCCCGATCTGTTTTAGTTTCCGGACCGCCTGCCGAATATTTTGCACGAGACTCTCAAGATGGTCCAGGAAGGTATTGAACCGCTCGCTCATTTCGCCCAATTCGTCCTGACTATTCACTGCGAGTCGAATCGTGAGATCCCCGGCCCCTTCCGCCAGGTCCTTCGCGATGGCGGCGGTTTGCCGGATAGGGCGCACGATGAGCCCGCTTACCCAAAGCACGAGGAGAGCGATGATCGCGGTGAGGGAAACAAAAACCATGATCACGGTGCGCAAGAGGTAGAATACCCGTTCCATCAGTTGCGATAGGGGAACGGCAACCCCCAGGACCCAGCCAGGTGAATTGGGGATGGGGGCAAAAAAGAGTTGCTCAGCCTCTCCATCGGGCCGCAGGATCCGGGCAGTCCCCGGTTTTTTCGAAAGCATCAGTTTGCCCGCTTCCTCCAGTCCCTTGAACCCCGCCTTCCCCGATTCCAGTACATTCAGCTTCATGACAAGCTCCTGGTTCGGATGGGCCACCACCTGTCCTGCGCCGTCCACGATCCACCCGTACCCTTTTTTCCCGATTTTGATCTCTGCGGCGAGTTTACTAATCGTATCGAGGAGAACGGTGCCGCCCAAAATGCCTAACTTTTTCCCCTGCAGGTCTTTAATCTCGTGGGCGATCACGAAGATCTTCTGCTGGGTGGCCTTGGAAATTACGGGATTACTGAGGGCATAGGAGTCTTTACCCTGCATGATGGCTTGAAAGTAGGCACGATCGGCAATGTTCGCCGTGGCACCGGAAACTATGTCAGCGCTCCCTGCTTTCCGGTAAATATTGGGCGAGGTACCGTCGGGATAGGCAAGGAAGAACATTTCGAACTCGGGGCGATCTTTCAGTTTGCCTGACAAGTCTTTTTTCACCTGGGTTTCCCAGTCCATGGTGCGAGTTACATTTCTCTCCGCTTGGGCGCGGACTTCCTTGAGTAGACCGATAAGCCACTGGTCTACCACATGGGCTGCTTGGTTCGCTATCTCCTGGGACAGATCGAAAATGATAGGTTCTACGGTGTTCCTGATTTGCACATACGAGATGAACGCGACTCCGATGGAAATTACCGCTACCGGAATCAGCAGTAAAGCCAGCAGCTTCGATCGTATACTTGTTTTCATCATTATTTTCCTCGTTATTAAATGGATTTAAAATTATATAACATAAATATTTTGTACGCAATCCCTTCTTAAATCGGTAAGCAATTCCGAGGGAAAGAAAGTGAACTATCTCGTCAAGGAAGTTAAAAAAGAGAAGAGGTTTCACCTAGGTGCGCCGTTTGCGAATGTTCTTGACGGCTCGTTCTTATTCCACCCAATGTGCGGCTCGGGACACTGCCTTTTTCCAGCCCTCGTAGAGGTTCTTCCGATCCTCCTCGGAGAGGGAGGGGGTAAAGCGCCGCTCCTCTTTCCAGTGATGGGACAGGTCTTCCTGATTCTTCCAGAATCCGGCTCCCAGCCCGGCCAGATACGCGGCACCCAGAGCGGTAGTCTCGGTGATCCGGGGACGGGAAACGGGAACCCCCAGGATGTCCGCCTGGAACTGCATGAGAAAATTATTTGCCGAAGCTCCCCCATCCACCCGCAGTTCCGCGAGCTGGATCCCCGAGTCCTGCTGGATGGCGGAAAGCACGTCCCGGCTCTGGTAGGCGATGGATTCGAGGGCTGCCCGCACGATGTGGGTCCGATTGGCTCCCCGGGTCAGTCCAAAGACCGCTCCCCGGGCATACATATCCCAGTAGGGAGCCCCCAGGCCCGTGAAAGCCGGTACAATGTACACACCGTTGTTGCCGCCCGCTTGAAGGGCGAGGGATTCTGTCTCAAGGGCGGAGGAAATGATTTTTAGCTCGTCCCTGAGCCACTGCACCACCGCCCCTGCGATGAACACACTCCCCTCCAGTCCGTAGTACACTTCGTTATCGATCCCATAGGCAATGGTTGTGAGGAGGCCGTTCTGGGAGGGAACCCGCTTCCTCCCTGTATTCATCAGAAGGAAGCACCCTGTGCCGTAGGTGTTCTTCGCCATCCCCGGCTGGAAGCAGGTTTGGCCGAAGAGGGCTGCCTGTTGATCGCCGGCGATTCCATGAATGGGGATCTCCACTCCACCGGTAAGGGCTGGATCGGTGACACCGAATAGACCGCTGGAGGGCTTTACCGCGGGTAGGATCTGGGTAGGAATCCTTAAGGCATCCAGAATCTTCCTGTCCCAGGTCAGAGAACCAATATTGAAAAGGAGAGTCCGGGAAGCGTTGGTGAGGTCTGTGGCGTGGACTTTCTTTCCCGTCAGGTTAAATAGAAGCCATGTATCCACCGTTCCGAATGCGATCTTCCCCTGTTCCGCCTTTTCCCGTACCCCTTGGATATTATCCAGAATCCATTTCACTTTGGTACCTGAAAAGTAGGCATCCACCACGAGCCCCGTGGCTTCCCGAATGTACGGCTCCAACCCATCCGCTTTCAATTGGTCGCAGAGGGGGGCGGTGCGGCGGCACTGCCATACGATGGCATTGTATACGGGCTTCCCTGTCTCCCGATTCCAGAGGATCGTGGTTTCCCTCTGGTTGGTGATACCGATGGAGGCAACGTCCTTAAAGGAGGCGTTTGCTTTCTCCATCGCTTCCTGCATGACGGAGAGCTGGGAATTGACGATGTCCAGGGGGTTGTGTTCCACCCACCCTGCCTGGGGGTAGATCTGAGGGAACTCCTTTTGGGCAGTGGAAACGATCTCCCCATCCCGATTGAACAGAATCGCGCGGGAACTGGTGGTTCCCTGATCGAGGGCAAGAACGTAGGATGCCATAGGTTTCTCCTCCTTCGAATCGATATTCTGCATTAATCTAGAGTATGGGGATAGTGTAAAGGGAAATTCTCGAACGGAAAAGGGTGCAAAATTCCTGATTTACAATTCTTAAAAGTTACTGCATAATCCGTACCAGTATGACCAGTTGCCCAGAATGCGGGTTCGAATACACACCCGAAGAAGGTTGCAGGGTTTGTGGGTTTCAGGAAGAAGGGAAGGGAGGCTCTCCCTCGCCTCATCCTGTTTTTCCCCCTAATCCCTCTCGATCGTTAAGGATCTCCCTCTCCCTGGGGATCCTTTTTCTTGTAGTGGCGGTGGGGGTTTACCTGGGGACACCCTATCGGAGAGTGTTGCCTTCCGCTTCCGTTACCGGAGGGGAGCAGGGAGGTACACCTTCTCCTGCCGGGGGTGCCCCCCGTATAGGACAGGGAGCCTCTACGGGAGGACAGGGCACTTTATCACCGATAGGTGCGCCCGTGGTATTTGGAAAAACTACACAGGCCACACTCGTTCCTGCCTTCGATATCACCCAGCGGAAAGAACTTCCCCCTACCGATTCCTATGAACGGTACCTGCAGTGGATGCTGAAGAACACCAAACAAACGGAACCTTTCCTGAAAGCGAAATGGGAACGGTCCCGGGAAATTCTGCAGCGGCAGGATATCGTGGAGGAACGGGTGCTCCAGGCCTTCCTCATGGCTCCCCGGGAGGAGTTCTGTCGCCCCTACAACCGCAAGAATGCCTATGCCGATGCGGCGATGCCGATCGGGTATGGGCAAACCATCTCGGGTCCCCATATGGTTTCCCGGATGACCCAGAACCTCCGGGTGGAACCTCATCATCGGGTGCTGGAAATCGGTACGGGCTCGGGATACCAGGCATCGGTGTTGGCGGAACTCTCCAACTTCGTATTCACCATCGAGATCGTGCCCGAGCTTACCCAGGAAACCGACGAGATCTACAAGAAGCTGGAAGCCGACTACCCCCAGTACAAAAACATCAAACGGAAGAACGCCGACGGGTACTACGGTTGGGAGGAATACGCCCCCTTCGACCGAATTATTGTTACCGCGGGAATCGATCATATTCCCCCCCCCCTTCTCCAGCAGCTCACTCCGGGGGGAATCATGGTGATACCCGTGGGGCCGCCCTCTGGCCAGACGGTGATGAAAGTGACGAAGAACGTCGCGCCGGACGGGTCCATCACCCTGGAACGGGAGGACATCTTCCATGGCCGACGGAAGGTGATCTTCGTTCCCTTTACGGCGGGTAAAGGGGAAGTGCATTCCATCGAAAAAGACTTACAGAAGAAAGACTCAGGAAAAAAGGAACAGAAGTAGGATGCGTACCAAACTCTCCTCCTTTCGGTTGGCGGCATTGTTCGTGCTGTCCGTCACTCTCATAGCGTACGAATTGGCTGTGATGCGGACCTTCGCGGTAGGAAGCTGGTCCAATTTCGGAGCCATGGTTATAAGTATTGCCCTTTTGGGGTATGGACTTGCGGGAACCCTCCTTACGTTTCTGGAGGCCCGGATCCGGAAAAACGCCGATACCTGGTTGCTCGTGTCTGCCCTGCTGCTGACACCCGCCATGGCCGCGGCCCATATCGTGGCTCAATGGGTGCCTTTCAATCCCCTCCTCATCACCATGGATTCCACCCAGATCCTCTGGATCGCCTCGTACTACGTGGTGTACTCAGTGCCGTTCTTCATCGGAGCGATATTCATCGGGGTTTCCTTCATCGCTTTCCGGGACAAGATCCATCAGTTGTACTTCTGGAACATGCTCGGGTCGGGGATCGGAGGGTTCTTTATCCTGGGGTTGATGTATGTGCTTCCCCCCGATCGATTGGTAGGGCCTCTGGTACTGTTGGCAGGGATCGCTGCCTACCTCTGTACCCTCGAGTACCGCTGGGAACTGCGAACCCCCATCCTAAACCCTTGGAAGGTTTCTACCGTGGGATTGACATCCCTCCTCTCGGTAGTGGTACTCCTGGTTGCGGGTGATATCCGGGTCTCGGATTTCAAACCCATCAGTTACGCCCGTCAATTTCCCGATTCGAAACAGGTGTACCATACCTATGGCCCGCTCGGGGAATTCGACGCGTTTCAGAGTTCCTTCTTCCACTTTGCCCCGGGACTGAGCGATAACGCAAGTTCCAATATTGCCCGAATGCCCCAGAACGCGTATCTCGGCTTGTATATCGATGGGGATGGCCCTATCGGGATCATGCGCAAGCTAAAGCCGGGGGAGGAAGCCTATATGAACTACCTCCCCATGGCAGCGCCCTACCGATTGTTGAAACAGCCGAAAGTGCTGCTCCTCCGCCTCGGGGGAGGGATCGGCGCCTTCAGCGCCCTTCACCATGGGGCAAAGCAGGTTACCGTGGTGGAAAACAACCCCTACCTTTTGCACATGCTGAAGCGCGACCCTTACTTCCGGGAGTTCACCGACAACCTCCTGTACGATCCTAGAGTCCGGGTAGTGCAAACCGAACCACGGGCGTTTACTGGAAGTACCAAGGAACGATTCGATCTGGTGGAGATCAGCCTGATCGATTCCATCGGCCTTTCTTCCGCGGGTGGGTATCCCATTACGGAGAACTTCATCTACACCGCAGAAGGGATACGGTCGTACCTGTCCTGTCTGGAGCCCACGGGGGTCCTGGCAGTTACGGTATGGAACCGGCTGAATCCTCCCCGGAACGTTCCCAAACTTTTTTCCACTATCGTGGCTGCCTTGAAAATGGACGGGGCTGCCCATCCTGAAAAACAGATCTTCGTTTTCGATCTGCTTCTCTCCACTGCCACTGTTCTGGTAAAAAAGAGTCCCTTCGAACCCAAAGAGATCGAAACCCTCTTGGAGTTCTGCAAAAAAATGTCCTTCACTCCCTGTTTCTACCCGGGTAAGCCGGATCCTGGCCGCACCTTCGATGAGATCCTGGAAGGGTACGACAAACAGATGAAGGGAGGCACGGCCACTACCGACCTACTTCCTGAAGAACTGTACCAGTACACGGTCTCCTGGCTTACCCAGGGGAAGGAGCGTGAACTGTACAAGCGGTACGTGTTTAACATTGATCCAGCCACCGACGATCGCCCCTACTATACAGCCTACGTGAAACCCGCCTCCATTCCCCTGGTCGTGAAAAACTTGAAGGATCTCTCCGAGGAGTGGGGCTATATCCTCCTGGTGGCCACCTTCCTCGTTTCCCTCCTATTCGGCGCCTTGATCATTGCCGTGCCTGCCATCGGACGGTGGGAAGAACTGTTCCAGCACCGAAAGGGCACCCTTCAGGTGCTTGTGTACTTCTCCTGCTTAGGGATAGCCTACATGCTTGTGGAGATTTTCCTGATCCAGAAACTTTCCTTCTTCCTGGAAGACCCTATTTTCTCCACCTCGGTGGTGATCACTGCCATGCTGGTCCTTTCCGGGATCGGTAGCCTCATGAGCGGGCGATCCTCCCTGCCACGAAACCGGCTCCTTACCCTGGCGGTCGCGGGAATCAGCCTTTCCGTTCTGTTCTACATTTTCCTCTTGTCCCCTGTCCTTGATGCTCTTCTAGGCGCACCCTTACTGGTGAAGATCCTCCTTTCGATCCTCTTCATCGCTCCTTCGGCTTTCTTCCTGGGAATGCCCTTCCCCACAGGACTTTCCTACGTTTCCCAGAAACGCCCCAACCTGATTCCCTGGGCCTGGGGAGTGAACGGGTGTCTGTCGGTAACCGGGTCGGTTCTGGCAAGGCTTGCCTCGGTGTCCTTTGGGTACAGACTAGTGTTGTTCGGGGCGATCCTGCTCTACCTCCTAGCTTGGTGGATGTTCCAGAGTCTCACGCGGGAAGATGGATCGAAGGACACAGGCAATGCGAACCTGGAAGGATCAGATTCAGCCCTGACCACCTAGGAACAGGAAGGCCTTGTCCAGTAACCTGCGGTATTCCTCGTACAGGCGAACCAGGGGGGCATCGGTTACGGAGGACTCCAGGTAGAAGGGGAACACCTCTACCTGGGATGCCCCCAGGGAAGATAGCGAACGGAGGAGAGAACCCTTTCGCTTTTCCACCCGGCTGCGTTCCGCGTAGGGATCCCCCCGGTGCTCGTTGTATCCGAAATCATCGATCACAAGAATGGGCCGAAAGTCCTTTAGGGGTAGCTTGTCGTTGACCTTTTCCCAAAAGATGGGGTCTTTCTTCCAGGCTCCCAAGTCCGCTGAGTTGGCGATAAAAACAGGTAAAGGGGTGTGGGGTAAAGGCACGCGTGCCTCTGGAGGTGAAAGGCGAGGCGATGCAGGAGATGTTCGGGAATCCGCCGCCGGAAGTGCAAAGAGACGTCCTTTTTTAAGGACCATTCCCTCCGATTTCGAGGTGGTTTTCCTTCTATGGATCGGCTTACATTCGAGGATCGCCTTACAACGAACTCCCCAGCAGTGGAGGAACCGGCGGAGGAAGGGGGTGCATTCCGCATAATGGTCGGTGGCGATGAGGATGGTATCTCTATTATCCTTATAGAAGTCGCCTGAAAATAGAGGCTTCCAGCCTGGATCGATCCGGGAGTGACGGTAGTATAGCTGCACGAATCGGAAGGCAGCCTCCCTGATACACGCCCTCTGCCCAGAGGCAAGGTCCCTCAGGCGCTGGGCCAACACTCCTGCGTATCCTTTGGAGGTGAGAGCCCCTTCCTCCCAGGTGGGAAACACCAGTTCCTCCCAGAAGCGTGAAGGTTCCCCGAAGCCTAGGATATCAACACCGGAAAGTCGAAGAGCATGTTGGAGCCGTTCCTTCCTGCCAAAGAGAATGGTTTGCAGGCTCAAGGTCCCCGCAAAATCTACTATGAGGAGCCTCTTTACGGTTTCCATCCCTCCATCCTATAGGCAGAATCCCAGAAAAGCCATTCCAATCGGGTGGAAGTGACGAAGGCTTCTCCCATACGCCGCCGGGTCGCTTCCGATGCGGAGGCAGCCGCTTCTTCCAGAGCCTCGATCGCTCGTTCGGTGGCTTCCCCGAACTCTTTCCCCGCGTAGGTCTCGATCCAGCGTTTGTAAGGATTGGATTCTGAAGCGGATCGGTGGATCCAAAGGCCCACCTCACGGTACACCCAGAAACAGGGAAGTACCGCCGCTACCCCTTCCTCGTAGGAGCGGAGGGAGGCCGTAGCCAGGAGGAAGTTCGTGTAGGCGAAGCAGGCGGGAGATTTGCTCTGAACCGGATCCTCCACTCCGTACTCGGTGAAGTAGATCTGGTGCATCGCTTTTTCCACCGTGAAGATACCGGAGGCGAACTGGATGAAGTCACGCATCCTGTGGGGAGTTTCCGAACGAGCGGCCAGCAGGGAAAGGGCCTTTCCATAGTCGAGCAGGTAGAGGGCGTCCTGCTGGATGTAGTGGAGGAACCTGTCCCGGGCAAGGGTACCCTGGGCGAGTTCCTCGTTGAAGGGATGGTGAATGATCGCCTCGTATATATGTTCGATACTGTCCCAGAAAGCTTGAGCGTTCCGGGGAGCGTTCTGTGTCTTTCCCATATTCTTTCTCCCGGAAGATTCCTACTCCCAAAAG
>Ga0308395_1000394_pt1 | contig 35203 bp, 31 predicted proteins | sample Hotspr20SampleP4_FD_202097 | JGI IMG/M metagenome (GOLD analysis project Ga0308395, IMG submission 202097) | Hot spring phototrophic mat microbial communities from Mushroom Spring, Yellowstone National Park, Wyoming, United States - 20050930_P4 ...
CGTGTAACGTTACCGGAATTGTTACGGCGTCCTTTCTGCGTATTTCTCCGGATGCGGGGCTTTCACCACGAAAAACTCCAGAGTTTCACCATCATGATTTTCGATGAGCATCCTGGTGCGGTAGGGGACGAAGAGAATGTGACCTCGGGAATATCGACGGGGTTCCCCTTCGAGGGTGATGGTCATGGTTCCTCGTATGATAATCAGGTAAACATTGGAGTTACTGTAGTGTTCGGGGACTTTTTCTCCGGCAGGGAGTATGATGTGGTTAATCTGTGCTTCCTCTGCGTTCACGATCTGTTCGATGAGTTTCGATTCGGTGCTTTGAAAATGGTAGAGTCGAGGTTCCATGGGTATTTCTTCCCAAACGTTTCTTGATTCAAGAAGAGCGAGATTCCTGCAGGTCCTGGAAGTTCACGATTTCCAGGACGTTTCCTCGAAAAACCATAGCATAAAGGCCTTTTCTGGTGAGAAGTTTGACGGTTTCCTCCTGCATACTGAGTGCAGCGTATATCCCGATGCGTTGAAAATCGGCAAGTTCGGGGAGAAAGCGGGGGACCCTTTCCAATTTTTCCAAGAAGCTTTCTACGTATTCTCCCCGGTCGGGGCTTCCTTTTATTTCCACGATGAAGGCTCGTTTCTTTTTCCGTTCCACAGCCAGAATATCGATTTCCAGCGAGCTCCCGTTGATCCGCACTTTCTTGCGGGTATCGATAACATCGGGAACAGCCTGGAAGTATTTGGAGAGCGCAATATCGATGGAGGGGGCGAAAATATCTTCCACCAGGGTGCCCATACGGTTGGCAAGATTTCCCCAGGCCTGGTTGAGGCTATCGATCTGCTTTTTGGACCACTCTACGAAAGCTTGCGTTTCTCGCTCGCTCTTCTCAATATGCTGCTTCGTCCACTCCCGAAATTCCTGCATCTCTCTATCGCTCTTCTCAATTTGTTTTTTGGACCACTCTGCGAAAGCTTGCATCTTCTGGTCACCTTTTTCGATCTGCTTCTTCGTCCACTCCTTATATTCTCCCATTTCTTTCCGAAATTGTTCCATCGCTTTCTGATTGCTCTCGAGCTGCTTTTGCGACCACTCCTTGAATTCAGTCATCGTGCTCCGAAACTCCTGCATTGCCATCTCGCTCTTCTCAATATGCTGCTTCGTCCACTCCCGAAATTCCTGCATCTCTCTATCGCTCTTCTCAATATGCTGCTTCGACCAATTTTTAAACTCGTTCATCTCTTCTTTGAAATCCTTGATTTCCTTCTGGATATTTTCAATATGCTTTTTCGACCACTCCTTATACTCGTTTATGCCTTCTCTGAAGGCCTTCATCTCTTCTTTGAAGTTCTGCAGTTCTATTTCGGTTTTCTGCTGAATGTAGACCAGACGCATCAGCGCCTCTTCGAGTCTGTCGACCCGTTCCCGAATAACGCTCATGAAATCACCCCAATTTTAGTATAACAGAAATTGGGGTAACTCGCTACCGGCTGCTTTCCTGGGTATTTTCGTGTTTTGGGATTCATGGGTGTCTCTCCAGATCTTTCAAAGGAGAAAAACCGACTTGAGAAAAATGGACGAGGATGATATAAGTGTAAAGGGGGTGAAAAAATGCTCAAGGGAGTCATTCTGGCCGGAGGGACGGGTTCTCGTCTTTACCCCCTCACCAGAGTAACCAATAAACACCTGCTGCCGGTGGGAAAGTATCCCATGATCTTCTACCCCATCTATCGGTTGAAAAAAGCCGGAATCACGGAGATACTTGTGGTTACCGGGAGAGAGCATATGGGGGATGTGCTGGAGCTTCTGGGGAGTGGTCAGGACTTTGGGGTAGAGTTCACCTACCGGGTGCAGGATCGGGCCGGGGGCATCGCCGAGGCGCTGGGGTTAGCCCGAAATTTCGTGGGGGATGGACGGTGTGTGGTGATTCTGGGGGATAATATCTTCGAGGATGATATTTCTCCCTTCGTCCGGGATTTTGTTGCCCAAAAGGCAGGGGCGAAGATTTTGCTCAAAGAAGTTCCCGATCCCCGGCGTTTTGGGGTGGCAGAGTTGCGAGAGGGGAAAATCGTGGCCATCGAGGAAAAACCGGAGAATCCCAAAAGCCGCTATGCGGTGACCGGTATCTACATGTACGATGCGGAAGTTTTTGAGATCATTAAAACCCTCAAACCTTCGCAGAGAGGTGAACTGGAGATCACCGATGTGAACAATGCCTACATTGCCCGAGGGACCCTGACCTACGGAATCCTTAAAGGGTGGTGGACTGATGCCGGGACACCTGCTTCGCTGGCGGTGGCCAATGAGTTGGCCAGGGAAGTGACGCTCGAATTCGAAGGCCTATGAGGGTAGTTATTCTGGGAGCAGAGGGGCAGTTAGGAAGTGAATTCCGGGAGTTTTTGCAGGTTGGGGGAGACTGCTATGCCTTCTCTCGCCGGGAGCTGGACGTCACCGACGGTGAAAAGGTTGTGGCGGTTCTGGCGGACATACGCCCTGAGGTGATTCTCAACTGTGCTGCCTATACCGGGGTGGACAGGGCAGAAAAGGAGCAGGAGTGGTGTTACCGGGTCAATACTCTGGGGGCCAGGAATGCGGCCCACGCTTCCTACCGGGTGGGAGCAAAGATTGTCTATTTCAGCACCGACTACGTCTTTGACGGGCAGAAGACCACCCCCTATACCGAGTTCGATGTTCCTCATCCTCTTTCCACCTACGGATGTTCGAAGCTCTGGGGCGAGCACTACACCAGAAGCTGTAATCCCAATCACCTGATTCTGCGGACTTCCTGGCTTTACGGGAAGAGGGGGCATAATTTTATCAAAACTATCCTGCGCCTGGTGAAAGAAAAACGTGCTCTCAGAGTGGTTGACGACCAGCGGGGGGCTCCCACCTGGACGAGGGACCTTGTAAGGCAAACTCTCCTACTTCTTGAGAAAGACCGGGTAGGCCTCTACCACTGTGCCGATCTCGGTGAGACCACCTGGTTTCGGCTGGCGCAGGCGGTCTGTGTGGGACTCGGTTTTGAGGTGGAGGTGACTCCCATCACCACCGAAGAATACGGGGCACCGGCCAGGCGACCCGGATATTCCGTTCTCGAAAATTACTGCCTGGGAATGGAAAGACTCAACCTGATGCGCCCCTGGCAGGATGCCCTGCGGGAATTTCTCCGGGAAAATCAGGAGGCGTTGCGCTGTGGATAGAAAGGTGCTCCTTGTAACCGGCGGGGCCGGTTTCATCGGTTCGAACTTCGTTCATTTCCTGAGCGAGAATCGGCCTTCCTATGAAGTGGTGAATCTCGATAAGTTAACCTATGCCGGCCGTCTCGAAAACCTGAAAGACCTGCGCATGGAGCATTACCATTTCGTGAGGGGCGACATCTGTAATCGAGAACTCGTGGAACACCTCTTCACCCTTTTTCGGCCACAGTGGGTGGTTCATTTTGCGGCCGAATCGCATGTGGACCGGAGCATCGAGGGGCCGGAAGTGTTCGTGTGGACCAATGTCTACGGAACCCAGGTTTTGCTCGATGTGGCCCGTTCGTTCTGGGAGAGAGAAACGATGGAGGGGGCACGCTTTTTGCAGGTGAGCACCGACGAAGTCTACGGTGCCCTGCCCTTAGAGAGTTCGCAACGCTTCACCGAGGATTCCCCTCTCCGTCCTAACAGCCCCTACTCGGCTTCCAAGGCGGGGGCGGATTTGCTGGTGCGTTCCTATTTTGTAACCTACCGGATGCCGGTGGTCATCACCCGTTCGTCCAATAACTTCGGTCCCAGACAGTATCCGGAGAAACTCATTCCCCTCATGATTTCCCGGGCGCTTTCCGGAAAACCCCTGCCGGTTTACGGGGATGGACAGAACGTGCGGGATTGGCTTTACGTTGAGGATAACTGCCGCGGTATCCTTCAGGCACTGGAGGAGGGAAAAATCGGTGAAACCTATAACCTGGGGGGAGGGAATGAGTGGCGGAATATTGATCTGGTGCGCTTCCTCTGTCAGATTCTTGCCGAAGAAACCGGAAAGAAAAGAGAGCACTACGAGCAACTCATCACCTTTGTACCGGACCGCCCTGGGCACGATCGGCGCTATGCACTGAGTAGTGAAAAGGCGTTTCGAGAACTCTCCTGGAAGCCGCGGTGGCAGTTCGAAGAGGCGCTCCGTTATACGGTGAGGTGGTATCTTCACCATGGGTAAATTCCGCTTTACCAAACTCCCCATCGAGGGGTTAATACTCATTGAGCCCACCGTATTTACGGATGAGCGGGGTTTTTTCATGGAAACCTATAGCTACCGGGACTTCGAAGCGCTGGGTCTTGAGGTGCACTTTGTCCAGGATAATCACTCCCTTTCCGGTAAGGGGGTGCTGCGGGGACTTCACTTTCAGAAACGGCATCCTCAGGGGAAACTCGTGCGGGTGGTGCGGGGGAGCATTTTTGATGTGGCGGTGGATATCCGCCGGGGTTCACCCACTTTCGGGAAGTGGTACGGGTTGGAGCTTTCGGCTGAAAACCGCCGGCAGCTCTACGTTCCTGCAGGTTTTGCCCACGGATTTTTGGCGCTTTCCGAAGCCGAAGTGCTCTACAAGGTCACCGAATACTATGACCCCCAGGACCAGGGCGGTATCATCTGGAGTGATCCCGATATCGGTATTACCTGGCCTCTTTCCGGAGAACCACTCCTTTCTTCTCGGGATCGAAGCTGGGGGTATCTGCGCGAACTCCATGCCTGAGCTTCCGGAAGTCGAAGTGGTGCGAAGGCGGATCGAAGGATACCTGGCGGGCAAGACCATCCTGGAGGTCTCCGATTTCCAGGGGCGCTTTGCGCTGCCGCCGCTTTCCGGAAAGCGTATCGAGCGCATTTCCCGTCACGGAAAATGCCTGTTTTTTGAATTTTCTACCCAAGATGCGCTCTTTGTGCATCTGGGAATGACCGGAAAATTGCTTTTGAGTGAAACTCGCACACCGTTTCCCCACCAGCATCTCGTCTTTTCGCTTTCTGCGGGGATTTTTCTCTCCTTCTGCGATCAGCGCAAATTCGGAAAAATCCGGTATTTTACTGCGCAGGAAAAAGAGGATTTTCTGCACAGTCTGGGCATCGATCCTTTTTCCCCGGCTTACACCTTTGAGCGGGTGGCGAAACTACTCTCCGGCAAAAAGCGCATCAAGGATTTTCTCCTTGACCAGCGCAAAATCGCCGGCATTGGGAATATTTATTCAAGCGAAATCCTCTTCCAGAGCCGCATCCATCCCGAACGGAAACTCGCCACCCTCTCTGTGGAAGAAAAGCACCGCCTCTTCGATGCGATCTCCACCGTCCTTGAAGAAGCGATTCGCTGCCAGGGAACGACCATCCGGGATTTTACCGGCGCCGATGGGAAGGAGGGGACTTTCCAGGAGTGTCTAGCAGTATATGGAAGAGCAAAAAAACCCTGCCTGCGCTGCGGAAACCCAATCGAGCGGAAAGTCCTCGGTTCTCGCAGCACCTATTTTTGCTCCCACTGCCAGCGATAAAGAAGTCATCTTCTTTGCTTCCGTGGGCCCTGAAGATGTTAAGAAGTGGAAATCAGAGCTTTTACTGCCCTCTATTCCCTCAACCATTCTCCTTTCAGGGTCTCCACGCTCAAGCCCCCGGTGTTCCGCAAGTTGATGCGGATTTATTTTTAGGGTCTCAGGCTTGAACACCAGGGTTATTACTGTGCGCCTTGCCTTTTCGTTCGAGGGGCGTCCCTGTGAGGTCGTGTGTTTCGTTTCCGAAGCGGTCTCAAAGCCCCAAAGGACTCTCTGAGAACTCGTATTTTCGTTTCCGAAGCAGTCTCGCTTTCAGAATCCGAAGATCACTTAAATAAGGAGGTTGTCATGCCGGTAAGTTCTTTTCTCTTTTTGTTCTGAGGTTTTGTGGGGGAAGAGGGGATTTGAGAATTCGCCCGGGAAACAATCCGGAATTTTTGAGAGAATCCGGATGGGGGTGCTAAAGTTTCGCAATTTTCGGTCGATAAAATTATATGGAGAGGGAAATCCGGCGGGAGAAATTCGGATAACCCCCCTAAAGTTTTAAAAGAAGCTGCCGATATTTATGGATGGGAGGTGATGAGAGAAAGAAACGGTGACAGGTAAGAGTGCCTAACCTGAGGAAGCGGTGATTTCAGTGTGGGTGAGTAAGTCGGCAAGGATGCCATGGGGAAAAACCTTACGGAGGAGGTTTAGAAAATGGGTCTTCGGATTAACCAAAACATCACGGCGTTAAACGCCCACCGCAATCTGGTGGCAACGGACAGTGCTCTCTCCAAATCCCTGGAGAGGCTTTCGTCGGGTCTCCGGATCAACCGGGCAGCGGATGATGCTGCGGGGTTAGCGATTTCGGAGAAAATGCGTGGTCAGGTCAACGGTTTAACACAGGCTTCGAGGAACGCGCAGGATGGAATCTCGCTCATTCAAACTGCGGAAGGTGCGCTCAACGAAGTGCACTCCATCCTGCAGAGAATGCGGCAGCTCGCCGTTCAAGCGGCCAACGATACCCTTACTCTGAATGACCGGGTGGAAATCCAGCGAGAAATCGACCAGCTCAAAGCCGAAATCAACCGCATCGCCAACACCACCGAGTTCAACACCAAGAAACTCCTCGATGGGACCGCAGCGGCGCTGGCTTCTACCGATAAGGAAACCACTCAGGTGATCGCCAAAGGCCCGATAAGCACCTTCGGAAACTACGAAATCAATATCGCCGCTACCCCCGGAAAGTCACAGATCCTCAAGACCGATATCTTCAAAGCGCAAGGACTGGAAATCGAGAATCTGGAGATTAACACCGGGGATTCCGGTATCCAGAACATCACCCTCAATAGAACTTCCGGATACGTGTTGCCGGTCGGTTCCTACCAGGTGAACACCGTAGCAAGCGCAGATTCGGCGGTGAACGCAGACTATACTGTGACGGCTTATAAGCAGGCTGCTGGTAGTGGTAGTTTGGTAAGTACAGCGACGGCTGTAACAACGACTAACACCATCGGTAGCGGGTATCTTTTGCTCGAAGTCACCAACATCTCCGGACAGCAGGTTACCTTCCGCATCCAGGAATACTATGTGAACACCGCTACCGGTGCTGTAGGAAGTAACACCGCGAGTGTGACGCTCACCGCTAATGGAGCAACGAACGTCTCTGCGGCTATCAACGGTGTAACGACCGCCTTTGACTTCGATAACTTCACACTCGGAGATGTGAATAACTTCACCAAGGGTGATAAGATCCTCTTCCGGATCAATAATCGGGTAGCGCAGGGTGGTGATTCCATAACCATTCAGAAGAATACCGGTGTGGGGGGTGGTGAGAGCATCCGATATGCTTTCAATGCCAATGGAGTCAATAACCGAACCCAGAGTCTCTGGAACGCGTATCTCAACATCACGAACGGCCAGTTCTACGTGGGTCAGCTCAACATCCAGATCGGTACCCTGGGGAGTGTTACTCCGGCTGCCACATTCGATGTAGCTCGTTCCGGTGCCCTGGCGCCGGCGGATATCGATGCCACGCTACGAGAGGTGGATCGCTTCACCGACGCCAACGGGAACTTCCTGGTCGAGTATCCCCAGACCATCACCATCTACCAGGGGAACGGTAAGAGCACCACGGTGACCTTCTTCGCCACCGATACCCTGCGGGATGTGAGGCAGAAACTCAACGACGCCATTGCTAACGGTCTGGGGCAGGGGCAGTACGTGGGGAATAACGCCAATCTGTTCGTGGAATACGTCACCAATCCGGTTTACGGAACACCTGAAGCGGTGGCGGGAACCTTCGTCATCCGCACCGCGGTACCGGGAGCAGAGGGCAAACTCTACTTCAGCGGCGACCAGGCGTTCATCAACGCCCTGAGCCTCAACGTCATCCAGGAAGCCGAAGACAGTAAGTTCAATGTAACCATCTACAACGCGCACACCGGAGGAAACCCCATTGCCGAAGCTGTGATCTCCGGTAACCGTCTGGTCGGGGTTCTGGATCCCAATGTGGATGTGGTGTTCGATGCCATGAGCGATATCAAGGTGTCCTTCAGTGTTTCGGGGAGAGTCTGGTCGTTCAGTGCCGATACTGCTAATACCAATACTTACGTCCACCTGGCCGACTCGTCGCTCATCTTCCACATCGGCGCAAACTCCAGGCAGGATATGAACGCTTCCATCGGAAGAATCGATACCCTGGGGCTCAACCTCGATTCGGTGCTCCTCATCGATAATTCCACCGCCAACGACGCCATCGTGCGCCTGGACCAGGCGATGAGCAAAGTTTCCGACCAGCGAGCGGTTCTCGGAGCTTTGCAGAACCGTCTGGAGCACACCATCGCCAATCTGGGTGTTGCTCGAGAGAACATCGCCGCTGCCGAGTCTCGAATCCGCGATGTGGATATGGCCGAAGAGATGATGGCTTTCACCAGGGCGCAGATCCTCATGCAGGCCGGTGTGGCTATGCTCGCGCAGGCCAACACCATCCCGCAGATGGTGCTGCAGCTTCTGCGGTAGGGCTTCTGGTAAAATGGTGGGGGCAAACGCCCCCACCATTCTTGTAAGGGAGTGGAGGAACCATGGAAATTCGTAAGATCACCGAGACGGTAAGAAATTTTGAGATTTCCCCGCGACCGCCTGAGGAGGCAGGGTCTTCCCCAAAGGGTGCTCCGGGAATATCCTCGGAGGAATCAGGAAAGGGGGAGAAACTTTCCGGAACGAAGCTCTCTTTGTGGGTAGAGAAAATGAACACCATCATGGAAGCGCTGGCCATTGAAGCGCGCTTTGCCGTTCATGAAGCCACGCACACGGTGATGGTGACCCTTGTCAACCGGGAGACCGGGGAAATCATCCGGCAGATTCCTCCGGAAAAGCTCCTCGATATGGTGGCTCGTTTCCGGGAACTGGCCGGACTCTTTGTGGATGAGGTGGTGTGAATGGCCGGAATAACCATCGACGGCCTGGTATCGGGCCTGCAGACCGGAGATATCATCCAGAAACTCATGGAGATGGAACGTCTCCCCATCAAGCGCATGGAGGAGAAAAAGAAGGCCTACCAGGAGAAGATAACCCTCCTCCAGGGGCTGGGAGAAAAGCTTTCCACCCTGAAACTGGTGGTCGATAACCTGCGCACCTCTTCACTCTACCGCTCGCGAACCGCAACCTCTTCAAACGAAAATGTCCTCAAGGCCACTGCTCAACCGGGGGCTCCCACCGGCCGCTATACCCTGCAGGTAGAGCAAGTAGCCCTTGCCCACCAGCTTTCGAGTAACGCCGTTTCGGATCCAACCGGCAGGGTCTTCGGCACCGGAACCATCACCGTCCAGGTGGGTAGCGGAACTCCGGTTACGGTGAACATTACCGATACCAACAATTCCCTGGAGGGGATTCGCAATGCCATCAATAACACCGGTCTTCCCCTCTCGGCCACGGTGGTGGGGGGAGAAGGTGAGTACCGCCTGGTGCTCCTCAGCCGGGATACCGGAGAAGCCGGAGAAATAAACATCACCGTCAATCTTTCAGGAGGTACAGAAACGCTCGGTTTCTCCACCATCCAGCCCCCTCAGAACGCCAGGGTACTTTTGGGGACCTCTTCGCCTCTTACCTTTGAATTCTCTTCCAACACGGTGAATACCCTCCTTCCGGGGATAACCCTGAACCTTCTGGCGAGTAGCTCTACGCCGGTGATCGTAGAGGTGGCCGAAGATACTGCACTTTTGAAAGAACAGATTCAGCGCTTTGTGGAGAGCTACAACGAGGTTATCACTACCATCAAGAACTTCACCTATTACGATCCGGATACCAGAGAGAAAGGACCTTTTCTGGGGAATGTGAACCTGAGCATCATCCGTTCTCAGATGGAGCGGGTGATTTCTTCGGCGGTGAGTGGGGTGCCTCAGGAGGTGAACAGCCTGGCGATGCTGGGTGTGAAGCTTTCCAAAACCGGATTTCTCCAGGTTGAGGATCCCCAGGCTCTGGAAAGAAAGCTCTCTACGAATCTTACCGGAATCGAGCGGCTCTTCACCCAGGGGGTAGCCAGAAATCTCTCGGAGACCATCCGCAATGCCACCAGTTACGGAAGCGGGGTTCTCTGGGTGGAGCAGAACATGTACCGGAATTTAACCAAAGATATCGACGAGCGCATCGCTTCTTTGGAGCAGGCTATGGCTCTGCGGGAAAAGCGTCTATGGCGGCAGTTTACCAGCCTTGAGACCTATCTCTCCAACATGAAATCCCAGAGCACCTGGCTGGCGAATCAGATCGCCAATCTCAATAATCAGACTCAGAAGAGGTGAAAATACATGAACGCTTATACAAGCGTGGTTCGCTCCTATCAGCAACAGGCGGTGAATACCGGCTCCCCCCTGCGTCTTGTGGTGTTCCTCTATGACGGTGCCATCCGCTTTTTCCGGCTGAGCGCCAGGGCTTTTGCGGAGGGGGAGAGAGAGAAAGCCCGGGAATATCTTTTGCGGGCGGAGAAAATCGTCCTTGAACTTCTGGGGTCACTCAACTTTGAAGCCGGGGGAGAAATTGCCCGGAATCTCTCCGAGCTTTACTGCTTTATCATCGGCCGCTGTGGAGAACTTAGCGAAGAGAATTATGCGCAGATTATCGAAGAGAACTGCCGGCTTCTTGGGGGGTTGCGGGAAGCCTGGGTACAGTTAGAGCAAAAAGCCAATGGAGAGCAATGATCCGGTAGAGTTGAAAATAGCGCTTTTGCAGGAAATCCTCAGCATCACTCAGAAGATGCAGGAATGTTCGCAGGGGGGGATTTCGGATGAGGTGCTCTCTCTCCTTGAAAAACGGGGGCAACTCATCCAGGAGATCGAGTCTTTTGACCGGGAAATCGATGTGGCGAAGCTTCCGGAAGAAACACGCGCCGAGATGCTTTCTCTGCTCCGCCAGATTGCGCTCCTCAACGAGGAAGTGAGCGTGCGTCTTTTTGCCGTTATTGCTGAGGAACAGGAAAAACTTTCTCGGATGCGCGAGAGTCAATCTTTTTTACAGAGTGTCCGGAAAAATCTTCCTATTTCACCAGAAGGCCTGGATATCCAGGGATAAACTGGCACGGTAATTCATCTATCCCGATAGAGGGGTGATGGGCATGCCGCTACGCATCAATGACGGTGGGCGGGATAAGAAACACATAGAAGAGCTTCTGCAGGAAGCTCGGCGGGCTTTTCTGGCCTCCGATACCACCAGAGCAAGAGAACTTTTTGAAAAAGTTTCTCAAATCGAAAAAGACCATCCGGAAGTGCTCCACGGGTTTGGGGTGATTGCCCTCCGGCAAGGCCGTTACAAGGAAGCCATCGCTTTTCTGCAACAGGCGGTGGAAAAGAACCCCCATTTTGCGGAAGCCTGGAATAATCTCGGTTTTGCTCTTTTTAAAAAGGGAAAACACCAGGAAGCGAAAAAAGCCTTTGAGAAAGCCGTGGAACTCGATCCCGGAGAGACTTCTTACCGGGAAAATCTCCGCGCTCTTGGTGGTAACGGACAAAAAGTGAAAGGACCGCTTCTTTCTCTGTGCATGATCGTGCGAGATGAAGCTCAGAACCTCCGTGAGCACCTGGCGAAGATTGCGGAATTCTTCGACGACCTGGTGGTGGTGGATACCGGCTCTTCGGATGAGACCAAAGCGGTGGCTGCTTCTCTGGGAGCGCGGGTCTTTTCGGTCCCCTGGGAGAACGATTTTTCCAAAGCGCGCAACGAGTCGCTGCGGCGAGCTTGGGGAGAGTGGATTCTGGTGCTCGATGCCGATGAAGTGGTGGATGAAGAGGGTGTGCGAAGACTTCGTGAAATCGCCCAAAAAACCGAGGCTCTGGGGCTTCAACTTCCCATCTACAATTACAACCGGAATGGAAATGTGGGGGTGGTGAACTTTGCACTCCGTTTCTTCCGCCGACACCCCGGGATTCGCTTTGCAGGGAAAATCCACGAGACCGCGGAGGCGTCCATCGTGGCTTTAGGTGGAGCCATTGGGCGCACGGATGTCCCCATTCATCACTTCGGCTACACCAGACCCGAAGACGTGCGCCGCAAAAGCGTAGAGCGAAATTTCCCCATCATCGGAGAGCTGTACCGGAGTGAGCCCGATAACATCCAGGCGGTTCTTTATTACGCAAAGACCCGGCTCACCATGTTCAGTGATCGCGAAGAGGCGCAAAAAGCGCTTTTTCAGATTGTACGAAACCCTGCGTGGCGAGGAAAACCGGCTTATATCGAGGGACTCTTCTACCTGGGGACCATTTTTGCCGATCGTGGCGAATTCCACATCGCCGAGCGGATTTTCGAGCGGGTGCGGCGCTATGACCCCTATCTTCCTGATGCACTCTTTGCTCTGGGAAATCTGGCGTTCCTGCGGGAAGACTACTCTAAAGCCCTGGCGCTTCTGGAGGAAATTTTCCATCTCGAAGCCGGACGTTCCCAGGCCAACCTGGTGCGCTTTGCCTTTACCGATGAGATACTCTATGAACTCCTGCTCCGCTCCGCCATCGCCTGTGGTGCGTGGGAGAAGGCTTTAAGTTACGGGGAAAAACTTCGCGCCCTTCTTCCCGAAGATCCCAACGCTCTTCACAACCTGGCGCTCGTCTATTTCAACCTTAACCGGTGGGAAGAAGCGGAAGCGCTGTGGAGAGAGGTGCTCGTGAAAGACCCCCAGCATCCCGAAGCTCGCTCACTGCTTTTTTACCTCTATACCCTGGCCGGACGCGCCGACGAAGCCCAGAGGGTGTTGCAGGAAGTGGAAGCGGTGTTTTGATGCCCTGCATAATGCTATAATGCAACTCGTGAGTCTTTCTCTGCCGTGGCTACTTCGGTGTTTTGGTTTTCGTGAACTTTCTGAACAATGGGGGGAGAAATCTTGAAAACGTGGTGTTCTTCCCTTCATCCGGTTCGAGATTTGATGGGGGCCTTCTGGTAGCCTTCGTTGCCGGGTGGTATTTTCCTATAGAATGCCCCCCTAAAGAACTCACTTATCGATTTTGCCAGACTCGTTTTCTTTGTTCGAACGTTATGTTTTGATGGCACATTTGCTGGGCGAGGATAAAAAGGTTGGCAGAGCAATTTATCAGTGTTTTTTTGAGAAATTCTTTGGAGGCCGCATATGAGAGAGATTATCAAGCAGTTTGTGCAAGTCGTGGCAACTACCCTACCACTTCCAGAGCCGATTTATGAGTTTGGCTCGTTACAAGTTCCAGGGCAGGAAGGTTTTGCGGATTTGCGTCCCTTTTTCCCCGAAAAAAAATACATTGGTTGTGATATGCGTCCTGGCCCTGGGGTTGATCTTATTCTTAACCTTCACCAGATCGACCTTCCGGATTCTACCGCAGGGACTGTGCTCATTATGGATACACTAGAGCACGTTGAGTTTTTCTGGAAAGCCATGGATGAGGTGTACCGAATTCTGAAGGTGGGAGGATTTGTGGTTATCAGTTCGGTGATGAATTTTCCCATCCACGATTACCCCTTTGATTACTGGCGATTTACACCGGAGGCTTTTCGAAGCCTTCTGCAACGTTTTCAGTATCGGTTTGTGGAATGGGTAGGACATCCGCAGTTTCCTCATACGGTGGTGGGAGTCGGTTGCAAGGGGAGTTTTGATAACGTGTCTCGTCGGCGTTTTGAACAAGAAGTGGGTTACTGGAAAGAACGCTGGAGCACGCCGGCGTTTCTTGCTTCTTTGTCTCAACCTGAATCAATGGATCGGCCACAAATCGACCAGTACTATGCAAACTCAAGGCCTGAAGTTCGAGCCATTGTTCCTCCGGGGTGTACGAAAATACTTGATGTTGGTTGTGGTGAAGGAAATCTGGGGAAGTATCTCAAGAAAGAGCGTGACTGTGAGGTGTGGGGTATAGAGATCCAACCTCAAGTTGCCGAAGAAGCCAGAAGAAAACTCGACCGGGTGTATGTGGGCGATTACGAAAAAGTGATTTTTGAGCTTCCGGCAGACTATTTTGATTGTGTCATTTTTGCCGATGTTTTAGAACATTTTGTTGATCCCTGGAAAGCTCTACATGATACGCGGCGTATTTTGAGAGAGGGGGGATATATTGTTGCTAGTGTTCCCAACGTGCGCCACTGGAGTGTGGTTCGAGATCTTTTAGAGGGAAGATGGGAGTATCAGTGGGCGGGAATTCTGGATCGGACCCATTTGCGTTTCTTCACCGGCGCTTCACTGATGGCATTATTCAGGAGAAATGGTTTTCTTATAGAAAACGTTCAAGGTACGGTGCTCCAGGGTGTGCAAGTGCCGCCAGACTTGATTCGGGCGCTTCGTGGTTTGGGCATCAAAGCTGAGGGATTAGCGGAAGAAGGTGCTATTTACCAGTATCTGGTGGTGGCTAAAAAATGCGAGGTGGAAAATTTCACCTCCCTCATCATCCTCACCCGCAATAACCTGGAGTACACCAGGCTCTGTCTGGAGAGTATCCGGAAATACACCCCTGAGCCCCATGAAATCATCGTGGGGGATAACGGCTCAACCGATGGGACGGTGGAGTATCTCGAAAATCAATCCGATGTGAAGCTCATCAAAAATGGATATAATCTCGGTTTTACGCTGGGGAATAACCGGTGTCTCCGGGAAGCAAGGGGAGATTACATCGTCTTTCTCAATAACGATGTGGTGGTGACGGAGGGGTGGTTGACGCGGCTTTTAGCCTGTGCAAAGGAGGATGACCGGGTGGGAGCGGTGGGACCACGTTCCAACTTTGTGGCCGGTCCGCAGCTTGTGCCTGGTGTGCCCTATGGGGAAGACCTGGAAGCGATGCAGGAATTCGCGCGAAAATGGAGTCTGGAACACGCCGGACAGTGGGAGACTGTTCCGCGGGTCATCGGTTTCTGCATGCTGGTGAGGCGGGAAGTGATCGAGAGGGTTGGAGGTTTCGATCCGATCTTTGGGACGGGGAATTTTGAAGACGATGATTTTTGCCTCCGTCTGCAGCTTGCCGGATTCACCATAAAGATTGCCCATGATGTTTTTGTCCACCACTTCGGAAGCAAGACCTTCCAGGGTGAAAAAATCGACTACCGGAGTCTCATGGAACGAAACTGGGAAATATTCAAACGAAGGTGGAGCCTACCACAAAATATTCCCATGGAGAGGGGATATGTTCCTGCTATGCTTCTTCGGCAGTCTTTTCAACCGGAGAAACACGTCGTGCCCCTCCACTTTGCACCGCTTCCCCTCGATGGACTCAGGGAAAAGAAATACCTGGCGACCTTTTCACCACGGGTGGTGCGTTTCTTTGTGGAGCGTTTCAAAGCGGATGATCCGGTAACTCTAGTGCTCTACTATCCTGAAGAAGAGGCCTACGAAAAAGTGAAACGGTGTCTTGAGGAAGCCGGTTACCCCGAAGAGGCTACCCCAGACATCCTCATCCACTCCACCCCCCTTCCGGAGCGGAAGATTCCGGAGCTTGTGGCAGCGGTGGATGTGGTGCTTCTTGACGGTGCGGATTCACCCTTCCTTCCCTGGGCGGTGTACCTGGGGAAAGACATTGTCTCTGTAGAGTGAAAAAAGCGACCTGGGATAGTTTCATTTGGGGGCTTGTTTCTTAGGACGCTTCTTTTGCTATACTAACGAAAATGACCGGAAATCAGGCTGGGGCTATCGGGATTCGGGAAAGGGTGACACGGAAAAGCTGTGGCTGGGATACTTTACTGGGTAGGGCTTTTCGTTGCCGCTTCTTTTCTCTTTTTCAGCCTGGACGATTTGTTCTGGGATTTCTATTACTACTTCCGGGGACGCAGACGGGTGAAACACCGATTGCGGATGGAGGAACTCGACCGGGTGCCCCGGCGGTTAATTGCCATCCTCATTCCCGCCTGGAATGAAGCTGAAGTGATCGGCGCCATGCTGGAAAATTTCTTTCGTTCCATCAATTATCCTCTCGCCCTTGTGCATGTTTTCGTGGGAGTATATCCAAATGATGCTGCCACCGTGGAGGCGGTGCAGAAACTCTCCGAGCAATACCCCCAGGTTCACGCGGTGGTGAATCCTCGGGAAGGTCCCACGAGTAAAGCGCAGCACCTCAACCAGGTTTTGGATTTTATCCTGCGTTTTGAAAGAGAGAAGCACCTCCGTTTCGGATGTTTCATCATCCATGACGCTGAGGATGTGATCCATCCCACCTCTCTGAAGTTAGCGAATTACCTTTCCTGGAAATATGCGGTGGTGCAGTTGCCGGTCTTTCCTCTCCAGGTCTATCCCACCTGGCGCACCTTCTTCCCTTATCTCACCGCTTCGACCTATGCCGATGAATTCGCCGAGAATCATTACCGGGGTTTACTCGCTCGGGAAGCAAGTAGCGCAGTGGTTCCATCGGCGGGGACCGGTTTCGTTATCAACCATTCGGTGCTGGATACACTGGGAACCGGAGCGCTCTTCGATGAGGAAAGTCTCACGAAGACTACAAGCTTTCTCTGCGTTTTGCTCAGCTCGGTATCGCGACCCATTTCTTCCTCGAAGGGGTAGAGCGGGTGACGGATGAGGGGAAAGTGGTCGTAGAGTACCTGGCTACTCGGGAAATTTTTCCCAACACCCTCAGGGAAGCGGTGAAACAGAAGTCACGGTGGATTTACGGCATTTCTTTTCAGAGTTTTTCCCTCTGGCAGGTGCTCTGTGACCATCGTTTTTCTCGTATCGCCAAGTACAGCCTTTACCGTGACTGGAAGGCAAAGTATGGAAATCTCCTTCCCCTGACGGGTTATGCAGTTTTTGCCTATTTCGTTCTCTCTCTTTTTTATCCACTAACCCCCATCTATCCCCGGGGATCTTTCTCCTTCTGGTTGAGTGTGGTGCTCACCGTTTTCATGATTGAGCGGCAACTGATGCGGGCGATAGCACTCAAAAACGTTTACGGGTGGCGTTCGGCGGTATTCGGGTGCCTGGTTCCACCGCTTTTACCACTGCGAGCGGTCTGGGGGAATGTAATTAATTTCCTGGCTACCCTGCGAGCCTGGCGGATAGCGCTTTTTGGTTTCCCCCGGAGTCGTCCCCGCTGGCAGAAGACCAGGCATTCGTATCTTTCCCCTGAAGTTCTAGCCCGTTACCGGCGCCGCCTCGGGGATCTCCTCCTTGAGAAAGGAATTATCGATTCTGAAAAACTCACTGCGGTGATGGAGAAAAGGGGAGACGGAGAGCGTCTGGGTGAAAGGCTCCTGAAAGCAAAGGCGATCTCCGAAGAAAAGCTCCTCGAATGTCTGGGAGAGCTCCTGCAAGTTGGTTACCTGGAATTTGATTCCCGTGCCCTCCGGATGGAGGAAAGCCGCCCCGATTTGCTGATGGTGTTTCGACGCTATAGGGTGGTGCCGATAGCATGGGGGAAGGAATCGGTGATTCTTGCTACCGCAAAGCCGCTTTCCCAGGAAACCGTTGCCGAGCTGAGGATGGCACTCAAGAAAAAGAGAGTCGAACTCGTTTTCGCACCTTCGGCGGCGATAGCTCAGGGCTTGGAGATGCTGGAGCGCAATCGTTCAGAGGGATTGCCTCGACTGGGAGAAAAGCTTCTTGAGAGGGAATTCATCGAAACGCCACATCTCATCGAAGCGCTCCGGGTACAGAGATTTTCTCCGCAACCGCTGGGAGAAATTCTCTGTGAAATGGGGGTACTGTGGCCGGAGGACCTCAAAACGGTACTGGAAGAGCCGGAGGAACAGACGGATTAACGGCCATCCGGATTTTTCTGGCGGAGAGGGTGGGATTCGAACCCACGAGGCAAGTCCTCACTTGCCTACTCGATTTCGAGTCGAGCGCCTTCGTCCAGCTCGGCCACCTCTCCACGTTTTATTTTAAAATATTCTCTGAGGATTTGGCTACACCTTTCCTGTAAAATTCCTCCGGAAACTTCTACTCTATGGTTCCAAAAGGGGAGGGTAAAGACGTTGAGGAGGCTCCCCGCTACACCCCCCTTGGGGTCATAGGCTCCAAAAACCAGTCGCTTCACTCGAGCCTGGATGATGGCTCCGGCACACATGAGACAGGGTTCCAGGGTGACATAGAGGGTGCACTCAGGTAATCGCCAGCTTCGGAGAAAAAGCGAGGCCTTTTCAATCGCTTCGATTTCGGCGTGGAGTAGGGGATTCTGTAACTTTTCCCGCCGGTTATGGGAGAGGGCAATAACTTCCCCCCGAAGCACCATACAGGCTCCCACCGGTACTTCATCTTCTGCGAAAGCTTTCTGCGCTTCCTGAAGCGCCAGTTCCATAAAGTACACATCCAGTTCGTTCATGGAAATATTATACTGTGAAAGATTTTGCCGCTCCATCCTTCTCTACAATAAAACTCCACCAACTGGATCGACTTTACTTGAGTACGTTTTCGGGCCTATCGTTTCTCGGATTTTTCATGGTATCCCGGGAAGGGATTGGGATGGTGCTAAAGCCGCTGCATTTCGGGGAGAATGGATAGAAGGAAAGGGTTTTTCTCGCTTTGCAGTTGGTGGAATTCTTCTTCGGTGTAAACCAGGAGGTTGACGTCGAAGGGAAGGGCACAGAAAAAATCGATGAACCTTTCGGCGCGCATAAGGAAAGGAAGGTGAAGAGTTGCACAGACAATGAGAATGTCGACGTCGCTTTCCGGAGTGTAATCTCCACGGGAAAAGGAGCCGAAGAGAAAAACTTCTTTGACTTCAGGGTGCTCCGATTTCAAATTTTTAACAGCTTCAGCAAGGGCCTCGCGCAGTTTCGCAATATCAACGGAGGTGACTTTCACAGAATTCAAGAATTTTTCGTGAAGCACAAAGAGCCTCCTGCGCGATCTCTTTGTCAAAGAATTCAAAAGGACTACCCTCAGGAAAGCCGTTGGGATAACGGGCTTCCCGGTAATACCGATCGAGAACCCGGGCATGGTGGTGGATTTCCTCGGGAATAGCCATCCGGGAAGCCAGTCCCTCCAGCATACGCACCAGAGAATGCCCTCGGACCGATTGATTCAACCGGTAGTAAAGTGCTTTCAGAGCTTTTTCCCCTGCCTGTTGCGCGGTGAAACAGCACCACTCGTAGAATCCATGTTCAAAATCCAGAGCTGCCTTTTCGTAATCTCGCTTTGCCTGACGGAACCAGTCTAAGGAACGATTCGGCATAGAACCACCCCGTTATCATTCTAACACAACCCAAAGGATGTTTTCGGTGTCTCAAGAGTTTCCCTTCTCCTCGAACGCTTCGCAAGCTACTCGAGGATTCGTCATAAATGCATTTCGAGAGCTCATCGTTAAAAACCGGAACCCCAAGATAGCTTCGCTCACGACGTTGGGGGAAGGCCCCCAAGCCCCTAAGGAGAGAAAAAACCAAAGAAAAAAAGAATATAAGGATGCTAACGCATCCTTGCAGGGTCTTATGTTCGTTTCCGAAGCAGTCCTGTTTTTTCCCAGTCATTTCAGGATCTCCTGCCTCAGAGCCAGTAACTCCAAGACAGCTTCGCTCGCAACGGTGGTGGAAGGAATGCTTCGCGACGATCGCAGTAAAAAGGGAAAAAGATCCTCGCGGTGGAGGAAAAGGGGGTAAAGCGACAAAAATACCTGAAGCACAGGAAAAAAGGTTCTTGGAGTTTTTGTGGAGCAAGGGTTACACTAAAAATCGAAGGGAGTTAAAAATGGTCGGTCGATGGGAAAGAGTGATACAATAAAAAAAGAATCGAGGAGAAAGGGGTACGTCGATGGAAACTCTGGAAAAACTTGCCCGGGCTTCATTACAGGAAATCATGAAAGTTGCTTTTCGAGAGCACATCCTGATTCCCGCTTTCAATGTGGCATATTTACCGATGGTGGAAACGATAGTGGAGACTCTCAAGGAATGTCGCACCTTTGCGCTTCTTGAGGTTTCGCGTCCTGATATCACCCGTTTTGGTGCGGAGAGTTTTCAGGCGGTGAAGAGAGAGTATGAGCGTTTTGGAGACCCGTCGTTCACCCGATTGCATCAGGATCATGTCCCGGTTATCGATGAGGAGGGGAAAAGGGTAGATTGGGCTTCGTTCATCGAAGAGGCTTTGAATCTGGGATACCACTCGGTGATGATCGATGGGTCGCGGCTTCCTCTTGCCGAGAATATCGCCGTGACCAGAGAGGTGGTGGAGAAAGCCCATCGGCGGGGAGTATGTGTGGAAGCAGAACTGGGAGCGGTGCTGGGTCATGAGGCGGGGCCTCTACCGCCTTATGAGGAGCTCTTTCGAAGTGGCAAAGGTTTCACCGATCCTGGGGAAGCGCAGCGGTTTGTCAGGGAAACCGGGGTGGACTGGCTTTCGGTAGCGGTGGGGAATATTCACGGCGCCATAAGCGGGGTAGCCAAGGACCAGAAGAAAGTGGAGGCCAGGCTTAACATCGAACATCTCATCAAAATCAGAGAACTCACCAATGTGCCTCTGGTCCTTCATGGGGGGTCGGGTATTCAAAAGGAGTACGTTCTCCAGGCCATCCAGAATGGGATTACCAAGATTAACGTGGGAACGGAGATTCGCCAGGCCTATGAACAGGGGTGGCGAGAATCCGGTGAGATTCGAAAAGGGCAGAGGATGCTCAGGGAGAGGCTACAAGAGCTCATCGAAGAGTACTACGAGATTAAAGGGTCAGCCCTGCGTCTTGCGGCAAAATTATAGGGAGGTGGGAAGAGTGAAGTATCCGAATCTTTTGAGTCCGGGAAAAATCGGGAAGGTGGAAATTCGGAATCGGGTGGTCATGCCCCCGATGGCAACGAACCTGGGGAGTGCTTTTGGAGAAGTGACCCAGGAGATGGTGGCTTATTACCGGCGGCGGGCGCGGGGTGGGGTGGGCCTCATCATCGTGGAGAACGCTCAGGTCGATATGTACCAGGGTAGAAGCCTCACTTCCCAGATTGCGGTGGATAAGGATAAATTCCTGGCAGGGTTGCGGGACCTCGCCGAGGTCATCCATGTGGAGGGAGCGAAAGTCTTTTTGCAGCTTCAGCATGGGGGGCGGCAGTGTACCCCTTCCACCACCGATGGGTTACCACCGGTAGCACCTTCGGAGATACCCTGTAAATTTCTGCAGGTCGCTCCCCGGGCGCTTACCCGGGATGAGATTGAGGAACTGGTGGAAAAATTTGCCCAGGCAGCGCTGCGGGCCAAACTTGCCGGGTTCGACGGAGTGGAAATCCATGCTGCCCATGGGTATCTCATCAACGAGTTTCTCTCTCCATATACCAATAAGCGCACCGATGAGTACGGGGGAAGCCTGGAAAACCGGATGCGTTTCCTTCTGGAGATTCTGGAAAAGACCCGCGACCTCGTGGGCGAAGATTTTGCGGTGGGGGTACGCCTTTCGGTGGACGAATTTGTTCCCGGAGGTTTAAAACCACAGGAGAGTCAAGAGATCGCCCGGATTCTCGCCGAAAAAGGTATTGATTACCTGAGTGCCAGTTGCGGCATTTATGAGTCGGTGAGCACCATCATCGAGCCGATGAACTTCGAAGAAGGCTGGCGGGTGTATCTCGCTTCGGCCCTCAAAGCAGTGGTTCCCTGTCCGGTCATTGCCGTGGGGGTGATTCGTCACCCTGAGGTAGCCGAAAAAATTCTTGCCGAGGGTCAGGCCGATTTTGTGGCCATCGGTCGGGGTCTCATTGCCGACCCGGACTGGGTGGAAAAGGTCGAAGAGGGCAGAGAAACAGAAATCAATCATTGCATTAGCTGTAACGTGGGGTGTATCGGCGAGCTCTTTGCCAATGGAAAAGTGCGCTGTGCGGTCAATCCCTGGGCTGGTCGGGAATTCGTTGTCTGTGAGGAAGGAAAAGCTCTGGAGCGGAAGAAAGTGGTGGTGGTCGGCGGGGGACCGGCAGGGATGGAAGCAGCCCTGGTAAGCGCCCGGTGGGGGCATGAGGTGTATCTCTTCGAGAAGGAATCGGAGTTAGGAGGGCAGCTGCTACTGGCTTCCCGGGCTCCCCACAAAGAGAAAATCCTCTGGTTCCGGGATTACCTGGTAGGGGCTCTCCATCGAGAAGGGGTCAGGATTGAGCTGGGGCAAGAAGCTTCTGCGGAGTTTGTTCTTTCTTATAACCCGGATGCGGTGATTGTGGCTACCGGCGGTGAACCAATCGTTCCTCCTTTCCAGCTTGACCCTGATTTTACCGCAACGGCCTGGGAGGTGCTCTCGGGGAAGGTGGATATTCAGGGGAAGCAGGTGGTGGTGGTTGGTGGCGGTGTGGTGGGTTGCGAAACCAGCCTTTTCCTGGCCGAGCGTGATAACTGGGTGACTCTGGTGGAAATGCTCCCCCAGATCGCCTACGATGCCGAAATCATCACCCGGATTGAGCTTCTCAAAGAACTCAACCGGGAGAACATCAAAATCATGACTCAGACAAAATGCATGGATGTCCAGGCCGGGAGAATCGTTTATCTCTGCGACGCCGCTTCTTCGACCTCAGAACTTGCCGGGGACTACCTAATTTTTGCTCTGGGTACTAGACCCAAACAAGAGCTCTATCAGGCCTTGCAGGAAAAGGTGGAGAAGGTTTTCCTGGTGGGCGATGCCCGTTCTCCGCGAAAGATCTACCAGGCGGTTCTGGAGGGGATGATGGCAGCTTTGCGGGTTTAACCCGGAGGGATATGGTTTGAAAGGAAGGGTGCTCCTTTTCAATCCCTGGGTGTACGATTTCACCGCTTTTGATCTGTGGTCCAAACCCCTGGGTCTTCTCTACCTGGGGGCTCATTTGCGCCGCCGGGGATGGGAAGTGGCACTTCTTGATTGCATGGATCGCCTGGAGGGAGGAACGCCCCGGCCTTCCGGTCCGAAACGTCTGCGGGAGTTCGGCTGTGGAGGGTACCATAAAGAAGTGGTCTCCAGGCCTTCCTTTTTTCAGGATATTCCCCGCTTTTTCGGACGGTTCGGTTTACCGCTGTCCTGCGTCCGCGAAAGGCTTGCGAAGATGTCGCCTCCGGATGTGGTGCTTCTGACCTGTGGGATGACTTACTGGTATCCGGGGGTGGTGCTCGCCGGGGAGATCTTGCAGACATTTTTCCCTTCCACCCCCCTTTTGCTGGGCGGGATTTACCCCACCCTGTGTCCGGAACATGCCCGGAGGTGGGGATTTGACCTGGTGGTGGAGGGCAGCGACCCGGTTCTCGTATTGCAAAAAGTGGGGGATTTCCTGGGAGAAGATTTTGGGGTGAAGGACTACGGAGATTTTTTCGCCCTGACTCCGGCCTTTTCACTCTATGCGAAGCTTTCCTATGGAGTGCTTTTGACTTCGGTGGGGTGTCCCTTTCACTGTAGCTACTGTGCATCGAAATATCTCTACCCTGCTTTCTTTCGGAGGTCCTGGCAGGAGGTGTGGGGGGAGATTTGCGCGACCTTTGAAGCCTTCGGTGTGCGTCATTTCGCTTTCTATGATGATGCGCTGCTTTTTGAGGCCGAGGAAGGATTTTTACCCCTCCTGCGGGAGATGATCCGGCATGGTCTACCGCTTCATTTCCATCTTCCCAACGGCATCCATGCCCGGTATGTGACCCTACCTTTAGCACAGCTCATGCGGGAAGCCGGTTTCAGGACCATCCGCCTGAGTTTAGAAACGGCTTCTTCTTTCTGGCAAAAGAAGACCGGAGGGAAAGTGTACCAGGAAGAGTTCGAACGAGCAGTGTGGTGTTTCCGAAAAAGCGGCTTTCCGGATACCGAAATCGAGGTGTACCTCCTTTTTGGATGGCCGGGAAGCAGGGAGGAAGACCTGCGGATGTCGGTAGAATATGTGAGAGGATTGGGACTGACCCCACGTCTAGCACTCTATGCTCCCACACCCGGGACTTCTTTGTTTGAGGAGCTCCCTTCTTCTTTCCGGGAGGAGCCCCTCTGGCACAATAAGATTGCCTATCTCTATGCCAGCGGGAATGAACGGCTTTATGAAGCGTTACAACGAAGGGGAGGCGAAGCGGTATGCAGGTAAAGTGGTTGGGACACTCGTTTTTTCTGGTGAGAAGCGCTACGGGGGTCCAGATGGTCTTCGATCCTTTCGGGGAGACCGTGGGGTATCCTCTGCAAACGGTGCAGGCGGATTTCGTGTTTGTGAGTCATGACCATTTTGACCACAACAATCTGAAGCTGGTCCGGGGGTATGAAGAGGTATTCCGTGAGGTAGGGCAGTACGAAAAGAAGGGGATAAAGATCACCATTTTCCCCACCTCCCACGATGAAGAGGGAGGAAGGAAAAGGGGAAAAAACCATGTGGTGCGCGTGGAAGCCGACAGTATGGTACTTGTGCACTGTGGGGACCTGGGGATGATTCCGGAACCTCAGGACCTGGAAACCTGGAAGCCGGTCGATATTCTCCTTCTTCCGGTCGGAGGGGTATACACCATCGATGCCCAGCAGGCTCAGAGTCTGGTGCGAGCTCTGAAGCCTCGCATTGCCGTTCCCATGCACTATAAGACCAGGTATCTCCAGTTTGCGTTGGGGGAAGTCAATCCTTTTCTGGAGGGCTTTGAGGCGGTGCGATACATCCGGGGTTCCAGTTTTGAGGTCTATAAAGAAAAACTTCCGCCGGCCACCGAAATATGGGTGTTAGAAGTTTAAGGTTGTGCTATAATAATTGGCTTGACTGAAGGGGGAGGCAACTCCCCTTTTCTTTTTGATTTGGTCAGGAGCGTGAAAATGGTCACGATTTCGGTTTGCGTGGGCAGTTCCTGTCATTTAAAGGGAGCGTATGAAATTATCCAGGCGTGTGAGGAAGCCATCGACCGCCTGGGTCTTAAAGACAAGGTAGAACTCAAAGGAACTTTCTGTCTGGGGCAGTGTACCGAAGCAGGGGTCACGGTGGTCATCGACGGGGAAGTTCTGCACGGGGTGTCGGTGGACAATTTTGAGGAAATCTTTACGAAAAAGGTTCTCTGCAAACTGGAGGAAGAAAACCTTGGGAATCATTAGCACGGTTCGAACCAGTTGTCGAGACTGTTACAAGTGTGTTCGCCACTGTCCGGTAAAAGCAATCAGGGTGAGCTTTGGGCATGCAGAGGTAGTGGATGAGCGTTGCATCCTGGATGGACGTTGTGTCCTCATCTGTCCCCAGGGTGCCAAAAAGGTCCGCCATGATGTCCAGAGGGTGAAAGAACTCCTCCACGGCGGAGCAAAGGTGGTAGCGAGTATCGCCCCCTCTTTTGTGGCTGCCTTTCCGGAGGCGAGAGTAGGGCAGGTGGTCAGCGCTCTGCGGAAACTCGGCTTTCAGGAAGTACGGGAAACGGCCGAAGGCGCCGAATGGGTGGCTCGGGAACATCTGCAACTTTTGCGGGAAGGGAAGACCAATCTGATCTCCAGTTCCTGTCCGGCCATCAACAACCTGATCTGTCGGTATTTTCCGGAACAGCTTGAGCATCTGGCGCCGGTGGTCTCTCCCATGGTAGCGCATGCTCGCCTCCTCCACGAGGAGGATCCGGAGGCCCGGGTGGTGTTTATCGGTCCCTGCATCGCCAAAAAGGGGGAAATCGAGGAACAAGAGGTAGCCGGTGAAGTCGAGGCGGTACTCACCTTTGAAGAACTCCGGGAGTGGTTGCGGGAAGAAAATCTGGAGCTCTCTACGCTTCCTGAAGAAGAATTCGATTTTTCCCCGGTGGACTGGGCTCGCGCTTTTCCGGTAGAGGGAGGGCTTTTGCGCAGTGCGCAACTTGAAACCGATGTGCTCTCCCGTGACCTCATCGTTATCACCGGGGTGGAAAGGGCCAGAGAGTTTTTGAAGGAACTTGAAGCCGGGAAGGTCAACTTCAAATTGATCGAAATGATGGCCTGTGAGGGTGGGTGCATCGATGGTCCGGTGCTTCGTTCGTCGCTTTCGTTTTATGAACGGCGTAACCGGGTTATCGCCTATACGAAGGAACAGAGCCACAGAGCCGTGGGTGTAAGGCAGGAGGTTCTTGATCCTCCTTCTTTCCGGCGCGCCTTCTCTCCCCGGCCGGTGGTGAATCCTCCGGTACCGGAAGAGGAACTGCGGCGAATTCTCTCGCTTACCGGAAAGTTCTCCCCGCAGGATGAGCTGAACTGTGGAGCCTGCGGGTATGATACCTGTCGGGAAAAGGCGGCTGCGGTTTACCAGGGTATGGCCGAGGCGGAGATGTGTATTCCTTTCATGCGAGCCAAAGCAGAGTCATTCTCGAGTTTCCTTATCGCCGTGACCCCCAATGGAATCGTACTTCTCGATGAGAACCTGCGCATCGTGGATATCAATCCGGCGCTCCGCAAGATGTTTGAGCTCACCGGAAAGCTGGTGGTGGGGAAAAGGGTGGATGAATTTATGGACCCCTCGCCCTTTGTGGAGGTCTTACGGACCAAAAAAGCCCTAACCAGAGAAATCCACTATCCCCAGTATCATGATTTATTTGCTCAGGTCTCGGTTTTCTATCTGGAGAAACCGCAACTGCTCATGGGAGTCTTTGTGGACCTTACCAGGGAAAAGGAGCGAGAGGAACTCATGGAGAAAATGCGGGAAAAAACCCTGGAGAAAGCCCAGCAGGTCATCAACAACCAGATGCGGGTGGCGCAGGAAATTGCCAGCCTCCTGGGAGAAACCACCGCCGAGACCAAGGTGCTTCTGGGGAAACTGATGAAAATCCTGCGGGGGGAAGAGGTCACCGATGAGTGAACTCTTTGTGGAGTTTGCTTACGCCCAGCTTCCCAAATGGGGGGAAGAGCTGTGCGGTGATAGCGTGAGTTACAGCCGCACCAGAGATTTCACCATCTTTTCCTGGTCGGATGGTTTGGGGAGCGGGGTCAAGGCCAATATCCTCGCTACCCTGACGTCTCGAATTATCGTTTCCATGCTGCAGAAAAATTCTCCCCTGGAGGAGGTTATCGAAACCTTGGTGGAAACCTTACCGGTGTGCAAGGTGCGAAAGATTGCCTACAGTACCTTTTCGGTGGTGCAGGTGGCCTCAAACGGGGAAGCGTATGTGGCCGAATTTGATAATCCGCCGATCTTCTGGGTTCGCAATAACCGGGTGATGCACCTGGAACGTCACAAACACGAGGTGGGGAAACAGGTGGTTCTGGACTTCAACATTCGTCTCCAGAAGAACGACTGGATTATCGGAGTTACCGATGGGGTGGTCCATGCCGGTATCGGAGGACTCTGGAACCTGGGATGGAGGTGGGAGAAAATCGCTTCATTTTTAGAGAGTACCGTCAACGAACACATGGATGCCCAGAGTTTAGCGAACAAAATCATCGATACTACCAGAAAACTCTATCAGGATCATATCGGTGACGATGCGACCTGCGTGGTGGCCAAAATTCGCTTGCCCCGGCGCCTCATTCTCTGGGCCGGCCCACCCGAGGATCCGGCTCAGGACAAAAAGCTGGTGGAGCGGGTTGTCCACTTTCCGGGAAAGAAGGTGGTGAGCGGCGGAACCACGGGTAATATTCTTTCCCGGGTATTGAAGAAAGAAATCCGGGTGGATTTGAGTTCTCTGGCCCACGATGTTCCCCCGGTGGGAATGCTCGAGGGAGTGGACCTTTTAACCGAGGGCATTTTGACTCTCTCTACGGTCCTGCGGCGCCTGCGAAAGCCGGAAACCACAGCTCATACCATCCACGGTCAGGATGGTGCCAGCCGCCTTTTGCGGTTACTCTTAGAGGCCGATGAAATTCTGATCATCGGAGGCAGGGCGATTAACCCTGCTCATCAGAATCCCAAACTTTCGGGAGAGCTTTCCCTCAAAGCGCGGGTCCTTGAGGAAATCAGTGAGGAGCTGCGGAAGAGAGGAAAAATGGTGACTCTGGAATATTACTAATCGGGGGTGAAACAATGGAAGAGGTTACTCAGGAAGTGACGTTGGAGAGGCGTTTTGAAAAAGTCAACGCCATTCTCGAAAAGCATGCCTACAATCCTTCCAATCTGGTGGGCATCCTGCAGGAAGTACAGGAAGAGTACCGGTATCTGCCGGAGGAGATTCTCACCTACATAGCCACCGCTTTAGGAGTTTCGCCGGCCTACGTCTATGGAGTGGCTACTTTCTACGCCCAGTTTTCTCTGAAGCCGAAAGGAAAGCATATCATCCGGGTATGTGACGGAACGGCCTGTCACGTCAAAGGGTCTTCGGCGGTGCTCAAATACGTCCGGGAGTACCTGGGTTTACGCGAGGGAGAAGATACCACCAGAGATCTCCTCTTCACGGTGGAGACGGTGGCCTGCATCGGGGCCTGTGCTCTGGCCCCGGCCATGATGGTTAATGAGGACGTGTATGGACTCCTCACCGAGGACAAGGTGAAGGAGATCCTGGAGCGGTACGAAGAAGGGAGAGAGGGCACCGATGGTGTTTAAGGATCGCGCCAGTTTGGAAAATACGGTTCTGGAGCTCAAAGCGAAGGCGAAGAAGAAAAGGGTTCTAGTCTGCGGGGGTCTGGGATGTCTTGCCAAGGGAGCCCAGAAAGTCTTCGATCTTCTGGTGGAGCGTCTGGCGATTGAAAAACTCGATATTCAGGTGGAAAAGCTCGAGGAAGAGCTTCACCATCCGGTAAAAACCGGTTGCATGGGCCTGTGTGAAGCCGGACCACTGGTGATGATTGAGCCTCAGGGTATTCTCTACCTGCGGGTGAAGCCAGAAGATGTGGCCGAGATTGTGGAAGAGACCCTGAAAAAGGGGGAAATTGTGGAACGGCTGGTGTACCAGGAAGAGGAAAACGGCCGGCGCGCCACCTGGCCCCTGATGAAAGACGTACCTTTTTACCGTAAGCAGGTGAAGGTGGTACTCCGGAACTGCGGGAGTATCGACCCCGAGAGCCTGGAGGATTACCTGGTACGTGATGGATACCTGGCCCTGGCTAAGGTGATCACCGAGATGAGTCCCGATGAGGTGATCGGAGAGATAACCAAATCGGGTTTGCGGGGCCGTGGGGGAGGAGGGTTTCCCACCGGCCGCAAGTGGCAGTTTGCCAGGGTGGTTAAGGCCGACCGGAAGTACATCATCTGTAACGGGGATGAGGGAGACCCGGGAGCCTTTATGGACCGTAGCGTCATGGAGGGTGATCCCCATTCGGTGGTGGAGGGGATGGCCATCGCCGGATACGCCATCGGTGCCCAGGAAGGATACATTTACGTGCGGGCCGAGTATCCCCTGGCGGTGCGGAGGCTCAAAAAGGCCATCCAGGATGCCAGAAGCGCCGGTCTTTTAGGGCAGAATATCCTGGGAACTTCGTTCTCCTTCGATATCGTGATCCGGGAGGGGGCGGGAGCATTCGTGTGCGGTGAAGAGACGGCGCTCATCGCTTCCATTGAAGGGAAGAGGGGCATGCCCAATCCTCGTCCGCCCTATCCGGCCAATAAAGGCCTGTGGGGAAAACCCACGGTCATCAATAACGTCGAGACGCTGGCCAACGTGCCGGTCATCATCCTGCGGGGGGCCGAGTGGTTCCGGTCCTTTGGAACCCTGACCAGTCCCGGGACCAAGACCTTTGCTCTGGCCGGGAAGGTGAAAAACACCGGTCTTGTGGAGGTTCCCATGGGTATCACCATCCGGGAACTGGTCTTTGACATCGGGGGTGGAATCCAGAACGATCGGCCGTTTAAGGCCATTCAGATCGGCGGTCCTTCCGGCGGGTGCCTCACCGAGACGCACCTTGACCTTCCCATCGATTATGACTCGCTGTGTAGCGCCGGGGCCATCATGGGCTCGGGAGGACTCATCGTTCTGGATGAAGATACCTGCATCGTGGAGGTGGCCCGGTTTTTCATGAATTTTACCCAGAATGAGTCCTGTGGAAAATGTGTTCCCTGCCGGGAAGGGACCAAACACATGCTCAGTCTCTTGCAACGGGTGGTGGATGGGAAAGCCACCACAGAAGACCTGGAACTCCTGGAAAGGACGGCTACGGTAGTCAAGGATGCTTCGCTGTGTGGGTTGGGAAAGACCGCCCCGAACCCGGTCCTGACCACCCTCCGTTACTTCCGGGACGAATACCTGGACCACGTCTTACAACGGGTCTGTCCGGCTCACGTGTGTCAGGCCATGAAAGAGTACGTGATTGATCCTGAGAAATGCCGTTCCTGTGGGAAATGTGCCCGGGTGTGTCCGGTGTCCTGCATCTCGGGGCGTCCCAAAGTTCCGTACCTCATCGATCAAAATCAGTGCATCAAGTGTGGGTCGTGTTTTGAAGCCTGTCCCTTTGATGCCATTATGGTGAACTGGAGGAGGAAGAACCATGAGTGATACCATGGAGAAGAAAGTGGTGGTCATCGACGGACAGGAAGTGGCTTTAAACGGAGAGAAAAATATTCTGGAAGTGGCTAAAAAAGCCAATATCGACATTCCCACTTTCTGTTACCATTCGGATTTGAGTGTTTACGGGGCCTGCCGGATGTGCCTGGTGGAGGTAGAAGGGAGAGGCCTCATGCCTTCCTGCTCCACTCCTCCTGAGCCGGGTATGGTGATCCGCACCAGCACCGCCAGAGTGCTCGAAGCTCGGAAAACTATTCTCGAACTGTACCTGGCCAATCACGACCGGGATTGCACGGTTTGCGAACGTAATCTCAACTGCCGTTTGCAGGAAATGGCGGCTCGAATGGGAATCAAAGAAGTCCGCTTTGGGGAGCGAAAGGAAAAAGTGCCGAAGGATACCTCCACCTTTTCTCTGGTGCGGGATCCGAACCGGTGCATACTCTGTGGGGATTGTGTCCGGGCCTGTCGGGAAATCGAAGGGATTGGCATTTACGATTTTACCCTCCGGGGACCCAGAGCCCAGGTGGAACCGGCTTTCGGCAAAAAGCTCAGCGAAGTGGAATGCGTTTACTGTGGCCAGTGTGCTATCCGTTGCCCCACTGCGGCTTTAGTGGTCCGTTCCGAAGTCGATAAAGCCTGGGAAGCGGTGCTCTCCAAGGAAAAGTTTGTGGTGGCCCAGATTGCCCCCGCGGTGCGGGTGGCTGTGGGTGAAGCTTTTGGGCTTCCGCCGGGAGAAATCACTACCGGTAAAATCGTGGCGGCGCTCAAAAAAATCGGCTTTGACCGGGTCTACGATACTTCCTTCAGTGCCGACCTCACTGTCCTTGAAGAAGCAGAAGAGTTCTTCAGGCGTCTGCAGAAAGGGGAACGGTTGCCCCAGTTCACTTCCTGCTGTCCTTCCTGGGTGGTCTATGCGGAGCGCAACTACCCCTTCTATCTCGAGCACCTCTCCTCAGCCCGTTCTCCGCAGCAGATGTTCGGTTCGGTGATTAAACACTTTGTCACTCGGTTGGAGAACATTCCCCGGGAGCAGATTGTCTCGGTTTCTATCATGCCCTGTGTGGCCAAGAAATTCGAAGCTCGCCGTCCTGAATATGTCCACGATGAGATTCCCGATGTGGATATTGTCCTCTCTGCTCAGGAGACCATCCGGATGATTAAGTCGGCAAACATTGATTTCAAAGAGCTCGAGCCGGTACCCTTTGATGTTCCTTTGAGTGCGGGAAGTGGCGCTGGAGTTCTCTTTGGAGTAACAGGTGGAGTAACCGAAGCGGTGCTGCGCTATGCCTATGAACGTCTTACCGGTAAAGAGCTCAAAGAGGTGGAGTTCAAGGGTATTCGGGGATTAGAGAGCGTTCGGGAAGCCGAGGTCGATTTTGACGGTCGTACGGTCAAAGTGGCCATCGTCCACGGCCTGGCCCGGGCCCAGCAGCTCATCCGGGAAGTTCGGGAAGGGAAGCGTTACTATGATTTCATCGAGGTGATGAACTGCCCTGGTGGGTGTATTGGCGGTGGCGGCATGCCCCTGGGATACCCCGATTACCTGGCGGTGCTCCGCAAGCGGGCCGAAGGACTCTACAACGCCGACCGCCTGAGCGTGGTGCGCAAAGCCCAGGATAACCCGGCGATAAAGTTCCTCTATGAGCAGTGGTTGAAGCATCCCGGAAGCGAAGTTGCCGAAGAACACCTTCATACCCGCTACCGTTCTCGCCGGCGTATCAGTAACGAGATCATCCGCATTCAGGAAGCAAAGAGTTCTCAAAAAGTTGACGTGGCCGTCTGTGTGGGTACCAGCTGTTACCTCAAGGGTTCCTATAACCTGTTGCAGGAGCTTTTGCGATTGGTGAAAGAATACCGGGTGGAGGACAAAGTGAGTATCGGTGCTACCTTTTGCCTGGAACGCTGTTCCCAGGGCCCCAATATCCGGGTAAACGATGCGGTGATCTCCGGGGTGCGTGAAGAGAATCTGCGAGATATTTTCGAACGGGAAATTTTCAGCAAAGTCAAAGAGTAGGTGATGTCAAGAAGGGGAGGAGTTTTCTCCCCTTCTTGACATTTCCCTTCTTTTTGTACCTGCATTTTTGGCTCTCCAGTAGCTCAAAAGTGTCCCTACAATAAGTTGACGCTATCGAGCCTATTTTTTTGACATCAAATTTTCTCTGTGCTATATAATGACCAGATTCTTTCTTCAATGAAGAAAGAAAGTGGGCGGAGGGGATCCGTGGCCGGAGTTTACCAGAGAAGAGTGCGCCAGGAAAATCTGAAACGGGTGATCCGCTTCATCCACCGGCATGGTGCCACAAACCGCCTTGCCATTGCCAACGCTTTGAACCTGGGCCTTTCCACGGTAACGAACCTGGTAGCCGAGCTGGAGAAAGAGGGATTGATCCGGGAAGAGGGTCGTGGTGAATCGTTAGGGGGCCGGAAACCGGCCATCCTCAATTTTGATAAAGAATGGGGCTGGGTGGTAGCCGTGAAAATCGGAGCTCGCCGGGTTCACGTGGGGTTAGCCAACCTGGACGGAGAACTCAAGGCCAAGAAGGTAGAGTTTCTCCAGTCTCAGGATCCGACAGTGGTGGTTCATCAAATTTGTCGATTGGTTTCCTCAATTCTGGGTGAATATCCCTCTCAGCGGATTATCGGAATGGGGGTGTGCTGTCCGGGAATCATCGACCCCCGGAAGGGTAAGGTCCTCAAGGCGGTTAATCTCCATTGGGAAAACGTGCCTCTGCGAGAAATGCTGGCAGCGCATTTTCCCTGGCCGGTTTTTGTGGAGAATAGTCTGGATACCGGTGCGCTGGGGGAGAAGTGGTTTGGCGGTGCCAGAGACGTGAAGGATCTCCTCTACATCAATGTGGGGAACGGGGTGGGAGCAGGGATCATTGCCCATGGTGAGCTCCTGGAGGGATATCAGCACGCTGCCGGAGAATTTGGGCATACCAGTGTGGATCTTTCCGGTCCTCCCTGTCCTTGTGGGAACCGGGGTTGTGTGGAGCTCTACGTATCGGCTCCGGCGCTGGTAAAAAAGGCGCAGCTCTATATGGCGCAGGGAGGACAGACTCTGATTCGGGAACTCTTGAACGGTGGGACACAGGAGCTAACCTGTGAGGTCATCGATCAAGCAGCGCGTCTTGGGGATGGTTTTGCGCTCCGGTTATGGGAAGAGGCCGGGCAAGTGCTGGGTCGGGCGATAGCGAACCTGGTGAACCTCCTCGATCCGGAGATTGTGGTTATCGGTGGGGGACTGTCGCTGGCACACCCCATTTTTCTCCAGAGCGTTACCGCTACCATCTGGGAGATTACCGCTTCACTGCATCGTCGAAAAGTTGAGGTGCGACGGGCATTTTTCGGCCGGGATTCGGGTCTGGTGGGTGCTGCAGCGCTGACGGTGGAAAGAATTTTTGCCTGAGGATTCTCCTGAAAGGAGGGTATATGCAACCTCGAGAACGGATACGGCGGTTCTTAAAACGGGAAGGCGAAGTCGATTGTATTCCCTGGAGCTTATTCTTTGGTGCTACACCTTCTTTTACCCCCCTTTTCTTTAAAAAATTCGTTGCCGAAACCGGAATTTCTGACCTGGCCGAGCACTTCGATTTTGAAGTCCGTATCGCTCACGCTGATGATACCGAACCCCTTTTTCATACCACCACTGCTCACTATGGTCTGGGGATGACGGGAAACGGTATCGGGAGGGATTTTTTCTCGGAGGCCCTTCCGGATGAGATTACTTTCTCTCCCTGGGGGGTGGGGATTGTGCCCTGGCCGGAGAATCCCAGTTGCGAAAGGATGTTCCATCCCCTTCGGGGTGAACGGACTTTGCAGGAGATCGAGCGGTACCCTGCCCCCGGTATTGAGGAGGCGAGTATCGCCAGAGTCCGCCACCGGGCACAGAAAATCAAAGAGGCAGGGTACCTTTCCGCAGCATACTGTGGCAGTCTCTACGAATGGTGTCACTGGTTACGGGGGATGGAGGACTTTATGGTGGATCTCGTAGCTTATCCGGAGAAAGCTTCGGCGTTGATCGAAAAGGTGGCGACCTTTACCCATCGGTTTGCCGAGGCCCATGCTCGTTGTGGGGTAGAACTCCTCTGTTTCTATGATGACTACGGGATGCAGGACCGCCTGCAGATTCCACCCCGTCTCTGGCGCCACTTCTTTAAACCCTGGTGGGCCAAAATTCTCACCGCTTTGCGTCGGGAGTTTCCCGAGGTTCTTTTTTTCCTCCACTCCTGTGGAAAAATTGAGGAAATCCTTCCCGATCTTGTGGAAGTGGGTTTTGATGTGCTACACCCCCTCCAGCCGGAGTGCCATGATATCGATGAGGTCGTGGCTCGCTACCAGGGGCAAGTGACCTTCTGGGGTACGGTGAGTGCTCAGAAAACCCTCCCTCTGGGAACCAGAGAAGAAGTAGAGCGGGAAGCCAGACATCGAATGTCTCTGGCTTTCACCCGGGGTAACCTTATTCCCTCTCCGGCCAACACCATCGGCCCAGAGGTTCCGGTGGAAAATGTTCTGGTTTTCATTGAAGCCTGTCGGGATGCAAATTGGGAATGGAAGGGGGTGAGACGGTAGAACGGGAAAATTCTGGTATGGGCGAGAAGTAAGGGTGTATCGAAAAGAGAAAGGGGGTATCTTGGATGAAGAAAGTAAGAACATTGATTTTGACGGTTCTGGTGTTTGCTATTCTGGCTCTTCCTCTGGAGAGCATGGCCGCAGAGAAGACGTACACCATGGGTGTGGTGATCCCCTACGAGATCGGGTGGTTCACTGCTTTTCACAAGGGTTTTGAGCAGATTGCGAACCGGGAAGGCGTGAAGCTGGTGTGGCAGTACCATAACTACAAGGCCGATGAAGAAACCAAGGCCATCCAGAATTTAATCACCATGGGAGTGGACGCCATTAACCTGACGGCGGTGACCCCTTCAAGCGCTGAATATTCCTGCCGTTTAGCCAATGAGGCAAACATTCCCTAAACTTTCCCCCATTGTCAAGACAAAAAAGAGCCCTTTTTAAGTTTGGTCTCCTCCCTTTCAGGGGTCATATTTATCTTTGATGTTGCGTCCCTCTTCTTAGAAT
>Ga0308395_1000401_pt1 | contig 34676 bp, 29 predicted proteins | sample Hotspr20SampleP4_FD_202097 | JGI IMG/M metagenome (GOLD analysis project Ga0308395, IMG submission 202097) | Hot spring phototrophic mat microbial communities from Mushroom Spring, Yellowstone National Park, Wyoming, United States - 20050930_P4 ...
AGAGAGCAAAGGTTTTGGTAATAATAACACCAATATACTTTATGGGAATGCCCTCACCCCTTAAGGCATTAATAGATAGGTTACAGGTATACTATAACAACCCATTAATAGGAGAAAAGAAAGGATTTGTCTTAATGATAGGCGAAAGAAAAAATACCTTTTTTGAAGAATATTACAAAAAAATTTGGGAATACACTTTGAAAAATATAGGTGTAAATAACATAAGTTTCTTCTTATTAGGAAATATTAAAGAAAAAAAAGACTTAGAGTGTTATTATAATATAATAGATGATGTGAAAAAAAAAATAGAGGGTCTTTTATGAAAACTTATAAATACACAATAAGAGGAAGGGTCCAGGGAGTGGGTTTTAGGTATTTTGTATATAGGAAAGCGATAGAATTGGAAATAAAGGGAACAGTAAGAAATAAGATGGATGGAAGTGTTGAAGTAATATCACAAGGTGATGAAGATAAAATAAATATTTTTGAGTCTCTATTGAACAAGGGGCCAATAGGAGCAAGGGTAGATAAGGTGATAAAAGAAGAGATAGACGTTGAACCTTTTAAAAACTTTAATATAATAGGCTAAAAATGAGACTTTTATTATTAACATTATTAATCTTTAATATCAACTCATATGCAACTATAATAGAATACAAGATAAAAAAAGGAGATAGTATAACACAGATATGTAATATCTTTAATACAACATATGAGGAATTAAAAGAAATCAATGATGAAAAAAAGATTGTTAGACTCTGGGAAAATGATAGAATAAAAATAAGGCTTAAAGACTATACAATTCAAGAATATACTATAAAAAAGGGGGATACAATATTTGATATTATAAACAAGTATAACGCTGACCTAAACATTTTGTATGCTATAAATGATATAAATGTATTAAACAAGTTTTGGGCTGGGGACAAAATAATACTACCTATAAAAATGGGAGTAGATAATGTTCAAGAAAAGACTAAAAACACAAAAGCAATAAAACATTATGTCAAAAAAGGTGAGACAATATACAGTATAGCAAGAAAGTATGATATAAATCCTGAATATCTTATAAGAAAATACTCTGATAAAATATATGAAGGCCAGATAATTGAAATAGAAAAATCAAATATATCAGAGCCTATATTAAAGTTTAAAAAACAAAATCTTAATTTCCCATACCCTATACAAACATATATTTCAACATCAAAACAAGAAATCTACTCTCCAATAGAAGGTAAAATAATTGGCATAAGAACACTTAAAGGTTTTGGAAAAGCAATATTTATTGAAAACAAAAATATAACAACAATACTAACATCAAAAGGACTTAAAACTGAAAAAAATATTGGAGAGTATATAAACAAGGGTGAAATAATAGGTTCAATAGATAAAAACTATACATTATCTTTGATACTTGTGGATGATTCTGAAATGATATCTGTAAAGGAATTCATAGATGAACGATCTTAAGGCTTATCTTGATAAAATAACTTCTTTCCCACTATTGTCAAGTGAAGAGGAAAAGTCTTTATTCTCAAGATTAAGAGAATTAGAATACAAAGTAGATAACAAAATAGAGCCATCTAAATCATCTGAATATGCAAAAGAAATAACCAACATAAGAAACAAGATAATAAAAGGTAACCTAAAGTTAGTCCTGTCTATAGTAAATAAAATAAACAAGACAAACAGAATTGAAAACATAATAGAATTATTCGATGAAGGAACAATGGGACTTATAGAAGCTGTGGATAAGTTTTCATTAGAAGAAAATGTTAGGTTTTCAACATATGCATATTGGTGGATAAAACAAAGAATAAAAGCAAGCATAATAAGTACTCCTAATAAGATATCAGCACCTTTAGAGATATACAGCCTTGCATACAGGATAAAAAATTTTTTGGAATTAAAAAAAGGTGCAACTTATGGAGAAATATCAGAATATCTTAATGTCTCAATAGAGAAAATAAAAAATGCACTACCTTTAATATCAAAGATAAAAAGCCTAGATCAACCTATAGAGGGAGAAGAAGGATTAAAATACTCTGAAAGAATATACTCAGAATATGACTCTATTCAGGAAAAGGAGAAAGAATGGATAATAGAGTTTATAAATGAGTTTTTAGAAAACAATATTTTCCCATTACTTAACAAAAATCAAGTAATAGTAATAAAAAATAGCTATGGGTTAAATGAGTCAAGAAAATCATTAACACTAAAAGAAATATCAGATATCTTAAACCTTTCTCAAGAGAGGATAAGACAAATAAAGAAAGAAGCACTACAGACTATGCGTGAAATAGAACTTATATACATACTGAAAGAGCTCTTGAAATACGATTAATTGGAGTTTAAAACTTGAAAACTTACACTTTTTTAGGGCTTTTTTCTTATATACAAAACTTACAAAAATAAAATTTTAGTTTAAATTTAAAAATTTTTCAAATTCTCATTAACTATCTATTTCTTACAAAATATATTTTTTATTCTTAACAATTTTAATAATCATATTAACTCCAGCCATACAAGTATGTATAGTTTTCAATATCCAAAAGATCAGTCCTTAAGACAATAATATTAGTCTTTTTTAATTATTTTCTCTTGTAGACTTTAAATTAATAGAGTAATTAGATGGCAAATAGAATGGTAACTAAAGGAAAAAATAGTTTTAAATTACAAAACATAGTTTTAAAGGATTGACTAAATATTTTTAATCTTTAATTCACCTACTCTCTTGTTTAAATACTTAATTCATAGAGTTTATTTTTCTCTGTAATTCTTTTATACTTTTAAGTTCATCAGGTGTTATTTTCGACCAAAAATAAGGAAATACTATTTTATTGTGTAATATTGGGTCTTCATTCTGTGGTAAAAACCCCTCCTCTTTCATTTTTTTGTATTCAACAGTACCAGGGACTGGTGAAAAGTATGCAAGTGAGACTTTTATACCTCTTGAGCCTACAAAATCTATTGTATCTTTTACCTCTTCTGATGTCTGATAAGGAAGCCCTATTAAAACATAAACACTTATATCATTTTTTGTGTAGCCCGCCTTTTTAAGTATCTCTACTACCTTACTAAAGTCACTTATCTTGTGGTTTGATCCTGTTTTTTCTAAAAAATCTTTACTGCTACTTTCAAGACTAAGCCTTATAGTCTTAAAATTGGCTTTTTTCATTAATAATACAAGTTCTTCATCTATTGAACCTATGTGTAGACCATTTGGTGTATGAAAATTAAAACTTATATTTCTTTTTATTATTTCTCTTAGTAATGGTTTTATTCTATTTTCTTTATCAAAGAGCAAGGCATCATCATAAAAAGCTATGTGCTCAGTATCAAAACTTTTCTTAATATACTCCAGCCCCTCTATGCATTCATCCACAGTCTTTTCTCTAAATTCTGAAACAATAGATGATGCACAGTATGAACATTTAAAAGGGCATCCCCTTGAAGTAAGAAATGGGAGTACTTTTTTATCGTTTAATGCTTCAAAATAAGGTCTTATCTTTTTTGGGTTTATATCTGTTTGAATGTTTAAAATTTTATCTAAAATTTTATTTATTTTAGTCTCACCTTCCCCCTGGACAACCATATCAGCAAACTGTTTTGCATGCTCTGGAAGTAGTGTTGCATATATGCCACCTATAACAATTGGAACATTACCCAAGTTTTTTCTTAATCTTTCCACAACAATCTGTATACCAGGATACCAGTAAGTCATCATAGAAGTTATAAAGACAGCATCAACACTCCCAATACTCTTTAACCTCTGCTCAAACTCATCTATAGATATACCAAATATCTTAAAACTTCTTGGTATTTTCTTTAAAGGCTCAGGTTTTTCTATCTCATAGTAGTTTATTTTTGCAGTCCCATTACTTTTTTCTTGTGAATGACTATATGTACAGTCTATAAAACTTATTTCTATACCAATTTCTTTTACAGCCTGCATTACATAAAGTAGGCCAAGTGGTCTCGCCCAAAGGTCATATGCAGTAAAGTCTGCTATCCACGGATTTATAAAAAGTATTTTTTTGGCCATATTACAATTTCAATTTGTTTTATTTTTAACAATTTACTTTAAACTTAACGATAAATAAATGTAAATTTTAATTAGGAATTAAAAATTTAACTATCTTTAGAAAGGGGGACAATTTTTGAAGTCTCTAAAACATGGATTAGCATTAGTTTTACCTTTTATAATTGTCTATATAATAATCAAATGGCTATTAAGTATTGTTGATTCTTTTTTCAGTCCTTTAATATACTGGATATTCAAGAAACTTAGCCTTGAAATAAAGAATAAGTCTATAATAACAAGTCTAGAATTGTTCCTATTTTTTTTGTTCATTTTATTCATTCTCTTGATTGGCAAAATAAGGGACAAAGGCGGGTTTAAAAAGTTATTTAGTCTTATTGAAAGTCTTTTCTTTAAAATACCTTTAGTTAAAACAATTTATACTATATCTTCCAAGTTTTCAAGGTCTTTGTTCAGCAAGGACAGTGTAAGCTTTAAAAAGGTTGTTCTTATTGAATTCCCAAGACCCGGAAGTAAGATCCTAGGTTTTTTTGTTGGTTATGACAAAAAAGATATAATAGGAAAAAACAAGGCTTTAGTTTTTGTACCAACAATACCTAACCCTACAACAGGTTTTTTATTTTTTGTTGATATTGATTCTTTAGAGTTTGTTGATATTTCTGTGGAAGAAGGTTTAAAGATAATTTTCTCTGGTGGTATATATCTTTTAGAGGAATAATATGATTGTTGTAAACAATGAGAGTTTTTTCTCTTCTTATGAAATTGATAATCTTAGAACTTCTCAAAAGAAGATAATTGAACTTGCTGAAAAGGCTTTGCTTGATGGAAATTATGATGAGGCATTATCATTGTATAAGACTGTAGGGCATGCTGTTCATAACAGTGAGGTTACTGAGAGGATAAATAAAAATATTGAAAATATTGAAAAACTTAAATATAAAAAAGAAGCATCTAATCAGAGCAGTTCTAACACTTCCAATTCTATTCCTACCACTAATACTCCTAATATTGAAGGTCTTACACTAAAGATTGATAATATTACAATATCGGGAATAAATATTGATGCAACAGGTGAGGCTGTAAAGCTTATAAATAAGGTTTTGAAGATAGGGAAAATAAAGAGTATTGGAGATAATGAGTCAATCGAAGAGACTAATTCTCCTAAAGATAATAATGAGAACTTAGTGCAAGAGAATACTGTTTTGTCGAATGAGAATAAGGTCTTAAGTGACCAAGAAAATAATGAAAATAAGGTTAATAATCCTAATATCAGTATTGATAATAAAGGTTTAGGTACTGAAGAGTATCCTAACGTAGTTGTAAAACATGTCTTTGAAACTTCCATAAATAAGTCTTTGGATGAAAAAAAGATTGATTCTTATAGCAGTGATAAAACTAATACCATATCAGATGCTGTTGAAATAAATAGAAAAGTAGTTGAGAATGAAAAGACTAATATAAAGGATAAAGGGATTAATTTAAAGGGAGAAGAAATAGAATTAGAAAAAGTTGGTAATGGAAACGTTGAATTAGAAAATATTGAAGATAAAACAGTAAAAAAAGAATATTTAAAAGAAAAAGCATATAGTAAGGATATGGAAAATATTGAGATTGAGAAGGTTGGAGATGAGAACGTAGAGATTGAGAAAATTGATAATAAAATAATAAGAAGCGATACCCTAATTGAAGAAAAACCTAGGAGAGAAAAAGAAGAGATTGAAAAAGTTGGTAATGGAAACGTTGAATTAGAAAATATTGAAGATAAAACAGTAAAAAAAGAATATTTAAAAGAAAAAGCATATAGTAAAGATATGGAAAATATTGAGATTGAGAAGGTTGGAGATGAGAACGTAGAGATTGAACATAGCGACGATAAAAAAGAGATTATAGCCAGGTTTTCAGATGAGCCGTTAAGGATTGAGCCTACTGTAAAACAACCAAAGGTTATTAAACCAGTCAATCTTACCTATAATTTTATGAATGTTTTTCATAATAAGTTTTATTTTAAATACGAGAACCTTTTTGAAGATGCAGCAAGACTTGTTAGGGAAAATAAACTTGATGATGCCATAGAGTACTATAAGGTTTTACTCGATCAAAAAATACCTGGTACTCTCAAGATGATGATAAAGGCAAATATTGAAGAGCTTCAGAATGCTATACTAAACACTTTTAAAAACACAGATACTATGGTTGCTGTTGATTATTCTGGTAATATAGTAAGTGTTGATGAAAAGATAAAACTTGATGAGAAGAGGAATGAAAAAAGAAAAGATATATACTTTGAAGACATCGAGAATATATAATTCTGCTATTATCATAGTTAAAAAACTTAATGAAAATGGGTTTAAAGCCTATTTTGTGGGTGGAGCAGTAAGAGATTCTCTTCTAGGTATTCCTGTTAAAGAGATAGATATAGTAACCAATGCTAAACCTGACGAAATACAAAGCATCTTTAAAAAGACAGTAGGTGTTGGAAAGTCTTTTGGCGTTATTATTGTGTTAATCGATGGACTTCAGTTTGAGGTTGCAACATTCAGAAAGGATTATGAGTATTTGGATGGTAGAAGACCTGTGAAGATTGACTTCTCTGATGAGAAAGAAGACGCATTAAGGAGAGACTTTACCATAAATGGTTTATTTTTTGATCCTATTAATGAAATAATAATTGACTATGTTGGGGGAGTAAAAGATATAGATGATAAAATAATAAGGACTATAGGTGAGCCTTATCAAAGATTTACAGAAGATAAATTAAGGATGTTAAGAGCCATAAGGTTTTCGGCACAACTTAACTTTGAAATAGATAAAGGTACTTTTGAGACAATAAAAAAAATGGCTAGTCATATTGAAGTTGTAAGTAGAGAAAGGATAAGTGATGAGTTTTTTAAGGTTTTATCTCTTAATAAACCAATATCTTTTCATTTAAGGCTTATGAAAGATTCAGGTCTATGGGACTTTATAGGTATTAATTTTGACGATAAAAATGTTGTTTTTGTTGATTCTATAAAAAATGATCCCATAATAAGATTGGTTGGATTATGCTGGAATTATATTGATATTAATAAAGTTTCTAATATACAAGACCTTTTTAGGTTATCAAATGAGGATTTGCTAAAAATTCAAAACATAATAAAAGTGTTAAATTATTTTAATGATAACATAATGAAACTTAGTGTTTCCCAGTTAAAAAGAATATTTAGGCTTAAATACATAGAAGATGCTCTCTACTTTTTAGATAAATGGCAATGCTTTTTTTCTCCTTCAAAAGACTTGGTAAAAAATTATATATTATCTAAATACTTGGATTTTAAAGATGAATTATATCCCCCTATACTGATATCTGGAGAAGACTTGAAAGAGATGGGCCTTATGCCAGGTCCACTCTTTTCTAAGATAATAAGAGAGGTTGAAGACTTGCAGCTTGAAGGAAAAATAAAGACTAAAGAGCAAGCTTTAGATTACATAAAAGGGTGCATAGGTGTTTAAACTTTATATTATACAAAAATATATTATAAGAAAAATTTTTCCTAATTTCCTTGTTGGTGTTTTGATATTTACAATAGTCAACCTTATTCAATACTTATATGACTTTATATCTTTTGCAATAGAAAAAAATGTACCATTAACAAAGGTTTTTCAACTACTTTATTATATTATTCCTTTCCTTATGACCTTTACCATACCTGTTGGTGTATTGATAGGTGTATTGCTTACTATGGGAGAATTATCATCAACTGATGAGATTACAGCAATGAGAATAAATGGGCTTTTTATGAAAGACATATTAAAACCTTGTCTGTTTTTTGGGATTATTATAACTGTATTCCACCTTCTGTTTTTTCAATATATACTTCCTTGGGGTAATAAAAAATATGTTATGACAAGGTATGAAATGCTTAGAAAAAATCCAACATTAGAGATAAACAAAACAAAACAATTCTCAGATGAAGAAATGGATATAAAAATAGAGAATATTGATGTTAAGACTCAAATGTTCTATGGAATAAGGGTAATAAACAGTAAAGACAATATGCTTTTTATAGCAAGAGAGGGCAAGTTCCTAGAGAAAGATAAGGATAAAAATGCTTTCCCTTTTTTTATGAAAGATGTTTTTGCAATACCTTACGTTATAAGAGATGTGAAAGAGGAGATGTATCAACAATTTTACAAGACTCTTACCATATACATAAAAGATATAAATATAGAAAATGTAGAGTTTAGAGGAGGTGAATTAGACAATTTTACTGAACTTTACAATAGAATAAAAGAGTTAAAAATGATAAATATTGTTGCTGAGATTAAGGTCTTTCATGAAATAGTGAAAAAAAACTTTGAACTTTTAAACATTGACTCTATCTTAAAAAAAGAAACAGACCCTTCAAAAATACAGGACTACATAAACAGGGCTAATATAATAAAACTTAATATACAACAGTTGAATGACCAACTCTTAAGTGCAAGGATGAATGTTATGCCTAAAAATGAGGTTTTTCTGTTTCAGAGAAAAATATCGTATGCTATAAGCTCAATACTTATGGTATTTCTTGCTCTTCCATTAGGTATAGTTAGGGCAAGAAGAGGAAAAGAGGTAGCACTCGGTATAGGTGTTGTAATTATTATTCTTTATAATGGCCTTTTAATAGCAGGCAATTTTGGCTGGAAATTGAACTATATATCACCTGTTATGGGAGCTTGGCTACCTAATATAATAATATTCCCATTAACTATAATTCTTAATTATTTAAAGTTCTATAAGGATATTTATTTGGTTAAGTTTAGTCTTAAAAAGAAAAATGTTGCTTAGTAACTATGTTTTTTTAAAATTTAAAATTAAAATTTTGAGGGTATTTTTATGTTGCCTTTTAACTATATAACCTCTGGAGAGTCTCACGGAAAAGGTTTATCAGTAATAATAAGTAATGTCCCAGCAGGCGTTAAGATATCTGAAGAATATATAAACTATCAGCTCTCAAGAAGGCAAAAAGGATATGGCCGCGGTGGAAGAATGGCTATAGAGACTGACTCTGTTGAAATTATAAGTGGTATAATAAGAGGAGAGACAACTGGTTCACCTGTCTGTCTCTTTATCAAGAATAAAGACTATGAGAATTGGAAGGATAAAGAGGTTGAATCTATAACAAGACCAAGACCAGGGCATGCTGACCTTGTGGGTGGCATAAAGTATAGAAGAAAGGATCTTCGAGACGTACTTGAAAGGAGTAGTGCAAGAGAGACTGCAATAAGAGTTGCTGCAGGTGCAGTTGCAAGAAAGTGTTTAGAATATCTGGGAATAAGTATTGCTTCATTCGTTGATGTCATAGGTGGAATAGATGCAAAACTTGATCATAATAGTTTTAGTATTGAGGAGATTCAAAAAATAACAGAAGACTCTATTTTTAGGTTATTAGACAGAACAAAGGAAAATGAAATAAAGACTTTGGTTGATAAAGCAATATCTAATGGAGACAGCTTAGGGGGTAGTTTTAGTGTTGTTATTGATAATGTTCCTGTTGGAATTGGGAGTTTTTCAATACCTGAGTATAAGATTGATGCTAATATAGCTTTTTCTATGCTGAGTATTCAGGCAATAAAGGCTATAGAGTTTGGTATAGGTTTTGAATATGCTTACAAGACAGGTAAGGAGTGCCATGACCAGATTTTTTATAATAAAAAGAGGGGTTTTTATAGAAATACTAATAGAGCAGGTGGTATTGAAGGTGGTATGTCTAATGGTGAAAGAATATACTTTAGGTGTTACATGAAGCCTATACCTACACTCATGAGTCCTTTAATGAGTGTTGACATTAATACCAAAGAGAGTTTTGAGGCTATAAAAGAAAGGAGTGATGTAGTGGCAGTCCCAGCTGCATCTGTCGTTGCTGAGAATGTTGTTGCAATAGATATACTCAGGTTTTTAATGTATAGATATGGCTTTGATCATATTGATATAATAAGAGACTCTATTAGAAATGACTTTAGAGACTTTGAATGGATTTAGTTTTATGCGGTAAAAAGATTGTTTAAATTTAACCACATTTAATAAAAATCATACTAAGTTATTTAAATATCTAAAAGATTAAAATTAAAATAACTAAGATAATCTATTATTTTTTAATAAGGCTCATAAATCTTCTTATAAAAAGTTAATTTTAATCAAAAAGGCTTATATTAAATAACCAAAAATAAAACTTGTAATAGAGTTTTTGTCCTAAAAACTAATTTTGCGGGTTTTATAACTGTACATTTTTTTACGTCAGAAATGAAAAGTCGTAAAGTCTAAAATGATTAAAAATATTTTTTAAGAATTGACTATTTCAGTTTTTAAATTTTTTTATTAAATTTTATAGTGTTTAAAAAAATAATAATTTCTAACAAAAAGGGATAAATTCTTGGTTGTCGTGTCATATCTATATTTAATAACAACTATAATCTTATTTTTATATGGTTTACATTTTTATATACTTGTATTCTTGTATAAAAAGAATTACAGAAGGTTTTTGGTTAATTCTAAAATAAGTGATTATCCATACGTGACTATTCAGCTTCCAATATACAATGAGGCTAATGTTGTTGAAAGGCTTATAAAGTCTGCTATTAGTATAAAATATCCTAAAGATAAACTTGAAATACAGGTCCTTGATGACTCAACAGATGAAACTAAAGACATTGCTAAAGAATTATGTGAAAAATATACTAAGGAAGGTTATCACATTTATCATATAAGAAGACCAAGCAGAGAGGGTTATAAAGCAGGTGCTTTAAAATATGGCTTAGACTTAGCAAAGGGTGAGTTTATAGCGATATTTGATTCTGACTTTATACCTAATCCAGACTTTTTGGAAAAGACAATACCTGTAATCTTAAATGATCCTAAGATAGCACTTGTACAGTCAAGATGGGACTTTTATAACAGGAACTATTCTTTCTTAACCAGGGTTCAAGCTACTGCTCTCGATGGGCATTTTATAGTTGAGCAAAAGGCAAGGTCTGATTCTTCTCTATGGTTCAACTTTAATGGTACTGCAGGTTTATGGAGAAAATCTGCAATAATAGATTCTGGTAACTGGGAGAATGATACATTAACAGAAGACCTTGACTTAAGTTATAGGGCTCAGATAAAAGGTTGGAAAAATGTATACATGGATGACTTGGGTAATGATTCTGAATTGCCAATAACAATGAATGTATATAAGTCTCAACAGTTTAGATGGGCAAAGGGTGCTTTTCAGTGTTTTAAAAAATTGTTTCCTAAGATAGTTAAGGCAAAGGCTCCTATAAAGAGCAAGTTAGAGGCATTGGTACATTTAATAAATTATGCCGCATATATATTTTTATTTATAAACTTCCTTCTAATGTTCCCATTAAGCTATGCTGCTAACCTATACAATTATAACCCATGGGATGTTGTTCCTGTTTATTTTTCCCTACTCTTTTTTATTGTTGGTATTTTTGGACCTGTAACTTATTTTTTTATCTCTCAAAAGAAAAGGGGTTTAAGGTCATTCTATATTGTCAATAATCTTATAGGACTAATAATACTTAATTTTGGTCTTACAGTTACAATAATAAAAGCATTTATTGAAGTTTTTGTCTTGAATAAAAAGAGTGAGTTTGTAAGGACACCTAAGTATAGTGGAAAAACTAAAAAAATATATAAAACAAGCAAGTTTTTGTGTCAGGCAATTTCGGAAATACTGATTGGTATTTGGGGAGTTTTTGTTGCTTACTATACTCTAATCGGTGGTATGAAACACTTGCCAGGAATAAGCTTCTTTGCTTTCGTATATTCAATAGGTTTCCTTTGGGTAGGTTTAACTTCTCTTAAAGAGGAATTAGGCAAGATAAACTTAAAGAAGATTGAACTTAATGCACAAAAAAGTTCTTAGTATATTGAATTTAATTTGTAGTTTATAGATTTAATTTATAACTAAACCTAAAGTATGTTTATATATTCTGTTGTTATTGTTTAAATTATTTTACCTTTAAGAGAAATTCTATCAAGTTACTTAATTATCTAAAATATTAAAACTAAAATAGATAAAACAATTTAGAATTTTTTTAATAAGGCTTATATTAAGTAATAACCTAAAATTAAAATAATTAAGATAATACGCTATTTTTTAATAAAGACTATTTATAGTGTTCCATAAAAAAATTTTCAATTAAAATGTCTTACATTAGATAATAATTTTTTTTAATTATTAAAGACTTAAAACATCTCATTTAAACATTAAAAATTAAAAAAAATAGTTTATACAAAATACCTTAATAGAAGTTGTTAAAAAATTTTAAAATAAAATTTTATCAAGGCCTATCTTGATATAAAGACTTATTTTAAATATATAGCCTTTTTTTGAATATAAAGTCCATCCTAAAACTTTTTTAAAGATTATAATCCTTTTGGCCTTGATTAAGAAAAAGTAAAAAATTTTTAAGAAAGTTTTTATCTTAAAAAATAATCTTGTAGATACCTAAGTTATATCATTATATTGCAGAAAATGATAAATATGCTTTAAAATGATTAAAAATACTTTTTGATTTAGTATTTAGTAATTATCAACTTATATTTTTCTATCTCCTTTCTTGAAAACAGACAAAAAATTGAATAAATTTATATTTATCCTTTGAAAAAAGGAGAGGTGTCCGAGCCCGGTTTAAGGAGCACGCCTGGAACGCGTGTGTACTGCTAAAACGGTACCGAGGGTTCAAATCCCTCCTTCTCCGATTGGGCAGGTCCCATATGACCTAAGAGTAGTGAACCCCGCCAGGTCCGGAAGGAAGCAACGGTAGCTACTCTGGGTGCATTGTGGGGGTGCTTGCCCTATTTGATACCAGCCCTTTTTAAAGTATCTTCAATCCTTTCTTGATAAAACTTCTTTTTTCCATATCTTGAAAATATCTTGTAGATTTCTATCTCAAACAACAGTGACTGTAATACTGCTTCCTTTATTTTTGATGGTTTATAGTTTAAGTCTATTATTATGTGCCTTGTGTTTATCATATCAGGATTAATCAATGAATGGATTTTTTCAGCATTTCCTATTTTTATTTTACCACCTACCGATGTTTTCTTGCCAAGTTTTCTTGCATTATCCACTATATCTTTTGTAATATTTATTACTTCCTCTGAGTCTACTTCTTTTTTCATAGACCCAGCAAGATCACTCCTACCAACTGTTATTGATGATATTTCTTTAAAAAAGTTTGAAGAAAAAATTTCATTAAGACTTTTATAACATGTTATTGTCTCTACATTAATAGCTTTTAAAACTTTTTTTCCATAGTATTTTTCAATATCGCCTAGAGACGAAACAAAGTTTTCCAAGCCATATATACTCTCTATCATTGGTGCAAGTATTATGTCAACTCCTATTTCAATACATGCCCTCATATCATTTCTTGCTTCAGGACCTCCTATTTTTACAGTGAGTGGCATGATGTTTTTTGAGATTTGTCGTAATATTGATATTTCTTTAAAGTTTAAGTCTTCTACTTCAGTACCACCTTTTATTCCTGTTATCCCATAGTTTTCTCTTAAATATAAAAGTTTTTTTCTAATAGCCCTGTAAAACAACTTATCATCTCCATTTTTTTATTATGATATTATTATCGAATGAAGAGAAAAAAACGTTATTAATTTAGTTCAATAGAATAATTTTTACAACATTACTTACTAGTATCTATGAAAAAAGTTTATTATTTGGGGGTGGATCGAAAGGTTTAAAAGAAATTAGTCTATAGTATACCTAGAATAAGACTTAACAAAAGCATTAAATGCATAAAAGTTTAAAACTTTATTTAGTATATAGTGATACATAAAAACTTAAAAAATAGTTTACACTAAGAGAGAAATAAATAAAAAAATTGCTAAAAAATTTAATAGGAAAATATTATTTTTTTAAAAACCCTATATTTTTTATAACCTCTATATTGATATATAAAAGCTATTATAAATATAGAGCCTTACTTTTTACTATCCTACTTTAAGATGTGCACCAATCTTCTTTTATTTTAAGCCTGTAATCTCTGCCCAGGGGCAAGGAAAAGCAAAAAAATTGTAAGAAATTTTTAATCCCAAAGACTAATTTAATAAGACTTATGTTATTATACTACCAAAAGAAAAAGGAAGACTTATTTCAAATGATAAAACAGAGTTTTTAAGGGCTATCTAAACTAATAGATAAACTCTTCCCATATATTATTAAACATTATTTCATTTATATTGTTATTTGAAAAACTTAAGGTTGTGAGTTTTGGTATAGAATTAACAAAGTTTTTAGCAAAGTTTATGTGTTTTCTGCTACTTCTTTTGAAATTAAGTTCTTCTAGTATGGTTGATATAAAGTACCTGTAGACTATATTGAATGGATAATTTTTTACAAGTCTTTTGAAATAAAAGAGGCTAAGCAGTTTTTTACCCATTGCTTTTAGTATATATCCAATATAGAACATGTATCTTTCATATGGTATATAGTTTTTAAATCTTCGAGTATATAAATAGGCTAAACTGTATTTATTATTATTTATTAGTAACTTTATTATCATTTCCTTTAAAGAAGGGTCATGGCTAAAAAAATATAAGCAAGTTTTTAAGAAACTGAAACATGACCCCCATTTTTTATTATTTGCTAATTCCTTGGCTATCATAAGTGATTCAAAAGATGTTAATTCTTTATAATTAAAAATTTTTTTTAAAAATTTTATTCTCTCAATATAAGAACCTTCCAATATGTAGAGTTCAATGGTTAGTCTAAAAGTGTTATAGTCTTTTATTTCTATCTTTTCTAATAGAGTTATAGCCTCTCTGTATCTTTTCTCATCTATAAGTCTTTTTATGATATTTATAAGAAACTCATTTCTATTTATTTTTATTATATTTTCCATTATTAACCTTATGACTTTAAGTTTTTAAAATTGAATATCGGAAAAAAGATAATGAAAATTTTAAAAAATGTGTTAAGTGTTTTTTTAAACTTTCGAGAATAATAAATAACTATAAAACAAGGATGTTAGAAAGTTTCAAGGAGGAGGTTTCTAATGATTATTAATCACAACATGAGTGCTATATACACTCAGAGACAACTCGGTATAAATGATAACAATATCCAAAAGGATATTGAAAAGTTATCATCAGGTCTAAGAATTAATAGAGCAGGTGATGATGCAGCAGGTCTTGCAGTATCAGAAAAGATGAGGTCTCAAATCAGAGGTCTTTATAGAGCTGCACAGAATGGACAAGATGGTATATCTTTTATTCAGTCTACTGAAGGTTATTTGCAAAATACTCAAGATATACTCCAAAGAATAAGAGAGCTTGCAGTACAATCAGCAAACGGTACCTATACAATGGAAGACAGGATGCAAATCCAGGTTGAGGTATCTCAATTAGTTGATGAGATTGACAGAATAGCATCTCATGCTCAATTCAACGGATTAAACATGTTAACAGGTAGATTCGCAAGAGGAGAAGTTGAAGGTCAAGTAATTGCTGGAAGTATGTGGTTCCACATAGGTGCAAATATGGACCAAAGAGAAAGAGTATACATAGGTACAATGACATCAGCAGGTATAGGAGTAAAGAATCCTGTAACTAATGAAATAGTATCTATATCAACTCCTGATAAGGCTAACCAGGCAATAGGAACAATAGATATGGCTTTAAAGAAGGTAAATAAACAGAGAGCAGACTTGGGTGCTTATCAAAACAGATTAGAGTATGCTGTTAAGGGTCTTGAACAGGCAGCAGAAAACTTACAGTCAGCTGAATCAAGAATAAGAGATACAAATATGGCTAGTCAAATGGTAGAGTATACAAAGAATAATATACTTATTCAATCTGCTACAGCTATGCTTACTCAGGCAAACCAAAAGACACAAGCTATACTTCAATTATTGAGATAAGAAATTAGTTAAATTATCTCCAGCCTTTACCCCTTTAGGCTATCTATAGTTGGTTTTGACCATCTATAGTATGCCTTTTTAAGGAAAGAAAATGATAATAAGATTGTCAGATTATAATATAGATGTAAGAGAAAAAAGAGTAAACAGAAAAGAAAGTAACATCCCTAAAATATTTATGATTTTAACATTCTTTTTTTCTATGTATCTTGCAGGTCATTATTTTAACACATCAAGCCTTATAGAAGAAAAGAAAAAAAAGATAGAAGAGTTGAAAAAGACCAGAAAAGAGTTACAAGAGAAATTAATAAAAATAGACTTTAGACTGAATAATGCCAATAAAGTTGATTACGATTATGTAATAAAAATATTAAATGAAGATAAGATTAACGAAAAAATAGAAAAGATTAAAAAAGAAATTGAAGAGAATGAGAAAGAAAAAAAATTTCCATTCTGGATATACTATATCTGTGTTGCATTATTAATACTTATGAGATTAGTATACATAAAAAACAAGAAGAGAAAAGAGAATGCCACCCGTTTAAACAGTCAAAGATTTAAGACACAAAAAATTAGTTTACAATAGAAAAGTTTTAAGAAAAATTAAAAAATTTTTAATAAAAATTTTTTTCAAGAAAGTTTATATTTGCTATAGTCTTTATATATATTACATAAATACTATCTTAAAATAAAGTGCCTTTATATCCTTTCTATTTTTAAACTTAAAAAGAAAAGTAAAAAAATTAGCAAGATATTTTTCTATTCTAAAAACTATTTCTAAAGTATGGTGTGCATTTACTTTTATATCTGAAATTAAGGAATTTTACAATTTAAAATGATTAAAAGCAGGTTTTAAGAATTGAAAAAATAGTTTTTAAGGTATTGACTAAATATTTCCTAATGCAATTCCTAATCTTGGTATTATTGTATGAAGTTTTACTTCTACATTTTGGCCTATTTCAAGTATTTTTTTAGATACTATCTTTGCAACAGTTCGGGTTAAGTTTATTTCAACAAGGTATGAACCATTTATCTCTTTTATAACTACTCCTTCCAATTTTTTATTTTTATATTCTAGTAAAAACTTAAGAAGCCAGTATTTGTTTGTTTCAGACTCAATTTCAGATATTATTCCTCTCTTGTTATTTATTACTTCAATTATTTCTTCAATATAATCTTCATCTAAAAATTTATCATTATTTAAGAATGACTTTATCTGTTTTTGAATTATAAGGTCTAAAAGTCTTCTTATTGGTGATGTTGCCTGTGTGTATCTATTTAAACCAAGTGCAAAGTGTGGTCTTGGTTCACTACTCATATAAGACTTTTTCATATATTTTAGTAATTCAAGTAACAATACTTTATCTTTAACAACTCTGTTTTCAAGATTAAGCCTAACATCTGGGCTTTCTTGACATATGTATATAGCAGGTATTTTGTTCTCATCTAAAAACTTTGCACTCATATGATTTGCAAGTATCATAAGTTCTTTTACTATGTTAACACTTTTTGAGAATGGGTCAAACTTCTTGAGTTTTATATTTTTGTCATCAACAACAGGATAAATAGAAGGAAAGGCAAACTCTATACCACCAGCATTAAGCCTTCTTTCTTGTAGTTTTAAAGATAAGTTATATAAATAGTCAAAGGTATCACATAAAGGACCCCTAGAGTTTATTATGTTCTCTACTTCCTCGTAGCTAAAGTTTTTATCTACATTTATAACAGACAGAAGTATTTTATTAGACAAAATATTAAAGTCTGAATCAATTTCAAAAAGGTATGTTACAGCATATCTGTCCTCACCTTCTATCAAAGAGCATATGTTTTCAGATATTATTGGTGGTAACATTGGTATTTTAATGTCAGGAAGATAAATACTGCTTACTCTATCCTTTGCTATTTCGTATAGTTCTTCATCCATTATTTCTTCAACATCTGCAATGTGCACATAAACCAGTGTTTTATTTTCTTTATATTCTATTGATATTGCATCATCTATGTCTTTAGTTGAGGAGTCATCTATACTAAAAGTATAGAGTTTTCTAAGGTCTATTCTTTTATCTATCTCAATTTTCTTATTTGAAATACCTTTTGCTAATTCTAATGTTTTTTGGTTAAAATCTTTGGATATATTATACCTTTCTAACAATAAGTTCTCATCTTCTTCAAATATTCCTAACTTGTTACAGAGTCTAAAGGCAGCATAGTTTATATCACCAGAGATGTTAAAACCATTTATTGCTGATATTTTTTCAAGTCTTTCAATTGCAGTACTTTTATTCTTAGTGTCGGGATAAATAGCAAGTTCTATTATAGGATTAATATATTCCTTAACAAACTTGGGAAGTTCAGGAGTTGGATTTTTAAACCACTCAAGAGTATTTTTTTCTGTTTCTATTTTTTCTTTCTTGTTTTCTTCTTGGGCTTTTATACTGTCTAATATCCTTTTTATTTCCTCTTCAGACTTTGGTAAAAACCTGTTTTCTTTAAAATCAAAATAAACTTTATCATTTATCAGTATCTCAAACAAGCCTGCTTTTTTGCTATAATCTATTTCGTTAAAGAAAAGGTCATATATTTCATTTATCGATAAGGAATCTACATCTTTTACAAGGTTGTATAAGTCTTCAAGTCTTATTGTTTTTTTGAACTCATTTTTACTGTTATGCAACTCTTTTATTAAAGACTGGGCTGATTCAATGTTTTGTAGATTAGAGTTAAACTTTTCTATAACCTTGTTTGGATTTAAAGACACCTCTTTACCACTTATGTTGAATATAACTAACTTATTCTTTTTTAAAGCTTTAACAATTCCAAAATCTATACTGTTATCTTCTCTATAAATTACTATTTCTATCACTTTTTTATAGCCTTTCGTTTAAGTAAAGTACACCAACAACTTCCAAGTGTTTAGTGTTTGGGAACATATCAAATCCTTGAACATACTCAATACTGTAACCCCCGCCTATCAACTGTCTTATATCCCTTGCAAAAGTATCAGGATTACACGAGGAGTATATTATTACCTTTAGTTTTGCAGATATTAAAGACTTTATCATTTTATAGCTTATACCCTTTCTTGGGGGATTTATTATAACAGTATCATATTTAAAACCTAATTCGTTAAAATGAGAAGCATCCGCAACTATTAACTTTGTGTTTTTAATATTGTTCATCTCTAATGCTTTTAGACCATTCTTAACTAGAGTTTTGTTTATCTCTATACCAATTACACTTTCAAAATGAGGAGCAAGGAATTGACTTATTATACCAACACCACAGTAGAGGTCAAGAAGCCCCTTTCCCACTTTGTATTTCAATACAAGACTTAATATATGATTAAGCCATTTTGGTATTATTGCCCTGTTTACCTGAAAAAATGTGTCTATATCGACAATAAAGTTTAGTCCCTCCACTTTTTCTACAAAAGAATCTCTTTTTTTCGTTGAATCTATTGTTTTTCCATCAAAATTAGACCTTATGACCAAGGCTTTCATACCTTTTATCTTTTCTCTTTCACTATCAACACTTAAAATTTCGCTTATCCTCTTGTTTATTGGTTCTTCCATTATTGGGCAGTATTTTATTGGAAAAGGATTGGTTGTCCCTGGCTCACAGTATCCTATTTTTTGATCATCAAATACTTGAAAAGACCCTTTGTTCCTATAGTTAAAAACACTGTCTGACTTTACTATATCCATTACTGGTATCTCTATCTTAGATATTCTTTTTATAGACTCTTCTATCATTTCTTTCTTTATTTTTAGCTGAGTTTCATAGTTTGTCATCTGCAACTGGCAGCCACCACAGTATCCGAATATTTTACATTTTGGCTCTATTCTGTTTGGTGAACTTTCAACTATCTCTTTTATTTTTACAAAGGCATAGTCCTTATTATTTTCATATACTTCACCCAATATAAGTTCACCGGGTAGTGAGAATGGAACAAAATAGACTTTTTCATCTAATTTTGAAAATCCAAGCCCGCCTGATACAACTTTTTCAATTTTTAGTTTTATTTCCATAAATTACCTTAAGACTTTTTTAAGAAATAAAGATTAAAATTTAATCTTAATTCAAATTAAATCTGCTTAAATATAATTAAACTTGAAGCCATAATCATCATCCCTGCTATTATGCCGATTATAGATAGATGATGATGACCATATTCTTCAGCCGTAGGTAGTAGTTCATCAAGAGAAATATATACCATTATTCCAGCAATAAGACCAAATATTATTCCAAAAGTTGTATCATTAAATACAGAACTTAAGGCGAAATATCCTATAAATGCCCCCAATGGCTCAGCAAGTCCAGATAAGAATGAAAAATAGAGTGCCTTTTTCTTACTACCACTAGAGTAATATATAGGTATTGAGGTCGCAATACCCTCTGGTATGTTGTGTATAGCTATTGCTACTGCTATACTTATGCCAAGCTTAGGGTCTGATAATGATGCTATAAGAGTTGCAAAACCTTCAGGAAAGTTATGCAACGTTATGACTAAAAATGTAAAAAAACCTGTCCTTAAAAGTTTTTTGTTCCTTTTTTCATATTTTGACTTATCAATGTTTTTTATCTCATGCGGATTTTCAAAAGATGGAATCAAATTGTCTATAATACTGCTTATGCCTATACCTAAGAAGAACGAGATTGTAGCAAATATATAAGATGTAGTTTCATTATGTGTATTGTAAAAGAATTTCATTGCTTTTGGGAATATTTCAACAAAAGATATGTATATCATCACTCCAGCAGAAAAACCAAGGCTAAAAGAAAGGAACTTTGTGTTAAAGTCTTTTGAAAAAAATGACATAAGACTTCCTATACCTGTTGATATTCCAGCCATAAATGTAAGTAAAAATGCAAAATATATATTGTTATCCATAGTGTTTTCGCCTGCTTTAGTTTAATATTTTTTAAAATTTAAGTAAAAATTTTTAAAATAAACCTTACAACCCTGAGTTATAGAGCAAAATATAAATTCTTAAAAATTTTTAGTAAAAAATCTACTTTTTTTATTTTTATAAATGTCAAAAAAAGTTTATAGTTAAGTCTCTTTTTACTTCTATTTTGAGCATTTAAAAGAAAAACTTATAAAATAGTTTTTTATCCTAAAAAATCTTATTAGTATTGTAAGTAATACCTATACTTTTACGGCAGAAAATAAAGAGAAAAAAACTTAGGGTGATTAGAACTAATTTTTTAATATACTGGCTAAAGTCTAAAACCAAACTTTTACCCCACTATAATATATATCCCTATTATCCCTATTACAATATTAATAGGGTTTATGGGCAGTGTAAGTAACATTATTATTCTTACTGGTATTACACCAGAGATAAATAGAGCAAATGTGTTTATCTCATTCCCAAAAAACTTGTATATAAGAAGAGTATAAAAACTCAGTATTGTTACAACAAGTATTGACTTTATCGTACTACTTATGCTTTCTAATGTCCTCTCACCTACTTTACTCTTTATTCTACCTCTTAAGTATTTTAACATCCCTATAAACCCTTCAGATTTGCCTAATATATAATCAAGTAGGAATAGAAAAATAAACAGTATAACAATAAAGGATATTAGTGCAAGAAAACGACATGTTTTTTCAGCTATAAAAGCCATCGTATTATATAGACTAAAAAAGATAAGAAAAAACAACAAAGCAGTCATAATAAGGAGGGTTATTTTTATGGCTGTATAAAAATTGCCAAGCATTGTAAATATGAAAAGTAAAAGACTATAACTTAAAACACCAAGAAATATATAAGCATCTAAACCCATATTTTCAGGATAATTTTGATACGCTGTGCCAAAAGTTTCTGTTCCTAACACGGGAATTAAGACAGATAAGGTCAAAAAGACTATACCAAATACGACTTAGTTGTATTTATAACCTTACTATTTGTGGATATCATACCTGTTTTATCAACACTTAGTTTAAGTTCTTTTTTCTTTAACACTTTTAAATATTTGTTATTTGAGATACTGTTATCACTAGCAAGGATTATTGTGGTAATGTCTTTTAAAAACTTTGTATATAGATAACATATTATGGTTACTATCAATACCTTTAATACAGCAATTAATATATTACTACCTTTTATACCTTGTATTATTTTTTCAACTGGTAAAACAGCAAGACATAGTGCTAAAAATAGGTCAAACACAAACTCATACATGTTTATTTTAAAAGAAAATAGGTCTTTAAGCCTTACCTTCTTTAATACTTCTAAATCGATATCTTTTTTTTCCAATACCTCTTCTATTTTTAGTCTTTCTTTCATTTCTACACCCCTTAATTACCTCTTTTGTTGTTTTAAGTCTCTTTTTAAAAAATCTTGTCTTTTCTATTACCTTATTTAACATTAATTATTAAAAAGACATATTTTTAAGTTTTTAAATATTTTTTTAGGTGTAGTAATTTTTATCTTTATTTATCTTCTTATTCTATTTATTTTAATCTATAAAAAAAATCTATAATAAGAAATTATTATTTTCTATTTATTTAGTCAAATATATAAATCTTTCAATTATTTAATCTGTATATTTTTGTTTTATTTTCATCATATTTTTAGTTGTTATCAAAATTTTTATTAAAATTTTCCTTACAGAATTCTTAAATTTTAACTTATCAAACTTTGAAAAAAACTAAAAAAAATAAATTAAAAGGAAGGAAAAAATGGAAAGAGTATTCAATTTTAACCCAGGGCCAGCAGTATTGCCTTTAGAGGCATTGAAAGAGGCTCAAGCAGAGTTTTTAAACTATAAAAATACTGGTATGTCTATATTAGAGATCAGCCATAGGTCAAAAGAAGCTGAAGGTATGTTAGAAGAGACAAAGAAAAACTTGAAAGAACTTTGGGGCATCCCTGACAACTACAAGATATTGTTTTTACAAGGTGGTGCAAGTTCTCAGTTCTTTATGGTTCCAATGAACTTGGCTGGAGACAATGTTGTAGACTATGTTTTAACTGGGACATGGTCAGAGAAAGCACTTGAAGAAGCTAATATTTTAAAGAAAAAGACAAATGTTGTGTATTCAAGTCAATCAACTAACTATGATAGAATACCTCAACCTTCTGAATTAAAGTTTACAAAAGATGCTGCTTATGTTCACATAACAACAAACAATACTATATTTGGAACTCAATGGCATTATCTACCAGAGACTAATGGTATACCACTAGTAATGGATATGTCTTCAGATATTCTTTCTTATCCAATAGACTTCAAAAATGTGGGATTAATATATGCTGGAGCTCAAAAAAATCTTGGACCTGCTGGTGTAACTGTTGTAATAATAAGAGAAGACTTACTTGCAAGAGTTCCTAAAGACTTACCTACTATGTTGAAATACACTACTCATGAAAAAAACAACTCATTATATAATACACCTCCTGTATTTGCAATCTATATGGTAGGGCTTGTGCTGAAATGGCTTAAGAATATTGGTGGCGTAAAGAAGATGAGAGAGATTAATGAAAAAAAGGCTAAGTTAATATATGATGCAATAGACAACTCTAACGGTTTTTATAAGGGTCATGCTCAAAAAGACAGTAGGTCTTTAATGAATATTACTTTTACTTTAGAAAATAAAGACTTAGAAGGAAAGTTTGATAAAGAAGCAACAGCATTAGGTCTGGTTGGACTTAAGGGACATAGGTCAGTAGGTGGTATGAGAGCATCAGTATACAATGCTATGCCTATTGAAGGTTGTCAGAAATTAGCTGAGTTTATGAATGACTTTGCTAAAAAGAATAAATAAGGAGGGTATGATGTTTAAGATACAAACATTTAATAAGATATCAGAAAAAGGACTTAAGCTTTTTAAAGAGAGGGGCTATACAGTAGGTGATAATCTTACTGATTACGATGCTATTATTGTGAGGAGTCAGGAATTACACAATGTTGATTTTCCATCTTCTTTGCTAGCTATTGCAAGAGCAGGTGCAGGAGTAAATAATATTCCTATTCAAAAGTGTGCCGAAAAAGGTATAGTTGTTTTTAATACACCAGGTACTAATGCTAATGCTGTAAAGGAATTAGTTATACTTGGGCTCTTACTTGCTTCAAGAAAGGTTGCTGAGGGTATAGAGTGGACAAAAACACTTATCGGTACTGAAAATATAGAAGATGCAGTAGAAAAAAATAAGTCAAAGTTTGAGGGACCTGAAATAATGGGAAAGACTTTAGGAGTGATAGGTCTTGGTGCTATTGGTGTTCTCGTTGCTAATACTGCTATTGAACTTGGAATGAAGGTTATAGGTTATGACCCTTATATCTCTGTTGAAGCAGCATGGGCATTGTCAAGACAAGTAAAAAGAGCATTGACAATTGATGATATTTATAAAAACTCTGATTATATATCTTTACATGTTCCTGCCAATGATGCAACAAAAGGTATGATAAACAAACAAACTATATCAATTATGAAAAATGGTGTAAGAATTCTTAACTTTTCAAGAGCAAACATAGTTAACGAAGATGAGTTAGTTAAGGAATTAGAGTCTGGAAAAGTTGCTTGTTATGTAACTGACTTCCCTAATGCAAAGGTACTTGGTAAAAAGAATGTTATTGCTATACCACACCTTGGGGCTTCAACTCCTGAAGCAGAAGAGAACTGTGCTATTATGGCTGCAAATGAGATAATAGAATATCTTGAAACAGGAAATATAAAGAACTCAGTGAATTATCCTGATGTATTTATGCAAAAAGAGGATTCAAAGGAAAGGATATGTATACTCCATAAAAATGTTCCAGACATGGTTAATAAGTTTTCAAAGATATTAGGATCCTCTAATATCAATATAGAGGACTTAATAAACAAGGGTAAGGGTGAGTTTGCCTATACAATAATAGATGTAAAAAAAGGTTGTTTAACTGATAACATAAAAAAGCAGTTTAATGAAATTGCAGACATTATAAAAATAAGATTTATAGAATAGGAGAAAAATATGTCAAAGACTTATAAAATAGCTGTAATAGGGGGTGATGGTACAGGACCTGAGGTTATAAGAGAAGGTATCAAGGTCCTTAATGCTGTTGCACCAAAATACAATATAAAGTTTGAGTTTGTTGAGTTTGACTTTGGTGCAAAAAGATATTTGAGAACAGGAGAAACTCTGCCTGACTCTGCTATAGAAGACCTAAAAAAGTTTGATGCAATATATCTTGGTGCAATAGGAAGTCCTGATGTAAAACCTGGTATACTTGAAAAAGGTATACTCCTTAAGATGAGGTTTTCTTTAGACCAGTATATAAACCTAAGACCTGTAAAGCTTTATCAAAATGTTGAAACACCTTTAAAAGATAAAGGCCCTCAGGATATTGACTTTGTTGTTATAAGAGAAAACACAGAAGGGCTGTATGCAGGTGCAGGTGGAATATTGAGAGAAGGCACACCTTACGAAGTTGCTATACAAGAGTCTATAAACACAAGATTTGGTGTCGAAAGATGTGTAAAATATGCTTTTGAGTATACAAGGAAAAGAAATAAAAAGAAACAACTTACCTTGTGCGGTAAGACAAATGTTTTAACTTATGCCTTTGGTTTATGGGAAAGGGTTTTTAATGAAGTAGCAAAAAATTATTCAGATATAAAAACAGACTATGCACACGTTGATGCCATAACTATGTGGATGGTTAAAAACCCTGAATGGTTTGATGTTATTGTAACTGATAACATGTTTGGGGATATAATAACAGACCTTGGAGCAGTAATAAGTGGCGGACTAGGTGTTGCAGGTGGTGGAAACATAAATCCAGAGGGAGTTTCTATGTTTGAACCTATTGGTGGTTCAGCACCAAAATATACTGGTAAGAATGTTATAAACCCTATTGCTGCTATTTTAGCTGGTAAAATGATGATTGAACACTTAGGTGAAGTCGAGGCTGCTAATGCTATAGAAAACTCTGTTCAAAAAGTAATATTTAAAATGAAGTCAATGGCTGCAGGAAAAATGGGATATTCTACTACAGAAGTAGGAGATATGATAGCTAACAATCTATAGTGTTTCTAATTGACACTATAAACCAGGTGTGTCTTACTTAAATGACACACTTGGACTTTTTCTCTATATTTTATTTTAAGTTTCCGTGATACAGACTTATTTCCAAAGACTATAAAACTAAAAATAAAGATGGCATTATTTTTGCTATAGGTTTATGATAAAAATCAAGAGGGAGGGGTTCATGGAAGATAAAGACCTTAACACTAAAGAAAAAGAAGAGGGTAACAAAATTAATAATAATTTAGAAAAAGATAATAACTTGAATGTGAAGGATAATGAAACTTCTGAAAAAGATTCTAATAAAAAAGAAGATAATGAGTTGATATCTAAAATTGAAGACTTGGAGTCAAAGTTAAAAGAGTATGAAGACCTTGTTAAAAGGAAAGTTGCAGACTTTGAAAATCTTAGGAAGAGGACAATAGAAGAAAAAAAGATTTTAAATCAGATAATAGCTGAAAAACTTATACTTGACTTCTTGCCTATTATAGATAATCTTGAGAGAGCAATTAATGCTGCAAAAGATAGTAAAGACATTGATGCTCTTTTGGAAGGTATTAACCTTATTAAAGATATGTTCTTAGGTATACTTGCAAACAACTATAACGTTAAACCAATAGACTCTTTAGGGAAAGAGTTTGACCCGAAGATACACAATGCACTCTATCAAAAAGAAGGAGACTATGATAAAATTGTAGTTACCGAAGAAATAGAAAAACCATATGTTATGGGCGATAAAGTTATAAGAATAGGAAAGGTTGGTGTAGGTATGCCAAAAAAGAAAGAAAATGATAACTTAAGTGATAATAACTCAAACGACAAATAGAGTTTTAGATTAAAATTTTGTTTTAAAATTTTGTTTTGTAAAAAATCTTTTTCTATATAAAAAAGCATAGGAGGTTGAGATGGGAAAGATAATAGGGATTGACTTAGGTACAACTAACTCTGTTGTAGCAGTAATGATGGGTAATGAGCCTGAGGTAATACCTAATCAAGAGGGAGACAGGTTAACTCCTTCAGTAATAGGTTTTACTGAAAGTGGTGAAATACTTGTTGGTCAACAAGCTAAAAACCAGATGATTACTAACCCTAAAAATACTATTAGGTCTATAAAAAGATTTATGGGTAGAAAGTACTCAGAGGTAGGCTCAGAGATAAAAACAGTACCTTATGATGTTATAGAAGGTCCTAATGGGGATGTAAGAGTAAAGACTAGAGAAGGAGACTTTGCCCCTCCACAAATATCAGCTATGGTTCTAAAAAAACTAAAAGAAGCTGCAGAAAGTTTTCTTGGTGAAAAGATAGAAAAAGCAGTTATTACAGTTCCTGCTTATTTTAACGATGCTCAAAGACAGGCAACTAAAGATGCAGGAAGGATAGCAGGTCTTGAAGTAATGAGAATATTGAATGAACCTACAGCTGCTGCTCTTGCTTATGGGCTTGATAAAAAACACCAGAATATTAAGGTTGCTGTTTTTGACTTTGGTGGAGGTACATTTGATATTTCTATACTGGAGTTGGGAGATGGTGTTTTTGAAGTAAAGTCTACAAATGGTGATACACACCTTGGTGGTGATGACCTTGACCAAGCAATAATGGACTGGCTTGTTGATGAGTTTAAAAAAGAGAATGGTATTGATCTATCTACAGACCCTGTTGCTATGCAGAGATTAAAAGATGCAGCAGAAAGGGCTAAAAAAGAGTTGTCTAACCTACAGTCAACACAGATAAACTTACCATTTATAGCATCTAAAGATGGTAAACCACTACAGATAAACAAAACACTTACAAGGGCTCAGTTTGAGAGAATAGTTTCTCATATACTAGAGAGGCTTAAAGAACCTTGTTATAAGGCTTTGAAAGATGCTGGAGTTTCACCTAATGAAATAGACGAGGTCCTATTGGTAGGTGGATCTACAAGAATACCAAAGGTTCAAGAAATAGCTAAACAGATATTTGGTAAAGAACCTTCAAAGAAGATTAATCCTGATGAGGTCGTTGCTGTTGGTGCTGCTATACAAGCAGGTGTACTGGCGGGTGAGGTAAAAGACATCCTATTGCTTGATGTAACTCCATTATCTTTAGGTATAGAAACACTAGGTGGTGTTTTTACAAAAATCATAGAGAGAAACACTACTATACCAACTAAGAAAAGCCAAATATTTACTACAGCTGAAGATAATCAAAGTGCAGTATCTATAAGAGTATTCCAAGGTGAGAGGGAGATTGCAGCTCATAACAAGTTGATAGGTAGTTTTGATCTTATAGGAATACCACCTGCTCCAAGAGGTGTTCCTCAAATAGAAGTAACTTTTGACATAGATGCAAACGGAATACTTCATGTTTCTGCTAAAGACTTAGGAACTGGAAAACAACAAAGTATAAGGATACAGGCTTCAAGTGGTTTAACAGAAGAAGAGATACAAAAGATGGTTAAAGAAGCTGAACTACATGCAGAAGAGGACAAGAAGAGAAAAGAATTGGTTGAATTAAAGAACAAGGCTGATACTTTAGCATACACTACAGAAAAGATTATGAAAGAAAATGAGGCTAAAATTAATCCTGACTTGAAGTCAAGGCTTGAAAAGGCTATAAAAGAAGTAAAAGATGCAATAACTACAGATGATAAGGTAAGGATAGAAAATGCTTATAATGAACTTACAAAAGAGTCTCATGCTTTATCTCAGATAATATATCAGAATGCAGGACACTCTTCAACTACTTCTGACACGGGAAAAGAGAATAAAACAGATGAAAAAGTTGTTGAAACAGATTACGAAGTGATGGATGATGATAAAAAGTAGATGATTGGATAATGGGGCAAGCCCCCATTATTTTTTTATTTAGAATTGATTAAAGGAGTTAGCATGCCAAGAGATTATTATGAAGTTCTAGGGGTAAGTAGAAACGCATCTGAGGATGAGATAAAAAAGGCTTATAGAAAATTAGCAATGCAATACCACCCTGACAGAAATCCAGGCAATAAAGAAGCAGAACAAAAGTTCAAAGAGATTAATGAAGCATATGAGGTTTTAAAAGACCCTCAGAAAAGAAAGGCTTATGATCAATTTGGGCATGCAGCTTTCAACAATAGTTTTAATTCTGGTGGGTTTAAGAGAGGTTTCGACTTTGGAGGCCAAAACTTTGGTGGTTTCTCAAGCTTTTTTGAAGACTTTGAAGATATTTTTGAAAACTTAGGTGATATTTTTGGTACTAAACAGAGGAGAAAACAGGATAAAAAGACATATCAGGGAAGAGACATACTTATAGAGGTTGAGATAAGCTTGGAAGAGGCATATACAGGCACTAACAAGGTGATTAAGCTAAACAGAAGAGAAACATGTCCTGTATGCTCTGGAAAAGGTACTGAAAAAGATGGTGATATAGTAACTTGTCCAAGATGTGGTGGCAGGGGTGAAGTTGTAATATCCCAAGGTTTGTTTACAATAAGGCAGACATGTCCACAATGTAATGGCGAAGGCACTATAATAAAAAACCCATGTAAGAATTGTAGAGGTACTGGATTCGTAACTGTTTCAAGAGAGGTAAAAGTTAGAATACCAGAGGGTGTTGAAGATGGTACAAGACTAAAAATATCTGGAGAGGGAGAGCATGGAAAGGGTGGAGGTAGACCAGGTGACTTATACATACAGGTACATATAAGACCACATCCACAGTTTGAGAGAAAAGGGCCTGATCTTTATACAGAGGTTAAAATACCAATCACTAAATTAATATTGGGTGGTGAGATTAAAATAAAAAACATAAATGGTAGTACAGTATTACTTAAGATACCAAGGGGAACAGAAATAAACTCATTGCTTAAAGTTTATAATATGGGTATGCCTATTGTAGGTTCTACAAGAAAAGGCGACTTATTTGTCAAGGTCAATGCTGACATACCTAAAAAAATAAACAGTAAAGCAGAGTCTTTGTTGATTGAACTTGAAAGAGAGATTTATAGTTAAGAAATATGAAAAAAGTATTACTAATAGATGATGAAAAAAACTTTCATTATTCTTTTAAAAGAGTCTTTAGCGATATAGATGTTATTTCTTGTTATTCTGCTTTTGAGGCTAATAAAGTAATAGAAAAAGAAGATATTGCACTTATCATACTTGATATAAAAATGCCTGGTAAGAGTGGGCTTGAGTTACTAGATGAGATAAGAAAAGTTAATAAAGATATACCAGTTATAATAATAACTGCTCATGGAGACTTCCAGACAGCAATAGAATCTATGCAAAAGGGTGCAACTGATTATCTTTTAAAACCATTTGACTTTGAAGAACTCAAAAAAGTTGTTTATTCAAAACTTAATGAGATTGGAGATAAAAAGTCTAAGACTGTTTTTGATCTAAAAGAGTATTCTATAATAGGGAAGTCTATTCCTATGCAAGAAGTCTATAAGAAAATAGCTAAAGTAGTAAACAAGGATATAAACGTACTGATTACAGGGGAGAGTGGTGTTGGGAAAGAAAGGGTTGCAAAGTCTATACATTACTACAGTAATAGAAGAGATAAACCTTTTGTTGCTGTAAATTGTGGAGCAATACCTGAAAATCTATTAGAAAGTGAGTTCTTCGGTTATAAAAAAGGGGCTTTTACAGGAGCATATGCTGATACGAAAGGAAAGTTTTTGCTTGCTGATGGGGGGACATTATTTTTGGATGAGATCGGTGAACTACCTCAAACACTCCAGGTAAAGATATTAAGGGTATTGCAAGAGTCAGAAATAACACCTATAGGCTCAGAAAAAACTATAAAAATCAATGTTAGAATAATAGCAGCAACAAATAAAGACCTTGAAAAAGAGGTTGAAAAAGGTAATTTCAGAGAAGACCTGTATTATAGATTAAGTGTTTTTCCTATTCACATCCCACCTCTAAGAGAGAGAAAAGAAGATATACCAGAAATCGTAGATTATATAATACAAAACCTTAAAAATGAAAAAAAGATAAACATAAATAATATAACCAATAAGGCTATACAAAAACTTATGGCTTATGACTTTCCTGGAAATATAAGGGAACTTGAAAACATAATAATACATGCTGCTATTAATTCTTATAATGGTTACATTGATGAGAATAATATATCTTTTTTAAATCAGAATAAGGAAAGTATTGATATAGAAAATATTCTTGAAAGCCTCTATTTAAAGAATGTAAAATTAACAGATTATTTTGAGAATGAAATACTCAAGTTCCTAATAAAGAAGATGAACAATAATCAGACTAAGATAGCAGAGTATCTTAACATAAATAGAAATACTTTAAGATCAAAACTAAAAAAGTATAATCTTATATAATAACTTAAAGACTTAAAAATCCTAGTTTTACAATAAAGGAGTTTTACAAAAACTTGTTATAAAATAGTATTTCTAAGTTTTTAAGGTTTAACCATTTTAAATCAAGTATTAGCCAATACACAAGTTGTCAACCTATCTCCTAATTTGAAGTAAACACCACTATAATCAACACATCTATTGTTTCTTTTATAACACCTGTCAACAAAAGGACATGTTGAACCTATATTTTTTTCTAAAACTTCAGGATATTCATAAGTTGACCCTGGTGTTGACGAGAGCAAAAGTTCAGTATAAGGGTGAAATGGTGAATCAAGCAAGGTCTTTGGACCAAACTCCATTAATTCTCCATTGTATATTACAAAAACATAATCACAAAAATATTTTACAACATTCAAGTCATGAGACACAAAGATATACTTTACTTTTGTCTTTTCTTGAAGGTCAGCAAAAAGATTTAATATCTGAGCCTGAATAGAGACATCTAATGAACTTACAGCCTCATCCGCAATAATAAGTTCCGGATTAACAGCCAATGCCCTTGCTATCGCAAGCCTCTGCCTCTGCCCTCCTGAAAACTGATGAGGGTATTTATCATAATCTACTTCATTCATACCAACCCTTTTTAATAGGTCTATAACAATATCTTTCCTCTCTCTCTTAGTATTGCCAATCATATGAATGTCAAGCCCTTCCCTTATAGCATCTCCAATCTTCATCTTAGGATTAAATGATGAAAAAGGATCTTGAAATATTATCTGTACTTTTTTTCTGTACCACATAAGTTCTTTTCTGGGAAGTTTAAGTATATCTATACCATCGTATATAACTTCACCATCTATATTGCCAGAATGTATAAGCCTTGCCACAGAAAGGCTTAGAGTTGTTTTACCAGATCCTGATTCTCCAAGTATACCTAATGAATTTATTTTATCTGTTGAAAAACTAATATTTCTAAGAACTTTCTTCTGCCCATAAGTTACATTAAGGTTTCTTACTTCCAAAACTAAGTCCTTTTAAACCTTAGCAGTAATAAGTTTAGAAACATAAATATCTCTTGCCTTTTTAAAAAACTTAATTGATTCCTCATAATCACCTTTTATAAAAAACATATTACCAAGGTCATAATGATCATTATAGTCAGATTTTCCAGTTTTAACTTTCTCAATTGTCTTTGTTATTCTGTTGTCTATATCATCATACTTCTTAACAAGGTCTTCATATGTTAATTCTTCTATATGTTTATACTTACTTGCAAGTTTAGTCAGGTCCTTAGCTTTTTGATAACACTTTCTACTCTCTTCGTAATTACCTATTTTCATATAGGCAAGTCCCATTTCAGAATAATAAAGCGGACTTTCTTCATACTTTAAAATTTCTTTATAAAATTTTATTGCCTCCTGATACATACCTGCCTCAAGACATAAAGGTCCAAGTTTCATCAAGAGCTCTATCTTAGGATTTATTTCATAAGCCTTCGTATAAGAATAGACAGAGTCTTTAAGTTTTTTAATCTTTTCATAGACAAGCCCTTTGTTCCAGTATATTTCAAATAAAGGTCTACCTAAAGCCTCAGCCTTTTTATAATATTCAAGTGCTTTTTCATAGTTTTCTTTTTTGTAAAACAATACACCTATGTTAAGATATACCTCAGGCACTACTTTTATAGCCTCAGCCCTAAGAAAATAATAAAGAGCCTCTTCCCATGACTTAAGTCCTAAGTATGCTTGTCCAAGTCCTATAAAAATAGAATAAGCCTCGTCTGACTTATCATCTTTTAACTCTTCAAGCAACTCTTTATAAAGATCAATCCCTTCCTTATAGTTTTGAGAGACAATTAAAGACTTTGCTCTTTCAATCTTATCAATAATACTCATAAATAGCCTCCTACAATTTATACCTAACTTTTAAATAAAATATAATAAAAAATTTATAGACTAAAAGTCTAAAAAAAATTATCGTCAAACTAATTTTAAATAAAAGTAAAATCAAAACCTGTTTTATGGTTGACCTTTAAAAAATATTTTCTAAATAGTCTCAAGCATTTTAAACTTATTCTTTTTAATTTCTACAGTGCAAAGATATAAAAACTTAAAATATTCTAAAGGCTATTTTTTCAAAAAATTAAAATTTTATTTAAAATTTTTTAAAAATAACCTATCATAAACTATTATTTTTTGAGTTTTTAATTACTACCCATCTTAAAAATCATAGAGCCTTTTTCAACACCAAGAGTGTCTGCAATAAGTTTACACTTAGCAACAAGAGCAAAAAACACGTTAGGCTTTTTAGAATCATTAAGACCTTCAAAATTTCCCTGTCCCTTTGCTATAACAATATCAGCATTTTCCCATAAGTCAATAAACTCAGGATTAAAAAGACTCTCAATTGCACCAGGTAATCTTATCCCATTTTTAACAACAGTTGCTATTTTGTCAAATCCAAGGTCAATAAGGTCATCGTAAGTAATATCATTAAGTACGTTTGTATCCCTACCTGCAATATATATGTTTATATCAGGATACTTTTTCTTAATTATCTGTATAAAAACCTTATCAAATATTATCTCACCCGAATTATCTGTTAGAAAAACCATATTTTTCGCTTTTGGCAAAAGTGTTAAAAACTTTTCAAAGTCATCTATAACAAAGTCTTTCATCATATAAGACTTTAAAATATTTATAGGGTCATTAGTTGCTATATCTCTATTCTCCTTTATACCATAATCTATCAAGTTACCTATTATAGAAAGTTTCATTGAGTTTTTTATTGGATTATAAGACATTATATCATCAATAATCCCATCCAAGATGTCTCTCATAACATTATTTGTATAAGACTTCTCTTTTTTATAAAAGTTATCAATACCCAATCTATCATAAAGAACATTATAACAGTAAGGATAGAGTTGAATAGGTTTTAAGTTAACTGAAATATTTTTGCTAAGACTTAAGACAACATCATTTATTATTTTAAGCCTCTCTTCCCTACTTCCAACAAACTTCTTTAGTATAGCCTCTGCCTGACTAACAAAACATGAAACACAATCAACATCTATATACAAAATCCTAATCCTTTAAAACACTTTCTAAAGTATTTAGAAAAACCTTTAATTCATCAACAGAATCTATTTTTATAAAAAAACCATTTATACCTATGTCTATAGCAGCCTTTAAAACCTTAGGGTTATAAAACTTTAATCTTAAAAATGAGAAGAAAGACTCATAAACGTCAACATAATCAACACTAATATCATTAAAAATAAAAGATATTGGCCATTTGTTTAATTCAGCAATTTGCCCTATAGTATAGAGGTCTGACTTCTCAAGTAAATCTGTTTCAATCATAGAAGGTTTCTGTTTGAGAATCATATTTTTTATAAAAGACTTATTAATGGCCAAGAAATCAT
>Ga0308395_1000402_pt1 | contig 34659 bp, 31 predicted proteins | sample Hotspr20SampleP4_FD_202097 | JGI IMG/M metagenome (GOLD analysis project Ga0308395, IMG submission 202097) | Hot spring phototrophic mat microbial communities from Mushroom Spring, Yellowstone National Park, Wyoming, United States - 20050930_P4 ...
TACGTGACCTATGACACGAGCGGGTGTCTGGATGCGGTGGAAATGGCGGAGATCGTGGCCGGCGGCGCACAGGCGTTGCGCGAGCGCCCTTTCACCCTGTGCTATATCAACGTGACCACCGGGCTGTGCCACAACAAAGAAGCGTTGGAGAAATTGCTGTTCATGGCGGACAAAGGGTTGCCGGCGCTCTACATCCCCGTGGGTTCGGGTGGTCTCACCGCTCCGATGACGATGGCCGGGGCGATGGCATTGGTCAATGCCGGCACCCTGGCGGGCCTGGTCATCGCCCAGCTGCGGCAGCCCGGCACCCCGATCATCGTCCCCGGATGGGGTGGCGAAGCATTGGATATGCGCACGATGGTCGAACCCTACGCCGGCGCCGATTATCAGGGCATTGCCGAGGCGCTGGCGCATTTCTATGGCCTGCCGGTCTTCACACTGGGGGGCGCGAGCGATGCCAAGTTGCCCGATGGCCAAGCAGCTGCCGAAGCGGCATTGACCCTCCTGCTGCGGGCATTGAGCGGTGGCCAACTGGTTCACGATCTGGGCTATCTGGAATCGGGGTTATGTGGTTCCCTGGCCCAGCTGGCCATCTGTGATGAGATCGTGGGGTGGATCAAGGCGGCCCTGAGCGAGGTTGAGATCAACGATGAAACGCTTGCCCTGGACTTGATTGACCAGGTGGGGCCGGATGGCCAATTCCTGGAGAGTGAGCACACCTTGCGGCACTATCGCGCGCGATGGTATCCGCGTTTGTTCGAGCGGGAGAATTATGAACGCTGGCAGTCGCGCGGGGGCAAGTCCGTCGTGCAACGCGCCGCAGAACGGGTGGAGGAGATTTTAGCCCGTCATACGCCGCCCCTGCTCCCCGCGAATGTGGCCGCTCAAGTGCACACTGTCGTGGATCGGGCGGTGCAACGCTACGGTTGAAACGTTCCGCCGACAGTAAAACGGTAACCGCTGAGGAGGTAATGCTATGAAACCTGTGTTTTACCCTGTGGCGCTGCCACATTTACACATGTTGGACATCGCCCAATGCGAGCAGATTCATCTGGCTGCACTGGAGGTGCTGCGCCGCACCGGGGTGCGCGTGCACCAGGACGAGGCATTGCGTCTGCTCAAAGAGGCAGGGGCACACATCAGTGACACGAATCTGGTCAGGATTCCCGCCGCGCTGGTAGAGTGGGCGTTGCAGCAGGCGCCCTCCTATGTCGGCCTGTGTGCGCGCGGCAGTGACCAGGTGGTGGTGTCGCTGGCGGGCCGTAACGTCAGCTTTGGCCCCGGCTCGGATTGTCCCAACTATCTCGATCCGCGCACGGGGGAAAAACGCCGCTTCACCACGCAGGACGTGATTGACTGCATTCGCTTAGTGGACGCGCTCCCGCAACTCAGCTTTGTCATGTCGATGGGCATCCCTTCCGACATCCCCGCAGCGGCAGGCAGTTCGCGGCACAATGTGTATCGCCACCAGTTCGCCTTGATGCTGGAACACACGGTCAAGCCCATCGTGTTCGTGTGCGACGATCGAGCGGACTGCGAGGCGATCACCGCTATGGCCGCTGCGGCAGCCGGTGGGCTCGAGCAGCTCCAGCGCAATCCGACCCTGCTCCTCTATTCGGAGCCCACTTCACCCTTGCAGCACAGCCGCACTGCCACGGAGAAGCTGTTGTTCATGGCGGAGCATCGCCTGCCAGTGGTGCATTCGCCAGCTCCGATGATGGGCGGCACCGCGCCGGCCTCTCTGGCAGGTGGGCTCGTCCTCGGCACGGCGGAGGTGCTGAGCAGTCTGGTCATCCATCAGCTCAAACGTGCCGGTGCGCCGTTTATCTTCGGCAGCGGGTTGCACCACATGGATATGAAAACCACCATCAGCGTATATGGAGCACCGGAGTTTCAGCTGGCGCGCATCGCCGTGGCAGAAATGGGCCAATATTATGGCCTGCCCACCTGGGGATATGCCGGTCACTCGGATAGCAATGTCATGGACGAGCAGGCCGCTGCCGATGCCACCCTGTCGGTCCTGGTCGCACTGTTGACGGGTACCAACCTGGTGCACGATGTGGGCTACCTGGAAGCGGGCCTGACCACCTCTCCGGAGATGATCGTGTTCACCGCCGAGATGATTGACTTCGGCCGGCAGATCATGCAAGGCATCTCGCTGGATGCCGAGGCGATGGCGCTCGAGGTCATCCAGCGGGTCGGTCCGGGCGGTGATTACCTGAGCGATGCGCATACACTTGCCCACTTCCGCGCATTCTGGCAGCCCATGCTGTTCGACCGTCGTCGCGCCGAGGCATGGCAGGCAGCGGGAAGCAAGCGCCTCGGGGAACGGCTGCGCGAGCGCACGCTCAGCATTATGGAAAGCCATCGCCCGCAACCACTTCCCGACGCCGTCAAGGAAGAGGTACAGCGCATCTTGGCGAGCGCATCGTGATATCAACGGGGGTTGGCACGATGGCGCAAGCGACTCATATTGTGGTGTTGATCACAGCACCCTCACGCGAGGTCGGCAGACAGATCGCAGATACCCTCCTGGAAAAGAGGCTGGTTGCCTGCGTCAACATCATCGCCCCCATCGAATCGCGCTACCTGTGGAAGGGGGAACGTTGCACAGATGAGGAGGTGCTATTGCTCGCCAAGACTCGCGCCGACCTCTTCGCCGAGCAGCTGGTGCCGACGGTGCGCTCGGTCCATCCCTATGAGGTGCCGGAGATCATCGCGCTGCCGATCCTGATGGGCTCGGCAGACTACCTGGCGTGGATTGACGAATCGACCGGCTGATCGCCCTCGCCCGTGGTTGCGGGTGGGATTTTGACCACATCGCAGAGCAGCGCCTTGTACACCGGGAAGCCGGAGATCTCGTCGCGATTGTCAGGGTCGGTCAGCACGTTGACGTTGCATTCGCGCCACTCCGGGCTGGCAATGGGGCTGCCCCCTCCCATGTTCGCCTCGATGACGCCCGGGACAATGTCCTCTGAGACACGCGCGGTATAGCGCACCCGACCCCGCGGTGTCACGACCCACACCGCATCGCCGGAGCGAATCCCTCGCGCTGCCGCATCACGCGGATGCAAGGTGACGAGCGGTTTGGGTTGCATCTTGAGCAGCCCAGGAATGTTGTGGTGCTGCGAGCGAAAATCGGACTGAATGCGTGCGCCGGAGTTGAACACCAGCGGATACACGCGTGCCAGCTCGGGGGCCGAGATCGGGCCCTCCTTGGGTTCGAGGTAGACCGGCAGAGGGTCATATCCATAGGCAGCCAGAATGCTGGACGCAATCTCAAACTTGCCAGAAGGGGTTTCGAATCCGGGCTGACCGTCGCGCCGCAGCAGACCCAGCTCCCACTTGCGATACCGTTGCGTCACAGGAGGCCACGTGACACCAGTGGGCTGCCGACGCACGGTTTCCAGGTCGAAACCGCTGCCTGCCAATGCCCAACGGATGACATCCTCCTCTGATGAGGGGTACAGGTGACCGTAGCCCAGGCGGTTCGCGAGCGCGATGGCGATATCCCAATCGCTGCGCGCCTCTCCCAACGGCGCGATGACGCGCTCGCGCACCTGGAAGATGGGGCCATAGACCATGTAGCCCTGGTTCTCAAATAGCGTGGTGGCGGGCAACACGATATCGGCATATAAGGCATCGGCGGTCAGGAAACGGTCCACCACCACCATAAAGTCCAGGTTGCTGAAACAACGGCGCCACAAATCCGGGTTGGGATAGCTGGTGATGATCGAAGAACCGACGATCATCATGGCGCGTATGGGATACGGATCGCCCTGCAGGATGGCACGCGGCAGCTCCATGGCATGGGCTTCGCGCCGATAGAAATGATAGAGCGGGTAGCGATCCTTGCCAATCGGAGGAACGGTGTCCGGCGGCTCGACGCGCCGGCTCTGGTTGATCGGAAAGTCCGCGCCAGGCATCTTGATCACCTTGCCGCCCGGCACATCCAGGTTGCCGCTCAATGCCCACAAGATGAGCACCGCACGGATATTCTGGGTGCCACTGTTGGTGTACTCCAGACCGGTGTGGCTCACCAGGCAAGCCCCCCGGGCACGCGCGATGGCACGCGCGGTGTTCCTGATTTCCTCTGCCGGCACCCAGGTGATTTCCGCAGCGCGTTCCGGTGTGAATTGCGCCACATAAGCCTTCAGCTCCTCGAAGCCGACCGTCCACTGCTCGACGAAGGGACGATCGTACAGCCCTTCGGCGATGAGGACGTGGATCATCGCGAGCGCCAGAGCACCGTCGGTGCCCGGTCGGATGCCCAACCATTTGGCATGTGTCGCGCGTGCCGTTTCGTTGCGACGATGATCAATGACGATGACCTCTGCCCCGCGCCGTCGCGCCTGACAGATGCGATGGTAGTTGACCGGCGGCGAGTCGGTGGCGGGATTGTCGCCCCAGATCACGATCAACTCGGCATTTTCGATGTCCGGGTACATGTCCAGTTCCCAGACGCCGAACGTGGTCGCCGGCGCGATGATGCCGTGGGATACATAACAGATGGAACCAACCCCCGTGGTGTTGGGCGACCCCAGCGGGAAGAAAAGGCTCCACGCCGACGATTCGCGCACGCCTGACAGCGTCAGTAAGTGGCACAACGTCCAGTCGAAAGCACCACGCCCGGTGTACATGCAGATCGCCTGGGGGCCATAGCGCTGTGCCACCTTGCGCATGCCCTCGGCAATGGCGTCAAGGGCCTCGTCCCAGCTGACGCGCTCGAAGCGGCCCTCACCGCGCTGCCCGACGCGCCTCAGCGGATACTGCAGGCGGTCAGGAGAGTAAACGATCTCAGGCGCGTGAGCACCTCTGGGACAGCATAGGCCTTGTGGATGCCCCTTCCAAGGTGCCAGCCGGCTGATTTTGCCATCCTGAAGATGAATTTCAACCCCACAGCCCCCTGGACAGATCCCGCACAGGCCATAGACAACTTGGTGTGTCTCGTCGCACTCGGGTGAACGTATCTCAGCAATGTCAGCGGGCAGCGGGGTATCAACTCGGCAATCTTCCATGCCCCAGCCTTCCATCGCGCATCCTTCACCTCTTATCCGTCTGATCGTCTATCCGACTATGCATCACCGATAAGTTCTCTGCACGGCGATAAACCCTTTTCACGTCGTCCCGCAAGGCGGCGGGACATACGGCTCCACTACTCCTTGGGGCCCTGGCTGTGCCATGACACCGGCGATGGGACAGAGCTGCATCCACCACTGTTGCTTGGGGCGTCCATAGGTCTTATCGATCATTTTCGGCATATCCTCCAGGCTGTGGAAGCCGATTTGGCCTCCTTCGAGGCCGATGAAGACAGCGATGGGAGGAGTAGCCCCATAGTGCTCGGCGAGATATTCGATGCACCGGGCCGCAAGGCGTGTTGCCAGGATGCGATCGAAGGGCGAGGGATTGCCCCCCTGTTGCAGGTGGCCCAGGATCGCCTGCCGTACCTGAAACAGGTCACCGCCCTCTTGTTCGAGCAGCGCGGTAATGAAGCTAGTAGTGTAAACGTCATTGGCGCGCTCATTACGGATGAGCAGGCCGACCCGCTTGCCGCTCTTAAAACCGGTGGTCAGGTTGGCCAGATCGTTGAGCAGATCGCGCAGGGTGACCCCGTTCTCGTGAAGATAGACGCGTTCCGCTCCGGTGGCCAAGCCACTCATCAGCGCCAGATAGCCACAATAACGTCCCATCACCTCGACAACGAAACAGCGCCGTGATGCCACAGCGGACTGTTTGATCTTGTCCACCGCCTCGACGATGCTGTTCAAAGCGGTGTCTGCACCGACGCTCAGCTCGCTGCCCGGCAGGTTGTTGTCGATCGTGGCCGGCAGACACAGGATCGGGATGTTGAAAGAAGGATAATGATCCCGTTCGGTGTAGAGACGGTAGGCGCCCTCGTAACCGGACCAGCCGCCGATGATGAGCAGGGCATTGATCCGATGTGCCTCAATGCAGCGCGCGATGGCATAGAAGTCACTGCCTGAGGGCAGATAGGTGTTGGTGCCCAGCTCGGCGCCCCCTCGACCGGCCCAACCGGTCACGCTCATCCAACCCATCTCGGTGATCTCACCCTCGATGAGGCCCTGGAACCCATTCTGGACTCCCAACACCTTCCAGCCGCGGTCAAGTGCCAGGCGCACGGCAGCGCGCACAGCGGTGTTCATGCCGGGTGCAGCGCCTCCCGAGTTCAGGATGGCCAGCCGCAAGGCTTTTTGGCTCGGGGGCGCTTCATGGGGCAGGGCGCGCACCAGGGTGCGCAAAATGCGAAACGCCTCCCCGAAACCGCGCCCACGCAACTCCATAGCGCGCTCGAAGTCCTGATTCTTGAGGGCATTTGCCACGCTGCGGGTCTGTTCCACGCATTGCATCAGAGGTGTGCGGGTGATCCGATTATCCCGGATGCCGATCAGCACGGGTTCCTGATCCGGTGTGGCATTCAGCAGTTCTTCGACGGCGGCGTAGCCCAGCCATGTGCCCAAATTGCGGTCGAACGCACTGGGAGCACCACCGCGCTGCACGTGGCCCAGCACGGTGACGCGCGTATCCTGGCCCAGCTTCTGTTCCAGCACCTCTTTCACATAGTTGCTGGTGATCGGCTTGCCGTGCCGATCTTGCGCGCCCTCAGCGACCACGACGATGCTATGCCGTCGGCCGGCGTTGCGGCCCGCCTGAAGCACCTGGCACATCTTGTCTTCCCAGTCGTCGATATCAGGGGGAGCTTCCGGGATCAGCACCCAGTTGGCGCCGGAAGCCAGACCTCCCATCAGGGCGAGATAACCGCAGTGTCGCCCCATCACTTCGACGACAAAGGTGCGATGATGGCTGGCCGCCGTGCTGCTGATGGCGTCAATGGCTTCCACAATGCGGTGGAGCGCACTGTCGGCGCCGATGGTCATATCGGTGCCGACCATGTCATTGTCGATCGAGCCCACCAGCCCCACGATGAACAGGTGACGATGACGGTCCGCCACATCCTGACTGATCCAACCTTGCTTGACGAGGTCGGCCAGGAGACCGCTCCACTCGCGCCGAAAGATATCGGCGCCGGTCAGGCTGCCATCCCCGCCGATGACCACCAGGCGGTCAATGCCGCGTTCCACCAGGTGGAGAGCGGCGCGCAGACGCCCCTCACGCGTCTTGAATGCCTCACAGCGCGCCGAACCGATGATCGTACCACCCTGCTGCAAGATGCCACCCACCGAGTCCCATGTCATGCGACGGATGTAGTCTCCTCCGTCCACCATGCCCTGGTAGCCTTCGTAGATGGCATAGACTTCCGCACCACGACTCAGCGCCGTGCGTACCACGGCCCGCACCGCTGCGTTCATACCTTGTGCATCCCCGCCACTGGTCAAGACACCAATGCGTATGGGGGTCATAGGATTCTCCTCTGTTAAAGAACCTGGGTTCACGATGGGTAGATTGTTTCGGCAACCATAATGGTCTGCAAATGAATCTCGACCGTATCCTCGATATGGCGCGCGTAGCCGCCCGCCAGCGTAATTGCGACCGGAATGCCTGCCTGACGTAGGGCGCTCAAGACCAGCACATCGCGTTCGCGCAGACCCGCTTTCGAAAGTGCCAGCCGTCCAAGCCGGTCGTCGCGGTAGGGGTCCGCACCGGCCAGGTAAATCGCCAGCTCGGCCCGCGAGTGCTCGAGGGCATATTGCAATCCCTGCTCCAGCGCCTTGAGATAAGCAAAATCGTCGGTACCGTCCGGCAATGCAATGTCCAATCGGCTGACCTGCTTCCGGAATGGGAAATTGTTGCTCGCATGGATGGAAAAGGTGAAAACGTCCGGATCATTGGCAAAGATCGCCGCCGTTCCATCTCCTTGATGCACGTCGCAATCAATGATGAGCGCTCGCTGGCATGCCCCCTCGGCGCGGAGTACGCCCAGTGCCACAGCACTGTCATTTAACACACAATAACCCGCCCCGTAGTCGCGAAAGGCGTGATGGGTGCCGCCGGCCAGGTTGACCGCGCACCCGTCGCGCATAGCGGCGCGGCACGCTTCGACGGTGCCGCCCACCGAGTGGCGCGTGCGCTGCACCAATTGCGGTGACCAGGGGAGGCCGATGCGCCGCATCATGGGTTCGCGCAGCTGACCGAGTCGGAAATCGCGCCAGTATGCAGGGGCGTGCACAGTACACACCTCCGCATCGGTGACCGCGCGGGAGAGATACAGCGGATGACGTGCCGCAAGGCCGGATTCCATCACACGCTGGCGCAACAGAGCATACTTGGACAAGGGAAACTTATGCCCCGGTGGCAGGGGAAACGTGAAGGGGTCGCTGTAGAATATTTTCATCGCACCACTCTCAGCATCCCGTCCGCTTGATGCGAGCACCCAACTGCGCGAGCTTCACATCCACCCGCTCGTAGCCGCGGTCGATCTGCCGGATGTTGCGGATCACGCTGGTGCCTTTGGCACACAGCGCGGCGATGAGCAACGCCATCCCGGCGCGGATGTCGGGACTGGAGATCCCCTGTGGCTCGGCGTGGAGTTGGCTCGGCCCCTGGACGACGCAACGATGGGGATCGCACAACACGATGCGCGCGCCCATGCCGATCAACTTGTCGACGAAGAACAGCCGACTCTCAAACATCTTCTCGTGGAACAAGACTGTGCCACTGGACTGGGTTGCCAACACGATGCTGACGCTCATCATATCTGCCGGAAAGCCCGGCCACGGGGCGTCGTCCACTTTGGGGATGGCGTCGCCGAGGTCGGGCACGATTTTGAGCGGTTGGGTAGCCGGCACCAGGATGTCATCGCCGCGGATTTCCACGTTGACCCCAAGCCGTTTGAAAACGAGCAACGTCATGCGCAGGTGCTCCGGCGAAGCATTTTGAATGAGGATCTCGCTGCCCGTCGTAGCAGCAAGCGCGATATAGCTCCCCACTTCGACATAATCGGCGCTCAAGGTAAACTCCGCCCCGTGCAGGTGGGACACCCCTTCGATGTACAGCGTGTTGGAACCGATGCCGCTGATGCGCGCGCCCATCCGATTGAGCAGGTGGCACAAGTCCTGCACGTGGGGTTCGGATGCTGCGTTGCGAATGACCGTGTTGCCCTCGGCGGTGACGGCCGCCAGGATGGCGTTTTCGGTGGCGGTCACGCTGGCCTCGTCGAGCAGGATGTCGGCTCCGCGCAGACGGTCTGCTGTCAGCGAAAGGCTCTCGTTATAATCAAGCTGGGCACCGAGCGCGCTGAGTGCCAGGATGTGGGTGTCGATGCGGCGCCGGCCGATCTGGTCGCCACCCGGCTTGGGCAGCTCCACCCGCCCTTCGCGCGCCAGCAGGGAACCGCTCAGCACCAATGCACCGCGCATTTGCCCGAACAAAGCGGGGTCGGGTTTGACCTTTTGCAACCCAGAAGCGCGCAACGTGACATTGTGCGGGTCGTGCTGCTCGACCTCGACCCCCAAATCGCGCATAATGGTCAACATCGTGCGCACGTCGCCGATGTCGGGCAGGTTGCGCAGGGTGACGGGCTCATCGGTCAACAGAGCGGCGGAGATCAACGGGAACGCCGCGTTCTTGTTGCCACTGGGAACGATGGTGCCCTTCAGGGCATATCCACCTTCAATCACGAATTCGTCCATACCAGCTCTCAACTAGCTCTCACGCCTCGTGTCGCTTCGAATATACACCGGCGTGCCGACCCGGGCACCGAGATGCCGGGCGGCATTTCCTCCTGGTAGGGCGACCTCGATATGCTGGCGCGTGCTCCCTATGTACGCGATCAATTCACCGGGGACGCCATCCGCATAGGTGCGTCGCAGCCCTCGTATCCGATTGCCGGCGAGCTCAAAAATCGGCGCGGCAGGCAGGTGTTCTGCCTGGATGTCCAGAATAAGATTGCCAAACCGATCAATGTGGAGCACGTGGGCGATGATCTCATCAGACGCCCGGAATTCAGGTGCGGGGACGGACAGACATATGGGGTCGTTGATCGGTTCTCCCAACCGGGAGATAGGCATTCCACCTGCCAATCGTGCCGCCACGGGCGCGAAGATATCGCGTCCATGAAACGTGTTGCTGGGGTTGGGCAGCCAGTATTCCGGCCTGGTGAGGCTATAGGCTTCGTAACCGGTGGAATGGGTCAGGATATGCGTGAGCACACCGTTGTCCGGGGCGACGAACATCCCGCTGCCGGTACGCACCGCTAACGCACGCCGCGCGCTGCCCACTCCGGGATCAACTACCACGACGTGCACCGTGTCCGCAGGAAAGAAAGGCTCCGCCTGGTAGAGCAAAAAAGCAGCAGTTGACACATCTTGAGGTGGCACTTCGTGTGAAATGTCCACCAAGGTGACGTGCGGGGCAAATCGCAAGATCACACCTTTCATCACACCCACATAGGCATCAGCTGTCCCGAAATCGGTGGTCAGGGTTATGATCGGCATGTCAGCTTATCCAAACAGACACGCAGGTCAAACGGTCTGGGTGTTAGGATGTGGGTTGCCCGTTTTGGTCGGTTTCAAAGAAGTGCCTGAACCTGTCCTTGATCTCGGCACTGTGCACCAATTCGTCAAACAACTTCCATTCCCTTGTGGGGATTTTGTCGCGCCGCGGTCTGTCCCTTTGAACGAAGAAACGCCCGAGCCTGAGGGCACGTTCCGTCCTGTCCATATGTCCACGCCGCACTTCGGCGATGGCCCAAAGCACCAATTCTCGACATGAGGTATCGCCTATGTCCTTGAACCCCAAAACATCGGTCACCTTTGCGGGATCCGCTTCAGCGCGTAGAGCTGCCTCGGCCCATTCCTCGAGTCCGCCGTTAAACGCGAGCGGGTTCATATCGGCGACTTTCTGCCAGCGACGTTGGGCTTCGCGCACCTTGCCTTGCAACATTTCGATAAGGCCTTGATAGAATCCACGTTGCAACACGTTGGTCTCACGCTCAAGATACTGCTGTGCGCGCTCGAGCTGGCCATGTTCGATCAGCAGCTGATAAACGAGAGCATTGTTGGCTGATTCGGGCTGACTCTGCCACGCTTGATCCCATGCGGCAAGTGCTTCCTCAACACGTCCTTGATGACGATACAGATCGAAGAAATGCAGATAGACGGCCTCCTTGCTCTCCTGAGCAACAGCATTGCGAAGTGCGCGCTGCAAGTTTTCCTCCGCTTCTTGCCACCGTTTCAGATAGATGCATTCGCGCCCTAAGACCAACCATATCTCATAATCGCCCGGGTTGGCCATCGCCTCAGCGCGCAGCTCGTCCAATCCCTGTTCCGCACGCCCCATATCAATGAGCACATAGGCCGCTCTGCGATTCCATGTAGATCGGTCGGAACCCTCGAATTCGCCCAGCTGGCGGTACAAAGCCAGCGCACGCTCGAAATTGCCCCGGATGTGATGCAGCCGTGCCAGTTCCGACAGCCCTTTATAATGCAGGTCACGTAACTCCGGTCGCCGTTTTAACAGCTCCGGCTTCAAGCTGGACAGGCGCTCGACCAGACGTTCGTAGAGCAAGATTGCCTCATCTAGGTTGGCTTCTGAGATGTGAGAACGTGCTTGTTGTAGCGTATGCTCGTAAGTGCCCGGAAGCAACATAGAATTGTGTCCTTCTTTGATGTCCATTGATCTTTTGACGACCATTATAACACGGGGCAGGAAGGGGTCAAAGAAGCGAGACGAGGCGGTCTAGTCCCTGGGCATCTTTGCCAACGCAGGCAAGGTGTGTTAGAGTTCGGATGGATTCGCCGCGACGGACGTTGCTTTCGACGGGTTTGAGGGTTATTGTATATGGAGTATCTGGAGCATAGATCTTGCCAGCAGAATAGGTGAAATAAGATGCCTAAAGGTCGGATTGTTGTTCATATCGAGGCGTGTAAAGGGTGTCAGCTGTGCACTTCTGTCTGCCCCTCTAAGCTGATCCAGATAAGCACCTCCTTCAACAGCAAAGGTTACCGCCCCGCGGAGTTGGTTGACCCGGCAGGCCGTTGTACCGGGTGTGCGTTGTGCGCGATGATCTGCCCCGATGCGGCGATTGAGGTGTTCCGCGAGGTCAAAGTCAAATCGCCCGAGGCGCAACCGGTTGAAGAGGTGGTGGTCGTCGTGACCGAGCCGGCATAACCTCCACGCTCTTCGTATTCCCGTCCGCGATCTGCCCGAGCACAACGGCAGACGGTCTCAAGGGCACGCGAAGGGGGCGAAAGCGCAGATTTCCCACGAGGTTGAGAGCGAACAACAGTGGCGAAGGAACTTTTAAAAGGCAATATTGCGATCGCCGAGGCGGCATTGCGCGCCGGCGTGGATGCCTATTTTGGCTATCCCATCACGCCCCAGACCGAACTGCTGGAGCATATGTCCCGGCGTATGCCGGAATTGGGGCGCGTCTTCCTCCAGGCGGAAAGCGAGATCGCCGCGATCAATATGGTTTACGGCGCCGCGTGCACGGGTGCCTGGGCGATGACCTCTTCGTCTGGCCCGGGCATCAGCTTGATGCAAGAAGGGCTTTCCTACATTGCCCTGTCGAACGTGCCGGCTGTGGTGGTGGATATCATGCGTGGCGGGCCAGGATTGGGAAACATCCAGCCCTCCCAGGCGGACTACAATCAACTGACACGCGGTGGTGGCCACGGCGATTATCGGTGCATTGTGCTTGCCCCTGCCACCGTTCAGGAGGCGATTGACCTGACCGTGTTGGCGTTTGATCTGGCGGACAAGTACCGCGCCGTCGCCATCGTGGCGGGGGATGGCCTGATCGGCCAGATGATGGAACCGGCCGAGCTGCCCCCGATGCGCCAGCGCCCGCGGACGCGCCCTCCATGGGCGCTGACCGGCGCCCGCGGACGCCTGCCCAACAGCATCGCCGCCTTCAGCATCGAAGCGGAAACGTTGGAGGCGATGAACTGGCAACTCCAGGCCAAGCTGCAGCGCATCCGCGAGCACGAGGTGCGTTATGAGGCCTGGTTGACCGATGATGCAGATATCCTGGTGGTGGCCTTTGGCAGTGTAGGACGCATTGTCAAGACCGCCGTGCGCGAAGCGCGGGCGCACGGCGTGCACGCCGGCCTGATCCGCCCCATCACCCTATGGCCCTTCCCCCACGCGCCGATCGAGCAGGCCGCAGCGCGGGTCAAGGCAGTGTTGGTCGTGGAGATGAACGCCGGCCAGATGGTGGATGATGTGCGCATGGCGGTGTGCGGACAGGCACCGGTGCACTTCTACGGGCGTCCGGGTGGCAGTATCCCTGTGCCAGAGGAGATCTTGGAACGGATTATGACATTGAGCAGAGAGGGTTGAGGTGGAAGAAGGGATCGCTGTTGCAACATTCCAAGAACAAAAAGTTTACAGCCGGCCGCGTGCCCTGATCGAGGAGACCACCAGCTACTGTCCCGGTTGCACGCACGGCCTGATCAACAAGCTCATCGCCGAGGTGATTGACGAGCTGGGCATCCAGGAAAACACGATCAGCGTATCGCCGGTGGGCTGTTCGGTGTTCTTCTATCGCTATCTGGTTTTAGACGGCGTGGTGGCGCCCCATGGACGTGCCCCGGCGGTGGCCACCGGCATCAAACGCATGTTGCCCGACCGCGTTGTCATCACCTATCAGGGCGATGGCGATATGGCTGCCATCGGCATGTCCGAGATCGTATGGACGGCGATGCGCGGCGAGAACATCACCGCCTTCTTCGTCAACAACGCCAACTATGGCATGACCGGCGGGCAGATGGCGCCGACCACCTTGGCCGGTCAGGTGACGACGACATCCCCTCAAGGGCGCGATGTGGAGACGATGGGCATGCCGACGCGTATGGCCGAGATGATCGCGGGGCTGCCGGGAAGCGCCTATGTCGCGCGGTGTGCAATGTACGACGCACGCACCATCCGCGAGGCGCGCAATGCCATCCGCCTGGCTCTACGTGCTCAGATGGCCGGCGCTGGCTTCACCATGGTCGAATTCCTTTCCACTTGCCCGACCAACTGGGGGCTTTCTCCCCAGGATGCGCTCCACTGGATCAAAGAGACCATGGTAGCCTACTACCCGTTGGGCGAGTTCAAAGTGTCCGAGATGGTCCAACGCTTGAAGGCGCAGCGATGATGGTGGCGTGGCGATGCAGACCTCGGTGATGATTGCCGGCTTTGGTGGACAAGGCGTTCTGTTCGCCGGGCTCATCCTGGCCTACGCCGCCATGGACAAGGAGCTCTGCGTCACCTGGTACCCCAGTTACGGCCCGGAGATGCGCGGCGGCACCGCCAGCGCGACGGTGGTGATCGGCGATGAAGAGATCGGCTCGCCGGTGGTGCTCCACCCGGACTTGGTGATCGCGTTGAACGCGCCGTCTTTTCGCAAGTACGAACCGTTGGTGAAGCCGGGCGGAATGCTGTTTTACAACTCCTCGCTGATCTCAGAAGCTCATGGACGCGCCGACATCCGCTATGTCGCCGTGCCGGCGAATGCCATCGCCGCCGAGATCGGCGATATCCGCGTGGCGAATGCGGTGATGGTGGGCGCGCTTGCCGCGGTGACAGGCCTGTTGTCGCTGGAAGTGCTGGTCGAAACGGTGGAGCGACACATGCCACCCGCTCGCCGTGCGATGATCGTTCCCAATCAAGAAGCGCTGCGCCGCGGGGCACAGATCGTCACGGAGCTGGGACAATCCGTCGCGACGGGTGAATCGCTCTCGTCAGCACCCGTGAAGTGACCCCGGAGCCTGCGCGATTGGCTTCGTCGCTTCTCGGAGCCCCCTGCTGCGCCGGGATGCGCCCGCAACACCGTGCTATCCACGATCACATTCTCCATATCCGGATCGTCAGCGAAATGCGCCCACATCCGTTCCCAGACCCCCTGATCGCACCAGCGGGCAAAGCGCTTGTAGACACTGTTCCACTTGCCGTACTGGGGTGGAAGCAGACGCCACGGTGCTCCATTGCGGGCGATCCACAACACGCCTTCTATGAACCGACGACAGTTCTCCGCGCGCCCCACGTAGACACCCGGACAGGTGCGCAGGAAGGAAAGGAGCTTGCACCATTGATCATCGCGCAAAGTGATTGTGTTCATAGGGAACGATAATGCATCCTAAATCCCTAAATGTCAACACAACCTAATGCCCACACAACCTGACCGAAGTCGGACCTTGCTGATCTGGCTGCTTGACCAAGTGTTTGAGGAGCGCAAAGCCCTGGACTTTCACTCGGTATAATTGACAGATGAAAAAAAATGTGCTATGATTCAACACAAGTGGCCGACTCGCGGCACTGCAGCAGCGTTGCCATTGGTCTACGAGGACAGAGGTCAGCGTGGTCATGCTGAGGTCCGAGCAATACTCAACGGTTGTCATCGCGCGATATACCACCGACGTGTCTCTTCCAATGCGTTTGGGCGCTCATTGTCCATTCAGTCCACTCCCCTGCTCTAGCGAGTTATTCTCACCATTCATTGAGGAGGTTCAACGATGAGCAAGAAATACGGTGTAGGTCTGATCGGTGCGGGATGGGTCGCGGGCGAATACGTGAAGGTCTTTCGCGATCATCCGCTCACCTGGGTCGTGGGCATTTACAACAAGACTCCCGGCAAGGCATCGCGTTTGATGCAGCAACACGGAGTGGATGGCAAAGAATATGCCAGCCTGGATGAGCTCCTGAAGGATGACCGCATCCAAATCGTGGTCCATTGTGCTCACGCCGACTCGCGCGCGGAGCATTGCGCAAAAGCGGCGCTGACCGGACGCCACGTGGTTGTGGAGAAGCCGCTGGGGACCTCGCGCCAGGAAGTGGACCATCTGGTCGAAGCGGTGACCAAGTCGGGCGTAAAGACTGTGACCAGCGTCGTCCTGCGCTGGAATCCCCAATTCCAGACCATACGCGCCCTTTTGGACGACGGCAAGCTGGGCAAGCTGCTCTACGCCGAGGCGGATTACTGGCATCCCATCATTAAGGCATACCCGGGCTATCCGTACTATGTGAAGAAGATCTCGGGTGGCAGCAGCTTCACCGTGGCCGGCATCCACGCGGCCGACATCCTGCGCTGGCTGGCCGGCGAGGTGGAAGAGGTGGCTGCCTTCAGCGCCGGGCCGATCGCCAATCCCGATTTCGAGTATCCGCCGCTCACCGTGGCCGCGCTGCGCTTCGCCAATGGTGCTATCGGCAAGCTCTCCAGTATGATTGAAGGGGAGACACCCTATATCTTCAACACCCAAATCTTCGGCACCGAGATGTCGATTCGCAACAACGCGGTGCACTCGTCCAAATGGTATCCCGGTGCTCTGGGCTACTGGAAGTTCCCCACCATCGAACCGGACAGCGGCGAGGTTTCCCATCACCCCTTCAAGACCGAGATCGAGCACTTTATGGAGTGCATCGAGAACAACGTCGAGTCGCACGCATCCGTTCACGATACATACAAGACGATGGCACTGTGCTTTGCCATTGACGAATCGGCGGCGAAAGGCGGGCAGCCCGTCAAGGTGAAGTATTAGGAAGTGGTTCATCTTCGGGGTGGGGGGCGCGAAACACCAACCCCGATGCGGATACCCAACACGGCATAATTATGACGTGGGGGCAGCAGCAAAAGCAATCTCACAAAGCGAAAAGTGAAAGGAGGACGGAAAAGTGTTCGACAAAAAGATGAAGCGTCGCGATTTCCTTCGATCGGCAGTGGCAGTCGGCGCCGGGAGCGTGTTGGGAGCGGGGTTGGTATCCCAGACCGCGCCGGCGCAGGCTGCAGCGGTGACCGAGATGCCCAATACCGCGCCGTCTCCCTTCCAGGAAAAGGAAGACATCCGTGCTGTGGGTATCTTTCCGTTGAGCGGCTTCATCGCTGCAGACGGCATTGAGATGCGCAACGGCACCGTGATGGGCATTGACGAGATCAACGAGCTGACGGGCAACAACCTGGCAGGTCACAGGATCAGGTACATTGAGATCGACAACATCGACTCGGTCGGTGATCAGGTGACCACCGCTTTCCAGCGCGCCATCGAGGTGGAGAAGGCGGATGTCATCTTCTCCGGCTACCATCTGACCTCTGCGCCGGAGTTTGACATCTGCGCCGATGCTGGAGTGCTCTACTACAACAACAACACGCAGAAAGCCTGGACGGACCGCTATCAGAGCAATCCGGAGCGCTATTGGTCCATCTTCCAGACCGACCCCAATGAGGAATGGTATGGTGGCGGCTTCGCGCGCTTCTTGAACGAGATTGTCGAGAAGGGGCTGTACCAGCCCGAGAAGAAGACGGCGGCCATCCTGCGCGGCGATGACACCTACGATACCTTCATCGCGACCACCTTCGAGGCACAGATCAAGGAGTTCGGCTGGGAGATCACATTGAACCAGTCCTTCACGGTGGGCCAGGTGTCAGACTGGGGGCCACTTCTGTCACAAGTCTATGATGATCCCCCTGCCATTCTCTTCACCACGACCTACAACCCGGCCGATAACGCGGCGATGATCAAGCAGTGGGTCAACAACCCGCTCAACTGCATCGTCTATCAGCAATATGGGCCGTCGGTGCCGGAATACTTTGAGCTGGCGGGTGAGGCATCCAACGGGGTCATCTGGGCCACCGTGCTCGGTTATCTGCCCGACAAGATCGGTTTGGAATGGAGGGCGCGCTACGAGGCTAAGTTCGGCGCCAAACCCGGCTTTGCCAACGCCCCCGGTAACTATGACTCGGTGTGGGTGTGGGCCAAGGCGGTGGCGCTGGCCGGCGACCCGCGCGACTACAAGAAGGTCGCCAGGATGACCGAGCTGGGCATCCACCGCGGCGTGACCGGCAGCATCTCCTTCGAAAACCATGCAGGACGCTGCTATCCGTGGCAGACACCCGACTCGTCGCTGGGTCAAGCACACACCATCTACCAGTGCTGGGATCTGGAACATCAACTGGTCTTCCCGCCGCCCTACACGCAGGCGGAATTCCGGCTGCCGCCCTGGTTCTCGTGATTCAGACTCAGAAGGGCGACGACAGCTCGCGATCGGCAGGCCGGGCGCTCATTCATAGCAGGCCGGGCGCCCGGCCCATGTTGTACGGGGTACTGTAGCGGCTAGTCACAAAGATCCTGGCGAGAGCAGATTTCAGCGGCTTTTATTCATTTCGTATATTTTTGACGCCTCGCTACAGAGCTGTTCTCCCGCATACTACGCAAGACAGGTGTACGATGGGTACCATTTTCGAATGTGAAAGGGTAACAAAAGCTTACGGTGGCCTGCTGGCGGTCAAAGATCTCTCCTTCAATGTTGAGGAAGGCGAGATTTATGCGATCGCCGGGCCCAACGGCGCCGGCAAGACCACCCTCTTCGACACCATCTCGGGCGTCTCCCCTGTAACCAGCGGTATCATCCGATTCTACGGCCAGGAGATTCAACGACGCCGCGCTGATGACATCTGTCGTCTGGGAATTGCGCGCACTTTCCAGACGACGGTAAGTTTCGAGACTCAGACGGTGTTGACCAACGTACTGGTGGGCGCTGCAATGGGGCGGCCCGGCACCGGCACGATCACGCTGGAGTTCGATCGAGATTCGATTCAGATCGCCCTGGACGTTCTGGAATTCTGTGGTCTGCTGGAGAAACAGGATTGGCGGGTTTCGCTCCTCTCCGTCTCGGAGCGCAAGAAGCTGATGTTGGCCACTGCTTTGGCGACCCAGCCCAAATTGTTGCTGTTGGACGAGCCGGTCGGAGGACTGAACCGCCAAGAGCGCAGTGAAATGATCGAATTTGTGCGCAGAGTTAACCAACTGGGCATCACGGTGCTGATGATCGAGCACATCATGAAAGCGGTGCAAGCACTGGCCAACCGGATGCTGGTGCTCCATCACGGCGAGAAGATCGCCGAGGGAACCCCCAGCGACGTCCTGCGTGACGAAAGGGTTATCGAAGTCTATCTGGGCGGCAAGCACCGTGAGAAGATCTCAGGCAACGGCGGAGGCGGTCACTGATGTTAAAAATAACCAACTTAGAGGCAGGTTATGGTGGATCTATTGTGCTTCACGGCGTCTCGCTAGAGGTCAGAGATGGCGAGGCAGTCGTGCTCCTGGGTCCCAACGGGCACGGTAAGACCACCCTGCTGCGCACCATTTCCGGCCTGATCCGCCCGAGCGCCGGGCGAATCGAGTTCGACGGCAAGGTGCTTTCGGAGATGTCGCCCGCCGAGATCGTGGCTGCCGGTGTGGTGCACATCCCGCAAGGTGATCTGCCTTTCCCGGAGCTCACCGTGCTGGAAAACTTGCTGATGGGCGCCTATCTCCCGGATGCCTGGAAACAACGCCGGCAAAAGCTAGAGCAGGTTTACGAGCTGTTTCCGGTGCTGCGCGAACGTTCCAACCAGCTGGCGCGCACTTTGTCGGGAGGTGAGCGCCGTATGCTAGCACTGGGACGCGGTCTGATGTCCAATGCCAAGCTGCTCATGGTGGACGAGCCTTCGCTGGGCCTGGCACCTTTCCTGATCGAGGAAGTCTACCGCAAAATCCGAGACATCAATAAGAGTGGTCTCTCGGTCCTGCTGGCAGACGAAAATGCCGATCACATCGCCGGATTTGCCGATCGGGTCTACCTGTTGGAGATGGGTAGCATTGTGAGTGAAGGCACTGCCGAAGAGATGCTCAAGAACGAAGCACTGTTAGCGGCCTATTTGGGCTAGCAGCTACACCGGTTTTGTCACACTGTCGGCGAAGGGGAAAAGAACTCTTATGGAGAAACTGATACAGGCCATTTACGGTGGAATTGTCTACGGCTCCATCTTCGGAATGATGGCGTTGGGTCTCACCCTGATCTGGGGCGCCTTACGCATGCTGAACCTGGCGCATGGCTCCCTCTACCTGGTGGGAACCTACATTGCCTGGGCATTGGTAACGCTGCTGAAGGTGCCCATGGTGCCAGCCTTGCTGATCGCAGCCTTGGGAACCGCCGTGGTGGGCTTTGGGATGCAAACCCTGTTCCTGAATCGTATCCTGGGGAAGCCCGGCTGGGATGTGGGCTCGTTGATCGTGGGTGTAGGGGTTGGCATGGCGCTCGACCAGAGCATTTTGCTCATCTTTGGCCCGCGGGTTAAACAGATGCCACCGCTGATCCCAGGCGTCTACAAGATCGGCCGCGTGGTGATCAATTACAACTTTCTGGTGGTCGTGGCGGTGGCGGTGATCTCCCTGGTGCTGTTGAGCCTCTTCTTGAGCAAATCGCGCTACGGCTTGGCGATCCAGGCGGTCTCGCAACAGCCGGACGCTGCGCAGCTGATGGGCATCCCAACGCGCACGGTGTTTCTCATCGTGATGTGCATCAGCGCTGCTCTGGCCGGCCTGGCCGGCGCGCTCCTGTCAACTGTCTATCAGGTGCAACGCGAATCGGGTGCTAACGCCATGTTAATGGCACTCGTGGTGACCATCTTCGGGGGTCTGGGAAGTGTCAAGGGAACTATCTGGGCCGCTTACCTGATCGGACTTTTGCAATCCTTCCTCATGGTCTATCTGGGAGCCGGCACGGCCTTGCCGGGCGTCTTTCTGTTTATGATGATCATGTTGGTGATACGGCCCAGCGGGTTGTTCGGTCTGGGGGAGGCGCAACGGCTATGATTCAAGAGGAAAGTGTCTCGCGACAATCGGTGGCAGCGCGAATCGACGAACGGCTCAAGCTGTCAGCCGTGCCATGGTCGCGGCTGAGCGTTGTTCCTGTGGTCATTGCGCTGTTGGTTTCCCTGGCGTTGCCATGGGCCACGGATCTGCTGCCATTTGGCAAGTTTGTCCTGCACCTGCTGATCCTCTTCTTCCTGTGGGGCATCGTGGTGCAGGGCTGGAACCTGATCATGGGCGTGTCGGGTATCTTTTCCTTCGCCCAGGTGGCCCTCTTTGCCGTGGGCGCCTGGACAAGTGGCGTGATCACGCAGCAACTGGGTTGGAGCCCCTTCGTGGCGATGTGGTTCGGGCCTGTTGCAGCGACCTTCGTGGCAGTGATATTGGGATTGCCGACGCTGCGGCTGCGCGGGGCTTATGTGGTCTTGCTGACACTGGGCTTTCAGGAATTGTTCCGCAATTTCACCACCCAGGGGCCCAACTTCGTCGCCGGTGGTGGCTATGGGTTGCGCTACGTGCCCAAATTCCCGTTCGAAGAGTGGGTGGGCGGTGACAAGGCGCAATTCCTGTATTACTACCTGGCATTGGTGTTCTTCGTGATCGCCTCCTTTGCCATCTGGCGCATTTTCTACTCGCCCATCGGAATGGCCTTTCGCGCCCTGCGCGATTCAGAAGTCTACGCCATCAGCCGGGGCGTCAACCCCTTCCGCTACAAGCTTTTCCTCTTCGGGTTCGTCGCTTTCTTCACCGGCTGGGCCGGCGCCTTCTATGTGCATTGGTACGGGGCAATTTCGCCGGCCATTATGCTCTTCGGCACCACCATCAACTTGCTCGCGATGATCGTGATCGGAGGATGGGGAAGTTTCTGGGGACCTATCGCGGGATGTGCGGTGCTCACCGTCCTGCCCGAGATTATGCGCGCTGTGGAACAGTATCGCATCCTTTTGTTGGGCATTGTCCTCGCCCTGGTTGCGATCTTCGCGCCCGAAGGCCTCTTTCCGCTCCTGCTGCGCTGGGTGAGGCGCTTGTTGGGCAGGCAAGCCTGAAACCGAAATTGCGTCCGCTTGGTAGATCGGCGGCAATGTCGATCACGCGCAGGGGGTTCCGCCCGGATGAAAAAGCCCCAAGGACGGAACCCCCCAATTTTTATCATCCCGTACCGCCTGGGATGAGGAGAACCAGGAGGAGGCTGTAACATATGCTGGGGACAAACGCCAGGGCAAACCGCCAGCCGCGTTCCGCGGAACCATTGCGCATCGCCGTCCTCGACGACCAACATATCGAGCGCATCCATGCAAAGTCGCTGCGTGTGCTGGAAGAGGTGGGCATTGTGGTGCGCTATCCGGAGGCCCGTCAGCTGTTGCAAACTCACGGTGCGCGGGTGGACGAGGCCCATCAGCGGGTGTACATTCCTCGCCAATTGATCGAGCTGGCATTGCAATCGGCTCCGCGTCGGGTGAGCGTGTACGGTGGGCAGCCGGCCGGTCGAGACTGCCATCTGTACCGGGACGGTCCGCAATACGCACGCACCACCACAGGTCTGAACTGGATCATTGATTACCGCGCGGCAAGGCGTCGTCCGGTCACCGCAAGGGATACTGTCGAGTGGACGCGGTTGATTCACCAACTGCCTCACATCCACATTGCCGGTTCGCTGATTGACCAGGAGGGAGCGGCGCGCTCGGCAGAGGTGCGTTGTCTGGCTAGAATGCTGCATCACACCGATAAGCCGTTTATGTTCTCTGCCTTCAGCGGGGAAGGTATGCGCTGGTTATGGCGGATGAGCCAGGTCGTCCAGGAAAGCGGGCGCCTGCCGCGACTGATGGTGCTTTCTTCGGTCAACAGCCCGCTGACTTATGGCTGGGGCCAGTGTGAGGCCGCAATGGTCTCCGCCGAACTGGGCATCCCGGTGCTCTTCAACTCCTCCGCGGTGGCCGGCGTGACGGCGCCGGTGACGCTGGCGGGTGCAGTGGTACAGATCAACGCGGAAATGCTGGCTGCGCTCACCATCATCCAGCTGCACCGGCCCGGTGCACCGGTGGTATATGCCGCTCACCCGATGGCGTTTGACATGCGGATGGGCATGGCGTCCATCAGCGTTGCCGAGGTTGGCCTTATGTCCGCTGCCTGCGTGCAGCTTGGGCGCCATTACGGTCTGCCCACCGCCTCCAATGGCATTTGTACCGACACCTGCACGCCGGACGCTATGGCCACCCTGGAGAAGTGGGCCAGTGGATACCTGCCGGCGATGGCAGGCGCCAACCTCAACGGTGGAGCCGGGTCGCTGGCTTGCGTCGGCACGGTGAGCCTGGAACAGCTGGTGATTGACAACGACTTATACGGCCATATCTTTCGTCAAGCGCGTGGTCTGACAGTCGACGAGGAGCGCCTCGCCTTTGAAGTGATCGTGCGCGTCGGACCAGGCAGGGACTATCTCATGGATGAGCACACCTTAAGACATTTCCGCGAAGAGTTTTACTTCTCCTCGCTCGCCAATCGTCTGAGCGCTCCAGCTTGGGAAGAGGCGGGCAGTCAGGATGTGCTCGTGCGAGCGCATCAAGCTGTAGAGAAGATTCTGGCACAGCCTGAAACCCATTTCCTGTCCGAGGATCAATCGCGTGAGATTGATCGCCTATTGAAAGTCGCCGAAGAAGCTTTGGCCACGCTCGAAACGCACGGATAGGGCTCCGGCCGGCTCGTCGAGACAGATTTTTGAAGCCGGGCCGCGACAGTCGCAGCCTGGTTACTGTGTCGAAGCGCCCAGGCAGGGATCAGCCGAGCCAATCCGCGATAGTCAAGGCAAACACTTTGGTCAACGTAATCAAGTCTTCGGTCGCGACCCATTCATCCGGTGCATGGGCATTGCCCCCGCGCGGTCCCAACAGAGCGCATGGGGTGGAGCTGTGCAGGTTAAACATAAAAACGTCGCACGCAAAGGGCGCGTTGGCGAAGACAGGTTGTTGATGGGCAGCCAGGGCAAAGTTCCTGGCCAATGTCGCGAGGATAGGGCTGTCTGCCGGGATCGTGCTGCCTGGCAGGAAGCGCGTGCGTTCCTCCATGCGCCAGGATACGCGACGTACCGTGGCAACATCGTGCGCCAGCGCTTCGATCATCTGCCTGATCTCGCCCTGCAATTCCTCTTTAGTCACCCCGGCGGGGATCTCGATCCAGAACTCGACCCAGGCAGTGTCCGGAATGGCCTCACCGGTGCCCCATGGGAGCTGCTCACCCGCTTTCAGCAGCAGAGGCATCAACGGGAAGGTATCGCCCTCGAAACCCTCCGGTTTTGGCCGGGCGTTCAACCTGGCGTTGAGCTGTTCCAGACCCACCATGATATGGGCCAGTGCTGTCACAGGGTCGGGCAGCTCTGACTCGCCGAAACCCATCCCGATGGATGGCGCCGAGGTATAGATGCGGAATTGCTGGCCACCCCGATGGGCGCGGCTGATCACCATGTTATTGGGCTCGGGCACCACCGCAGCGTCGGCGTTATAACCGCGGAGACGGCACGCAAGCGTCCCGTTTGCGCCACCAAATTCCTCGTCCACCACGGATTCGAGGATCAAGTCCCCGCGAAGCTCCAATTCCAACTGACGGACGCACTGGGCCGCCATAAGGAAGGCAGCGATGCCCCCCTTCATATCGCATGAGCCGCGGCCATACAGCTTGCCCTCGTGCACGGTGGCATCCCACCAGCCGAAGCGTCCCTCGCCGAGCGCCGGCACCACATCGATATGGCCGGAGAAAAGGAGCGAGCGACGATCCTTGGGGCGAGCCGCTCCGGGCTCGAACTGCCCTAAAACGCCCACCACGTTCGGCCGATCCGTATAGTCCCGTCCGGGCCAGTACTCACGGTGTTCGGTGAGACCGGGCACTTCGTCTGGCCGGAAGATATCAACGCGACATCCCAGCCGGCGCATGAAATCGGCGACGAACATCTGGCATTCCCGTTCGTTGCCATGAGGTGGCTTGTTCTCACTGGGTATGCGCACCAGCGCCTGCGCCAGACCGATCACATCCGAACGATGCGCCTCTATCCAATCGAGAATCTCGCGTTGCGTATGGGTCATCATTTCGGCAGTCGGGTAGGACATAGCGGTTCCTCCTGGGTTGTCGGCGTGAAAACAATCGGTGACCTTGGTCGCTCACGGAACTGCATCCAGCCGCATATAGGGGGTGACCCTGGCAAGGATCTCGTCTCTTGATGCATTGCCCGTCCAGCGCTCCACTTCCTGTCCGTTGACGAACAAGATAAAAGTGGGCACGCGATACACCCGATATCCATACGGGACGATGTTGTTCCGATCGATGTCCATCCGCACGACCCTTAGATGAAAAGGATATTCCTGGGCGATCTGTTCCAGGAGTGGCATTGCCGCATGGCTCGCGGCACTCCAAGAGGCGTGGAAATGCACCAGTACCGGAATGTCGGGCTTGCACACTTGAGCGTCAAAGGTGCTATCGGTGATTTCGCGAACGGTTGTCATGGTTTATCTCAGCTCCCTGATTGGAGTGATCTGCTTGGCAATTGGACGACGATCTTCCCATCATTGCAGCCGTGCAGCGCTCGACTCACAACTTCGTTCAGGTCGAGTCAACAACTGCCTCTGCGCTTCACGGTGACTGGAGAAGTGCGCGCAAGCGCGCCAGGTTCTCCACATCCTCGTGCATATCCTCGGATTTGGGTGTTTCGAGCAACATCGGGATATGCTCAAACCGAGGGTCGTTGAGAATGAGACGGAATCCGTCCAGGCCGACAAATCCCTCTCCAATGTGCGCATGGCGGTCGCGGCGGCTGCCCGGCTCTTTCAGCGAGTCGTTCAGGTGAATGACGGCCAGGCGGTGTAAGCCGATGATCGCGTCGAACTGTCGCAATACATGCGCATAGCCCTCGGGCGTTCGAAAATCATAGCCGGCAGAAAGGGCATGGCATGTGTCGAAGCACACCGCCAGCCGCTCACCGGCCTCGACACCCTGGATGATCGCCGCGATCTGCTCGAACCGGTAACCCAGATGATCCCCCTGCCCCGAGGTGATCTCCAAGGTGACCTTCACACGGGCGTCGGGCAGACGCGCGTGGGCGATGTCCAGCGCCTGGATGATGCGCTGGATCCCCACCTCTTCTCCGGCACCCATATGGGAGCCGGGATGGATGACCAGGTGCTGGATGTCCAACACTTCGCACCGCTGCATCTCCAGCACGAGCGAGTCGATGGATTTATGCCACAGTTCATCGGAAGGACTGGCCAGGTTTAGCAAATACGAGGAATGGGCCACCACGGGCGCGATCCCCGTCTCCCTCTGGCGTTGGTGGTAACGTTGGATGGTCTCCTCGCTCAGCGGAGCTGCGTACCACTGGTTGCTGTTCTTGGTGAAGATCTGCATCGCATCGCAGCCGACCTGTTCACCCCGATCAAACGCTTTGTCCACGCCGCCGGCGATAGACATATGGGCACCGAGTCGTACCGCCATTTTATGCCATCACCTTTCTCTCCAAAGAGGGCCACCAAAAAGTCAATAAAAGCACAGATAATAGGGCTAGGCAGGCGCCGAAGACGAAGGGCGCGCGTGCTCCCCAACCCTGCCAGGCACCGATGCCTTGCCAGAGCACCCCGGCAATCAAGCTGGCTGGAAAAGCGGTCAACCCAACCGCGGCACTGAAGAGACCATAGGCAGTGGCACGTTGTCTGGCCGGCACCAGATCCGCCACGAGCGCTCGTGCGACACCCTCTGCGAGCCCATAATATACGCCATAGCTGATGAAGAGCGCCACCACATGCCACGTGGTTTCTGCCAGCGCAAACCCCAGATAGATGGCGCCATAAGCGAGCCAGCCGCCCAGGATCAGACGGCGACGGCCCAAACGATCGGACAACGCGCCTGCCGGACCCGAAACCAGCGCATATACAAGGTTGAACGCCACCATAATGGCCAGCACACCCAGAACGCTCACCCCGCGCTCTCTGGCACGCAGGATCAGAAATGCATCGGAAGAGTTCCCCAGCGTGAAAAGCACCACGATGAGCAAGAAACCTTTAAAGCGGATATCCAGGTCTGCCAGGGACAGCCGTCGCGTTGGCGGCTGCGTCGTCTTGTCTGACCTGTCCACAGGCCGTGCTTCACGCGCTCCCACCGCCAGGAGGAGCACGGCGAGCGTGGCAGGAATAATGCTCACCAACACGACGGTTTGGAAGGTGGAACGGTCAAGTGTGAGCGGATTGTCCTGTATGGCCCACACGATAATCAGAGCAGCCATCAGTCCACACGCAGCACCGGCCGTATCGCCGGCCCGATGCAACCCAAAGGCGATGCCGCGATGGTCGGCCTGCACACTGTCGGCGATCAGCGCATCGCGTGGAGCGGTGCGAACCCCCTTGCCCAGGCGGTCGGCAAAGCGCACGCCCAAAACCCAGACCCAAGACGTCGCAAAATACAGGAACGGTTTTGCCAGTGTGGACAAGCTATAACCGGCCACCGTGAGCCACTTGCGTCGCCCCAAACGATCGCTCAGCCACCCGGAGGGTATCTTGGTGAGCGTCGCCGTCGTCTCGGCCACCCCTTCGATCAGGCCGATGATGCCGGTGCGTACACCCAACACCTCCGCCAGAAAAAGGGGGATGAGATTAACGATCATCTCGGTGGAGAAATCGGTCAGAAAGCTCGTCGCGGTGACCACCCAGACATTGCGTGGGATGGCACGCAATTCTTGCTTGGCTGACTTTGTGGTGGGCCTTATGACATTCACAAGATATTCCTGTTTGCGCGATCTTTTCAAGCTTCCTGAAGCAGGTCGGCAGCGAGTTGGGCGTAGACGTGCGCGGCGGTGATACAATCCGCAAGGCGGATGTGCTCATCCGCAGCATGGGCCTGACCCTCCTCCCCCGGACCGAAGCCAACGGTCGGGATGCCGGCTACGCCCATTGTATACGCACCATCGGTGGAGAAGTTATAACGACCGACGGTCGGACGTTCTCCTGTGACCTGTCGCACCGCCCAGGCCGCCGCTTGCACCAGCAGATGATCTTCCGGCAACACCCAGGCAGGGTAGCGCTGTGCCACCTTGCCCTCAGAGCCCGTGTAGCTGGTGAAGTGGTACTCTGTGATGCCCATTTCGGCGCGAATGCCTTCGCGGATGATGGCGCCTTGGATCTCGGCAAGCACCTTGCTCTCTGTCTCACCCAGCGTGAGGCGCCGATCAATAATGAGAGTGCAGCTGTCCGGTATAGCGTTCCGGCTGCCGCCGGTGTTGTAAATTTGGGTCACCGCCAAGGTTCCCTTGCCCAAGAGGGGGTCTTCCGGCAGGGAGGCGGCCAAAAGGTCCAAGGCAAAGATCAGCCGGGCTGCGTTATAAACGGCATTCTCGCCCCGCTGGGGCATCGAGGCATGGGCGGCACGTCCTTTGACGGTCACATAGAGCTCCATACGTCCGCGATGTCCACGGCTGATCTGTAAATTGCTCGGTTCTCCTAATACGACCCAATCCGGCCGGATACCTTCCTCTTCGATCAGCAAGCGCACGGCATGTCCTTCGCATGGCTCCTCCTGCACCACGCCCACGACATACAGATCACCGGCCAGGGGCAACTTGCTTTGCTTGAGCAGGGCGGCGCCATACACCATACTGGCCAGAGCGCCTTTCATATCGCAAGCCCCTCGCCCATAGAGCACGCCGTTCTCAATTTCGGCTCCAAAGGGGTCGTGAGACCACGTTCGAGGATCGCCGACGCCCACTGTGTCCATATGGCCATCGAATAGCAACTTGGGACCTCGCCCGGGGCCGATGCGTCCGACCACGTTGCCGATCCGATCGGTCCACACCTCATCGAATCCCAACCGTTCCATTTCCTGCTTCAACCGCTCTGCCACCCCCTTTTCGTCGCCGGAAAAGCTGGGGATGGCCACCAGGTCTCTCAGGAAAGCCACCAGATTCTGTTGATCTTGTCTTGAAAGCGTGAGCACAGATTTGTCTCCTGCTGCTTTGATGAGTGAGTCCGATCTGTGACAGGCAACAGGTATCAGGTGTTCTCAGTACGCTCCGTTGCCGAAGATGACGGTCGGAATGGTTCGAAGAAGGATCTTGAAATCAAGACCCGGACTCCACTGTTCAATATAGTAAATATCCAGCAAGGCCATCTCATCAAAAGGCAGATCGCTGCGTCCGCTCACCTGCCACAGGCCGGTGATGCCAGGAGCGACATCCAATCGGCGCCGATGCCACGGTTGGTACTTTGCCACCTCAGAAGGCAGCGCAGGTCGTGGACCGATCAAGCTCATATCACCTCGCAGCACATTGTAAAACTGCGGCAATTCGTCAAGGCTGAAGCGTCTCAGCCAGCGTCCCACCCGCGTACAACGCGGATCGCATCGGATTTTGAACAGGGGACCGTCTGCTTCGTTGAGATCAGCTAGGAGTTCCTGTTGCGCTTCGGCATTGGGGTGCATCGAGCGAAACTTGTAAAGGGTGAAGATGCGTCCTCCTTTGCCAACCCGCTTCTGACCGAACAAAACCGGTCCAGGAGAATCCAATTTGATCAGCAAAGCGATCACCGCCATCAAGGGTGCGCACAGGATCAGAGCAATTATCGAAAATACTACGTCCATCACCCGCTTTATTATGCGTTGAAAGCTGAAGGCATGGGTGCTTTTAACCCCAATGAGGGGGATGCCGGCGAGCGTGGTCACGGACATTTGGCCCACTGTCATTTGGAACAAGTCCGGCACGATGCGCGCCTGGATGTTTTCCCTTTGACATTGCATCATAATGCTCATGATCTTGCGATGGTATTGCCACGGTAATGCGATGATCACCTCATCCACGGCGTGCTCCTTGATCAATGCGGAGAGCCTGTCAATCCCGCCTAATGCTTTGAAGCGCCCGATGTTGGTGCTGCTCTTGGCAGGGTCATCATCGACAAATCCCAGGATTTCATATCCCAGCTCCGGATGGGCGACGATGGTGCGCATAATCGCACGTCCCACCTCACCGGCGCCCACAATAATGGCGCGCACCACCCCGATCCCTCGCAGGCGCAGACGACGGAGCGTCAAACTCTTGGCGAGCCGGCTTAAGCTCAACAGCGCGATGATGAGCGCACCCGCATAGAAAAAGACGAGGCGCGAATAGAAGGTGGGACGCGAGATATAGACCAGCACCACCATCACCACAATCGCGGTCGTAGTGCCATTGACAACGCCATAGACCTCGTCGAACCAGCTGATGGGTCTGTCAACCTGGTAAAGGTTCTCACGCCGGTAAAAGAGCAGCAGCAGAACAGTCAGTCCCAAGGCAAACGGGACAAACACCGAGTAGGGAACATAGTGGGCCGGATCAATGGCACGCCACAGTTGCAGGTCGTAACGCAGCCAGTATGCGATCACAAAGGCAACGTTGATCAAGACGATGTCGCTCACCACCAGCCCCAGAACGAACAACCACTGGCGGCGCACTTGGGCCAACCATCTTGTCTTCCGTTCGGCAGCGGATGGGGATATCTCTGTCTCCATCACGTGGAACCGCTCCCTTTGCTTATGGACCAACACCTGTGTTGTGCTATCGCAACCGGGCGAGACCCTCACACCTCCAATACCCGTTGATAGGTCTGGACCGTTTGGACGGCGACCCGTGTCCAGGTGTGCTCACGCGCCCTGGCAAGTCCACGTGCTATCATCGTCTGCCTCAGCCCAGCGCTCTCCCACACAGTGCGCATCGCCTCGGCTAATCCGACTGCATCATCAGGTGCTACCAACACGGCAGCATCGCCTGCCACCTCGGGCAGTGAGGAAGCGTTTGAGCAAATAACTGGCGTTCCACAAGCCATTGCTTCCAAAACAGGCAAGCCAAACCCCTCAAAGAGGGAGGGATAGACAAATAGACCGGCTGCATTGTACCACAACGGCAGCTCTTCTGCCGAAATATAACCCGGGAAGAACACATTGTTATCTAATCCCAGACGCGTCACAGTGCGAAAGATGGTCTCGAAATACCAGCCCTTAGCACCGGCGATGACCAGTCTGGGTGCTCGGGGGTCTTGTGCACGCCAGCGGGCATAGGCTCGAACGAGCAGCTCGACGTTCTTGCGCGGCTCCAGGGTGCCCACGAACAAGATGAACGGATCAAAGAGTTGCCGTTCGCGGCGGAAGCGCTCCACCTCGCTTGCGCGCAGTGGCCGGAACGAGGGGGACACTCCGCAATGAATGACTTCGACGCGCTCCGGCGCCACATGCAGATATCGAATCACATCCTGGCGGGTGCTTTCTGAGATGGCGATGACGCGCCGTGCGCTGCGCGCCGATAAGGGGGTGAAATGGCTGAGATACCAACGGTTGAAAGGGCGAAATGCCTGCGGATAGCGTAGAAAGCTCAAATCGTAGATGGTCACCACCGAAGGACAACGCGCCAAAAGCGGGATCACGAACGCCATCGCATGTAAGACCTCCACTCCACTGCGTCGGAGCAGCTCGGGCAGCACCAATTGTTCCCAGACAATGCGTACCGCCGGATGGTGTGTCGGCCAGCGTGTGTAATGCAGGTCAAGGTTCTCCGCGCGAAACCCACGCTCGCCCAAGAAAACGGTGAAGTGATGGGGTAGCTCGAGTTCGCCTATGGCGCGCAACAGATGGAAAATATAGGTGTTGATACCTGCCCCCCGATAATTTTGTCTCAGGGTGAGCAGTTGAGCATTCAGCCCGATGTGCATCAAGGGTAGAGCCTTCAGACATCCTGCGGCACGATCGTCTGCATCCTACCATGAATAGCTGCTTCGGGCAAGCTGGCCTAAAGCGGTTTTGAAAACGCCGGGTTAGCAGTGATATTTTGCCCTGGTATGGGGTTCACAACGCGCGCTCAGCCGGGGTAGGCAACCCTTGGGCACGGTCGTGTGCCACCAATTGGAAAGCCCATCTGGAAGGCAAAACCCATTTATAGAACGTCCGCCCGATCGGGATCGCGGTCTTCCGGTTCTTCCACCCCCATCTGTTTCAGACGATGGCCGATGCGTTCCCAGTGGCTGCCCGGCCAGTAGACACGGCCACAGCCCGGACAACGGCGAAAATGTTTATGGGTGCGGTGTACGTAAGGTGGCACATCATCCACCACCTCATCCGGCGAGACATCTTCGAGCGGCGCGTTGCACTCGGAACAACGGGGCAGCGCTATCCCTTGAGGCAGGGGAAAGGCGTGTACTACTTGCATGAGCTGCTCATCCAGCACCTGGCTCTCGATCAGCAGGGCAGATATGCCCCGTCGTGTTGCCAGCGTGCTGTCGCGGGTGAGCAGGATGCGCCCCTCGGCACGGGCGATGCGCACGAGTTCCCGGTCGTCCCGGTCGTTGGCATAGTCGGTGTCGTAACCCAGGCGACGCAGCCAACGCGCCAGGCTGCCCAACATCACATCCACGACAAAGCGCACCGAAGTGCCTTCCTGCATGCCTCGATTGTAGCACATTCGGAAACGCGATAACCAGTCTATGGCGCGTCGGTCACCTCCAGGGGCACTTCGAGGAAGCGGCGGGGCGCGTCATCGGCCAGCCGCCACGCAGTCACCGTCGCCGGATGGCGCTCGACGACGGACACGATCAGGTAGTAGTGACCGCTCCACGCCCGCTTCAGATCCTCTTGAGAGGGAATTGCCGGCCAGTCGGGATGGGAGTGATAGAAGCCGATGACCGCCATCCCCCAATGCTCCGCCGCTTCCACGGTGCGGACAAAGTCAACGGCATCCATTTCGAAGCGGGCAGGATGACCATGGAGCACATTATTGCCGCGCTCGACGCGATGCACGACGCCGCCCGCGTGTTCCATCCCCACCAGGAAGCCGAAACATTCGTAGGGATAAGCCTCAACGGCGTGCGCAAAGATATGGCGCAGACACGACCCGCTGATGCGCATAGCCCGCACACCATAGCATCCCTCTGCCCGGCTGTCAAGCGGTGATGAGGGGAGTGAAAAAGAAAGAGGTCAAAAAATGTATGAATTGTTACTTCGGATGGGCGCTGAAGTCTGTTGCTGGTCGCCTTTGTGGAAAACGGCCTGCTACTGATGGACGGATCACCTGCGGTGAGCGCCGGGGATCACCGTGAGGAAAGCGGCGTGGTGGCAGGCCGTGTCCTACAATCGGGGATGTTCCGACACGGCGGCGTGTCACAGCACTCCGGCTGGCGATGTGGGTTTAAGCGTCCCACCACTGCCGAGAGGCCCCACAAAGCGGCCAAGCCTGCTAACATTGCGAGCGCTACCGCCGGGGAAAGCCAGTGATTCACTTCCGGCCACAGCAGGCTGCCACTCCAAATCACAACTCCTAACAGGAGGATGAATATTCCCTTCATGTGCCACCTCCCTTCTCGATCTTTCACTTTCATGATATAATAGGTGGCATCCAAGCGCATCGTGCGAGTAGCGGTCTTGGCAGCGTACAAATCACCGTGCCCGCGCAGCGGCATCCGCCAAATTGCCTAGGCAACCCCGCGATCAATCCGAATGATTCAAGAACTCATTCCCCGGGCATCAACGCCATCGCCTGGACGTAGTGCTGCATAAAGTCGGCATCCTGATCCAGGTTGATCTGCTCGGCGCGTGCCGCCAGGCGCTCCGCCCAGGCAAAACCCTCGTCGGAAAGGAACATAGCAGCGCCCAACCCGGCGCCATTCGGGATGGTCTCCACCACCTCGCGGCGCACCGGAGGCAACATGCCCACCCCCAGCACCGCCTCAATGTCCAGCTGGGCACCGAAAGAACCGGTGAGAATGACGCGTTGCAGGTCCGCGGGATGCAGACGCAGCTGCTTTAACAGGATCTCCATCGCAGCGCGCATCGCACCCTTGGCCTTCTGCAGTTCGCGCACATCCTTCTGGGTGAAGCTCAGGCGACCGTCGGATGTAAGCATCAAACGACGGCCGTTGCTATCTTGGATGATGCGATCGGCCAGCACGGGTGGATCGGTGGCGAAGCGCCCGTCCTCACGCAGCACCCCAGCCTGGCGCAGCGTCCACACCATGCTCAGCAATCCGGAACCGGTCAACCCCACCGGTTCCGCACCGCCGATCGTGTCATAGACCAGCTCACCGTCTGCCAGGTGCACCCCGATAATTGCGCCGTCCACAGCACGAGTGCCGCACGAGATGTTCACCCCTTCGAAGGCGGGTCCGGCCGCGGTGGAAGCGGTGAGGATGCGCTTGCCGTCGGTGACCATCACCTCGCCGTTAGTGCCCAGGTCAATCGCGGCAATCGGGCCGGGAGGGTTATCGAAGCCGAAATAGGCCAGACAGGCCAGCGTATCCGTGCCCACGAAGCCACCGATCAGCGGGGGCAGCGATACCCGCACATGTTCCGGGAAAATGCCCCCCATCAGCGGACGTGCATCCCGAATGGGCGATTTGTCGTAGGGCTGGAAGGGCATCAGCGCCAGGGTGTGCACGGGCAGCTTGGCCAGCAGATGGTGCATGGCGACGTTGCCCACAATCACCACTCGCTCGAGGCGCGCGGACACTTTGGGCGCCAGCTTCAGCGCATCCACCGCCTGGTTGATCGAAGCGAGCGCCAGGTTGTGCAGACGCTCCGCGTTCGCCGGATTGCGCAGCACGGTGGCCAGGCGCGAGATCACATCCCCGCCGAAGACGGTCTGCTGATTGAGCGTGGCGGCGCCGGCGCACACCTCGCCGTTGTCCAACATGGTGAGGAAAGCGGCCACTGTGGTCGAGCCTAGGTCAATCGCCAGGCCGAGGGGCACGTGGACATCGCGCTTATAGCGATTGCTGGCGCGGAAGCTTTTATTGGAGTAGACCACGATCGGCGCCAGGGTCACCCGTGCGTCCTCGTACACGCGCGCCCGGCAGGCCAACCGGTAGTGCAGCGCGCGTTCACCAGAGGTGAGGTGCTTCAGCTCAATCTCGTCAAAGGGGCTCAGACCCCCCTCGGCCAATACTTTGCACTTGCCGCACGTGCCGCGACCGGCACATGGCTGCTCAAGCGGCAGCCCGGCCGCAATGATCACATCGCCTAATACGCTATCCCGCACGGCGGGCAGCTCGCGCACTTCTTCGCCATAGATCACCGTAACTGTTGGCATTGCGAAAATCCTCGACCTGCTAGGCAATCATTTATCTACTCACAAGATGCAGCTGCCCGGAGCGGTCTG
>Ga0308395_1000404_pt1 | contig 34601 bp, 37 predicted proteins | sample Hotspr20SampleP4_FD_202097 | JGI IMG/M metagenome (GOLD analysis project Ga0308395, IMG submission 202097) | Hot spring phototrophic mat microbial communities from Mushroom Spring, Yellowstone National Park, Wyoming, United States - 20050930_P4 ...
AGTAAGCCACGAAGCGAAGCGGAGTGGCGTCCAAAAGGCGCGGAACGGCACTCCGCTGGCGCTCCGTGCCTGACTACGAACGAAAAATATTAGAGCGCTGATAAGCCCTGGTAGGTAGTGACCCGGATTGACAGTTTCGCTGTTTTCCGTTAGAATACCCGCGATACCTGTTCCGCCTCATCCCTCCCCCAGCGGCTTCGCCGCCCGCCGCAGGCGGCGGGGATGGGGTGAGGAAACCCGAATGGTTACTGCCCGCGCAAAATTGCCAACCGACTTGTGGACAGTCGGCCTGTGAGTAACGAATCCCTGTCAGGAGGTTGAGTTGAAGGAGTACACGACCCCAAATATTCGCAACCTGGTTCTGCTGGGCCACGGCAGCAGTGGCAAGACGTCCCTGGCCGAGGCAATGCTCTTCGCCAGTGGCGCCATCAACCGTATGGGGCGGGTGGAGGACGGCACCACTGTCTCCGATTTTGACGAGGAGGAAATCCGACGGCGCATCTCCCTGAGCATGGCCCTGATCCCGGTGGAGTGGGAGGGATGCAAACTGAACGTCCTGGACACCCCCGGCTACCTGGACTTCATCGGAGAGGTCATCAGCGGCATCCGCGTCGCCGACCTGGCGCTGGTGCTGGTGGACCCCGTCGGCGGGGTGGAAGTCGGCACCGAACTGGTCTGGAACTACGCCGACCAATACAACTTGCCCCGCGTGGTGGTGGTCAACAAGATGAACCGGGAGAACGCCGACTTTGCCCGCACCCTGGAGGCGCTGCGGGACGCGTTCCGGCGCAATTTCGTCCCCCTCCAACTTCCCATTGGCGCGCAGGCCAGTTTCGCGGGAGTGGTGGACCTGGTCCGGATGCGGGCGCTGATGGGCCCCGAGGCGAAGGTCGCCGACATCCCCGCCGATATGAAGGCCCAGGCCGAGGAGGCGCGGGTCCAGTTGGTGGAGGCCGCCGCCGAGGGCGATGACGAACTCATTATGAAGTACCTGGAGGGCGAGGAACTGACGGAGGAGGAAATCCGACGCGGCCTGCGGGCGGCCATCCTGAAGGGAAGTGTAGTACCGGTCCTTGTGACGGCCGCGACGGAGAACATCGGCACGCGGGCTCTGCTGGACGTGCTGGTCGCCTATGCCCCGTCCCCCGCCGACCGGGGTCCGGAGAAGGCCGAGGGGCCCACCGGTGAGGAAGAAGAGATTGAGCCCAGCGACACGGCCCCTCTGGCCGCGCTGGTCTTCAAGACCGCCGCCGACCCCTATGTGGGCAAACTGACCTATTTTCGGATTTACGGCGGAATGCTGGAATCGGACACACGGGTCTGGAACAGCCGGGCCAACACCGAAGAGCGGCTGGGCACCCTCTACGTGATGCGGGGCAAGGAGCAGATCGCCGTCCCGCGCCTGCACGCGGGCGATATCGGCGCGGTCGCCAAACTCTCCGAGACCGTCACCGGCGACACCCTCTGCGACCGGGGCCACGCGGTGAAAATCCCCGGCCCCGTCTTCCCGCATCCGCTCTTCGCCGTCGCCGTCCGTCCCAAGAGCAAGGCCGACCAGGCCAAGATGGCCCCCACCCTCACCCGCATCTGCGAGGAGGACCCGACCCTGCGCTGGCGGCAGGAGCCGGGTACCCGGGAGACCATTCTGGAAGGCATGGGCGAGGCGCACGTGGAGATTGCCGTCCGGCGGATGGAGAACCGCTTCGGCGTCGGCGTGGAGACCTCTACCCCCAAAGTCCCCTACCGGGAGACCATTACCCGCGTCCACTCCGACTACTACCGGCACAAGAAGCAGACGGGCGGCGCGGGGCAGTTCGCCGAGGTCCACATGCGCCTGGAGCCGCTGCCGCGCGGGACCGGCTTTGAGTACGGATGGGAGGTCTTCGGCGGCGCCATCTCCTCTTCCTTCCAGCCGTCCATTGAAAAGGGCATCAAGCAGGTGCTGGAGAGCGGCGTCATCGCCGGGTACCCTGTCGTAGACGTGAAAGCGGTCGTCTACGATGGCAAGGAGCACCCGGTGGACTCCAAAGACATCGCCTTCCAGATTGCCGGACGGGAGGCGTTCAAGAAGGTGATGCTGGGTGCCGGGCCCGTGCTCCTGGAGCCCATCTACAAGGCGGTCATCACCGTTCCGGAGGAGTTCACGGGCGACGTGATGGGCCACCTGAACACCAAGCGGGCCCGCGTATTGGGGATGGAGCAGCAGGGAGGAAAGAGCATCATCACTGCCCTGGTCCCGCTGGCGGAGATGCAGCGGTACGCCACCGAACTGCGCAGCATGACCCAGGGGCGGGGGCTGTTCTGGATGGAGTTTGACCACTACGAGGAGGTCCCGCCCCACCTGGCGCAGCCCATCATAGAGGCCGCCAAACGGGAGCGGGAGCAGGAGCGGGAGTAGAGGAATGGATGGATTTTGCAGCGGCCGGAGGCCGCTGCAAAATCCATCCATTATCGCTTTGCCTGCCCGGTCGGGAAGAAACAGACCCCCACGGTTCCCGGGCCGGAGTGGACGGCCAGGGCCGGGGAGAGATTGGTGACGATGACCTCAGCGCACTCAAAATGTTCCAGCACCCGCTCCTGCAGTTGCCGCATCCGGTCCAGCGCCGCCACGTGGGTGAAGGCTACCTTGATGCGAGCCCCCTTCCCGACTTTTTCCTCCATCAGTTCCACCATTCGGGCGTAGGCCCGGGAGAGGCTGCGGGCCGTCCCCAGGGCGACAATCACGCCGTCCTCCATCCCGATGAGCGGCTTGATGTTCAGGAGCGTCCCCACCAGGTGCTGCGCCCGCCCGATGCGACCGCCCATATGCAGGTAGCGGAGGGTGTCGGCGGTCTGAATCATCATCGCCCGGCGGGCCACCTCGCGCGCCCGCTCCACGACGTCCCGCAGACTCTGCCCGGCCAGGGCCGCGCGTGCAGCCTCTATGGCGGCCCAGCCGTGCGCCATCGCCACCTGCAGGGTGTCCACGACCTCCACCTGTAACTGGGGCAACCGTTCTTTGATGATTTCCACCGCCGCCCGGCAGGACTGAAATGCCCCGCTCCCCTTAGAAGTCATCGTCAGCGCGACGATTTCGCGCGTCCGCTCCGCCAGCCGTTGCAGCCCGCTCAGGTAGTCCCCCGGGCTGGGGTTGGACGTCGTCGGCAGGGTGTCTGCCCGCTCCAGGTACCGGGCCAGCGTGTCGGTGTCTATATCCACCTCGTCCCGCAACGTCTCCAGGCCGCGATGGACATAGTAGGGCACCAGTTCTATGCCCAGTTCCTCCGCCAGCGGCCGGGGAATGCTGGCGGTGGTGTCGGTCAGAATGCCCACAGTGGCCATCTCTTCCTACAAAAAGGTCATTTCACCGCCGAGACGCAGAGTACGCAGAGGCTATATATAGAACTCTGCGCTCTCGGCGTCTCTGCGGTGAGTTTTTGCCGTGAAGTCACGAATGAAAATAAAAATTCGTGTCAATTCGTGAAATTCGTGGCCCATTCCAATTAAACCCCAGAATGGGGAAAAATGCAACTGGCTCTTTACGGGCACCGCACGATGTCCTGCGCCCAGAGGCAATCGGCGCAGGACGGGCACCACCCCCAGCAGCCATCGTTGGATTCGGCGATGTCGCAGGTATCCCGGAGTGGACAGTCCACGCACGAGGGGAAGTGGAAGCCCCGCACCTCGGCCCGGAAGCGGACGTATTCGTCCGAGGTCCAGATGTCCGCCAGACTCTGCTGGTGGACGTTGCCCAGGACGTAGCGGGTCACGTTCTTGCGGCGGCCGAAGATGTAGTAGGGGTACGTGTGGGAGAGGGCGTAGCAGGGGCTGACCCCGCCGTCCCACCCCACCACCAGCGCCTTCCCGGCGACAAAGCGGCAGCGCCGCTCGGCCCCCCAGTTCATCCGGGGCAATTCCACAATCCCCCAGAGGAGCCAGCTGCCCACGTTCAGCGCCCAGCCGGGGGGAAGGGGAAACGACGGCGTCTCGTCCCGCCCGTACAGAGCATCGGCGGCCATCTCCGGGGTGTGGGGCAGGACGTGGGTGACCAGGACCCGGTTGGCCTCCAGCCGACGGGCCAGGTCCGAAAGCGCGGGCAGGTCGTCCACGTTCCGCCTCAGGGCGACGAACTCCAACTGAATCCGCGGGAGCGTCTGGCCCCGTTCCCGCTTGATGCGGTTCAGGGCCTCCACGTTCTCCACCACAGTCCGCAGGTCGGCACCCCGCCGGACGTCGGCGAAGACCTCCGGACGGGCCCCGTCCACGGAGACGCTCAGGACATCCGCCCCGATGTCCACCAGCGCCCGCGCCCGTTCCTCATCCAGCAGCGTGCCGTTGGTGCTGACGGTCACCCGGACCCCCAGGCCCTTCACCGCCGCCAGGTAGTCCAGAAAGCGGGGGTGGGCGAAGGGCTCCCCGTACCCGCCGAAGAGGACCTCCCGCAGGTCGGGCAGTTCCCGCATCCCCTCTAACACCCGCCCGAAGGTCGCGTCGGTCATATCCGCCAGCGGCTCCCCCCAGACGTTGCGGACGCAGGTCCGACAGGCCAGGTTGCAGCGGGTGGTCACTTCCAGATAGACTTTGCGGACGTCGGGGCGGAGCGGGAAGAGAACGATGCCCGTCTCCGTCCCCTCCATCAGCAGTTCCCTTCCGGCCTCCAGCCCATAGCGGCGACGGAGGCCCTCCGGCAACACCACGCGCCCTTCCGCATCCACCGTTACTTTCATCATCACCTCACGTTTCACGTTTCACGTTTCACTTTTCACGTTTCACTTTTCACCCCCCACGGCTCCTCAAACTGCAACACAAACCGCCCATACCCGTCCACGTAGAAAATCATCTCCTTCGCTCCCGGCTTCAGCATTTCCAGCAGTTTGCGGGAGACGTAGACGGTCAGGTCGTCGGCGGAGAAGCGGACGAAGTCGTCGGGGTTTTCGGGTTCGCCCATCCGACCGGATGAGCCCTCAAAGAAGATTCATCAATCCAGGCAGACGAGGCGGCGGGCGATGTTCAGCACGCCGCCCCGCTGACGGATGAAGTCCTGCAGCCAGGTTGAGGGAATCCGGACGTTCATCAGAGCACCTCCCAGCGGTCACAGCGCCCGCCCCAGCGGGCCACCACCCGCCCGTCCATCCGAATCTGCGCGATCTCGCACAGGTTGGGACAGGCGCGGCACTCAAACGAGGTCGTCTGCACCTCGGCGTGGACGACGTCAAAGCCCCGGAACTGGCTGGGCCGGCCGTCGCTCCACTCCCGCGCCAGCAGCGCCGCACCCAGGGCTCCCATCACCTCGTGGTGCGGCGGGACGAGAATCTCCGTCCCCAGGGCCTCCCGGAAGGCCCGCACCACCCCGGCATTGGCCGCCACCCCGCCCTGGAAGACCACCGGCGGCTCTATCGTCTTCCCCAGGGCCAGGTTGTTCAGATAGTTCCGCACCAGCGCCTGACAGAGGCCGTAGAGGATGTCGTCCACCGGGAAGCCCATCTGCTGCTTGTGGATCATATCCGACTCGGCGAAGACGGTGCAGCGGCCGGCGATGCGCACCGGGTTGGACGACCGCAGGGCCCGCCGCCCCAGTTCCTCAACGGGGATGCCCAGCCGGTACGCCTGCTGCTCCAGAAACGACCCCGTCCCGGCCGCGCAGACGGAGTTCATCGCGAAATCCACCACGACGCCGTCCCGGAGCAGAATCAGTTTGGAGTCCTGGCCGCCGATGTCTATGACCGTGCGGACATCGGGGACGAAGTGCAGGGCCGCCACCGCGTGGGCCGTAATCTCGTTTTTGACCACGTCCGCGCCGACAATGGCCCCCGCCAGTTGGCGGCCACTCCCGGTGGTGCCCACCCCCAGGACGCGGACCCGCGAGGGGAGCAGAGTCGCCATCCGGCTCAGCCCCTCCCGGACCGCCTGGACAGGCTGTCCGGCGGTGCGGAGATAGTCCGAGGCGACCAGGTTCCCCTGGGGGTCCACGGCTGCGAACTTGGTCGTCACCGAACCCACGTCAACGCCCAGGAACACCTCATCCATCGGCCTTCCTCCAGCGCAGCATGTCCACGAACGCTTCCAATCGGGTGACCAGTCCGGCCTCACCGCTGTGCTCGTCCAGCACCAGGGCCATCATCGGGACGCCCGCCTCCTGGCACAACTGCCGGACCTCGTCCACCAGGACCGCGTCCGGCCCGCAGCCGAAAGCGACCACGGCGATGACGCCCCGCACGCCCCGCTCCAGCGCCAGGCGTGCCGCGCCGACCAGTTCGTGCTCAAAGGCCCAGTAGTCCGCTCCCGGCTGGGGGCCCAGCCGCTCCGGGGTCAGCGGGTTCACCCCCAGGCGGACCAGCCGGACCAGCAGTTGGTGGTTGATGAACGGGTCGTACAGGTTGTAGGGGTGCCCGACGACGGCCACCGGGATGCCGTCGGGGGGCCAGGGCGGAGCCTTCCCCGGACGGTCAAAGTCGGCGGGGGTCAGGCGGCCCTCCTGCATCGCCTGACGGGCGGCGCGGTAGGCATCCCAGGCCGCCGTCACCGCGTCGCGCAGGGTCAGGGGATTGCGGCTGAAGGGTGCCCCAGCCTCCAGCACCAGCGACAGCAACGCGCGGGCCTCCTGGCCCAGGTCTATGTCCGGCGCGACCAGCGGTGGCAGGTCCGGCATCGTGGCCCGCAAGAGGTCGGGCAGGCCGATCTGCCGGGCGCAGTTGGTGGAGCCGGGGGCCAGGCGCTGGATAGAGGGCACCAGCAACTGGTCCACCTGCCCGACCAGCGCCCGGACGTGGCCGTAGAACAACTTCATCGGCGAGCCCTGGACGCCGATGTCCAGGGTGCGGCGGGACGTGGGCGGCGGGGTGACCGTCTCCACCCCCAGCGCGTGGAGGTAAGTTTCGGCCACTCGGCTTAGGAAACCCAGAGGCGGGAACGCCACGCGTCGGGTCATCCCGTTGCTCCTCCCTACCGTTTGGGGCCAATGGCGGGCAGGTCCATGTCTATCAGCGCGGCCAGTTCCTCCCGCTGCGGCGCGTACTGCGGGTCCTCAAAGAGCGGCGTGCAGGCCTCCAGCCGGACCTGCCCGGCGGCCAACTTGTTGGCGAAGGCGAAGCAGGAAGCCTCGCCGCAGGCCTTGCAGTTGGTGCGCGGCAGGAGTTTGTAGACTTCCAGGCCGGTGGGACGGCGGCGGGTCTCGTAGTTGGGCTCAATCTGGTCCCGCCGCTCCCAGGTACGGTTGACCAGGGCGATGATTCCCTTTATTTCCTTGATCGCCGCCTCCCGGTCCTCCACGTTGCTGACGCCAATCTGGTTGGGCTGGAAGACGACGTAGTGGCCGGCCTTGCGCCAACTCACCGAGGGGACCGCCGGTTCGTAGACCGCGCCGCGCAGGGTGGCGTTGAGGTACGGGAAGACCTCCCGGATGTCGTTGGGCAGGTGGGCGATCGCGCTGAAGCGCTCCGCCCCCGGCTCGCAGGGCGGCGTGAAGACCTCCAGGTCATACTTTTCTATCAGCATAACTCCTCCTTGCATCGGATAGAGGGTGAGGGTATAATAGCACAGGGGACAGGAATATGGAAGCGGTAGAACGGGAACTGCTGGAAATTCGGACCCGGCTGGACCGGCTGGAGCAGCGAGTCCGGCAACTGGCGGGCGAGGAGGTGGAAATCTCTCCGCCGACGCCGGGCATCCCGCCGGACCCCCAGCGTCTCCTGGCCTGGCTGCGGGCCCAGGGGCTGATCCGGGAGCCCACCCCTGAGGAGCGGCGGCTGGCCGAGGAATGGGACGCGTTACCCGAGGAGGAGAAGGAAGCCCACATCCGTCTGATGCATAGTTTGGTCCTTGACCCACCCCTCAGCCAGATTATCATGGATAACCGCCGGTGAGCATGGCTCTCTACTATTTTGACGCCAGTGCGCTGGTCAAGTACTATGTAACCGAGCCGGGAAGCACCTGGGTCCGCTATCTCGTGGAAGATTGGGATACCCGGACCGCCCGATGGGCTCACACGATTTTTGCTGCAGAAATCACGCGCGTAGAAGTCGCTGCAGGACTGGCCGTGATAGAGCGCACGGGGCGGATTCGGAGAGCCCAGCGGGACCGGGAATATCGGCGTTTTGCCAGCCAGTTTGTCTACCGATATACGGTCATTCCCCTGACCACAGCAGACCTGGAATACGCGGCAGATTTGACCCAGCACCACCCCCTGAAGGCCTACGACGCCGTCCAGTTGGCCGTCGCCCTGCGGTACGCCAGCATCCTGGCGGCCCTCGGGCTTCCCCTGACTTTCGTCAGCGGGGACGCGACGCTGCTGGCCGCGGCGCAGGCCGAAGGCCTCCCCACCGAGAACCCCTTTGACCACGTCGCCCCCGAGGATACGCCGGGCCCGCCCTGAGAGCATATCGGAAAATCTGCCAGCCATATTTCCTCACCCCTCCCCCACCGCCCTCGGGCCGAAGGCCCTTCGGGCCGAGGCCTGCGGCGGCGAAGCCGCTGGGGGTGGGGTGAGGACGAAAATGCCCTGATCAGGCGCGGCGGGCCAGTACGGTGTAATCCGCCCCCAGCAGCGCGCTCAGTTGAAACGCGACGTCCGCAAAGTACTGCTTCAGTTCGCCCAGGGCAACGTCCCGCTCCACAATCAGGGGGTGCACCTCCACCTGGTTCCGTAGCCGGTAAAACCGGTCCACCTCTTCCCGCGGCAGTTCCTCCCCGGCCTGCTGACGGGTCAGCAGGTCCTGGTACAACTGCCGAAATTCCTCCTCCAGGGCCCGGGCTTCCGGGTCGGCCTCCAGGCGGGCCTGAGCCTCCAGGTACTCCCGCACGGGACGGCTTTCGGCCAGGGTGCGCCCCAGCGCCTCACATGCCCTCTGCAACTCCTCCGATAACGGCATCATCGGCCTCCCTCATCCACAGCAACTGCGCCGGGCATTGGCGGCGAAATCCACCCCCACCACCCGGCTGATCGCGGCGTCCACTTCCTGGAAGAGGGCGCGCACGGCCTGCTCGGCGGCCCGGTAGGCCTGAACCGAGGGGTAGGTATCCAGTTGGGCCTGCAACTGCCGCAGGGCCCGCAGGTGCTCTGCCCCGTCCCCCCGCCCCCACTGGAGCGCGGATTGGTGAGCACGAATCTGCTGGAGCAGGTCCTGGACCTCCCCGTCGTGGTTGATGGCCCGCGCCGCCTCCCACAGAGAACGAAACTCCGGCGTCTTTCGCAGGGCCTCCACCAACTCCCGAATCGCCAGTTCTACATCCACAATGGGTTGCATGTCAACGAATCTCCCTCCAGAAAGATGTCTCCTTCAGAACCGGAAAGCAGGACCTCGCCGCTCATCCGCTCCCTATCGGGACCCGAAGAGGTTGCCGCGTATCTCCGTGATGCCCGCACCGGGCACGTCAATGAGCACCTTTCAGCCGCCCTCCAGTGCCTGGTGGGCCGGCTTCCTGAGATGCCGGTCCAGGAACGCCAGCGCGCCCTCCGCATCCCGGTCCAGGATGATGCGGCAGAGGTCCAGGAGTTCTTCGTCGGTCAGGATAATGGTCAGGCCTTTTTTCATCGTTGTTCAGTCCACGCGTCGGGCCAGGGTGCGCACGGCCAGCCCGAACAGAACCGCCGCGAACGCCGCCAGCGCCCCCAGGTCCAGCCCGGCCGTGCCCCACGAAGGGCCCGCGAACGCGGCCTGCAGGGCTTCAACGGCGTAGGTCAGCGGAAGGAGCCGCGCCACGACCTGCAGCCAGCCGGGCATAGCGGCCAGGGGCACGAACACGCCGCCCAGGAACATCATCGGGAAACGGATGAAATTGGCCAGCGTCTGCGCCTCAAACACCTCGCGCACGGCAACGGAGACGAACGCTCCCAGCGCCGAGAAGGCCGCCGCCGCAAGCAGCAGCGCCAGGATGAGCAGCGGCCAGTTGGCAGGGATGGTGCCGAAGACGAGCAGCGAGATGACCAGCACCACCAGCGTCACCGCCAGGCCGAAGGCCATTCCGCCCAACAGTTTCCCGGCCAGGAGCGCTGGCAGCCGTATCGGAGCCAGCATCAACCGTTCCATCGCGCCGATGCGTTGCTCAAAGACGATGACGATTGCCTCCATAGAACTGGTGCCGAACAGCAGTGTCAATGCCAGCAGGCCGGGCACCAATTCCCGCAGTTCGCCCGGATTGCGGATGGCAAAGGCCAGGACGAAGGCGAAGGGGAAGAGGATGCCCCAACTGATGTTGGGCGGCTTGAAGTAATAGGCCCGCAGGTCCTTCAGGGCGATGTACCCCATTCCGCGCAGGTCATCCGCGAGCATTGCCGCCTCCTCTCCCCTTCTCTACCAGCATGACCTCGGCGCTCAGGCCGGTCAACCGGACGAACACGTCCTCCAGCGTCGGGTGGAGTGTGTTGACGGCGAGCACTTGCCGGCCCCCGACCTGCGCCAGCGCCTGGCGCAGGGTCACTTCCACGTCGTCGCCTTCCAGGCGCAGCGTCTCGGTGCGGCCCTCCTCCCCCGCCACCGTGATCTCCACCGTCGGGCGGCCCGACGCCTGCGCCTTCAGCCCGTCCACGGTATCCAGCGCCACGATGTGCCCCCGGACGATGATGGCGATGCGGTCGCACAGCCGTTCGGCCTCTTCCAGGTAATGGGTCGTCAGGAAGACGGTCACGCCCTCCCGGCGCAGGTCGGCAATCATCCCCCGCAGGTGGCGCGCGCTCATCACGTCCAGGCCGGTGGTGGGTTCGTCCAGGAAAAGGAGAGATGGACGATGCGCCAGCGCGGCGGCGATGGTCAGGGCGCGCTTCATCCCGCGCGAGAGTTGGGCGAAGGGGACGTCCCGCTTCTCGCTCAGGCCGAAGCGGGCCAGCAGTTCTTCGGCACGCCGCTTGCGTTCGGCGCGCGGCACGCCGTACAACTGCATGCTGAAGACCAGATTGTCAAAGGCCGAGAGTTCGTCGTACAGGTTGGAAGTCTCGGGAACGACGCCGATGTGCTTCTTGATGCGGGTCACCTCCGTCGCCAGGTCAAAGCCCAGCACGCGGGCGTGGCCGGCCGTGGGGCGCGTCAGGCCGGTGAGCATGCGGATGGTCGTCGTTTTGCCGGCGCCGTTGGGCCCCAGGAAACCGAAGACCTCGCCTTCGTGGACGGTGAAATCAATCCCGTCCACGGCGCGCACCGGCGGACGTCCTCCCGCCGCAGGGTAGATTTTGGTGAGACCAGTGACGTGAATGGCTTCGTTCATTCTCTGAAATATTGGGGGTGGCCGAAGGCATTGCCTTCGGCCACCCTGAAACTTACCAGATGCGAATCCCGAAGTAGCCCAGGACGAACTTGAGAGCGACGTACAGTAAGTAGATGCCGAAGATGAATTTGAGGGTATGGGGCTTGAAGCGCTTGATGATGGACGCACCGACCTGGGCGCCGATAATCGTCCCGCCGCCCAGAATGCCGCCCGCCACCAGTGCCACAAAGCCCTGGGCCACTTTGATCAGCCCGCCCACCAGCGCCAGCGGGACCATCACCGCCAGCGAGGTGCCCATCGTGATGTAGACGGGGGCGGAGAAGAGGTAGATGAGGCCGGGCACCAGCGCGTAGCCGCCGCCCAGCCCGGCGATGCCGGTGGCGATGCCCACGATGAAGCCGAAGAGGGCCATCCACCAGCCGTTGCCGGGAATCTCATTGCCCTCTTTCTTCGCCGGTCCCTTGCCGGTGAAGCCCTCAACCCCCTCCCAGATCATGCGGATGGGGGCCAGAGGAAGAGCAGGCCCAGGACCAGCCCCAGCAGTGCCTGATGCTTGGCCAGGAAGGTGAAGAGCCAGGAGCCCAGGAGCACGCCCAGGATGCCTCCACCCCCCAGCCAGAGGGTTGCCCGCCGGTCCAGGTTGCGCCGCACCAGATGCCCCCACGCGCCCGAGGTGGCGGTGAAGATGACGGCGAAGAGAGTGGTGCCCACCGCCAGCGAGGCCGGGAAGCCCATCCAGAAGTGGATGATGGGGAGCATCACGCTGCAGCCGCCGGTGCCGATGAGGCCGCCCAGGAGACCGGCGAAGAAGCCCACCACCAGCAGGATGATTCCCCGTCCGACGCCGATGGCCGGCTCGCCTTTCGCGTGATACCCGGCCAGCGCGGCCCAGATGACGACGATGGCCACGATGGCCAGCAACACCAGGGTGACGATTTGCGTCCGATACCAAGGGACTTTCTGCGCGGTCATTTGTCCTTGCCTCCTTAGCCTGGGATGAGTGGATGAACCAAAGGGTCAGCGAATTGCGACGCAAGGAGGCGGCCGCTTGCGGCCCGGCCCGCGCCCCCGACAGCACAGACAGCGGCACCCTGGATGGCACTTCATCGGTCTCCTTTAGGAGAGTTTGCCCGCGTCAACCGGCCTGGCGGCCTGCGCTACGACGAACCCGTAGCGCAGGCTTTAGCCTGCATGCAGGCCTGGCGGCCTGTGCTACATGAATGTTCACACGACTGGGCGGACAGCCTGCCCTATCGGCACTGAGTCCCCCGGACCACCAGCACCGGCCTGCGGCTCTGGCGGATGACGTTCTCAAAGGTGCTGCCGGTCAGCATCTCCGCCACCGCGCTGCGGCCTTTGGTGCCCAGCACAATCAGACAGACGTCCTCCTCCTCAGCGACCCGCAGCGTCTCCACGAACGGGATGCCGTGGCGCAGCATCACCCGGACCTGCGGGATGCCGTAGAGGACCAGCGCCCGCTTCATCTCCTCCAGCCGTTCGGTGTCTATCCGGTCAAACTCCGCCAGTTGCTCCAGCGGACGGTGACGCATGGCCCGCTCGTCCTGGACGTGGAGCAGGATGACCTCTTCGGTCCCGGCGGCCCGCAGCCGCTTGACCACGTTGAAGGCGGCATCCGCGCACTCGGAGAAGTCGGTAGGATGAAGAATCCGCTGGAACGTGCGGGCGCAGCGGCGGCGACACTCCACGTGACCCAACTGACGCACTACGTCAAACTTTTCAATGAGCACCGGCACCGGCGCCCGCCGGGCCACCTCGTGGGCCACGCTCCCCAGGAGCAGTTCCTGCACCAAACTCTTTCCCTGCGCGCCCATCGCAATGAGGTCCACCCCCTCCTCTTCGGCCACGCGGACGATGGTGGGGGCCGGTGGTCCGACCTCCAGGCGGGTGCGCACCACCAGCCCCTGCCCCTCCAGTGCCTGCCGGGCCAGGTGAAGCCGCTGCCGGGCACCCCACCGCATCTTCTCCAGGACGTCCCGATCCAGCGAGCCGCCCAGCGGAATCTCCGCCGGCCGGATGACGCCCAGCAACAGCACCTCCTGCATTCCCGCCGCCTTCCACTCCGGCAGGCAGTCCATTACGGCCGTCGCGTAGGCCGAAAAGTCGGTCGGGAAGAGTACCCGGCGGAACACCCCACCCCCGTAAAGATGAGGTGACAGTCACCTCAAAGGTGACTGTCACCTCTTTTGCTACGCCATCGCAGCTTCCGACTGGGCGCCGAACAGCCGCCGTCCCAGCGCGAAGGCCACGTTCACCAGCCCGATCATCACCGGCACCTCAATCAGTGGGCCGATGACGGCCGCGAAGGCCTGCCCGGACTGAATCCCGAAGACCGCCACCGCCACTGCGATGGCCAGTTCAAAGTTGTTGCTGGCCGCGGTGAAGGCGATGGTCGTCGTCTGAGGATAGGTCGCGCCGATGCGGTGTCCCATCCAGAAACTGACCAGGAACATCAGCACGAAGTAGCAGACCAGCGGGATGGCAATGCGCACCACGTCCAGCGGCAACGTCACGATGAGGTTCCCCTTCAGGCTGAACATCACCACGATCGTGAACAGGAGCGCGGCCAGAGTGAGGGGGCTGATGCGCGGCACGAATTTCGTCTCGTACCACTCCTTCCCCCGCAGGCGAATCAGCACCAGCCGCGTGAGGAAACCGGCGATGAAGGGAATCCCCAAGTAGATGAAGACGGATTGGGCGATCTCACCAATCGTCACGTGGACCGTTGCCCCCTTCAGGCCGAACCAGGTGGGCAGGACGGTGATGAAGACATAGGCGTAGACGCTGTAAAAGAAGACCTGGAAGAGGCTGTTGAAGGCTACCAGCCCCGCCGCGTATTCCGTATCGCCCTGAGCCAGTTCGTTCCAGACGATGACCATGGCGATGCAGCGGGCCAGGCCGATGAGGATCAGGCCGGCCATGTACTCCGGATAGTTCCGCAGGAAGACGATGGCCAGCACAAACATCAGGATGGGCCCAATGACCCAGTTTTGAATCAGGGAAAGGCCCAGGACCCGCCAGTTGCGGAAGACGTCCCCCAGTTCCTCGTAGTGGACCTTTGTCAGCGGCGGGTACATCATCAGGATCAGGCCGATGGCGATGGGGATGTTGGTCGTCCCGACGGAGACGGCCTGGTTGAAGGACTGGACCGCGGCCGGGAAGAGGTATCCCAGCCCCACGCCGACGGCCATCGCCAGGAAAATCCACAGCGTCAGATACCGGTCCAGCAGCGAGAGCCGCTGGGCCACTCCGGGACGGCGGGCAATGGCCCGCTCACGAACAGTGGTGACTTCGGTCATTGTTCTGTACCTCCTGTTGAGATTGAATGGGATGCAAATGTTCGGGTTACCCGACGTACGACGTACCGGCAGGAAGTCGCAGCGGGTCTATGCGAATCCGGGGGGACTGCCCCCTATGCTCCCCCGGTCCCGTCCAGCGCCTGCCGCAACCAGGCGACCACTTCCTCCACCCTCGGGATGCGGCCGGCGCAGACCAGTTTCTCGTTGATCACCAGGCCAGGGGTGAAGAGAATCGGATATTGGGTGATCTCGGCGTAATCCGTAATGTGCTGGATGGTGGCCTCCAGGTCGGGGTTCTCCTCGGCCAGCACCTCCAGCGCGGCGATGGCCTGCTGCTCCACCCAGTCGCAGGCCTCACAACCCGGCCCCAAAACCTTGATGTGCAACGGCATTCTTCCTCCTCCGTCATTGGTCATTTGTCATTGGTCATTCCACCACAATCGTCGGCTCTATGATGACCTCCGACTTGATGGAATTGGCGACCAGACTGTACTTGCGGGCCCCCTCCAGCGCCCGACGCACCCGCTTCTCCACAGCCGCCGGGTCCTCACCCCCCGCCCGCACCACAATCTTCGGCCAAAGATGGACGTGGGTGAAAATTTCCGTCCGGTCCAGTTCTATCAACTTGGTCCCTTCGGCGCGGCATTCGTAGGAGACCAGGTCCAGTTTGAACCGCTCCACGGCCCAGATGAACATCATCATGATGCAGGTGTTGACGGCGGCGACGAAGGCGTCCTCCGGCGTCAGCACGCCGGGATGGCCGTGGGCATCGGGCGGGGCGGAGAAGTCCATCTCCGGCCCGTTGCCCATCACAACATGCCCCCAGTGCTCTCCCTTCCAGGTGACGATGGTGTAGTATGTGGCCGTGCGACTCATAACTCCTCCTATGTAGGGCAACTGCTCGCAGTTGCCCTACAAGAAACTGCTCGCAGTTGCCCTACACGGCTTGTTTGCGGCAGTACTTCTCGTACTCCCGCGTCAGGGCCTGGGCGTAGGCGGCCTCCTCCTCCGGCGGGATGGGGTTGTAGATGCGGGTGACTTCCAGCAACTCCCGCGTCGTCCCGTCGCCGGGCCGCTTGCCGCTCTGGTAGAACTGCTCAAAGATGGCCGGCAGCGCGATGAGGGTGACCACCCGCCCGTTCACCGCCACCTTCTGCACCGGGATGCCGGAGCCGCAGGAGCAGAGGGAAATGGCCGCCTCCTCGTCCTCTGAAACCTCTGCGGTCGCCTCCTCCACAGCGGCCTCTTCTGCCTCCCGCCCCGTCCGGCCCAGGAGTCCGTCCACCAACCGGGCCACCTCCTGGGCGACCATGTCGGCGGCCTGCATCCCGGCCTCGTTCAACGTCCGGGAGCCCCGGATAGGCCCCAGGCCGTTCCCGCTCACCACGTCGGTCACGACGATGCTGGCGGCAGGTTTGCCGGAGTACATCTCCGTCGCCCGCGCCGCGCACCGCTTCTCGCAGCCGTCTATGGCGACCGTCGGATAGAAGCGGGCGAAGGCCCGGTCCCCCTCCCCGCCTGCCAGGAAGAGGGGCAGGCAGATGGTCACCGTGTCGTTCGGGCGCAGTTGCTCCAGCACCTTCAGCGCCGCCACCCGGGAAACCGTCCCCTCCGGCATCTCCTCGCCGGAACAGGCCACAATTCCCACCTTTTTCTTTGGCAACAACGGCATCGCTCCCTCCACCTCACGTTTCACGTTTCACCCTTCACAACTTCGTCCACCGCCTCTGCGACCTCCTCCGCCAGGACCCGGGCCAGTTTCTGCCCCTCCGGGTTGAGGGACGAAATCCCCTCCGGCTTCAGGTCCCGGTGTTTCCGGAAGGCGTCCAGAACGGTGAACGAACGGGCCACGGGAAGGCCGCTCTCCTGGACCATTTTGGTCGCGCAGGCCAGGCGGCATCCATCAATGGTGACGGTGGGGTGCTCCGCCACCGCCGCCCGGGCCGCCTCGTCCCCCAGCACCAGCAGGGAGAGAGCGACCAGTTCCGTCGTATCGGGGCGGAGGTCCTCCACCACGGTATACGCGGCCTCCCGGCTCACCGTCCCGAAGGTCTTCCCGATGCCGCTGCACGGAACAATCACGACACGACGGTTCGGGCTCATCGCTTCCTCATCTCCTCCTCGGCGACCTCCCGCACCCGCTCCAGGTAGGCATGGGCGTCCAGCAGGCGGGCCCGGTCGGCCTCCCAGTCGGTGGCGGCGATGACCGCCAGCCAGCCCTCCCCGTAGGGGTCCTCGTTGATGGCCTCGGGGCTCATCTCCAGCGCCGGGTTGACCTCCACCACCGTCCCGCCGACCGGCGCCGGGACGACGATGTCCGTCTTCATCGTCTCAATGGACGCGACCTCGTCGCCGAAGGCCACGGCGGTCCCCACGGGCTTCACCTCGGCGAAGGCGACGTCGCCGCCGGACTGCTGGGCGAAGTCGGAGAGGCCGATGCGCACCCGCCCCTCCCCCTCCGGCAGGGCCCACACCCCCTCCGGATGATAGTACCGGTCGGTGGCAAAGCGAAAGGTGAACTTATCCACCGTGAGTTCCAAGAACTCCGTCATCTTGCCTCCTCACGTTTCACTTTTTACGTTTCACTTTTTACGTTTCACGTTTTACGTTTCACGTTTTCCGATGATAATGGATGGTCGCGCCCCGGAAGCCCAGGGCGGCCTCCAGGACGGCCTCGGTCAGCGTCGGGTGCGCGTGGGTGGTCCAGGCCAGGTCGTCGGCGGTGGCGCCCGTCTGCACGGCCAGCGCCCCCTCGGCGATCAGTTCGGTGACGTGCGGGCCCATCATGTGGACCCCCAGCACTCGCCCGCTCCCGGCCTCGCAGACGATGCGCACCAGCCCTTCCGTCTCCCCCAGAATCTGCGCGCGGGGATTGGCGGAGAAGGGGAACTGGAGCACGCGGACGTCGGCGCCCTGCTGGCGGGCCTGCGCCTCCGTCAGCCCGACCCCCGCCACTTCCGGCGAGGTGAAAATGGCCCAGGGGACGGAGCGGTAGTCCACCGCCCGCTTCTGCCCGGCGATGTTCTCCACCGCCACCCGCCCGTCCACCATGGCCTTGTGGGCCAGCATCATCCCGCCCACGGCGTCGCCGATGGCCCAGACGTTGGGGACGCTGGTGCGCAGGTACTCGTCCACCGCGATCGCGCGCCGGTTCATCCGGATTCCCACCTCCTCCAGCCCCAGGTCGGCGGTGTTGGGCCAGCGGCCCGTCGCCAGCAGGACCCGGTCGCCCTCCACGGCCTCCTCGCCTCTGGACGTGGAGAACCGCACCCGCAGGCCGGCCTCCGTCTCCTCTACACCCTGGACCGTCGCCCCGGCGCGGATGTCCATTCCCCGCCGCCGCAGGAGCACCCCCAGCCGTTTGGCGATGGCCTCGTCGGCCGCGCCGGGGAGCAGGTCCGGCATCATCTCCAGGACGGTCACCCGGCTGCCCAGCGCCTGGTAGATGCAGACGAACTCCAGCCCGATGACCCCGCCGCCGATGACAATCAGATGGGCCGGGACGGTGGAGACGTCCAGCGCCTCCGTGCTGGTGACCACGCCGGGCAGGTCCAGGCCGGGGATGGGGGGGCGGGCCGTCACCGAGCCGGGGGCCAGGATGATGTGGCGGGCCGTCACCTCCGTCGTCCCTCCGGCCCCGTCGGTGACGGAGAGGGCGTCGGGGCGGACCAGGCGGCCCCGGCCCCGGACCACCGTCACCTTCCACTCTTTCAGCAGTTGCTCCACGCCGCCCACCAGCCGCTCCACGGCGGCCCGCTGGTAGGCCATTATCCCCTCCAGGTCGGGCTCGGCCTGAGGGATGCGGATGCCGTACTCGGCGGCGCGGCGGGCGCGGGTGAGCAGTTCGGTGGCGGTGACCAGCGCCTTCGTCGGGATGCACCCGACGTTGAGGCAGGTCCCGCCGACGCGCGCCCCCTCCACCAGCGCGACGCGCATCCCCAGTTGGGCGGCCCGCAGCGCGGCCACATACCCGCCGGGCCCTCCTCCCAGAATGGCAAGATCGTACGGATCCGTCATTCTATCTCCTTGTGTGAAATTAAAAATTAAGTAACTGTTCGGCCTCACCCCACCCCCAGCGGCTTCGCCGCTACCCCCTCCCCTCTCCTGAACGAAGTTCAGGAGAGGGGAGGGGGCGCCGCCGCAGGCGGCGGGGGAGGGGTGAGGAGGCCTGGATAGTTACAAAATTAAGTCTCTGCGCCCTTTGCGCTCTCTGCGGTGAGAACTTTCTTCTCGCACTCCATACAGTAGTCCGTCGCCCGGTTGGTCCAGAAGACCAGTCCACAGCCGGGACACGTGACCTGTCGCAGGCTGCTCTTTTTCTGCTGGCGCGGCCGCATCTCCGGCGGGAGCAGGGCGAACGGGTCCTTGACGCAGGCGCACTGGACGGGGGGCTCCTGGCCCTCGCGCGGTTCGGTCATATCAGTTTACCTCCACCAGGAAAATGGGTTCAGCCAGAGAGGTCTTCTGGCATCGGGGGCATGTACACTCCGGGAACGGCGAGATTTCCTCCACCGGTCCCAGGACCTCTGCGAGCAGCCGCTCCACCTGCGGATCGGCCAGCCGGTAGTAGATATAGAGTCCCTCCCGGCGCTGGGAAATGAGGCCGGCCTCCCGCAGCACCCGCAACTGCTGGGAGACGTACGGTTGGGGGACCCTCAGCGCCGCCTGCAGATGACAGACACAGGCCTCCCCGCGCCGCAGCAGGTCCAGAATCCGCAGGCGCGCCGGATGGGCCAGAAGGGAGAACAGTCGGATGGCCGAGTCGTAGAGTTCGTCGTCCACAGGATGCAGTATATGCAATGGATTGCATATAGTATACCCCTGTTTCCGGTTTTTGTCAAGGTGACAATTGTCACGGGTGTGTCCCAGAATTGTCAGGCAACCTCCTGCGCGGTTTCGCCTGCGCCCTCGCCCGCCTTTCGCCCGACGCTGATGAACTTTAAAAAATTAACCCAGACATAAACCGGCATACTGACCACTTGACCCTTTGGGCTCACCCCTCCCCCGGCCCCCTCCCCGCTGCCGCTGCGCGGCGCGGGGAGGGGGAGAAATGAGGGGGTTTGGGGGCGGCGGCTTCGCCGCCGCCCCCAAACCCCACTCTCTTCCCCCCTTCTCTCCCCGCTGCGGGGAGAGAAGGGGGGCCAGGAGGGATGAGAGGGGTCAATGGGAAGTCGCCGGGAGCGTCTTCCATCCAACCATCAGGTAGCCAGACCCCCATAGTGGGATGTCTGAACGAATTTCTTAAAGTTCATCAGTCAGCGCAAGGAGCACCCGATGACCATCCAGGACTACCTTGACCGCTACCTTCCCGCGCTGGAAGCGGAGATGCAGGCCGTCGTGGCGGCTTCCGGGCCCACTCTCCGCGACCTCTACGGTATGCTCCGCTACCACCTGGGCTGGGAGGACCGGGATTTCCGGCCTATCACCGGCCCCCAGCCCACCGGCAAGCGCCTCCGTCCTGTCTTCTGTCTCCTCTGCTGCGAAGCGTGCGGTGGAGACTGGGAGCAGGCACTGCCTGCGGCCGCCGCTGTGGAACTGGTCCACAACTTCTCCCTCATCCACGATGACATTGAGGACGGCGACAGCACCCGGCGCGGCCGTCCCACCGTCTGGTCGGTCTGGGGAGTGCCCCAGGCGCTGAACGCTGGTGATACCCTCTTCACTCTGGCCCATCTGGCTCTCTTCCGGCTGATGGACCGGGGCGTACCTCCGGAGACCGCCCTTTCAGCCCTCCAGATTCTCCTGACGGCTTGCCTGCGAATTACCGAGGGACAGTTCCTGGACCTGCGGTTTGAGGATCAGGAAGAAGTGTCGGTAGAAGACTATCTCTTTATGATTGGCTGCAAGACAGCGGAACTCGTCTCGGCGACCTGCGAACTGGGAGCACTGGTGGCGGGCGCCCCCGCCGACGTGAGCGAGCGGCTGCGATCCTTCGGTTATCACGCCGGTATCGCCTTCCAGATTCAGGACGACATCCTGGGCATCTGGGGCGACCCCGCCGTCACGGGAAAGCCAGTGGGCTCTGACCTCCGGCGCGGCAAGAAGACGTTCCCCGTCCTCTACGCTCTGAATTGCCAGCCCGCGCTCCGGCATCTCCTCCCCAACGCCGCCTGCTCTTCGGACGACCTTCAGGCCGCGATGGCCCTCATCAACCGCTCCGGAGCCCGGGAGGCCGCCCGGGAGCGGGTCCTGGAGGAGGTCTCCCGTGCCGTCCAGGCTCTGCAGGAGGCCGGACTGAGCGGCCCCGCTGCTGACGCCCTGGACAACCTGGTGCGGCAACTGGCCTTTCGGGAACGATGAGGATCGGCCTTCGTCCTCCTCTGGTGGTATTCTCCGCCTTTGCCGGCTCCTTTCTGCTCTACATCTCCGGCCTGGTCCTCCCCTACTCCCTCTTCGCCCACGTCGCGCACACCCCTATCAGTTTCCCGGAGATTGCCCAACGGCGCCCTCTTCCTGCTGCTGCCTTCCTGACGACTTTCCTGGTTCTCTTCGGCCTCTACGTCCTGGTCTATCGGACATGCCGCCTTCATCCCCGGCAGGTCTCTCCGGCCCTGATCCTCCTCTGCGGCCTGACGCTGGCGCTCCTGCTGAGCCTCACCTACCCGGTCGGCGCGGGGGATGTGGTGGACTACGTCACTCACGGGGAGGAACTCTTCTACTATCGGGAGAATCCGCTGGTCGTGCCGCCGGGACACCTGCCGGACACAGCCTTCGCCCGCTACTCGGCCTACCGCATGGCCCCCTCCAACTACGGCCCCCTTTGGACCTGGATCAGCGCGCTGGTGGTAGGGACGCTGGGGCGGGAGAGCCTGGCGCTGAACCTGCTGGGGTTTAAGGGGGTGGCCATCGCCGCCTACCTGGCCCAGGCCGTGCTGGTTTACGCCGTTCTGCACCGCCGCCAGCCCGACCTGGCTCCGGCAGGACTGGCCTTCTTCGCCTGGAACCCGCTGGTTCTCTACGAGTTCGCCGCCAATGGCCACAACGACGCGGCGATGATGGCCTTCGCTCTGCTGGGCGTCTACTTCTGGGAACGGCGCCTCCCGCTGCTGATGACAGCGGCTCTCACCCTCTCCTTCCTGGTCAAGATACCGACGGCCCCCCTGCTGCCCCTCTTCCTGGTAGCCTGTGCCCGCGATGCTCGTAGTGAGGCACGAAGCGCAGCGGAGTGCCATCAGCGCGACTTCGCCCCACTCCGTCGCTTACTACCAGCCCGCGATACTCGTAGTGAGGCACAGAACGCAGCGGAGTGCCGCCAACGCGACTCCGCTTCGCTCCGTCGCTTCCTCCCAGCCGGATTGCTGAGCGGCGCACTGGTAGGGCTGGCCTACCTCTCCCTACCGGACCCGCTGGCCGCGCTGACCAACCTCTCCACCCGCTCCCATCTCCTGACCCACTCCCTACCGACGGTGCTCGCTCTGACCCTGCCGCTGGCAGGTATGGACGAAACCGCTGCCAGGACTTTCGCCCAGACCGCCGCGCTGGGCGCCTTCGCGGTCGCCTTCGTCCTCCAACTGGCCCGGACGTGGGTTCGGCCGGCGGCGGTCCTTCGCCACGCCTTTGACCTGATGCTCTTCCTCCTGCTCTTCGCCACCCCGTGGTTTCAGCCCTGGTACGTCACTTGGGCGGTGGCGCTGGCGGCCCTCTTCCCCCGACCCGAAGCGCCGCTCCAGGCCGGCCTCCTCAGCCTGACGGTGGTCTTCTCCTATGTGGTGTACGGCTTTGTCTGGTTCTGGATTCCCCATCAGGCCAACTGGGGCAACACCCTGGGCATTACTCTGATGGCCGTGGCGACGACGTATCTCATCCCCTGGGGGTACACCCTGTGGGTGTGGGGGCTGAGATAAAGCATCCAGGTGTGTCCATATTCTGTAGGACAACTGCTCACAGTTGTCCTACAAGTTTTGGGACCAACCTCCAGCCTCGCCTCCCGCGCATTTGCCCCCGCCGGTTCTAAATGGTATAATAAGCCTTTGGTTATCCCCCGTAGGGGCAGAGATTGCTCCTGCCCATTGGCATCAATTTAAGCCCGACGGGTAACTGCCTACCAGGTAGCCTCTGGGCAGACGCCGCCCAAGACTCGGCAAAGGTACATCTCTGTAGCGCAGGCCGCCAGCCTGCGCTACGTTACCTGCAAACCGATTCAGGTAGGTAGTTATCCCGACGGTAACTATTCAGGTTTCCTCACCCCACCCCCGCCGCCTGCGGCGGGCGGCGAAGCCGCTGGGGGAGAGGTGAGGCTCACCCTTCTGGCACAATGAACGTCATCCAACATCTTCAAGAACTCTGGCAGTACCGGGACCTGGTCCGTAACCTGGTGGTCCGGGACCTGAAGGCCCGCTACAAGAACTCCATCCTGGGGGTGGCCTGGTCGTGGGTCAACCCCTTGATAATGATGGTTGTCTACACCGTCGTCTTCAACATTCTGGCGGGGCGCTCCAACCTCCCCAACTACCCGGTCTTCATCCTCTGTGCCCTGTTGCCCTGGAACTTCTTCGCCAGCGCCATCTCCCAGGCGACCAACAGCATCGTGGACGCCGCGCCCCTGGTCAAAAAAGTCTACTTCCCTCGCGAGGTGCTCCCCATTTCCGCCGTACTGAGCAATATGGTCCACTTCCTCATCTCCCTCCCCGTCTTCTTCCTGCTGGCCCTGGCGATGGGGAATCCGGTGACCCCCTGGGCCCTGATGTTCCCGGTCACCCTGCTGATCCAGGTGATGTTCACAGTCGGTGTCGGCTTCACCACGGCCACACTGAACGTTTTCTACCGGGATACCCGGCTGATTATGGACGTGCTCCTGCTGGCCTGGTTCTTCCTCACCCCTATCTTCTACCCCCTCACCACGGTGCCGGAGCAGTACGTGCTCTGGGGAGTCTCCATAAACGTGCGCGCCTGGCTCCTGCGCCTGAACCCTATGGCCTCCATCATCTCCTCATACCGGGACCTCCTGTACTGGGGGACATCCACTGCATGGGATTTCCTCCTGCGAACCGCCGTCACCTCATTGATTGTCCTGGTCATCGGCTACCTGATCTTCCTGCGGTATAGCCCCCGGTTTGGGGAAGAGGTGTAGTTCGGACTTCCTCACCCCACCCCCGCCGCCTGCGGCGGGCGGCGAAGCCGCTGGGGGAGGGGTGAGGCCAAACCGTTATCAGCAAGTCTGCAAGTGGGCAAGTGGGCAAATTCGCAAGGATAACAGTCAGTTCTCTCCTCCTGTTGGCCTGCATAGCGACAGGACTGACCGGCTGGCCAACGCCAACGGCTCCGCCGACCCCACCCCCTACTGACCTCTCCATCGTCCCTGAGGACGTCGTCCTCTACCCGCTGCCCGCTCCGGGCCCAGGGGGACGGTGGTTCTTCTACCGGGGCGACCGGATTTCCTTTGATATCACCCCGCGCCATCTGGGCGCCATCCAGCCCCAGGACCTGACCGTCCGCATCTACCGTCTGAGAGGGACGGAGCGGGAAGTCCTGGCGGAAGGGGCCGTCGGGTATCCGACCTTTGACGGGGTGCCGCGTGCCCGCCTGACATGGGCATGGGACACGCGGGACGCCGGGGGGCGGGAGACCCTGGTGGTCCACCTGGACCCTGACGACCGCGTACACGCGGGGGACGAGGACCCGACCAACAACGTAGTCACGCTGACCGTCCGGTTCATCGCCGACGCCGCCCGCCCGGTCCCCGAGGCCGCTGCCACCTGGGCGACGACGACCACCGACTGCTGCGTCATCCACTACCTGACCTGTACCCGCGCCGAACGAGACCTGTCTATGCTGACAGATGCTGCCAACCGTGCTGTCGCCTTCGCTCAGGACCGTCTGGGGACCCGACTGGCGTCGCCGTTGCAGGTGTACTTCATCGGGCGGGTGCTGGGGCAGGGGGGATATGCCCGGGAAGGCATCGTCCTCTCCTATCCGGACCGGGCCTATGTGGGGCTGGACCTGGAAATGGTCCTCCGCCACGAGGCCGTACACGTGCTGGATATCTCCCTCATAGGGCCGGCGACGCCATCTCTCCTGCGGGAAGGGCTGGCGGTATGGGTCGCCGGGGGCCACTACCGACCCGAATCCATCCCCGCCCGGGCCGGGGCGCTGATCCGCCTGAATGGGTACATCCCACTGGCACAACTGGCGGAAGATTTCTACCGCCACCAGCACGAAATCGGTTATCTGGAAGCGGCCGCTCTGGTTGCCTATCTGGTGGAGACCTACGGCTGGGACAGGTTTCTGGCCTTTTACCGTCAATCCGGCGAGGCCGCCGATATGCCGCCCGCCGACGCGCTGGACCGGGCGCTGCGCGGTTCCTTTGGCGTCGGGCTGGAAGAGACGGAGTCGGCCTTTTATGCCTGGTTATCCAGCCAGCCCACTACCCCCGAGCAGGCGCGGGACCTGGAACTGACCGTTCGTCTCTTTGACGCCATCCGCCGCTACCAGCAAACCCTGGACCCGCCAGCGTACTTTTTGAGTGGCTGGTTTCCGGACCCCGCGGAGGGGAAGCGACAGGGGATTGTCGCCGACTTTCTCCGAAGCCCGCGCGCTGTGCGCGCCGTCGCCATAGAATTGCTGTTCACCGCGGCCCAGGAATCGCTCCGCCGGGGCGCGCTGGATCAGGCTGCCATTCTGATAGAGGGAGCGGAACGGGCGCTGGACGGGGATTTCTCCACGCCGCCGGCATCGGAGTACCTGGCCATCGCACGGGCCGTCGCCGCGCGGGGCGGCGAGGCCCAACGGGTAGAAATGGAAGGGGAGAGAGCCTACGTCTGGGTCACCCTTCGGGAAGACGCCGCCGCCTGCTCCGCCCCTCAGATGTGGGTACTGCAGACCACGGACCACTGACCACCGACCAATGACCACGGACCACGGAGTACTTTACAGGCTGACAGCCTGCGCTACCGTTGTCGTAACTACGCCGATTGAAATCATCCTCCCTGGGCACTTCGTGCCCATTGTTGGCCTCCGCCGACAACCCTTATGGGCGCGTCTGAGAGACCTGGTCGGCGAAGGCCGACCATCGGCCGCAGGCCCAAGAGGGGTGACTTCAGTCAGCGCACAGTTACCCCTTGTCGTCTGTCGTCTGTGGTCTGTCGTCCGTCGTCCTGCTTGACACCCCCTCTGGTTTATGCTATCATCCCTTCAGATTCTCCCACCACAGGCAGGCACAGATATGCTACAGGAACGGGTCTCCGCCGACATCTACCTCTTTACCAGTGACCTGTACACCCAGGTGACCGCGGGCGTCATCGTGACCCCCGCCGGGGCCGTTCTGGTAGATACCCTTCCCTTCCCCATAGAGACCCAGGCTATTCTTCAGTTTATCTCCCGCCGTGCGACGAGCCTCCGGTACATCATCTACACCCACTACCACGCCGACCATATCTACGGGGCCAGTCTGTTTCCCGACGTTCCCATCATTGCCCATGCGCGGTGTCGCCAGCACCTGCTGGAATCGGGGGAAGAAGGATTGGAAGCTGCCCGCACCGAAGCGCCGGACCTGTTAGAGAACGTCGTCATTCGCCTCCCCGACATCACCCTGGACGGTGGAGAGATGCTCCTCTCCCTGGGCGGGAAGACGCTGCGTATTTTTGAGACCCCCGGCCACTCCGACGATGGCATATCCATCTACGTGGAGGAGGACCTGGTCCTCTTCGCTGGCGACGCGATGATGCCCATCCCTACTATTGTGGACGGCGACCCAGAGGTGCTGATGCAGTCGCTCCGGAAAATCCAGGCCACCGAGCCCGAAACCATTGTCCAGGGACACGGCGAGGTCATCCTGCGAGGAGAAGTCAAAGACGCTCTGAAGACCAATCTGGCGTACCTGGAGACCATCCAGCGGATTGCGGCGGAGGCGGTGGCCAACGAACGGCGTCGGGCCACGCTCCTGAAGACCGACGTGGAGAAGTGTGGCGTTCCGCGCGTGGCTCTGAACGGAGAGGCCCCCCGTCTCCACGCGGCGAACCTGCGCACCCTCTACAACCGACTGGCCGCGGATCGGGAATAACCCCATAGAGCGCGGAAATCAAGAGAACATGCCAGTCACTTGGGAAGTGACTCACGTTCAGAAGAGAAAATTCCGGGTTTGTCCGAATCTATTCGTGTTCATCTATGCCCTGTTTCTAAATCTATAGGTCCTTCGTCGTCATAGAGATTGTGCATTTGTGGATAACTGAACAAGGATGCCAGAGAGCCCCCACACCTTGGGGAACTCCATCGCGCCGGGCATACTTGTGGGGGGATCCTGTTCCCGGAGAATCCCCAGGGATCGGGGATAGATAGAGGGACATGCACGGATAACCTTGTAGAATCCGGGTGTCCGATGGAGGAGCGCCCTGAGAGAGGCGGGGAAGAACCTCCGGAAATATCCACAGTCTGCGGGAGTTATCCACAGAAATCAGTGGGTTATCCACATTCGGTGGCTCCGCAGGGCACGGACGGGGTCATATCTGGGGGCGGGAGGAAGACCGACGGACAGGAATAGGGGGTGTGGATGGTGTGAATACCGCGGGGAAATTCCTCGGAGCGAACAGATGATGTAGCGCAGGCCGTTCGCCTGCACATACAAGCCGCCGGGCCTGCGCTACGGATGTAGATGAATCCCCCTCAGGAGGTGCCGAATGGACCTTTCTCGATTCCTCTCCATCGCGCGGGGCGATGCGCCAGCGGAACTGGTGCTCCGGAACGGACGGGTGATCAATGTGTACACGGCCGAAATTCTGGAGGCCGACGTTGCGATAGCGGACGGTTACATCGTTGGCGTGGGGAGCGGATATGCCAGCCAGCAGGAAATAGACCTGGGGGGCCGGTATATCTGCCCCGGCCTCATAGATGCCCACGTTCACATAGAGTCCTCTATGGTGACCCCCTACCAGTTCGCCCGGGCGGTGGTCCCCCGGGGGACCACGACCGTCGTCTGCGACCCCCATGAAATTGCCAATGTCGCCGGGACGGCCGGAATCCGCTATATGCTGGATGCTTCGGAGGGATTGCCGCTGACCGTCTACGTCAACCTGCCCTCCTGTGTGCCCGCAACAACAATGGGAACCGCCGGGGCCGAGTTGAGTGCAGATGACCTGCTGCCGCTGGCGAATCTTCCCCGCGTTCTGGGTCTGGCCGAGTTAATGAATGTACCGGGCCTGGTTCTGGGTTTTCCCGACGTGCTGGCCAAGGTGGAAGCGTTTCGGGAACGGGTGATAGACGGCCACGCCCCGGGCGTCAGCGGGAAATGGCTGCAGGCGTACGTGGGCGCCGGGCCCGGATCAGACCATGAGTCCACCACCGCCGCAGAGATGCTGGAAAAACTCCGCCTGGGGATGCGGGTTTTCATCCGGGAGTCCACGGCGGCGAAAAACCTGCGCGCGCTGCTGCCCGCGGTGACCCCCCAGAACAGCCGCCGTTGCGCCTTCTGCACCGACGACCGCCATCCGGCGGACCTGCTAGACGAAGGCCACCTGGACCACCTCATCCGGCTGGCCGTCGCTGGAGGGCTGGACCCGATCACGGCAATCCAGATGGCCACTCTGAACGCAGCGGAATGGTTCCGCCTGCGCGACCGGGGCGCCATCGCCCCCGGCCTGCGGGCCGACCTGGTGGTCTTCTCGGACCTGAAGAACTTCCGCCCCGAGATGGTCTTCTCCGCCGGCCGCCTGGTGGCCCAGGCCGGAGAGCCAGCGGGTGATTGGGCAGAGCCCCGGGCAGAGGACTCGGGCGTGCAGGGGACGGTGCGGGTGGACTGGGACCGGGTCTCCCTGCGGATTCCCGTCCCGGATGCCGGTGCCCGGAGCGCGCGGGTGCGGGTCATCGGCGTCATCCCCGACCAGGTGTTGACGGAGCATCGGGTGGAGGAAGTCCCCGTGCGGGACGGGGAGGCGGTGGCCGACCCGGAGCGGGACATCCTGAAACTGGCCGTCATAGAGCGGCATCGGATGACTGGCAACGTGGGGCTCGGGTTTGTGTGGGGGCTGGGGCTTCGCCAGGGGGCGCTGGCGGGGAGCGTGGGGCATGATGCCCATAACCTCATCGTCGCCGGGTGCGACGACGTCTCTATGACGACGGCCGCCCGCGCGGTGGCCCAGATGGGGGGCGGGCTGGCCGTCGCCGTGGGGGGGCAGGTGCTGGCCATGGTGCCGTTGCCCGTCGCCGGCCTGATGTCGGACCAGCCCGTGGAGACGGTGCGCTTCCAGATGGATAACCTGACCCGCGCCGCGCGCTCTCTGGGGACCTCCCTCCCGGACCCGCTGATGACCCTGAGTTTCCTGCCCCTGGAGGTCATCCCGGCGCTGAAGTTGACGGATCAGGGGCTGGTGGACGTAGAGCAGTTTGCCTTCATCTCCCTGTTTGTGTAAGGTGGTTATGCGTGCCAGGCACTTCTGAAAGTGTCTGGGTAACGATTCCGGTTTCCTCACCCCACCCCCGCCGCCTGCGGCGGCACCCCCTCCCTGAAGTTTGGCCTTTTTCAGAGCAGGGGCGGGAACATTTCCAAAACCCGCCTCCGGCGAGGCCAAAAGAACAAAAAGAAAATATTTTTCATTGCGGCGGCGAAGCCGCCGCAATGAAAAATAATCTTCTTTTTGGGACTGCGGAAGCAGCCAGGGGCCTATGCAGAGGGGCCACGGGCAAAAAGCCAAAGTTTAGGGAAGGGGGTAGCGGCGAAGCCGCTGGGGGAGGGGTAAGGCTGAGCCATTACGTGCCTGGCACGTTATACCCGGAGGCTGCCATGACCTTCGCCAAAGCAGGGGTAACGGCTGGAGAGGGGCCCCTTCGCCCGGCCGACCTGGAGACCCTTCAGCGGGCCGCCGTGGAAGCCGTGCGGCTGCGGGCCGGAGTGAACCCGGTGACCGACCTGGACGCCTGTCGGGGCCTGGGCATCCAGCGCTTCCTGGTCCAACTGCTGAGCCCCCGGCCTGGCGCCGAGAGGACCCCGCCGGATGCCTTTGTGGAGGAATTCGCTCCCCTGGTGACCGCGTTCCTCCGGGCGGGCGTCACCGATTTTGAGATTCACGGCGAGCCCAATACCACAGCGCGCGGCTACGGCGTCTCCTGGGACTCCCCCGCCGCATTCTCTGCCTGGTTCGTCGCCGTGGCCGACGGCCTGCGCCGCCGCTTTGGGCCGCCGTTGCGGGTGGGCTTTCCGGGATTGGCCCCCGTTGGGCCTGCGCTGCCGGGCCTGGCCCCCGCGGTCCCCGATGAGGAGTTCCTGAACGGATGCGGGGAGGCACTGACCGCCGCCGACTTCATCTGCTGCCACGTCTACTGGACAACGCGGGCGGAGATGGAAAACTACAACGGGGCCCTGCGTTTCCTGCGGGTCTATATGGAACGGCCGGAAGTCCGCCCCAAACCGGTGGTCATCTCCCAGTTTGCCAACGTCAACCCGGCCCAATCGGACATAGAGAAAGGCGCCCAGTACGCCGACTTCTATTTCTTTTGCGCTCAGTACGACCGGATAGCGGCGGCCTACAGTTTCCTCCTTCGCTCCCCCGACCCCTCCTGGGCCGGGCTGACCTGGCTCCGTCCCGACGGCACCCCGACGGCGATTCCGGGCACGGTGGGTGCGCGCAGGCGGATGCCCCACCCGGCCGCGCTGCGGCTGGTCTGGCCCACGGTCACCCGCGCCTACACTCAGGCCTACGGCGACCGTCAGCAAATCTACTACCAGGCCTCCTGGGACCCCGTCAGCCAGACGTACTGGCTGCACGGGGGGCATGAGGGCGTGGACCTGCAGGCGACGGATGGCTCCCCCGTCCTGGCCTGTCTGCGGGGCCAGGTCTCCCACGGTCCGCCCGGCACCGCCTACGGGAAGTACGTCCGCATTCTCAGCGATATGCCCGGCATGGGCCGCGTCACCCTGCTCTACGGCCATCTGCGAGAGATTCTGGTGCCGGACGGCGGCACCGTCTCGGCAGGAGAGGTCATCGGCCTGGCGGGACGGACCGGGCAGGCCAGCGGGCCGCACCTGCATCTGGGGATGAGAATTGCCGGTCTGGAACTGCGGCCCACCAGCCATTACCTGAACGCGCGGCCCTATCTGGAGCCCGTGCGGGGATCGCCCCGTGTGCCCTACGAGCGTACCTACGTCCTCCTGCCCCCGCAGGCCGACCGGGCCTGGGCCGAGGCGGTGGTGACGGCCACATGGGACACCCGTCGCTTTACCGTGGGCGGCAGCGCCGACGATGCCGGTATCGGCGCCCTGCCGGTCCGGCGGGTGGTCGCTGTCAATCCGGAGGGCTGGCCTGGCGACCTGGCAGCCTTCTTTGCCCAGTACTACCCGGGGGTGGCGCTGGTGCCGGTGCGTGCCGCCACTCCTGAGGAACTGGCGGGGATTCTGCAGGCCCTCCCGCCCTCTCCGGGGGCTCCCGGAGGGCCCCCGCCGACCGGCGGCCTGCCCCGGGTCCAGTACGGCCGGACCTACGTCCTCCTGCCGCCCGGCGCCGACCGGGCCTGGGCCCGGGCCGTGGTGGCGGCCACGTGGGACACCCATCGGTTCACCCTGGGCGGCAGTGCTGACGACGCCGGTATTGGCGACCTGGATTTCCGGCGGGTCATTGCCGTCAACCCAGCCCGTTGGGGCGGAGACCTGCGGGCTTTCTTTGATCGGTACTATCCGGGGATCACCTACGTCCCGGTGGAGGCCGGGACGCCGGAGGAACTGGCGGAATTGCTGAGGGGGTAAATTGGAGGTAACTATTCCGGCTTCCTTACCCCATCCCCGCCGCCTGCGGCGGCACCCCCTCCCTAAAAACTTTGGCTTTTTGCCCGTGGCCCCTCTGCATAGGCCCCTGGCTGCTTCCGCAGTCCCAAAAAGAAGATTATTTTTCGTTGCGGCGGCGAAGCCGCCGCAACGAAAAATATTTTCTTTTTGTTCTTTTGGCCTCGCCGGAGGGGGGTGGAAATTTTCCCGCCCCTGTTCTGAAAAAGGCCAAACTTCAGGGAGGGGGTAGCGGCGAAGCCGCTGGGGGAGGGGTGAGGGGTGAGGCTGAACAGTTACAGAGGAGGGGTTCTGCGGGGGGCGGCGAGGCCGCCCGCTGTAACCCCCCGCGCATAGCGACAAACAAAGAGGCCGCCCCGAAGAGGGCGGCCTCTTTGTTGAGCGGCGTGGCTACACCTGGTCCTTCCCCGGACCGACTTTATAGTAGTCAGCGTTCTTCTGGATGTCGGCCTTGTAGGCGTCCGGCACTTCATCCTCGGGGAAGATCGCCTCGTTGGGGCACTCCGCCGCGCAGGCCCCGCAATCAATGCAGGTGTCGGGGTTGATGTAGTAAGTGGGCCAGTTGGGGTCGCCGTCCACAAAGTGGATGGAGTCGGTCGGGCACACGTCCGCGCATGCCCCGGCCCGCTTGCACAGACTGGTGATGACGTACGTCATTTTGAACCTCCGTATGGGTTGGGGTGGATAGGGTCTCTCCTGCAGGGGTCGCCAGACGGCGTTATTATACCATTATGCTGTAGATTTGCAACAGGGCTTCGCTGAGTCACAGCCCGATGGTTTACCATCAGGCGAATCTGTGCTAAAATAACAGGCGCGACCCTTCCGCGCCGCGCGTCGTCTCCTTTCCATCCCGATCTGAGGAGGACTTATGGAACCCGACCCGCGCTCCATCCCTTCCTGCACCGAGACCATCCGCGCCTGGACCGCGCGGGGTGGCGGCGTCGCTGCCGTCCTTCCCATCCATTACCCCCGGGCCCTGCTGCGGGCCTTCGGCCTGCTCCCGGTGGAGGTCTGGGGGCCGCCGCAGGTGGATCCGGCCCCCGGGGCGGCCCACCTTCAGCCCTACGTCTGCTCCATCGTCGGCAATGCGCTTTCGTTTCTCCTGAAGGACGGGCTGGACGTGGCCGATGTCATCATCGTCCCCCACGCCTGCGACTCCCTCCAGGGGCTGGGGAGCCTTCTCCTGGACTTCGTCCGGCCCCGGCAGCCGGTCTTCCCCCTCTACCTGCCACGCGGCCGCCGCGAGAGCGACCGTCAGTTCCTGGCCGACGAGTGCCGCGCCCTCTACGGGAAACTGGCGGCGATCACTGGACGCGCCCCATCGGAGGAGGAACTGTTGGAGAGCATCCGCCGGGAGGAGGAAGCGGATGGCCTGCTGGCCGAACTCCACCACCGTCGCCGCGCGCTCTCCCTGACCGACCTGGCCTTCTACCGGCTGGTGCGGGCCCGGGAGTACCTCCCCGCCGAGGAGTTCTCCGCCCTGGCCCGTTCTGTGCTGGACACGCCGCCTGCCGACCCGCGCACCGGCATCCCCGTCCTCCTCTCCGGCATCGTCCCGGAGCCGATGGCGCTGCTGGACGCGATCAACGAAATGGGCGGCACGGTGGTCGCCGACGACCTGGCCTGCTGCGGGCGCCGCCTCTACCCGCCCGGCGTCAGCAGTGATCCCTTCCGCCGGATGGCGGAGCGCATCCTGGATGGCCCCCCCGACCCCACAAGGGGCAGTCCCATCACGGAACGGCTCCAGCATCTGGTGCGGACGGCGAGGGAGACCGGCGCGCGCGGCGTCATCTTCTACGACGTCAAATTCTGCGAGCCGGAACTCTTTGACCTGCCCCTCCTGCGGCGAGGGCTCCAGGAGGCCGGCCTGCCGTCCGTCCACGTAGAAGTAGACCTGAACGACCCCCTCTCCGGCCAGACCCTCACCCGTATAGAGGCGTTTCTGGAGATGGTCGCCGGTCAGACCGAGGAGGCCCGCCGATGAACCCCGTCAACGCCCTGCGCTACCACTGGAACGTGAACGTCCTGGGGCCGGCGGTGCTGCGCCTGCAGCGCTGGCAGGCGGAGCGCCGCCCCGCCCGCTGGGACACCCGGTATCTCGCCCCGCCGCTCCGCATCGCCCCCCGGACCAAAGAACTGGTCGCCCGGCACTGGCTGGCGGGCCGCTACGCCAACGGTTACCGCAAGGTGGCCTGGGTCACCTCCGGCGCGCCGGTGGAACTCCTCAAGGCGCTGGATTTCTACGTCCTCTACCCCGAAAACCATGCCGCCATCTGCGGGACGGCCCGGCTGGCGGTGGACATCGCGTCCGAGGCGGAGAGCGCCGGGTACTCCCGTGACCTCTGCTCCTACGCCCGCACCGACATCGGCGCGGTCCTTTCCGGCAAGACCCCGGTGGGCCGCCTCCCCAAACCGGACGTCCTCTTCGCCTGCACCAACATCTGCCAGACCGTCCTTTTCTGGTACCGCGTCCTGGCCGAATACTTCGGCGCCCCGCTGGTCCTGATAGATACCCCTTTCGTCTACACCGAAGAGGCCGCCGGGCACGCCGTCCGCTACGTCCGGCGGCAACTGGAGGAGGCGGTGCCGGTCCTGGAACGGATCGCCGGGAAACGGCTGGACGAGCGGAAACTGCGGGAGGTGGGCCTGCTGAGCAAGCGGGCGTCCGAACTGTGGCTGGAGATTCTCCAGCGCTGTCGCCACCGACCGGCCCCCATCTCCGTCTTTGACCAGTTCATCCAGATGGCCCCCATCGTGGAGATGCGCGGCGACCCGGAGACGGTGGACTTCTACGCGGCGTTGCTGAAGGAGGTGGACGAGCGGATTGCCGCCGGGGTGGGCGCCGTCAAAAACGAGCGCAAGCGCGTCCTCTGGGATAACCTCCCCATCTGGTACCGGCTGCGCTACCTGGCGGAGTTCCTGGCCCGGCACGGCGTCGCCGTCGTCGCCTCCACCTACACCAACGCCTGGGGCGAACTGGCTCCGCTCATTGACCCGGACGACCTGTGGGAGTCTATGGCCCGCACGTACATCTACCCCATCCTGAACCGGGGGACGGGCCACAAACTGCGGACGATGCGGCAGATGGTGGAGGAGTACGGGTTGGACGGCGCCATTCTCCACTCCGACCGGTCCTGCAAGCCGTACTCCATCGGTCAGATGGACCAGCGGGACCGGCTGATCCGGGAGTTGGGCGTACCGGCGCTCCTGCTGGAGGCCGACCACAACGACTACCGGGTCTTCGCCGAGGAGCAGGTGGCCACCCGTCTGGCGGCGTTCGTGGAGATGCTGGGGTGAGGGAGCAGGCCCTCACCCCTCCCCCCACCCCCTCCCCTCTCCCGCTCGCTTTCAGCGGCGGGAGAGGGGAGGGGGAAGAGGGGGGCGGCGGGCGGCGGAGCCGCCCGCCG
>Ga0308395_1000406_pt1 | contig 34497 bp, 40 predicted proteins | sample Hotspr20SampleP4_FD_202097 | JGI IMG/M metagenome (GOLD analysis project Ga0308395, IMG submission 202097) | Hot spring phototrophic mat microbial communities from Mushroom Spring, Yellowstone National Park, Wyoming, United States - 20050930_P4 ...
CTTTAAAAAGGAGCAAGAGAAGGAGAGTTATACTGGAGCGGCGGTTCGTCAGTCTATTGAGTATGCGCGACTTGAGACATCGGCAAAGAATGCCTTGGCTCAGCTTGAGACGGTTTTTGCACAGTGGGAGGCGGGGTTTGTGAGTAAAGAAGAGCTCTGGAATATTTTTAAGCCACCGGTGAAGGTAACCTTTGATCCCGTTCCTATTCTCGAAAAGTATCTTGTTCCCAATGATCAAATCAAGAAAACCTCTTCCGAAAAAGAAGCTGCCAAGACTTCGAAGAAAGAAGGAAAGTATGCGGCATTGGGGATTCGAGGGGATTCGCCCTGTGAGGCACTTCTTTCGGTGGATTTTCCATCGTTTATGATTATTGCGAGGGAGCTTGCTTCTGATTTGGGGTATCGTGTTTTAAGTCAGGTTACCAAGGTGGATTCCAATGCCTATGCAGAGGGAAAGGGGTGTGATCTGCTTTGTGAGGAGAAAGTGGATAAGAAATCGCGGGTGCTTTTTTGTTTTCGTCGGTGGAGTGAACCGATTAGTTCGATTTATTTGAATAATCTGCTGACTTCAGCCAAGGAGTTTGGAGTGGAACGGATAGTGTTTGTCTCGGTATCGTCGCCGTCGCCTGAGGCTGCTCGTTGGTTGGAAACGAATTCAAAAATTCAGTATCTGCTCTGTGAGGATGTGAGTAGCTTTTTGATGGGATAAAAAATCGCGAGGAATGGTTATGAAAAAGGTGTTTGATTTTCTTTTGAGTCTTGTTCTGGCGATTGTGGTTGCGGCGTGGGTGTATCGTCTTGCTTTGGTTTTTCATTCACTCCCCCATGAAGAATCACTGCAGTATATTTACTTCATTGTGGAACTCTGGATGTTTACCTTTTTTTTGGTGGTTTCTGTGATAGTGATGCTGTGGTTATGGGCGGTGGAAAGGGGAGGAGGAATGGTTAACCTTGCCAAGGAGGTAAAGCGGCTCTCTCTTCTTTTGGATAGGAAGGAGTTTCAGTTGTCTCGAGGAGTGGTGGAGGAAAAGGATATTCGCTCGCAGGATATTCTTCTCAGGCCTTTGAAGGCGGTGACAACTTCAGAGTGGGCAACTCAGGTGATAGAGGGGTGTTTTGTGCTTTCGGGGGCGCGTCGGATCTCTGTCTTTCTTGCGAGGGGTGGGGAACTGGTGCTGGAAAAATCGATGGGGCTTCCTGATGCCAAAGTGGGACAGAAACTTTCTGCGGATGATTTGGCAGCGAAGGTGTTTTCGAGGCAGAAGCGGCTTTTTGTTACGGAGGTGGAAACGCATCCCGAAGTGGGGCGCGAGAATCGTTTGGGGTATGTTTCGCATTCGTTTATTATTGTGCCACTGATGACCTTTCAGAGAGAGGTGTTGGGGGTTGTTAATCTCACTGAAAAGGAAAATGGGTTAGCTTTTACTGAGGTGGAGTTAGAGGAGGTGTGCACTCTTTTGTCGATAGCGAGTTATCGTCTCAAGGAGATTCTTCGCGAGGAGCGGGATTAACTTTTTTGGATTTTTGCCGATGATAGAAAAAAACAGAGGGGAAGGGCTGTGTCTGTTGAGAGGATGCTTGCTCTGTCTGCTGTGGGTAGGCTTGATGGAATGGTCTACGAGATCATGAATACGCGGCATGAACTCGTGAAGACTCTTCAACAAGCACAGAGCTTTGGATTGCGGGAAGATACGGTCGGTTCTGTTGTGGATATTGTGGTTTAGATAATTTCGAGACAAATAAGGGCTATGTCGTCATCGAGATGACGTTTTTTGTGAAAGAGTCTGAGATCTTCAAGGATTGCCTGAAGGAATTCGTAAGAGCTTTTGGTGATGTGGCGCTGAAAGCTTGATTGGAGTTCTGTTTCTTCAAAGCTTTCGAGGTTTTCATTGCTGCTTTCGAGTAATCCATCGGTGTAGAGGAAAAGTCGAGTTCCTGGTTGGAGGGTAAGCGTGCTCGTGGGGTAGGTGATGTTGGGGAGGGTTCCGATGGGCTGGCGTCTCTCTGTTGCGAGGGTGCTTATGTGTTTATTGCTAATGAGAAAGGGATAGGGATGACCAGCATTAGCGATGCTAATAGTATGGGATGTGGTATTGTACAGGAAGCAAATGGCAGTGAAGAAATACCCATTGAGTTGATAGTAGAGGGATTTGTTGAGTTGGGTGAGGAGAATACCGGGATCGGAGGAGATGTTTTGGAGTTCAAGAAGTTTTTGTTTGATCATGACGGTGAGAAGGGATGCGGCAATTCCATGTCCACAAACATCGCTAAGAAAGACAAGAAGAGTTTCGGGGGTAGGGGTAAATATGTCAAGAAAATCTCCCCCAATTTCTTCCATGGGGATGTAGAGATAGGAAAGAGAGGCGTATTCCTGATGAGGGAGGAGAGAGTATTGGATTTCGCGGGCGAGGTGAAGGTCTCGAGAAAGGCTTTTTTGTGTTTGACGGAGTTCGTTACGTTCCTGAATGATGCTTTGGGTGATGTCCATGATAGAATTTTCGATTTTTTTCTTTTCTTCGATGTCGAGAATTTCGATGAGCCAGCCTGCTTTTTTGCGGTAGGGGACAAAGGAGATATTGATGAGGCAGGGAATGGTGCGAGAGGCATAGGTGAGTTCCATCTCGAGGTTGGTAATGGCGATTTTGCGGTTTAAATAGTGGAGAATTTTTTGTTTGTTAGCAAAGATGTCGGTGATGGTTGCAAGTTTTGCAGATCCTACAAAGCTCTTGACACGGTAATTGGTGTACCATATTTCTTCGGTGTTTCCCCAGATGATACCGCTCTGGAGATTGTTGAGGAGATACTGGATGCTTGTTTGTTGTTCGGAGAGGTTTGAGGTGAGCTCGGAAATTTCTTCAAACAGCGTCTGGATCTGGTAGGAACTGACCTGGTCGAGGAAGGCAAGAACCGTGAACTGCTGATGAGGCTTGATATCAATTGGATAGGCAGTATAGGTGATAGGAATATGGCTTTTGATAGGGGTTTGAAGATCAGTGTGGGAGAAGGTTTTTGAAGGGTGTTGAGCGAGTTTTTCGGGGGTGATGTCTGGGAGCATTTCAGAAAGAGGGGGAAGAGAAGCGGGGGGTTCTATGCCAAGGACGGTGAAGACAAAGGGGTTGGCATAGGAGATGGACGTGTTGTTTTCAATGAGGAGGATACCAATGGGAAGGGGGTCGAAAAGTTTGGCTATGCTTTGCAGGAAATCGTCTTCTGTTTGAGGCATACTTACCCCCTTTGGTTTTCTTTTATTAATGGTTTTGTTTTAAAAGGGAAGTTGAAATGAACTTATCACAGAAGTTTGTTGGTTCTGATCGATGCCAACTTCTGTACGGATGGCAAATCGGTCAACATAGATGCGGATGCCACCTCCATAGATGCCGTAGGGGTGAGATCCCCACTCTTGCCATGTTTGCCAGGCTTCTCCAGCCTCTACAAAAACCACAGCCTCAAGTTGCATATCAAAAATCACAAAGGGAATAACATCCCAGAATTGCCAGCGGAGTTCAAGGTGGGCATCCCAGCAGTTATTTCCAATGAGCCCAGGGGATTGAGAAAGGGTGTGAAGCCCATTGATCTGACGGAGGAGATACTTTCTCGAGGCAGGGAGTTCCCCTGTGGAAACACCATGGTGCCATTTGATTCCTACAACCCACCGTGGGGAGAGGGAATGGTAGGTAGTGAATGTTGTTTCCCAGGAGAGAGACCAAAGGAAGGCATAGCTATGAAGATCGTTCTCCAGGTACCATCCTGAGCGAAACGAAGGGTATCCCTTTCGATTGTCTATCTGGTAAGAGAGAGAGGCTTGTACCACCTGCTCAAGGGGCAATTGGTTGGTTTGCTTGACAATTTGACCGCTGAGAAGGAACTTGATGGAGTGATCGGGAAAGATTCTGTACCCCCCAATGATGCTTCCTTCTTGATTCAATGTTGCAAGGGACTGATAAAAATTGTTTCGGTATTCGGTCATTTCTCCTTCTGTGGTGCCAAGGGCGATCTGGTAGAAGAAGGGGGAGAAGTGATACATGTGATCGGTGAGAATGATACGTTTTTGGATGGCTCCTACTTCGAAGAATACTTCTTTCCCCTTGCCCCAAAGGTTTTGTTTGCCGAAGCCAACGGCATGGTCGTAGAGTTGCACAGTGTAGAAGAAGCGTTCTGTAAGTTCGAGCGAAATCTTAACAGAGTTGGTGTCTGTTTGTTCTGTGGTTATAGAGATATTTCGAAACCAACCTGTGCGTTCCAGCCTTCGCACCCAGTTGGAGAGGGCTTGTGAGAGCTCGGGTTCTGAATAGTCGTGGGAAGGATTGTACTCGCAGAAGAAGAAAAGAATGGTTTCCTGTGCTGTTTCGCTATTCCCCTTGAGGGCAATCTCGCTAATGGTGAGGGCATACAGCGGGGAGAAAAGAAAGAGGAGAAAAAAGAATCTTGTTTTCATTTTTGTCTCCTTTTATTGGACAAGTCGTTTTTTGATGCCTTGGATACTGAGAAGACCAAAGATGAGGATGATGCCTATGCTGTAGAGGGAATCCCAGAGAAGTGTTTGTGTTTTCCAAAAGAGAATAGCCCTTCCGATTCGCAGGGTATGGGTAAGGGGGAAGACTTCAGCAAGGATGCGAAGCCACGAGGGGAGATTGGAAAGGGGAAAAACCACACCAGAGAGGAAGAACATGGGTGAGAGAAATCCTGTCATGTAGAAGCTGAAGTTGTCAATGTTTTTGACAAGCGAGGTGATGAAGAGACTGATGCAGGCAAAAATAACGCCAGTAAGAAATCCTACCAGTGGGATGAAAAGAACTTTTGGTGTGGAGAAGATGCCAAAAAGGGTGATGACACTCACAACGGCGAATGAAAAAAAGAGTCCCTTGGTTCCAGCCCAGAGGATTTCTCCGAGAACCATTTCGGTGAGGGTGACAGGGGCGGCGAGGATACCATCGTAGATTTTTTCGTACTCAAGGCGGATGAAACTTCCAAAGGTACATTCATAGGCGGATGTCATCATGGCTGTGGAGAGAAAAAGACCACTGGCAAGAAATTGAAGGTAGGGCACGCCGTCCATCTCTTGGATGATTTTACCAAATCCGAGTCCTATACCAGCAAGGAAGATAAGGGGTTCAAAAAAGGGAGGGAAGCCATTGCTGAGGAAGTTGCTTGTGTAGACACGGAAATGACGATACCAGACACTCGCTATTGATCGAAGAAACGATCGTTGTTGGGGTGTGTTATTCATGGAGACTCCTGCCAGTAAGTTTGAGGAAGAGGTCTTCGAGGTTCGCCTGTCGGATGAAGCCACTCCCCGGAGGAAGACATTCAGCAAAATGCTGGAGGGTGGTGATATCATGGGCATAGTAGCGAATTATTTCTCCCGACTCTTCGATACGGATGTAGCCGGGTGGAGTGCAGTTTGTGGCTTTTTCTCGAGGGAGTTCATAGACATAGGGTTCAATGTGCTCGCGGATGAGTTCTGTGGGTTTGCCTTCTACGATTTTTTTGCCTTCATGGAGAATGAGAAGTCTGTTGGCAATTTGAAATGCTTCATCCATGTAGTGGGTGGTGAGAAGAATCGTGCATCCTTCTCTCAGGAGAATACGGAGTTTGTCCCAGATGTGGTGGCGAACCTGTGGGTCCAGTCCAGTGGTTGGCTCGTCGAGGATGAGAAGTTTTGGGGAATGGAGAAGGGCTCGGGCTATGATGAGACGGCGCCGCATGCCACCAGAGAGTTCTCGGATGTTGGCTCGTTTTTTGTCTGAGAGATCCATGAATTCGAGGAGTTCTTCGATGCGTGTTTTGAGATAGCGACGGGAAAGACCATAGTAGCCACCGTAGATGAAAAGGTTTTCTTCGACTGAAAGTTCATAGTCAAGGTTGTCATCCTGAGGGACAATACCGGTGACTTTTCGTATGCTGAGGGAGTGTTTAGGGAGTTCGTATCCAAAAACACGAATGCTTCCCTGAGAGGGATGGTGGGCGACACGACCATAGAGGAGTTTCATCATGGTTGTTTTGCCTGCTCCATTTGGCCCAAGAAGGGCGTAGCACTCGCCCTCTTCTACGGTGAAAGAGACATTGTTCAGAGCTTGAAATTCTCCATAGGATTTGCTCACATTGACAACTTCAATAGCTTTTTCTGCCATGGATTCCTCTCATCTTTATTATACCTTAAAGAAGACGGTTTTGCAATGTTTGTATGACTTTTGGGAAGAACGAAAAGTTTTATCCGCTGCAAAAATTTTCTCTTTACTTTTGTAGTTTTGTGTCCTCTTTTTTGTTGGGACGATAGGGAAACAATCCCCACAAACTTGAAGCAATTCGATTTTTTGCATTTTCTCATTTTCTGCATTATATTTATAGCAAAGAGATGAAAAGGGGTTTACTGTGTTAAATGCCTCTGTGATGTCTGTCGTTTTTTCTGTTGTGCTTGTGCTTGGGATTATGTACTCGATTATCCTGCATGAGATAGCTCATGGGTGGGTTGCTCGTTTGTGGGGTGATGGTACAGCAATGGAGATGAAACGTTTGTCGCTTAATCCCCTCTATCATATTGATCCATTGGGGACGATTCTCGTGCCGATCTTGTTGTATCTCAGTACGGGAACAGCGTTTGGGTGGGCAAAGCCTGTGCCTGTTAATCCCCGTCGTTTTCGTAACTGGCGAATGGGAAACCTCACGGTTTCGTTGGCTGGGGTTTTGACCAATATTCTCATAGGCACTGGACTTGCCGTGGTGGGGTACTGGGCTCGTTTTGAAGTGGTTTATCAGTTGATGTTTGCCAATTTCTTTCTTGCGTTTTTTAATCTTTTGCCCATTCCCCCGTTAGATGGGTTTCGTGTGGTGATGAGTCTTTTTCCTCGAGCGTGGCAGGAAGCGGTAGAACCCTATCTTTTTCCGATAGGGATTGTGGTGATGGTTGTTCTGATCAATACCCCTGTGTTTTCGATTGTTTGGTCAAAGGTTGTTGCTGTCCTCGCGAAGGGGCTTGTTGTATTCTATGGTATGAAGTAAGGAGATAATTGTGAAGAAGTTTATGTTTATTTTGTTGATGGGAGTAGCCTTGGGATATGCACAGGGAGGGCTTCCGCCGCTTCTTGCGAATGAGGCAGAGGCTCAGTATGCCTATGGGCTTTCGCTTGCTTTTCAGGGGCAGAAAGAAGCGGGTTTTTTGGTGCTTGCACAGCTTGCTGAAAACGGCTACCACAATCCCTATGCCTTTCAGATGATTCTTTCTCTTGGGACGTCGTTACTCCAGCAGAGGAGTTTTTCGCTCATTGAGGCGGAAAAGGTGCCGTCGCTTGTGAATTATCTTGCTGATATGGCATACAGCAACTATTCGACCAATCGTGAGGTGCTCTATGGTTATCTCGATGTGAAGAAGACGCTTGGTCAGTGGAAAGATTTTGAAATAGCTTTGAAGCAACTTGTTGTTCTTGATCCAGAAAACATTTTGGGAAATTTTTATCGTGGTCTTCTCTTTTATCAGCAGGGTCGGTTTGATGAGGCGCGGATCTTTTTGCGGAAGGTGACACAACTCGAGGGAACGGATGATTCTTCGCGGCAGGCTGTGTATCAGAGCTACTATATTCTGGGTTTGATAGAGCTTCAAGAGGAGAATTATCGGGGAGGGGTGGCGATTCTTGAGAAGGCACGCTCTCTTGCGGATAAGGATTATAATCTGGACAAGTATCTCGCCTATGGGTATCAACAGATTCTCGAGTTTCAGAAGGCGTATAATCTTGTGAGCAATATTCCAGAGATTTTTTATGGGAATGATCTGGCGGTTCTGAGAATTCAGACGGCATTTATTCTTGGGAAGCCTGAGTGGGAGAGGTTTGCCCGTGCCTATGAGAAGAGTTCTCCCCTTGCTCGGGTATATGTTCTTTACGCACAAAAAAAGTATCGTGATGTTTTGACCAATCTGGAGAGTTTGATGCGGGAGTATGAGATTGAACCTGTGCGTTTGTTTTATCCCAACTACCTGAGGCTTAAGTCGGCCGAAGCTCTTCGAGACCAACAGACCAAGAGGCAGATGCTCTTTTTGTTGGGGCTTTATGCCTATCAGGTAGGGAAAACATCCATGGCTATTGAGTATCTCCTTCCCCTTGAGAAGGAGGCTGATCTTCGACCGGAGGCGCTCTTAACCTTGGCTTCGCTCTATGAGGAGGTTGATCAGGTAGGAGAGGCTATTCTACGCTATGAGAGTTTTCTTAAGGAAAAGAACTTGTCAACACCAACGGAAAAAGTTTTTGAAGTGAATCTTGCCCTTGCGTATCTCTATGGGAGAACGACAAATGTTTATCGAAGTGAGCTGTATCGGAAGGAGGCGGAAAAACTGGCAAAAACACCTTCTCAGCAGTATCGCTACTGGTTTTATACTGGGCTTCTCAACTATCAAAAGCAGTGGTATAAGGAGGCTCTTGCATCTTTTCAAAAGGCGCAGAGTATTTCCAATACGGCTAGTGTGAATTACTATATTGGGAATACCTTTTTTCTCCTCCAGCAACTGGGTGATGCTCAGCGTTATCTTGAGCAAGCCTTGGAGCTTGGAGAGGGGCCGGAGGTTTACAATCTGTTAGCCTATGTTTATGCCCTTCAGAAGAAATTGCTTGATAAGGCTTTGTCCTATGTTCGGCGTGCCTTGGAACAGGATCCAGAGAATATCGCTTATCAAGATACGCTTGGTTGGGTTTACTATCAGCAGGGCGACTATGAGAAGGCTCTTGAGGTTTTTGCATCGATTCTCGTGAGGCTCGATGGAATGGACTTTGAGGGAATGGATGAGATCTACTACCACGCAGGGATGGTGTATGATGCGTTGGGGCGTTCTTCTGAAGCGAGGGCTCTGTGGGAGAAGGGGCTTGTTATTAATCCGAAGAATGGATATATTAAAGAACGGCTTTTGTCTCGATGACACGGGGTTGTGTTTTCAATCTGGGTGAGATTCGTTCGAGTCTACTTGATGTCTATAAGCATTTTGATGAAATTAATGCAAGTTTGGAGAACAAGCGTGAACCAATGACGCTCGAAATCGTTGAGCATATTTTGCTTGCCTATGAGTACCTCAATACCTTGCTAGCGCAGAATATTGATCTTTTTAGTCCGGCGGGTATGTACTCCATGCTGGAGTTGAATCATATTGTGCTTTGTGGTAAGGATCCTGCAAAAAGATTTGAATTTCATTCCCATATTTTGAGCACGCGTGAGCGTTTTCAGAAGCGAATTGGGCGGATTATAAAATGGTATAAGGATAAAGGGAAAAAACTTCCAACTTTGCGAAAGGCTGCACAGTTTTATACACTTGCTTTGAGTCAGCCGCAGCTATTTATTGAGGGGAATCATCGTACAGGAAATATTGTGATGAATTATCTTCTTGTTGGAGATGGGGTTCCACCGTTTATTCTCACGGTGGAGAATGCACAGGCATACTTTAATCCTTCCGCGCGGATTAAGTATAGTGATAAGGATCGTTTGTTTGATCAGTTGACTCAACTGGGAGAGTCGGAAGAGAGTATCTATGAGCTTTTGAAGAATTATGGAAATTCTCGCTATGTGGTTTTGTCGTCATGTTTGGAGGGTGTGTGAAAGGAATTGTTGTTTTTCTGGGTATGGTGGGATTTATGCTCCCCTTGGTGGCTGCTACCAATGCAGGGTATGTGAAATGGAGACAAGAAGCCATGATGGCAGCGCGGGGTGGCAGTGTTCGCGAGATCATGGGGGATTATCTTCAGTGGTATGATCTTCTCGTGGAGAATGTGGAGTATAAGGTGGATCTTCTCCCTTGGGAGGGGACAAATTCTCTCTTTGTGATTGCTATGAAACCAGAAAAGACGGTGGGGACGGTGGTGTTTCTTCACGGCTATCTTGACCATGTGGGAAGTTATCCCCGATGGTATGGGTTTCTTTTGGAGAAGGGATATCAGGTGATTGCTATGGATCTTCCTGGGCATGGACTTTCCAGTGGTTTGCGAACAGGCATCGGGGATTTTGTTGAGTATGAACAGGCTTTGGAGGTGCTTCTTGAACAAAAGTGGGTGCCACAGGAGTTTGTGGCGGTGGGGTTTAGCACGGGTTGTTCTGTCTGGATGGAGTATTTGCATCTCCATCCGCGGGAGAGGCGAGTAAAGGCACTGGTGCTTTTTTCCCCACTGGTGAGGCTTGCCAACTGGAATATGGCGCTCATGGGGTATAATATTCTGGGGAATTTTGTGCAGGAGATCCCCCGAACGGAAAAAAAGATTACTTCGGATGAAGAGGTGCTGCGTTTTATTTACACACGGGATCCTTTGCAGGAAAAACGCATTCATCTTTCGTGGTTTCTTGCTACACGGAACTGGCATGAGCGTTTCATTCAGTATCCTGTGATTTCTCGTTCGTTGCCGGTTCTGATCGTTCAAGGAAGGGATGATACGGTTGTGGACTGGAGGTACAATATTCCTATGATTCAGAGGGTTTTTTTGAAAACGGTTGTGGAGTATTTTCCGGGGGAACACGATATCCTCATGGAAACAAATAGTGCCATGGTGTATGAAAGTTTTCTGCGTTTCGTCGAGGGCTTATAAGTGAACACGAGGGAGGCTGTATGAAATGGCAGGATTTTTTAGAAAAAGCAAAAAGAGGCGTGGCGTATAGTGATGGCTCAATGGGCGTTTTTCTTCAGCAGTATGGTTTGCGAGGGGAGGATTGCCCTGAGCTGTGGAATGTAACGCGACCTGAGATTGTTCAAGGGGTTCATCGAGCCTATGTGGAGGCGGGGAGTGATTTGGTTATTACCAACACGTTGGGGGGGAATCGTATCAAGCTGGAGAGTTATGGGCTTGCTCATCGTCTTGAGGAACTGAATGCAGCAGGGGTGCGGAATGCCCGCGAGGCTGTGGGAGACAAGGCGATTGTTGCTGCTGATATTGGTCCTACGGGGCACTTTGTGAAGCCACTGGGGGATATCTCTTTTGATGAGATGGTGGACATCTACAAGGAGCAGATTGTAGCCTTGGCAAATGCTGGTGCAGATGCTCTTTTTTTTGAGACGCATATCGATATTTTAGAACTCAAGGCAGGGATTTTGGCTGCCAGAGAGGTGTGCGACCTTCCCATTATTGCCAGTGTAACCTTTGAGGCGGATGGGCGCATGGTGACAGGCACGTCTCCTGAAGCAGCCTTTACGACTCTGGAGGCTCTCGGTGTTGATGTTATGGGGATGAACTGTGGGACGGGGCCTAAGGAAATGCTTGCTATTATGGAGCGCCTTGAAGGTTTGTTTGAAACGCCGATTATTGTGCAGGCGAATGCTGGGCTTCCCCATTTGGAAAACGGGAGAACACACTACAGTGAGACGCCCCAAAGCTATGTCGATACAGCCATCCACATGCTTGAGCATGGGGCTTGTGTTATCGGAGGATGTTGCGGAACAACACCAGAGTATATTCGGTTGCTCATTGAGAGGAGTGAACGAGAAAAGCCCTATCTTCGTTATGCAAAACGCCCCGTGAATTTTCTCAAACTCTCGAGCCGTTTTGAGTATCATCGTGTGGGGCATGATCTTCCCTTCACTGTTATTGGGGAGAGAATTAACCCTACCGCGCGAAAGGCGTTGGTGGAGGATATTCTCCGAGGAGGATTTCAGCTTTTTCGTGAGGAGGCATTGAGGCAACAGCAGGCAGGGGCACATATCCTTGATGTTAATGTGGGTATTCCCCAAACTGATGAGGGATCTCTTATGGAACAGGCAATTCATCTCCTTTCCACAACGGTGAGGCTACCTCTTGCTATTGATACATCTTCTCCGGAGGCGGCTCGACGAGGAATGCGGGTGTATCCGGGGAAACCGCTTTTGAACTCGTTGACAGCGGAGTCGCAGCGCTTGGAGCTTCTCCCCGATATCAAACGGTATGGGGCAGCCTTTGTAGCACTCCCCATTGATGAGCATGGTATTCCAGAAAAGGCTGAAAGACGCGTTGCCTTGATGAAGCATATTATTGAAGAGGCTGAGAAGCATGGTATTGATAAAAAGAATATTCTCGCGGATCCGCTTGTGATGACAGTTTCTTCCGATCAGAAGACGGCGAGAGAAACATTGAGGACGATTGAGCTTTTTACGCACGAGTTGGGTGTATTTACGACGATGGGGCTTTCCAATGTTTCCTTTGGGCTTCCGGCTCGTCAGTATGTGAATCAAGCCTTTCTTACCATGGCTATAGGGAGGGGGCTTACCTCTGCTATTGCCAATCCCTTGGATGAGGCACAGATGGGGCTTATTCGGGCAGCGGATGTTCTGCTTGAAAGAGATCCTTCAGCCATGAGCTATATTCGCCTCTATTCGGGGCAGAAAACACAGGCAGTAGTTGCAACAACGACCCCACAGAGTATTGAAGAGAGGCTTTCTGAGGCTGTGGTGAAAGGGCTTCGGGATAGTATTGTTCCTCTTATTGAAGAGGCTCTAGGGAAGCTTTCTCCCCGCGAGATTTTGGATGGCATTCTTATTCCAGCTATTACGAAGGTTGGGGAGTTGTATGAAAAGCGGCAGTACTTTTTGCCTCAGCTTCTTCTCTCGGCAGAAACAATGCAGAAGGCTTTTGCGAGGTTGGAACCCCTTCTTCTCTCCGCAGGGGAGAGTACCCAGGGGCGAATGGTCTTTGCCACTGTTCAAGGGGATGTGCACGATATCGGGAAAAATATTGTGATTCTGATGCTGCGCAATCAGGGGTTCGAGATTATTGATCTGGGCAAGGATGTGACTGCGGAGAAAATTTATGAGGTTGCCATGGAAAGGAAGGCAGATATTATCGGGCTTTCGGCTCTTATGACAACAACGATGCCACGAATGGCTGAGTTTATGGAACTCCTCCACAAGAACAATGTGTCCAAGCCTGTTATGGTGGGTGGAGCCGCGGTAACAAGGCAATTTGCCCAGAGTATTGGGGCGTACTATGCAGTGGACGCGGTTGATGCTGTGCGCGTAGCTCAGGAAATTATGCAAAGTGTGACGCAAAAATAAGGGAAAAAATTGCACCTTTTTTTAAAAAGTGTTATAATGAGATGAAGAATGGGAGGAGCCTATGGGCTACTTTTTGCGAGGTATTCCGATTTCGAGAGGAATTGCTATTGGGCGGCTTATTCTGAGGCATGACCTTCTCAAGAACATTCAGCATACCCGTATTGATGCCACGAGGGTTGCAGAAGAAGTGGATGCCTACCGAAGGGCATTGGAGGCTATTCGGCAGGAGACTCTGCGTATGCGGGAGCAGGCAAAGACAAGACTCTCTGATCAGAATGCCAGTGTGCTTGATTTTCATTACAACCTGATTCAGGAGGATTTTTTCCAGCGGGATATTGTGAAGCGAATTGAGAGTGATTATCTCAATGCTCTTTCAGCCCTTAACTATGAACTGGGGCTTCTCAAGAAGCAGTTTGAAGCACTGGAGAATGAGTATTTTCAGGCGAGGTTTCTTGATATTAAGGAGCTTGCTAACCGTATTGCTCACAACCTTCAGGGGGGTACTCTGGAGCGACCGACACAGGAAAATCCTGCTATTATAGTAGCGGAGGAGCTTTCTTCAGCGGAGATTCTTCACCTTGAGAAGGGGGCTGTTCTGGGTATTGCTACCGAGAGTGGAAGTACCACTTCCCATGCTGCTATTATTGCTGAATCGCTCGAAATTCCTGCTGTTTTTGGTGTGAAGGATCTCTTTAATTTTATTAAAAAGGAGGATACCGTTATTGTTGATGGGTATAAGGGCGTGGTGATCATCAATCCTGATGAGGCAACAATTCATTTGTATGAACAACTTCAAAAGAGCTACAGAGAACAAGAAGAAGCCAATATCAACCTTATCGCCCTTCCTTCACGGACAACGGATGATGTTAGTATTACTCTTATGGCCAATGTTTCCAACCCTATGGAGCTCAATATAGCCCTTCGCAATGGTGCAGAGGGGATAGGCTTATTGCGAAGCGAGATGATCTTTATCCAGAATCAACAGATGCTCAATGAGAATGAGCAATTTGAGCTCTATCGCGAATTTCTTGTGCTCTTTTCTGGAAAACCTGTGACAATCCGAACACTGGATTTGGGAGGGGATAAGTTTTTGAATAATCCTGTGAGGGAGGACAATCCCTTCTTGGGATGGCGGTCGATCCGTATTTTCTTGAAAGAAAAAGAACTCTTTAAACAGCAATTGCGAGCCATTATGCGCTCGAGTGTTTTCAATGATAATGTGCGGATCCTTATCCCTATGGTTTCCAGTGTTTCTGAGGTGAGGCAGATCAAGGCTATTATTCAGGAGTGCATTGCCGATCTCAAAAAGGAAGGACGTCCCTTTAACTATCGTATTCCTTTGGGAATTATGGTAGAGATTCCTTCGGCTGCAGTGATGGCTTCAACGCTCATTCAGGAGGTTGACTTCTTTAGCATTGGGACGAATGATCTCATCCAGTATACTCTGGCAGCGGATAGAGGGAATCCCCGTGTGAGTGAGTACTACCAACCTCTCAACCCTGCTGTCTTGGCTTTGATGCGATTCACTATTCGTGCGGGGGCGGCCCATCACAAGCCTGTTTCCGTGTGTGGAGAAATGGCTCGCGATCCTTTGTATGTTCGTTTGCTGTTGGGTATGGGGCTGCGTATTTTTAGTGTGAATCCCGCCTACCTTCCTCTGGTGAAGTCCATTCTTCTCAAGTCTTCTCTCCAGCAGACGAAGGAATTGTGGAATACAGTGAAGCGACTCAAGACGCATGAGGAGATTCAGGAAGTGCTAAAGGAAGATCTTAAGAAGCACTGCCCTGAGATCTATGATTCTTACTTCTACGAAGAAGAAATGGTATAAACGGTAAGGCTGCTACTGGAGAGCGAGGTTGTCACTGGAACTGACGCGCCAACAGCCCTTGCCTGCTTTTTTGGCTTCGTAGAGGGCACGGTCTGCCAGTTCGAGGAGGAGAAGAGCCTCCTGACTGTGGTAACCAAACGTGGCAAGTCCCATACTGTAGCTGATATGCAGGGGAGTTTCATGCACCACGATGGTGGTTTCTTTCATAATGGAGAGGAGGCGGTCGGCACACCGTTTTGCACCCTCGAGGTCAGTCTCGGGAAGAATGATCATGAACTCGTCGCCACCGTAACGGATAGGAATATCCTCTTGTCGTAAAGTGTCTAGTATGAGTTTTGCTGTGTGCTGGAGTACCATATCCCCCACGGGGTGTCCATAACGATCGTTGATGGACTTGAAATCGTCGATGTCGATGAGAATAACGCTAAACATTTCCCCATGTCGGCTTGCTCGTTTGCTTTCTTTCTGGATAAAGTCCCTCAAAAAGCGATAGTTGTAGAGTCCTGTCAGCGAGTCAAGGAAGCTTTGGTTACGGGTGTAAAGATAGACGCTTCGTTCCAGAACCATGGGATCGTGGTAGTAGTTTTTTCTTTCATAAAAGTAGTCAAGAAAGGCCACCTGAAGAGAGACTGGTCGTTCCAGTGTTTTCATGAGTTGCTGGTGGTAATCGAGAAGGTTTTCCCACTCGCCGTTAACTTCTGAGGGGAGAAGCTGCGCCTTGCCGAGGAGAAGGAATATTCTCTGGTAGATGTCTGTGCGAGAGAGACAGGGGAAGATCTGTTCGATGGCAACGTCGAGAAGTTCGGGGGCGTAGTTATACTGGTTGATAAGATCAAGAAGCTCCCTATCCATTTCTTCTCTCCACATAGTGTCCTCCTTTTTTTGTGCAAAAGAAATAGGTACTTTTTCATTCTTGTGTATTATAGTGTTCTTTTGATGAAAAAGCAAGTATTTTGGCTATTTTTGGCAAAAAAAAGCTTGTGTTCTCTTTGGTTTAAGGGTGCTTTTTAAAGTGCAAGTGGGGAGAAAATTTCTCGTTCTACTTGACTAGGGATAAAAATATACTTATAATGTAAAAACAAAAAATAAGGGGGATAAGATGTCTCAAGAATCTATTCGTGAAGGCCAAATGTTAGGCGCTATAGGGGCGCTTTTTAAACTGTTCCTCTTTACTAGTCTGATAGGGTGGGCGTTGTGGTTGGTTGCTATGGGGAAACTTTCTCAAGATTTGGATGATCGGAGTATTTTCCGAAACGCTCTTGTGTCATTTCTTGTGCCTTTAATTGGTGGGCTGGTACTCTGGATACTGTTCTGGGTTATTCTTATTGTGCTTGCTGCTGTGTTTGGCAATATGCCTTCGATGGGAGACTCTCTTGAGATGGGTGCGTTTGTTCTTTTTATAATTTTGGCTGGTTTGCTCGCTTGGGCTTTGATTGTTGTTTCAAGTATCTATCAGGCAAAGGTTTGCAAGAGTCTTGCTAGTCATTTTGGGGATTCTTCGTTTTCTACGGCAGCGACGCTTTTTAACCTTGGAGGCTGGCTTTCGATCCTTCTGGTAGGTGGTCTCTTGATATGGGTGGGATGGCTTATTGTGATGATAGCATTCTTCAAGAAAAGCAAGGCAGAGGTTGAGGCATAGCCATTGTGGAGGATACTACCCCTCAGGGAGGTTTTCTCTCTGAGGGGTTTCTTTTTTGGCTTTATTCCATGGTAAAATTATTCCCCATGCGGAGAAAAACGAACCAAAATGTTGACAAAAAAAAACTTTGGCTTAAAATATTAAAGAGTATTTTTGTTATTTATGGAAAAGAGGTAGGTGTTATGGGTATCGAATCGAAAGACGACATTTTTCTCTCGGCAATGGCTGAGGAGAGTAAGCCACAATCAAGTGCACGGGAGAACAAAAATCTTCAGGAGGGAACCGTTGTAGCCGTGACCGCCGATGATGTGTTCTTGAGCCTTGGCAGCAAGTCGGAGTGCGTTGTTCCTTCTTCTGAGTTTGAGACGCTTCCTCGGGTGGGGGATCGTGTAAAGGTTGTTATCCTTGAGATGAAGGATGGTGTGCTGCAGGCATCGAGGAAGGAAGCCGAGAAGCAAGAGCTCATGCAGAAGATAAAGCGTTCTATTCAGAAAGGTGAGCCCGTTTCGGGAACGATCCAGGAAGTGGTTGTCAAAGATGGCCTGCCCAAGGGTTTTATGGTGATGCTTGGGGGTGTGTACAAGGCGTTCTTGCCTTTTTCTCATATCGATGTGCCTCAGAATCCCCAGGATTTGAAGGGGAAAACCTTTGATTTTCTGGTGCTTGAGCAGAGTCGTGGGCAGTATACGGTCTCTCGTCGGGAGCTTTTAAAACGCTCACAGTCCAAGAATATAGCGATGTTTTTTGAAAGGCACCATGCTGGAGATGTGGTGAAGGGTGTGGTGGAAAAGGTTGAACCAAGCCATCTCTTTCTCAATATTGATAATGTCATAGCTTTTATGCATATCTCTGATTTTTCGTGGAAGTACATTAAGGATCTCACTCAGGTGGTCAAGGTTGGGGATGAGCTTGAGGTGAAGATTCTTGAGATGAATCAGGCGAAGCGATCGATTAAAGTGGGGCGAAAGCAACTTCTCCCCGATCCGTGGGAAAATATTGAAGATCGTTATCATGTTGGGGATATACTCAAAGCCCCTGCCATTTCTTATAAGGCAAACGGAGTATTGCTTGAGGTTGAAGATGGGGTGGAGGCGTTTTTGTCAGCAGATGAAATTTCTTGGACGGAAAAGGTGCGTGATCCCAAGAAGGCGATCAAACTTGGCACTTCACTTGAGGTAAAGATTATCAATCTTGATGTGGAGAAACGCCGTATGGATGTTTCTCTCAGGGAGATCCAAGAAAATCCATGGGATAATGCTTCAGAAAAGTACACCGTTGGAAGAAAGCTTGAGGGTGTGGTGAGTTCTGTGGTGGATTTTGGTGTGTTTGTTTGCTTTGATGATGGGATTGAGGGGCTCTTGCGTCGAGAGGATATTGATTGGATCAAGGATGTGGATCCTAAGCGGCAGTTTAAGAAGGGCGACAAGGTAAAGGTTGTGGTACTTCAGATTGATACGGAGAAGCAAAAGCTGCGATTGGGGATGAAGCAACTCTCTGATCACCCATACAAAACCTTTCAGATGAACTATCCGAAGGGAAGTGTGGTAAAGGGAGAGGTTTCTGAGATTGGAGAGAATGGTATTGAAGTGATGGTTGATGGACTTCCTGCGTTTATTCATGTTTCCCAGCTTGCAAAGGAACGAGTTGAAAATATTGCTGATCATTTTAAGGTTGGAGATTCTGTTGAGGCTGTGGTACGGCTTGTTGATCCTGCCAAAAACAGGATAGAACTCAGTATTCGTGATCTTCTCGAGCAGAAGGAACGACAGGAGATTGAGCGTCATGCGGCTGTTGATGAGACTGCTCCAACCATTGGCTCGCTTCTTGGTGAAAAACTTGCAGCTCTTCAAAAAGAAGAAAAGTCGGTCAAGAAATCTTCAAAGAAAAAGGCTGAATAAAGGGTGGACATATGGAGCAAAAAAACAATACTCATCAGTTCATAGAGACAGTGAGGCAACACTGGTTTGGTGTTGTGCTGACTTTGGTTGGTGTGATAGTAGTGGTTATTGGGCTTGTTTTTTGGGTTTCGCAGGAAAGAGAAAAGGAAGACAAGGCAGCATTCCTCTATGATGAGGCTGCGCTTGTGCTTGTTTACCAGCTTCCTTTTGTATCAACCAATGCCAATATGGTGAATGAGATAAGTCAGTATGTTTTGGCTAAACTGGATAGTGTCCATCGCCAGTATCCTCAGACGATTTCAGCCATGAGGGCCCGTTTGCTGCTTGCTCGTCTCTATGCGCAGAGTTATCTGAGTCAGGGATCTGAAGATTCCTATAATCAGGCTCTTCAGTTCTGTGATGAAGTAGTGCGGTTATCTTCTCGTTCGTTTTATCGTGGATTGGCTCTCATCAACAAGGCACAACTTCTCGAGCATCATAGCGAGTGGCAATCGGCACTGGACGCCTATCGTACTGTGGCAAGAAAGTACAATGAGTTTTATACTCCCTATGCGTGGGTGAGTATGGGGCGTGTGGCAGAGGTTATGGGTGATGCCAAGACAGCGATGACTGCCTATGAGATGGTGGTGCAGAAGTACACCAATTCAGCGTGGTATGGGCTTGCCCTGGGGCGGTTGACCCTGATTCGCCAGTATGGTGTGCAGGCAAACACGGCTCCTGCCCTTGGGAGTTCGAGTTCTATTCCTGTTCTTTCCAATATGGAGACCCTTCCTTAGGAGGAAAGTGATGTCGAATATTACACTTTCTGATGTAGAAAAGGTGGCAAAGCTTGCAAAACTCTCCTTTTCTGACCAAGAAAAAGAGGTTTTCTTGCAGCAGTTTTCTCGTATTGTTGGGTTTGTGGAGAAGATCGGAGAGTTGGATACTGAAGATGTTCCCCCTACTACCCATGCGGTTGAAAAATTCAATGTGCTGAGAAAGGATGAAGAAAAACCTTCACTTTCTCCTGAGGTGATTGCAGCGCTGGCTCCTCGGTTTGAAGAGGGCCATATCATTGTTCCCAAGGTAAAGAGCCACGAATAAGACATGTCAAAGAATCGTTTTCTCGACATTCCCTATGAGGTTCAGGCGACATCTCCCTCCTATGAAGTGTGGGGTGAGACACTGGGGAAGGGGGAGGTCGTTATTGATATGGGGTGTGGGCATGGAGATTTTTTGATTGAGAGGACAGCCCAGTACCCAGAGAGGCTCTTTGTTGGCGTCGAGATTTCTCGAAAGCGGGTGGCAAAAACCTCGCTTCGTCTTGCGAAACGCAACAGGGCTAACTATCGAGTGATTCATGGGGATGGGGAATGGGTGCTCAAAACCTTTTTCCCTTCCCAGAGTGTCCACGAACTCCATATTAATTTCCCCGATCCTTGGCTTCGAAAACGGCACTGGAAAAATCGACTGCTTCGTCCCTCTTTTGTGTTGCAGGTGATTCGTGTTCTTGTTGAGGGTGGGAAGGTGTTTTTTGTGACGGATGTGGAGGAGTATGCCCTCTATGCTGTTGAGGTTTTTTCTCAGTTTCCATGGTTGAAAAGTGTCTATCCCAATCTTATAGAAAAGAATATTTACGAGAGTTTTCCAACACTTTTTTATCAAAAGATGAGCCCTCTTCGTTCAATCCACTATGTGTGTTTTGAAAAGAGAGAAGTGTTTCCGTTGTAATTATCCAAAGATACGGTGAAAGTTCTTTTCAATCTGTTGGCACAGCTCTTCGAGGGGTATGTCAAGCCATTGGGCAACAAAGTGGTAGGTGTGTTCGATATAGGAGGGACGGTTGGGCTTGCCACGGTGAGGGACGGGGGCGAGGTAGGGGCTATCTGTCTCGAGAAAGAGCCTTTCGAGGGGGACGATTCGGATGGCCTCTCGGAGGGAATGAGCAGAGGGGTAGCTGATGTTTCCAGCAAAAGAGACAAAGATGTTGTCGAGGGAGAGAAACAACTCTAGTTCCTTTGGCCCGTAACCGAAGCAGTGCAAAACAATGGGTTGAGAGGGATGGTAGGTTTTGAGGATATGAAAGGTGTCATCAAAGGCGCTGCGGGAGTGGATGAGCACAGGCTTGGAATAGCGACTGGCAAGCTCAAGTTGGTCGATAAAGAGCTTTTGTTGCTTGCTGGGAGTGCCATAGTTGTGGTGATAGTCGAGTCCAATCTCTCCTATGGCAATGGGGGAGATGGTTTGTATCCATTCTTCTAAACGAGCCTTTTCTGAGGCATTCCACAGAGTACAGAGCTCGGGGTAATATCCGAAGGCTTGTTTGACACGGGGAGAGGAAGAAAAATGGGAGAGATTTAAGATTTCAGATGGAGATATCGATATATCAATAAGATAGGATATTTTTTCATACTCGCTTGTGTCTGGCAGGACAGGAGAACCGAAGCAATGAACAAGATGAGCGTGCGTATCAATATACATAAACTTGACTAATATTTGTTTTTAGGCTACAATATTATAGTATGAAAAAAGTTTTTTTGCTACTTTTTGATTGAAGAATGGTGAACAGAGAAAGGAGGACTTATGGCAACGTATCGGAGAAAGGACACTCGGAATGTGGAGTTTCTTCGCCAGCGTGATGAGATGTATAGGAAGAGTAACTGGCAGAAGTTTAAGGAGCAATGGCGCCTCTTTTGGTCTGAGGTGAAGCGTCAATTGCAGCGTCTTATGCTTAAGATTCACGAGAAGGGGTCCCAGAGGCTCACAATTATGGTGGTGCCTCACAGCGAAAAGAAGACTGTCAATCTCCATATTTCCAACTATGTGCTTTTTTTTAGTACGGTGCTTCTTGTTGCCATGGTTGTCACCTCTATGTATACCATTTCCGAAAATGCTCAAGCAAACAAGCAGGTAGTGATTCTTCGTCAGCTAGATGATTATAACAGGCAACAAATAGCCGAGTACAAGAATAGTATTGAAGCTGTTTCCGAGCGTTTTTATAACTTCAAGAATGATATCGGGAGTATTGTGGGGAGTGTTTCTAGTGAAAAGAGCACCATAGCTCCCATTGAGATCAAGGAAAGTAGCAACACAACAGTGGCCAAGGGAGTAAAAAACCTTGAGCAGATGCAGTTTGAACTTGATGTTGTTCGTGAGAATGTGAAGCGTTTGGGAAAGTATGTTGTGGATCATAAGAAGCTTTTGAGAGAGATGCCGTCTCGTTATCCTCTTCAGATGCGGGGACGTCTGACATCAAAGTATGGACCTCGTGTTGATCCAGTCTATAAATGGCGTATTGAAAATCATCTGGGGATTGATCTCGCTGTGATTCCAGGTACACCGGTATTGGCTGCTGCTGATGGAACGGTGAAGGTGGCTGAATACAATGGTGGGTATGGGCTTTTGGTGGAGGTTCAGCACAAGTATGGTATTTCGACTCGCTATGCACACCTGATGCGCTTTGGTCCTGGTATTTATGTGGGCGCCCAGGTGAAACAGGGACAGATTATTGGTTATGTGGGGACAACAGGGAAATCTACTGGTTACCATCTCCATTATGAGGTTCGTATAGGTGGGGAAGCAGTAAATCCTCTCCCTTATGCCACCATGCTTGAATAAAAGGATTGAATTTGATAGAAAGAGGTCGCTATGGCAAATGAAGAAATAGTAATGAATGGCTCGGTTGAGGAACAGAGTAACTCGGTGATTGGGCATGACAATGTTTTTTCAGGGGAACTTCGCTCTGATGGGCTTCTTCGTATTGACGGGGACTACAAGGGCGTGATTCGAGGGCACGGTGTAGTGGTTGTTGGACAGCGTGGAAGGATTCAGGGTGATATTTATGCCCGCAAGGTTCGTGTTGGTGGGAAGGTAAAGGGGAATATTTATGCCCTTGAGCGTGTGGATATTCTCTCAACAGGAAAAGTTATTGGCGATGTTTATACAAAGCGCTGTCAGCTTGAAGAGGGTATGAATTTTACAGGGCGTGGGAATATTCTTCCCGATCAAAAATTGGAAGAGATTTTTGATCGGGAGGTAAAGAATGCCCCCAAGATTGCTATGGATAATCTCTAAAGTTTTTTATAGAAAGGGGTTAAAGAGTTTATGGAAAGTTCGAAGGTTTATGTTGGTGTTCTTGACAAGCATGTTTATGTTGTCAAGGTGATTGGAAGGGGGACGCTTGAGTATTCGACGGAGCTTTTTGAGACCTTCTCGTCGAAGCTTGACAAGAATGAGCTTGTGGCTTTGTACTTTGATCTCTCGGAGACACAGTATTTGGATAGTTCGTTTATTGGGGTAATTGTCTCTCTTCAGAAGAAAATGAAAAAGGAAAAGAGAGGGGAGCTTTTTATTTTAAATCCTTCGCAGAAGGTGATGGAGATCTTTGTTACCATGGGGCTCCAGGATCTTCTTCCAATGAAGGTGGAAACACAGATCAAAAATGTAGAATACACAGAGGAACTGGCAAAACAGTTGGAAAAGACAGAAGAATCGATTCGGATTCTCCTTCAGTCGCATCAGGATCTGATGGAAGTGAATCCTCAGAATCGTCGTCGATTCAAACTGGTGGAAGAAATGCTCAAAAAAGAACTCGAAAGGTTTGAAAAATGAGCGCTATTCATCCTACGGCTATCATAGGGCCTGATGTTGTTTTAGGAAAGGATGTGGTGATTCATCCGTATGCGGTTTTGGATGGGAAGATTAGCGTGGGGGATGGGTGTGAGATTGGACCTTTTGTGCATCTTACAGGTTGGGTTACCATTGGGGCAAAAACAAAAATCTATGCAGGTGCTGCTATTGGTACTCCGCCGCAGGATTATTCGTTTGATGGCACTCCGGGGCTTGTAGAGATCGGAGAAAACTGTGTTCTCCGTGAGTATGTTACCGTTCATACTCCTGTTCGTGGAGGAGAAGGGGAAAAAACCGTTGTTGGTAATAACTGTTTTCTCATGGCAAACTCTCATGTTGCCCATAATGCCAAGTTGGGCAAGAATGTTGTTCTTGCCAATGGGTGTTTGCTCGCTGGTTATGTAGAGATTGGAGATTATGCCTTTCTATCTGGGAATAGTGCTGTGCATCAGCATTGTCGAATAGGGGCATATGTGATGGTGGGTGGACTTTCAAAAGTGGTGCAGGATGTTCCCCCTTATGTACTCTGCGATGGTTCTCCTGCGGTAGCCCATGGCTTGAATGTTGTGGGACTTCGTCGGCGTGGTTTTACACAGGAACAGCGAAATTTGCTTAAGGCGCTCTATAAGACGCTCTACAGTGGTATCGGGCTTCGAGAAGCTGTTGCAAAGATGAGAGAGATGGCAAGCGATCCAATGGTGGCGTATTTTGTAGATTTTGTTGAAAAAGCCGAAAAACGGGGAATTGTCAGTGCCAGTGAATAGACTCTTTTTCTCGGCGGGAGAGGTTTCGGGGGATATCCACGCGGGCCGTTTGATTTCTCTCCTCAGGAGTCGGAAATCCGATCTGGCATGTGTTGGATTGGGTGGGCGTTTTATGAAGTCCGCCGGCATGGAGCTTCTCTCTGGGGATGTTTCTCTTCTCAGTACGGTTGGTCTTACGGATTCACTGCGATTCTATGATCAAAAAAAACGTCTTTATGAACAGGCAAAGGACTATTTGCTTCATCATTCTGTGGATGGTGTGGTGCTTGTTGACAATCAGGGTTTTAATATTCCCTTGGCACGGTTTTGCCATGAACATGGTATCCCGTGTGTTTACTATATGCCCCCTCATGTTTCCATCTGGGGGAAATGGAACGCTCCAAAACTTATGCAATGGTGTCGGTATTTGTTTGTAAGTTTTCCTGAGGATTATGATGTCTATCGAAAGTATGGGGAGACGGTGGCATTTTTTGGGCATCCATTGGCTGAGGAGATTGCGGGTTTTCTTGAAGAGAGAAAGATAGAGAAGACTTCTGTTCCTGTGATAGGGCTTTTCCCCGGGAGCCGTTATCAGGAGATTGAGAATCTTTTGCCTGAGATGGTTCTTGCCGTCAAGGAGTTGCCAAAAGAGTGGAAGTATATGCTTGCCATTTCTCATCCCGACTATGAGCAGATGATCCGAGAGGTTCTTGTTCAAATGGGGATGATTGAGAGGATTGAACTCTCGTATGATGCACGGGATGTGCTTTTGCGTTCTTCGGTAGTAGTGGCATCATCGGGGACTCTGACACTGGAGGCGGCGTTGTTTCGTAAACCTGTTGTCTTGGGTTATCGGATCTCGACGCTTACCTACTGGATTGGGCATCTCTTGCTCAGAGAGAAACTGATTGGGATGCCTAATATTCTTTTGCATCAACGGTTGTTTCCTGAGTTGCTGCAAAAAGACTGGAATCATCGAGAGATCGTGAAGTGGGTGCGATTCTTTCTTGAGATGGATAGCGAAAAGCAAAAACAGTATAACCAGTCATATGAAAGGCTTTGGGGGCTTCTCTACCAGAAGGATGGAGAAGAGAAGGTTGCCGATTGTATGCTTCAGGTTTTTGGTCTATGGGAAGAGTCCTTGCCATCGATGTAGGAACCAAGCGAGTGGGACTGGCTTTGACTGATCCCCTTCGCATCACTGCTTCGCCGTGGGGCTCTCTTGCCCGGGATGAGAAGCTCTGGGAAGTCATAAGAGAACTCTGTGAGCAAGAGGGAGTTGATCTTGTTGTAGTTGGGTATGTGGCAAATGATTATTATGGAACAGCGTCGCAGATGGTGGAGGATTTTTTAGAAGTACTTCGTTCTCGTGTTGCCCTTCCCATTGTTTTGCAGGATGAGTCGTATTCTTCGGTTAAGGCAGAGGCGTTTATTCGCCACCAGAAGGGGAAAAAAAGGTCAACTCGTGAGGACAGGGATAGTTTGGCTGCTACGGCTATTTTGTGGGAGTTTTTGGAAGAGATGGAGAGAAAAGAGAAAAAAAGTTGACAGAAAGTGTTTTTTTTGTTATAATAATAATTCACTGTAGAATATGGGCCCATAGCTCAGTCGGTTAGAGCAACTGACTCATAATCAGTGGGTCCCTGGTTCGAGCCCAGGTGGGCCCATTTCTTGGGAAAAGGAGGATTTCATGGTATCATTTGCGAGTGGTATCCGTCTTGACAAGATTAAGAAGCTGGTGGAATATCAAAGGCTCTTCAACCGTGAACAGACCATTCGGAATAAATATCGGGAAGAAGAAAAAAAGATGGAGAAGCTTCTTGCCGATAATGCTACCTTGGTAGCTCGCAAGAATGATCTTGAGATGCATATCTATGCTACACAGAAAAAATTAGAAGAAGAACAGCAAAAGAAGGAGCAGCTTGGGCAGCGAATTCGAGAGCTGGATGAAAACAAAGATAAGGTAAAGATTACTCGACAGATTAAAGCCTGGGAAAAGGAGATGGAGACGCTCAACCAGGAAGTGAATATGATTACCCACCAGATTGAGTATGAGACCAAGAAGCAGGGTGATACGATGAATGAGCTGAATCAGGTAAATGCCAAGATGGTGGAAAATGATGCTAAGATTAAGGCTCTTCGTGAGGCTATTGCTGCTATCGAGGCTGAGCATAAGGATGAGTTTGCTATGATCGATGAGAGTCGCAAGAACATTGCAGCGGAGTTTGATATTTCTCTTATCGAGTATTTTGATTTGCTTCTCCGTAAGACAAAGGGACAGGCTATTGTTTCTGTACTTGATGGGGATACCTGTTCTGGTTGTTATACAATTCTTCCCTCGATGATTCAGGGGGAGATTGGTCCGAATCTTCCTAAAGAGGAGATTGAGCTTCAGCAGTGTCCGCACTGTTTTCGTTTTCTCTACTATCCTGAATGGCTTGAGTTGGAGTAGGATTGAAAATTTTTTAGAACACGAAGTAGCTCTTTTGGGGAGGAAACGCCCTCATAGAAGCCAAGTTGATTTCTCCTGAGAGTGCGCTTAAGGCGAATGAGAATGAGATATGGTATAAAATCTCTTCTTCCTCTGAAAATACAAAACTTTTCTCTGCTTTAGCAAGTGAGGGGGATGGTGTGTCTTTCGCTTCTGTGTATCTTAGAAGTAGATACTCACCCCTGCACGGATTCCAACCTGCCAAAAAAGGATCATGGCTGCCCAGACAGGCATGGCTCCCTTGGAAACCCCATAATCACCGAAAACAATGGTGGTATAAGCCCCAATATCGAGACCAACAATGCTGGCAAGAGGCTTGTTCCAGCCAAGACCTCCTTTGAATGTGAAACTGGGGGCGTTAAAAGCGCTTGCCATTCCTGTTTTGAGTTCATCATTTCCTACCGCCGTTATCCAGGAGAGGCCGAGTCCCATATCCCCATAAAATCCATTGGGGTTGCGGAATACCGCTTTGGCGATAACGGGGATGGTGACAGTGGCAACGCTTTGTTTCCCCTTATCTGGCACATTGGCAGTCATGGTGAAGAGGGGAGCATACGCTACCTCAAGTCCAAAAAGTGTTTTTTGCCCTACGAGTATTTCTCCTCCGAAGGAAAAGCCACCCCCATCCACTGAGGCATTGGTGGTAGTTTGGTTTGAAAGGTTTTTGGTCATTTCTGAAGCTAAAAGTTGACCCAGTACCCATGCATTATATCCACCGTAGAGTGTGACATTTCCCATATTAACCGCATAGAGTGCAGCTGTCACGAGGGCAAGCACCGAAAAAACCATAAATTTTTTCATTGTATCCTCCTCTAAGAAATTTTGCCACATTTTTCTTGTCGTTTTTATAATAAACACGCTTTTAATATTTGTCAAGTAAAAGAGGGAGTATGGTTAATTTTTTTATTTTTCATTATTCATGCCGACTTCATGCCAACAAGAATAGAGGACGATAACTCCTTCATCTCAAGAGAGGGGGACTAGTGGCTATTACTTTATCTCAGTTTCTTTTGCCTGTGAAGTTGGATGATACGGAAACGGGTTCTGGTGGATTTTTTTTAACTTTGGCTTTATAATATTTTCTTGTAGCAAGGAGGATAGAGATGAAAAAGGAACTCCTTTTGTTTGGTATTCTTTTTCTCACAGAAGCGGTGAGTTTTTTTATGGGGATAGGATTTGTTCTCGTTATGTATCGGCTTTTTGGTCCCTTAGTGCGTTGGATGTGGTTAATTGGTGTGGGGTGGATACTGCTGATAACGATCTTTTCTTTTGTACCTTTTCGTGATTTGATATCCAGAATCCGAGAGTAGGAGTAGAGCGATGAAGAAAGTGGTTCGTTTTCTTTCTTATTTCTTTTTTGTTTTGCTGGGGTTGGGATTGATAGTGGGGAATATTTTCTATCCCGTGCTTCAGCCAATCCTTCACAAGTCGCTTGTGCGTGTTTTTCCTCTGGAGTCGGATGTGCCTTCCTCTTCTTTGGATCGTTATGATGTGGATGTGACTTTGGCTAAGAATATTCTTTTGCGGTATGAACCACTCAGTTTTTCGGTTGTGGTTCGTGGTCGTAAGAGTCGTGATATTGTTTCCAATGCTCTTGTTCGTGTGCAACTTATTGATGAATATGGCAATGTTGTGCGGGATATTCATCAGCGGGATGAGGTGTGGATTCGTTATAATCCTGAAACGGCAAATTGGTCAGGGACATGGTATCCAAACATTGCCTTTAATGGTGAGAAGTCAACGCTGAGGGTGAGTGTTCAGTTTGATGAGCCCATCGAACCTGTGGTGATAACTCGAGATTTGGCCTTTCTTCAACGGTCGAAAACGAAGACAATTGGATCGGGGCTGACCTTCTTCTTTGTAGAAGAGATGGAAAGCCTTTCTCGTCGAAGTCTTCTCTCGCTTAATAATGAGGAGAAAGATTGGAATGTGTTTCCTCAGTGGATGAATTTTCTTGCTGTGGATGGTGTTTTTGTCATGGGAGGGGTAACGCGTTTTCTGGAGGAGTATTCTTTTCAGGATCCTTGGAATGGACAGAAGCTTCAGGAAGCCCTTACTATTACACGATGGGCATCGAGTCAGAATCGTCGTGCAGGGGTGTGGGTGCGTGCTTTTCGTGGGGATGGCAATCTTGTTGGAGACACAGGATATGATGCAGCATGGTACCAGAAGGACAATCAGTGGCTGCAGGATGTGAGTACTATTTCCTTTGCGGCTGATTCTCGATATAAAGCTCTTCAGGGTATTCTTTCTTCACTGGATCAACAGGACGGGGTTTCGTATGTGGGGTTGGCAGATTATTTCTTCTTCGATGATTATGGGATGGAACTTGCTGTTCGCTTTGTTGAAACAGAGGGTGTTAGTCTTCCTCAGGACTGGGATACTCGCAACTGGGAGCAGAAGCTTGCCTTTGCGCGAAGTTATGTGGGGAATGGGCAGAATTATCAGGTCTTTCTTCAGTGGAAGCGCTACTATCTTGTGAATAAGCTTCGGGAGATATTGCGATCGGTACGAAAGCCAGTGTTCTATGTAGTGAACTGGGATGATCTGGTGGCACAACCAGAACTGTTTGCTCTCTTGGATAGTGCTGGGGTTGATTTTTTTGTAGTGCAGTTAAGCATGCCTTACAAGGATTTTATTGATAGCGGGAAAAAGATTTTGGAACTTGCTTTTGTGCGCCCCTATCTCTCTCGGATCGTATGGGTGAACCAGATTCAGTATAAGAATTTTGTGCTCTCTTCGACTGTTTCTTCGAGTATTGATGGGTTTGTCGCTCTGAATGAAGAGGTGGTGAAGAGTAGTGGTGAGTTACAGCCTGCGTTAGGATTGGGAGTAAACTTTTACAAATCAATGTATGGGAACCGTGGGCCCTATACACCGATTGAGTGGCTCATGGGAGCAGGGGAGAGTTTTCGTCGTGTTCGTGCTATTCGGCAAAAATTTCCTCTCGATGTTGATGTGTTGGTTCCTAAGGAGATCACAACCAATACCTTTCAGGTTCGCATCCGTCTCATCAATCGTAGTTCCTTTGCTCTGGAGAAGGTTGTTGTTGAGCATGTTCCCACACGGATGGTCCGTGTGAATGGCACTCCCTCCCTTGTGTGGAATACCATAGCTCCAGGGGAGTCATCAGAGGCATTGATGAGTTTTTCGCTTGATACTGCTTCGGATAAGTTTGTACGACAGGATTTGTTTGTGGTTTTGCGTGTTTCGTGGGGGAGTGGAGGCAAAACAGATTCTTTTATCGTTTTGCGATCGTTTATTCAGTCCAATGCCTTCCAGCCAGGGAACATAACCAATGCGGGTCAGTAGGTGAGTGGTATGGAGATGTTTACCATTATTGATCAGAGGGAAATTGCTCCCAAGGTGTTTCACCTGGAGGTGTATGCCCCGATTGTCGCAAAACATGCTCAGACGGGGCAGTTTGTGGTGCTGATTCCCCATGATAATGGAGAGCGTATTCCTCTGACGATTAATCGGAGAGATGAAAAGAAAGGAGCAATTACTCTTGTCTATCAAGTGGTGGGAAAGACGACCTGTGTTCTTTCGTGTATGAAGCCAGGGGAGAGGTTGTACTCTCTTTTGGGGCCACTTGGTAAGCCTTCACATGTGGAAAAAACAGAAAAGTCAGTGGTTTTAGTTTCTGGTGGTCTCGGGGCGGCTATTATTCTTCCTGAGATGTATGCCTTTCGTGCTATTGGTACTCCTGTTGTCTCTGTCATCGGGGCAAGGAGTGAAAATCTTCTGTTGTTTCGGGAGGAGTTTGAAGCCTACTCGGATGAGGTTCTCATTGCAACCAATGATGGTTCTTGTGGGGTGCAGGGGTTTGTTACGGATGCACTCAAGGTCTATCTTGATCAGCATGCGGATACGGTCGCCTTTGTCAAGGCTATTGGGCCCAATCGTATGATGGAGGCTGTGGCAAAGCTTGCCTCTTCCTATGGGATTCCCACCTATGTAAGTCTTACTTCGATTATGGTGGATGGGACGGGGATGTGCGGCTCCTGTCGTGTTTCAATTCACGGTGAAATCAAGCATGTGTGTGTCGATGGACCTGAGTTTCTTGCAGATGGTGTTGATTTTGCTGAGCTTGAGCGACGGAATCAACGGTTTCAGGAACTTGAGCGGCAGGCTTTTGAGTCGTGTCGCTGTGCTGGGCATTAACCCGAACGGAGATAGTCAAGGGGAAGGAATTTGAGAATGCCGTCCACAATACAACGGTGTTTTGGTAGGCTCAGTTCAGGATCGTAGGCAATGATTCTTTTGGCATCTTCGACGCACATGGCAAGAAAACGATGATCAGAGAGATTCGCCATCTTGAGTTCGGGAAGCCCTGATTGACGGATGCCGAGAATATCCCCTGGTCCTCGTTGACGAAAGTCGGCTTCTGCAATCTCAAACCCATCATCCGTTCTGCACATGATTTGCATACGTTCGATACTTTCTTCTGAGAGGTTTTCATCGGTTACCAGAAAGCAGAAGCTCTGTTGGGAACCACGCCCTACGCGGCCACGGAGTTGGTGCAGTTGGGAGAGTCCGAAGCGATCAGCGGATTCGATAACCATTACTGTGGCATTGGGGACATCGATGCCAACCTCGATGACGAGGGTGGAAACAAGAACGAGGGCTTGACCAGAACGAAAGGCCTCAAGGGAAGTGAGTTTGTCTTCTGGGCGCATTCTTCCATGAAGCCATACGACGGGAAAGGGATGAAGATGCTCTTTGATCTGATGGTAGTAGTGCTCAAGACTTTTGAGTTCAAGTTTTTCTGATGCTTCGATAACAGGATAGATAAAAAAAGCCTGTCGCCCTTGGGAGAGTTGGTTCTTGATGAAATCAAGCATTTTGCGGTACTCCTGAGATCGTATCCAATGGGTTTGGATAGGAAGACGGTTTTTGGGCTTTTCTCTAATGATGGAGATATCAAGATCGCCGTAAAGGGTAAGTGCCATTGTTCGTGGTATGGGTGTTGCCGTCATCACAAGGAGGTCGAGGTGTTGACCTTTTTTGGCAAGGGCTATACGTTGTTCTACTCCAAACTTATGCTGTTCATCAAAAATGATGAGAGAAAGATCGGCAAACTGCACATCTGGTTGGAGAAGGGCGTGCGTTCCAATGATCATGAGAAGGGTCTTGTTTTGGAGCTTTTGGAGAATTTCTTTTCTCGTTGCGGGTGGTGTGCTTGAGGTGAGAAGGGCAACGGAGAAGTTGTCTTGGACGAGTTTTTTGAGGTTTTCGTAATGCTGGATGGCAAGGGATTCCGTTGGGGCAAGGAGTGCTGCTTGGTGGTGGTTCTCTGCTGCTACCATCATGGCATAGAAGGCAACAAGGGTTTTCCCCGCTCCTACATCCCCCTGGAGAAGACGGTGCATGGGATGGGGTGAGAAGAGATCATTTTTGATATCGTTGATGGCGTTTTGTTGACCTTGGGTGAGGGAAAAGGGGAGAGAAGAGAGCAACTCGCGGGACTTGGTATCACTCTGGTAGCGGTTGTCTTTGGATGCTGTTGCGAACTGTTTCCGTCTAAGCTGGACAGCTATCTCGATCCCTAAGATCTCTTCATAGGCTATGCGAAAGCGTGCTTTTCGAAGGAGATCAAGGTCGGGGGGAAAGTGAACATATTGGTAGGCTTCATTTTTGGGAAGGAGTTTGTGGCCTTGAATGGCATAGGCGGGAATTTCGTCATCCAGTTGGGGGAGAAACATATCAAGGGTTTTTTGCATGATGGTGTGGAATTCTTTTGTGGAGAGTTTGGCAGGAAGACGATAGATGGCGATAATCTTGCCAAAAATTTTTGGGGGCGTGTTGGGAATGTAGGGCTCAAAATCAAACGAACTCGCTTGGATTTCGTTGTATTTCATTGTGAATTGGGCAAAAATCCAGTATTTTTCACCAATGCGGAGTTTGGAGAAGAGGTAGGGTCGATGAAAACCCACAAGGGAAGCGCGGAGTTTTTCGTCCTGAACGATGATTTTGGGGTGCTTTTTATTTTGGTAGAAGATGTGCTCGTGATTGATCACCTGCACAATAACAGCAACGGGGCGTTTTTCCCGAATGCTTGTTTCGATGGAGGATACTTCCTTTCGGTTTTCGTAGCGAAAGGGAAAATAGGTAAGGATATCGTAAACAGACTCAATGCCCATATTTCTGAGGATGCCTTTCTGTCGGTTGGTGAGGAAGGGGAGATTCTCAATGGGTACTGTGCGAAGTTCAGCAAGGTACATTTACTTACCCTGAGACATCCGATAACTCATTTCGTTCTTGTAGAGTTTGTCGTAGTAATACCCACGGCGGCTGAGTTCTTCTTTGAGTTTGTCAGGGAATGGCACATAGCGCCAGAAAATAAACCGCACATCGTTGTCGGCAAGCTTCTGGATGCCTTCGCACTCTTTGGTCATCCAGAGAATATAGTCATTAATAAAGTGTATTTTTATATCTCCTTTGATTTTGTTGGAAGAGATGTATTCGTAGTATTTTCCTGAGAGTCCTTCGTCCATCCAGTGATAACCTGCCAGTTCCTTTGCCACCTGCCAGCGGAAATCTCCCATAGCCATGACGATGGAGAACATGGGGCTTTTGCTGAAGATGGGAACAGCCACTCTTCCCTTACTGGTTGCTTTGTTGTAGCGGTCATAGGGTTCCCAGCACATGCCATAGTTGCCGTAACCAGGGACGAGGATAACATAGGGGGGGACACGATTGGTGTGCTGACGGAAGGTTCTCTGGAAGATAGTGAAATCAAGTTCTTCGATCTGGTGAAGGCGTTCGATGGTCTTCATCTTGAAATTGAAATCGCGGGTTTCTCGGGGGAGGAAGGCACTGCTGAGTATGGGAAAGTGGTTCCCTTGTCTTCCAACGGTCATCTTGATCATCTGACGGATGGCATTGAGTTCGTTTTCAGCGGTGTGTTTGTCTACGGTGTAGACGATTTTTTCTTCGGTTTGCATGTTGAGTTCTTGTTGAACTTTCTCAAATTCTTCAAAATGCTTATCGTAGGAATTTTTTGTTACGGTGAGTTCTTTGTCGACTTTTTTGAGCTCTCGAGTGAGTTCCATGAGGTCGTCGATGTTTTTGAGCTGGCTGTCCGTGTAGGTGTCTGGAAGGTTGAGAAGGGGTTCTGTTGTATGTTGGACGATCTGTGCTACCAAACTCTGAAGGTTGTCTTCGAGGAGGCGGCGTCTCTCAAGGGCAGTCTGGTACACATTTCGCTCAGCATCAAGAGCTCCTTGCATACGCTCGTACTTTGCCTGAAGGGCATCGTCCTTTTTTTGGGCTGATGTTTTAGGGCGCTCGTCTGTCATGCTGGGTTTGATGTTGCCTGAGAGAACTTCAATAAGCCACTCATCAACATAAAAAACAGAATTATCAGGGTCGTGTTCTTCGAATGGCTGAGAGAGAACGAGTTTTTGATCTTCGGGTTGAAGATAGCGGAGATCGAGTAAGCCATAGCGAATGAAGAGGCGTTTTTCTTTTGGGGTGTTGGGGCTCATTTTCTGACCAATGGCATAATAGAGATTCCACGCTGCGTTGGCAAATCGGTCGCGAAAAACAACTTTGCGTTCCTTATCAGTTTCTGTTTCGTACTGTTTTTTGAGCTGAAGAAGGTTTTCAACAATCGCTGGATCTTCACCAGTGAGAACTTTTTTGAGAAAGCTATCTGGCAAACTATTATAGAGTCCACCCATACGTTTCTCCTGCGTGTTGTTATTACCCCCGCGTATAGTATACCCTGTATTAGGGGAAAAGTCAATATTTGGCCAAGAATTTTCCTCTTAGGATGGTTTGGTTTCATCAATTTGCAAGATTTCGATTTTTGTCTCATAATATATGTTGTTATTTTTGTGAAGAGGAGTTTGTATGCAAAAGCTTCGTTTTGCTCCGTCGCCAACAGGGCAACTGCATCTTGGAAGTGCACGAACCGCTATCTTTAACTGGCTTTATGCTCGTCATACAGGGGGGAAGTTTGTGCTTCGTATTGAGGATACTGATCTCTCCCGTTCTCAAGAGGAGTATACACGATCTATTATCAAGGATATGGAGTGGATGGGAATGAACTATGATGAGTTCTACAAACAAAGTGAGCGTTTTCCTATCTACAAATCCTATATTGACAAACTGATTGCCGAAGGAAAAGCCTATTACTGTAATTGTACCCGTGATGATCTTGTAAAGCGTAATCAGTCACGAGGAATTTACGATGAAGTGACCAAATACGATGGTCACTGTCGGGACAAGCATGTTCAACCCGGTGAAAACACTGTGGTTCGTGTGGTGATTGGAGAAGAGAGGGATATTATCTTTAAGGATG
>Ga0308395_1000429_pt1 | contig 33215 bp, 29 predicted proteins | sample Hotspr20SampleP4_FD_202097 | JGI IMG/M metagenome (GOLD analysis project Ga0308395, IMG submission 202097) | Hot spring phototrophic mat microbial communities from Mushroom Spring, Yellowstone National Park, Wyoming, United States - 20050930_P4 ...
GCGGTGGCTGCCGCCATCCGGGAGCGGCATCCGACCGTCTCCGTGCTGGCGCTGAGCGCCTACGACGATGACCGACTGCTCTGGGGGATGTGGGCGGCGGGGGCGGTGGGGTACGTGCTGAAGGATGCACCGCTGGAGAGGATTCTGGCGGCGGTGCGGGCAGCGGGGCGGGGGGAGCCCCGCTTCTGGCCGGAGCAGGTGGAGCGGGCACTGAGGTGGTGGGAGGAGACGGGACGGAAATGGGAGTCCCTGACGGAGCGGGAACGGGAGGTGCTGGTGCGGATGGCGGAGGGGAAGAGCAACAGAGAGATTGCGGCCGACCTCTGGATTTCGGAGAAGACGGTGGAGAAACACGTGGGGCGCATTCTGGAGAAGTTGGGGGTAAATACCCGCATAGAAGCAGCGATATGGGCCGTTCGGGGGAATCTCCGCCGGGGAGGAGAAAGCCCGCAGAATAAAGGGGAATAAAAAATGGGGGATTTCCCCCATTGACAACGGCGGTGGGGTGGGTTATACTGGACGTGGAACCGCAGAGGGGAAATTTTTAGCAGGAGGTGAATATGCGCTGAATACCCGTTCTGGAGCATTCCTGGGTCTCTCTACCTGGCCCAACGGGCAATGCCCTGGGCAAACGGAACCGCCGTTTCACACAGCTAGACCAGTAAAACTGCCGTTGACAGGACAAAACAAAGGCCTTAAACTTCAAATGGAGTCAACCTTTTGTCTGTTAGGAGGTGAAATGTACAGGGTAACTCGGCTACTTATGGTTATCGCTTTACTCATTATGGCCTCTCCCCAATTCATTGCGGCCTCTCCACCTCAGCCCACTGGGTTTTGGGCTTCCCTCCGTGCTTACGATTTAAGAGTCGCATATTGGACTGGAGTGGAACCGCATTATGGTGCCTTTTTCCAGGGCGCGTATGGCCGGGATCAACATTACTTAGGTCCAGGAGGGGATAACGCTACGTGCGGGTCCAGTAGTGGATGCATCAGCTTCTGGAATTGGTGGGGAACCTATTATAGCGTTTTACTGGTCCCGAAGGGTGGATGGCTTTGGACAGAGCCTCCTGGTGGGCCCAAGTGGCAACCCTCCAATTATTATCAGGCCACGATGTGGATTGGATAGCAAAATTCTGTAGGTAAAGGAGGCAGCAATGAAACGGTTTCTTCTGATCACCACCGGAGCAATCCTCCTCCTCTCCATTCTGTTTGTCCGACTTGCTACTGCCCGACCGTCTTTCCAGGCCCCCCCGGAAATGGCCCAGATCGCTCTCCACCCGCAAGAATTTCCGGAAGGATGGACTGTCCGTACCAGAGAAGGGGTGACTCAACCCGATGATACCTGGCACCCCTTGAGCCGGGTCAATCCTTCCCTCATCAGCGAGACATTTCGGAAAGAAATTGGCGACTTCCTCTACACCTATACGGCGTACTACCAGGAGAACCAAATCTGGAATGGACGATTCAGCGGTCTGGCCGGAAATTACATTTACCAGTATGCCTCCGAAGAGCAGGCCCGAAAGGTGGGTGAGGCGTTGGTCGCCTCTGCCCGGCAGGCCCCGAATCTGTTCAAAGAATACGACCTACCTGCGAAAAACGGATCAGTCTGGGGCTGGGCCGGGAAGTTCCGAGGCGAAGAGGGGGGAGATGTGGACCTGTTTGTGGGTACCAAAGGGCCGTTCTTGATCCTGTTGATTGTGGATGGCCCGCCGGGAGAGTTCCAGCGAGGATTTGAGCAATTGGTGGGATACCTGCTCCACCGGTAAAATTTCGGGCAATCATCTGAGGGTAGATCCGCCAGATGGCCTTCCTGGGACTCTGGAGTTAACCCGATAAGCGTGCAGGAGAGACCTATCCAACACCAGCAGCCCCGGTACTCCGCCGGGGCCGCTTTTTGTGGACAGGCCCCAGCCCACAGCCCGGAGATTCGCAGACACAACAACGACGTCATGTGCAACTTCAAATAATGAGCGGTGAAAGGTCATATCCTGACCCCTCCTCATCCCCTCAGCCCCCTTCTCCTCCCCGAAACGGAGAGGAGAAGGGGGAGAAAGAGTGAGGGTTTGAAGCGGGCGTCTTCGCCGTCCGCCTCAAACCCCCAGGATTTCCCCCCTCCCCGCGCCGCGCAGCGGCAGCGGGGAGGGGGGCAGGGGGGAGGGGAATCTGGCCACAATGCCCAAAAGAGCCTCAAACACCTCTGGGAAAAATCAAGTTGCACATAGCGTAACAACTGTCAATTCTGACAGTAGACACCGGTCACCCGATGTGCTATCATTGAAGAGAGCGCCGACCGCGCCCAGCCCCCTTCGTAGGACAACGGCTCGCAGCTGTCCCCCAGGGAACCGCTCCGCTCCATCCAGCGTTTATAGGATCAGGTGACAGTCACCTCCATTTGAGGGCGGGATGATCCGGGTGTTCATCGTGGACGACCATCCCGTGGTCCGCAACCCAATTTAGATGAGCGCGGGATGGCTACCACTGCGGCTCTTATTCCCTTGCTGCCTCATGGTACTTGGACAGAAATCCATGGCATGCCAGCCCTGATTGTGCGGGAAAAGGTCACTGAAGGCAATGGTCCTTTTGTGGAAGGTACTTCAGTTTATATCTTGGCTGAGCGCATGGTTTATCATTTTTGGTTCGGTTACGCTCCGCCCGATGGCACCGACAAGACCGCCTACGCCCCCTTTTTCACCGCCGCCCGGCAGATTGAAGCTAATATCCTGGAAAGTTTTGCCATCCCCTCGGAGGAAAAAAATAAGCAATGAATGACCACATTGCCAAAAAGAATTACCTCTTATGCCTCCTCTTGCTCATACTCGGCCTATTGGGTCTGGGGATGGCCGGCTGTGAGGCCTCTTCGCTCTCCCCAACAGCTTCTTCTGCTACGCCCACTGGAACATCTGTATTCGGAGTCTGGCCTTCTGAGTCGCACCGGGCATCCCCTATACACCCTGTTCAGGTAACCCCTACCCCCACCCCCCAGCCTGCGGACGTGCCTGTTGAGTGGCTTTACATCGGTGACCCCACTTATGGAATTTCCTGGAAAGAACCTAACAATTGGTACGGGATACAAGAAAACTGGCCGATATCTATACCTGGCGCAATACTCTTGCGTGCCGTGGCCTCTGAGAAAAACGCTCCGCTTCTCCTATCTTCTCCCCAGCCCATCTTCCCCAACGGACTGATAGTTTTAACGGTGTATGCGGTGAGACCTGAGGTCCCCCCGCCGGCGCTGCACGACGCGCAACCGATCACAGTGTCAGGGCAAACAGGATGGATTCAAGAAACGAAGGGCGCTGCTGCGATGCCGTTCACCTGGCAGGCTACGCTCTTTATCCAGGGAACTTCGGCGTACAGTTACACCCTGTCCTTTGGCTGCACCCCACCAACCGGTGCGGATGATGCAGGCCAGACAGGGTTTCAGGCTTTTTGCCAGCAAATCTGGAAGCACATCCTGGAAGGGATAGAAATTCAGGGAACGCCCCCATGTGCTCCGGTCCCCACGCCGCTCCCAGGGCCTATCACCTGGAAGCGAATTCACAGCGATTGGTATCAGTATTCCTTTGAGGTACCGTCTGGGTGGTATGAGGGTGAGACCGCATCTCCGGACCGGCGGCATTTTAGCAGTGTGCCAATGTTATCCGGACCCTTCCCGTATTATTGCCCTTCCCCCTATGGCTGGATGAAACTGGATTTCGGGGTCCATCCGCTGCAGTATCAGCCGGACCTCACCGGGATGGACCCGGTCACGATTGCCGGCAGGCCGGCCTGGGTTCTATTGGGAAAAGGGAGAGAAAGTGCATCCTTTGTCGAATTCTCCGCTTACATTTCAGGCCCCCAGTATTGGTATCACCTCTGGTTCGGCTGTGCTCCCGGTGAGGGTGAAAACGAAGTCCGGGAAGCCTTTGTTGCGCAATGCACAGACGTAATGGAGCACATTTTGGGAAGTTTTCAATTCGGGCCGTAGCCTGCAGATCTCGAGTTTAGACAAAGGCTCCCTAACCTGACCCGTGGTCAGGTGGGGGATTTCTCTGTTATTCAATCTTATTTAAATGGTTTGTGCGGCGGATTTTGCCGCTGAGAGACCCTTCTTGACCACCGGATAACGGGGTTGGGGCGTTCTGGGCCTCCCTTTGGGCCAACCGGGCGGTTTTCCGCGCGGTTTGGGTGTCTGCGCTGGCGAGCCAATCAGCACGAAAATGGGACTGAGACTTTGGCGTACCCGTTGCGGGGTCAGGCGTGCCTGGAACTTCTGCCAGGGCAATGGAGTATCCTCCACTGACGAGCCAGGTAGAGCACCCAGAGCGCCAGGATCACCAGGCATGTCCAGAGATCCCCTCTCTCGGCCCGCTGAAATCGCGGGCGCGTCCAACTCAGGCCCTCTTTGCAAAATTGGATGCCCGGCTCTACCGGCCACCGGTTGACGTAGGCCCTCCAGATGGTCTCGGCGGTGACCGGAATGTCGGGTGGAAGAGACACCGGCGGTAGCCAGGACAACCAAATCGCTTCCAGGGGGTCTGAACGCTCCTGATGAATGCTGGCCCGCACTACATCGTAGACCAAATCGGGCGCTCGACGCTCGTGTAGACCGTTCCAGCGCTCCAGGCGCACCCGACCATGCTGTTCATCCTCCAACTCCAGAACTTTATCGGGCGGCCCCCAGGTGGTCGGGTCCCGGAAGCGAAAGGGAGCGCCGTGCTTGCGGGGACGCCCTCGCCGGGGCCCAGAGGCTGGCGGGGCTGGGCGATACAGCACCCGATCTTTCCGAAAACGGGTCACTACCCCGATGGGCAGACCGTGCACTTGCCGGAGAAATCGGGCGTTGCCATATTTCCCATCGGCCGCCACGATGTCCAGCCCGTGGGGGGTGTCCGCCCGCAGACGGGCCAGTTCCCGGACCTGCTCCGCCCCCACCTCCTGGGCCGTCTGATGGCTGGGGATGCGGCGCACATCTATGGGCAAAGCCCAACTGGAGTGGGGCTCGGCACACCAGTCCAGCCAGGAATAGGGGTAGCCGATGGTCACGGTGCCCCCGTTCACAGCGCTGGATGCCTGATAGACATATTGGCGGTCTTCCAGGACCTGGGCTCGGGGCCGAGGCCAAGAAGAGCCATCCAGTGGGAAGACGCAGATGCCCTGCTGGGGCAATTGACGGACCAACAGCGTCCGCAGGGCATCTTCATTGATGCGGCCCTCTTCCACCGCATCATAGAGGCTGGGCCACTGGCGCTGGAAGCGTTCGCTCTGGCTGAGCATCGCAAAAGACGGAAACGAACCCGTGGAGAGGAGCGCATCCAGCGTATCCATCAAGGCATCCCGCCGCTGGACGAAGACTTTGGAGTATATCTCTTGGCGAAAGGCGATCAGGCGTTGAATCTGCTCTTGGATAGAGGTTGGAGTCTCCATACCCCTAATTTTCTACCAGAGGGGGATTCCACACAAGAGCAGAATCGCCCGAAGATTTGTCTAAACACGAGTACCAGACGATGCTTGCAAATGTCAGGCCTCAAGGCAGGTGACAGTCACCTCTGACCCTTCAAAACGGGGAAGTGCGGTTGTAGTATTAAGACATTCGTAACACCCTCGGGGAGATTGCTTCAGCGGCAATCGCCCCCTCCCCTCACCGCGAGCGCCCACGGCGCGTGGCGCAATGGCAGCGGGTAGGTGATCACCTTTCAGGCAAAAAGCCTGAAGAGATTTGTATGATGACCTGAACGTTTACGCCCGGGCAATGGGTGCTGATCGGCAAAGACTGAGTATTACTTTCCGGAGGCCGAAAATGCGCAAAGGACTCCTTGTACTGGTAGTTGCTTCTCTGCTCTGCTTGGTGGTCCAGCATACCTGGGTCTATGCCGACCAAAGATCTGGAGAAGGGCACTGGGTGTGTTGGACTTTATATGGGGAAGATAATGTTCTGGTTCCTTTTGGAGTACCTCATGACGGCTCCATTGTGACAGCGTACTTCCAAGTTTATTACGGGTATATCCAGGTTTACGCCACCAGTGTCGGTGCTTCTTCGCCAGCCGCGCCGTGGTGTGGTCGCTATCCCTTTGATGTCGGAGTTGTTCAGGGTAGCGTCTGGTACAGCGATGGTCGCGGTAGTTATTCGGTTTCTCAACTCATCAATACAGGCTGCGTTACCCAACCCTGCACTGTCGCTGTATGCCATTACAGCCCCCAGAACCTTGTCTTGTATCTTGGTGCTATGCACGGTTATTCTACAAGCATGCTCAGGTTTGAGCCAGCTTGCACTCCTCTTTGGTGTTCTCACACCGTCTCCAATTAGCAGTCCTTGTACCCTTCACCCCTGCAATGTGGGAGGTCTTCCATGTCAGCGTCAGCGCGTAGGAGGATCATCATCGTTGTATCCGTAATGTTACTGCTCGGCCTTCTGTTCGGCCTGACGGTGAGCGGTCAATCCTTGCAAATATACCTGGATCGGCTGATATTTGGGTCAGACAAAAGCGCCAATGGTCATGAGATCATCGCCCGAGTGAATGGTGAACCTGTCTATCGCTCACAATTGGAAAACTTTGAACTGCTTCTTCGTATCCAGGGGACAACACCGGCCGATCAGGTCACCAGGGAAGCCTTTGGTACGCTGGTAGAGCAGGTGATCCTCCAGCAGGAAGCGGAACGGCGGGGAATCCATACCTCGGAGGGCGAAGCGCGAGCATTTACAGAGCAACAGCGCCAACTCTGGCAACAATCCCCGCCCAGCGATCCTGCGGTCCGAGCAGTAGTGAGTCAAACCATGCAGACGGCGGGCCTGAAAAGTGAGGATGAATATTGGGATAGAATGGTTGACCACTACGCTCGTCTTCTCAACCTAGCGAAATTGCGCCAGCAGATTTACGAAGAGGTGCCTTTTCCGTCCGACGAGGAAGTGAAACTTTACCTGGCAGAAAACCCGATCCAGAGCGCCCTGGTTTTTATTCCTGTTTACCTGAAGGATTGGGGAGAGGCAAGCGTGATCTTTGCCGATCTGGTCAAGAAGCAAAAATCCCTTGGGCTGGATGGGCTGGCGACGGAAGTGGACCGCCTGGCCCGTCAATACAGGCCCTTTGGGCCCACTGAGTCAACCATTGAGAGTTTTCAATTTCTCTCTCCCTCCGAACTCCCGGAACATGCCCGAGCGGTACTGGATCTCTCCGAGGGGGAGTTGGGGTTGGTGAAAAACCGCTCGGGCTCCCCGGTGATTGTTCTGGTGTTAAGTAAAGTGCTGGTTGACGAAGCCACAGCGATGGAATACGGTCGCAGTCAGTTAAGGGAGCAGCGGGCAAAGGAACATTATCAATCGGTGGTGGAGGATCTCCTGCGGAAAGCCCATATAGAGATCCTGGCGCCTGATCTCAAAAAGACTTTTCCGCAAGGGTTGCCTGCTCTCCCATAACGGTGTTTGAGAAGGTCTGGCGCCACCGGAACCACTACCGCTCCGACAAGGAAGAGTTGGGCTATGAGCCCGTCCACAGAAGACCTGAGCCAGTGCCCCCGGAGTGGGAGACGTGGTTCGTCTTTTATAAGTTTGACATCCGTAATGACGTGGCCACATGCCTTTATGATGACAGGGAAACTCTCAGACAGGCTTTCCTTGTGAAGAAGGGCGGGAAATGGTACATAGCGGACACGATTCTCCTTTGGGTTCATCACTGAGAAGCAGGCAAGGACGGGATGGTAGTACTAGCGGCCCCGGCATTCCGCCGGGGCCGCCGTGTTCTGATAGAGCCCCCCAGCCCATAAACCCGAAGATTCTCAGATAAAACAACTGTCCATCCTGACAGTAGACACCAGCCTCCCAGTGTGGTATCATTGAAAAGAGCGCCGATCGCGCCCCACCGGCTCCGCAGGGCAACGACCGCAGGGGTCCGATGGGGAACCCCTTCGTTCTATCCAGCGTCTATCCAAATAGAACCGTCACCACCTGACCGGTTTGCAGATAATGTAGCGCGGGCTTTAGCCTGCGATAAGCGCCGGCTTTAGCCTGCCAATGCAGGCCTGGCAGTCTGCGCTACAGAGAAATGCCTTCGCCGCGTCTTTGAAACACTTGCCCGGATGCCCTCCGGCAGGTAATTACCCCTACCCCCTCATCACCGACCAGGAGGATAAGACAGTGGATAATCCCCGTTGATGAGGTAGCAATGAAGAAGAAAGTGTTTACCCTTGTTGGCCTGGTGCTCTCGTTCGTTCTTCTTGGGGAGGTTGCTCCCAGACTGTTGATCGGCCCTAACGTCAAAACGTTCCAGGGAGAACAGCGCGCCTTTGCAGCATCTGCCTGGAAAGAGGCGCGCTATTTCTTCAGCGGTTCTGCTGAACCTCTCTTCTGGACAGCGATTCAAGTGCACGACGTTCGGGAGAAAACGGACGCCGATGGCCAGCGATGTTATGAGGCTGACGTTCGCGCTTACACGCTCTTCGGCTTACCCTGGAGTTCTGTCCGGGTGACCTCGTGCAATGGTGGGTCAACGATACGCCAAAAATGGGGGTTGGCCTCTCTGATCATTGGCGCACTCTCTGGCGAATAATTCCTATAACCGTAGATGCCCAAGGTGACTGTCATCTACTCCTCCCCTTGCCCCCAGAGACCGATGGAGTATAATCAACACGCGCCAGGCACTTCCGGAAGTGCCTGGCACGTCCACTTACTATTCAGCGCTGACTGAGTCACCCTTCCTGGACCGCAGGCCTCTGGTTGGCCTTTGCCGACCAACACTCCCAGATGCGCACATCAGGGTTGTCGGCGGAGGCCGACAACTGGCACAAGTGCCCAGGGAAGGGCGATTTCAATCGGTGTGAAAGGAGTCCCAATGAACACCCACGAACTGATCGCCTATCTGGACGAATACCTGCGAGTGCGGGAGATAGAGGACACGTCCCAGAACGGCCTGCAGGTGGAGGGGCCGACGGAGGTCCGGAGAGTGGCCTTCGCCGTGGACGCCTGCCAGGAGGCCTTTGACCGCGCCGTGGCTGAAAAGGCCCAGTTGCTCATTGTCCACCACGGCCTCTTCTGGGAGAAACCGCAGCGGCTGGTGGGGCCGCTCTTCCGGCGGGTGCGGACGCTCATCCTGGGCGGCTGCGGCCTCTACGCGGCCCATCTGCCCCTGGACGCCCACCCGGAGGTCGGCAACAACGCCGAACTGGCGCGCCAACTGGGGCTTCAGGACATCCGCCCCTTCGGCCAGTACCACGGGGTGGAGATTGGCGTGGCGGGCACGCTGGAACCACCGTTGCCCATCCCCACCCTCATCGGGCGGTTGATCCAGATTCTGCACGTCCCCCCAGTCCGGGTCCTGGCCCACGGCCCCGCCGAGGCCCGCCGCGTGGCCGTCATCTCCGGGGACGCCGTCTCCCTGCTGGAGCAGGTAGCGGAGGCCGGACTGGATACCTTCATCACCGGCGAGACCCGCCACCAGGCCTTTCACCCCGTTGCCGAACTGAAGATGAACGTCCTCTTCGCCGGCCACTACGCCACCGAGGCCGTGGGACCCCGGGCCCTGGCCCGTCATCTGGAAGAGAAATTCGGCCTGGAGACCGTCTTCCTGGACGTGCCGACGGGGATGTGACGCGGGTGTGTCCCACTTTTGTCGGGCCTGGCCGCGTTGTAGGACAACTGCGAGCAGTTGTCCTACAACTTTGGGACACACCCTGTATCGCTGGATGGTTGACGGTATCCCCCAGGTCGGTTATAATACGGACGACAGACCACAGACGACGGACAAGTGCTAACGGCTCACGGCTCACGGCTAACGGCTCACTATGTGGGAAAAATTAGAAGGGATTGAGAACCGATACGAAGAGATTGCTCAGCGGATGGCCGACCCGGAGGTGGTCAGCGACCCCGACCGGTTGGCTGAACTCGCGCGTGAACATGCCGAACTGGAAGAACTGGTCACCCTGTACCGCCAGTACCGGCAGGCCCGGACGGAGTTGGAGCAGGCGAAATCCCTGCTGGACGATAGCGACCCCGAACTGCGGGAACTGGCGGAGGCGGAGGTCGCCCGACTGCGGGAGCATCTGGACGACCTGGAAGCGCAACTGCGGCAGTTGCTCCTCCCCCGGGACCCCCGCGACCAGCGGGACGTGATTGTGGAGATCCGCGCCGGGACGGGCGGGGAAGAGGCAGGGCTGTTCGCTGGTGACCTCTACCGGATGTACACCCGGTACGCCGAACGGCGGGGCTGGCAGACAGAGTTGCTCAGCGCCCATCCCACCGACCTGGGTGGCTTCAAAGAGGTCATCTTTGAAGTCCGGGGACGGGGGGCCTTCTCCCGTCTCAAGTTTGAGAGCGGCGTCCACCGCGTCCAGCGCGTGCCCATCACCGAATCCTCCGGACGCATCCACACCTCCACCGCTACCGTCGCCGTCCTCCCGGAGGCGGACGAGGTGGAAGTGTACATTGACCCGAACGACATAGAGATGGAGGTGTACCGCTCCTCGGGCCCGGGCGGTCAGCATATGCAGAAGAACGCCACCGCCGTCCGCCTCATCCACAAGCCGACCGGGATGGTGGTCATCTGTGAGTCGGAGCGTTCACAGACCCAGAACCGGGCCCGGGCGCTGGCCGTCCTGCGCGCCCGTCTCTACGAGATGGAACGCCAGAAGCAGGAGACGGAAATCGCCGAGGCCCGCCGGGCCCAGGTCGGCACCGGGGAACGGAGCGAGAAAATCCGCACCTATAACTTCCCCCAGAACCGGGTCACCGACCACCGCATCGGCCTGACCCTCTACCGGCTCCCCGACGTGCTGGACGGGGACCTGGACCCGTTCATTGACGAGTTGATCACCCAGGCGCAGGCGGAACGGCTCCAGGCGGGCACGGAAGAGCCGGAGGACGAGGGGTAATGTCCCCTGCTTGAGAGGGGGAAAGGGAACGGGGTTTGCGGCGGCCAAAGGCCGCCGCAAACCCCACTCTCTTTTCTACCCAACCGAGGAGAACAGCAGATGGACGTTCTGGTCATCGGCGCGGCGGGGCTGGATGTGAAGGGGCAGGTGGGGGGGCCCCTGCAGATGGGGACCTCCAACCCGGGGGCCATCCGCCAGAGCCCCGGCGGGGTGGCGCGCAACATCGCCGAGAATCTGGCCCGTCTGGGGGTGGAAGTGACGCTGATCACCGCCCTGGGGGACGACTGGCCCGGGCGGTACATCTTGGAGAACGCCCGTCAGGTCGGCATCAACACCGACCACATCCTGGTCCGGCCCGACCTCCGCACCGGCACCTACCTGGCCCTGCAGGACCAGGAGAAACAACTCATCGTCGGGCTGGACGATATGGGAGCGGTTCAGGCCATCACCCCGCGCTACCTCCACGACCGGCGGCAACTGTTCCGGGAAGCGGAGATGATCGCCATAGACGCGAATCTCTCCCCCGCCTCGCTGGAGATGATCTTTCGCCTGGCCGCCCGCTACGACCGCCCCGTCTGCGCCGACCCCACCTCCGCACCCCTGGCCGTCCGCCTGCAGCCCTTTCTGGGCCAACTCCACCTGGTGACGCCCAACCTGCAGGAAGCGTGTGCCCTGCTGGGCGAAGTGGGTGGGAGCAGCAGCAGCCGCCCCATCCGCGTCGCCCGGCGGCTGGTGGCAAAGGGGGTCAAACTGGCCGTCATCACGCTGGCGGAGAAGGGACTCTGCTACGCCACCATGCAGGAGAGCGGCAACCTGCCTGCCATCGCCGTCCCCATCGTGGACCGCACGGGTGTGGGGGACGCACTGACCGCCGCCGTCATCTTCGGCCTCTTAGAGGGACTTTCGCCCACCGAGGCGGTCCGCCTGGGCCTCGCCGCCGCCGCCCTCACCCTCCAGTGCCGCCACACCGTCTGTCCCGACCTCAGCCTGGAGCGGCTGTACGAGACGCTGGTGGTGTGAACTCCGGCACAAACGCCAGCCCCCCCACCAGCACGGCCTGCGCCAGGACCACCCCCACAATCGTCATCCCCACATCCATCCAGAACCGCTCCGGGTAGAGGCGGATAAGGGTATCGGACGTGGGGAAGGTCCAGGTGTTCGGCGGGAAGAGCAGTTCGTGGAAGCCGGTGAAGAAGACCTCCCACGAGGTCAGCATCAGGGCAGCGACGGCGGCCAGGAGCGCCAGCGTCAGGAGCGCTCCACCCTTCAGCGCCCCCGCCACCAACGGGCGCGTCTGGGAGCGGGCCAGCAACGCCGCCACTCCCCCCAGCACCACCGCGCCAGCGACCATCCCGGCCCGCAGGATGATCCAGAATAGCCGCTGGACGTCCACCATATGGGCCAGTTCCCGCTCGTTGAAGGCCGGACGCCCCTCCAGTTCCAGGTCCGCCAACAACTCTATTCCGGCGTTCGTCGCCAGGTACTGCACGCAGACCTCCGCCAGCCGGATTCGCTCCTCCGTGCTGAGCCCGTAGGGGTCGGGGGGAAAATCCGGTTTCATGTACTCCCACCGCACCAGCCACGGGGCCGTCACCACGCGCAGCGCCACCGCCAGGATTACCACCGGCAGCGCCAGACTCACCAGCACCGAAACCAGTCGGGCCCACTTCGCCTTCATACTCCCTACTCCCTGCTCCTTACATACGCCAAAATCATCGCGTGAGTTATCGCCTCTACCGGCGCCCGGTCGTCGGTGAGGACGATGCCGCCCTCCGGCACAGGCCGCAGGTTCGCCAGCGCCTCATCGGCGATCGCCCGCAGGTCGGGGTCATCTATCCCGTCCTGGTTGGCGCGCAGATTTTCGGCCGTCGTCGGCTGGACGGTGGCCACCAGGATGGTGTTATAGGAGTTGGGAACATCTATAGCGTGGACGGTGGGGAAGACGGCGCGCAGGGTGGCCGCGATGGCCGCCACCAGACGGTTGTCCCCCGGAACGCGGCCCACGTTCACCACCACTACCCCGTCCTCCTCCAGATGCCGGCGCGCCTCCTGGAAGAACTCCACCGTCGTCAGGTGCCAGGGGATGTAGGGCAGCCGGTAGGCGTCCACCGCAACTACGCTGTAGCGGCGCGGGGAGCGGGCCAGGACCACCCGCCCGTCGCCCACCGTCACCCGCAGGTTCGGTTCCGTCATCCCGAAGTACTCCTGCCCCACCCGTACCACCGCCGGGTCCAGTTCTATGCCGTCTATGGGGATGGGGCCGTAGAAGGCGGTATAGAGTTTGGGGACGGTCCCCCCCGCCAGCCCGACCATCGCCATAGAACGGACCCGGCTGGGGGGGAACGGCGGCGGGTTGAAGAACGGGGCAATCACAAAGAGGTCCCACGTCCCCCCAACCCGGCGCGCGCCAGGCTGGTAGACAGACTGGATGGCCAGCCCTTCGTTCAGGAAAAGATAGCGCCATCCCTCCCGCTCCACCACCTGGATGTAGTGGTGGGCCGATTCGGTCTCGTAGATAACCCCGGCCTGGGGCTTGATGGGCCGACCGCGCGCCCAGAGGGCCAGCCCCAGCACCACCAGGGGCATCCAGAGGTAGAGGACGGCGCGCCGGGGCCGGGCGCGCGCCAATCCTCCCAGCGCCGGGAGCAGAAGGGAAAGGGAGAGCACCACGAAAGTGTTGCGAGTACCTGTGGCGGGGACCAGCGCAAATACGGTCAGGAGCGTTCCCAAAAGGCTCCCGACGGTGGAAAGAGCGTACACCCGCCCGGCGACCCCGCCCGTCCTCTCCACCCGATCCACCAGCAGCCGGATGGCGAAGGGGGAGATACAACCCAGCAGGGTAATGGGCGCGGCGAAGAGCAGGAGCACCGCCGCAAAGGGGCCGACCGTCAGAGAGACATTCAGGCGGGTCATCCCCTCCACCGCCAGGGAGAGCACCGGTCGGGCGACAAAGGGGATCAGCCCCACCAGCCAGGCTCCCCAGATAGCGATCTCGTAGAAAGTGGCGGGGCGGGGGGAACGGTCGGCCCAGCGGCCTCCCAGAAAGTAGCCCACCGTCAGGTAGAGGAGAATGAGACCGATGATGGCCGCCCATACCGGCAGCGACTCGCCGAAGTACGGGGCCAGCAGGCGGGAGGCGGCCAGTTCCGCCCCCAGGGTGACCGCGCCGCCCAGGAAGGCCGTCAAATAGAGCCAGCGGGATTCCGTGCGCACGTGTCCCTGTCCGTTTATGATAGCGTAGCGCAGACTGTTCGCCTGCACCCCACAGGCCTGGCGGCCTGCGCTACAAAATACCGCCTACTTACTCCCTCTGTTGATGACAGTGTAGCACAGGCTGTTTAGCCGGCACCCAGGCCCGGCGGCCTGCGACACGTGGCGCAGGCTGTCGGCGTGCAATGCAGGCCCGGCGGCCTGCGCTCCAGTAGTTACGCGCCCGTTCACTTCAGCGCGCTGACAATAGCGTTGACGTTGTAGCGGATCAGGTCAATGTAACTCTCCACGCCGCTCCCCGGCCCGCCCAGGGAGTCGGTGTAGAGGGTGACCAGCGCGACCCCCGTATCCCGCGCCACCTGTTCGGCCAGTTTGGGATTGACCGTCGTCTCGGCGAAGACCGCGGGGACGCCAAACTGGCGGATGGCTTCCACCAGGGCGGCAATCTCTCGGGCCGAGGGCTCCGCCCCAGGGCTGATGGGGTAGACCGCCGCGACCTGCTCAAAGCCGTACCGGTCGGCAAAGTAGCCCAGAACGGGGTGGTTGGTGACCAGTTTGCGGTTCCGGGGCGGCACCCGGGCTACCTGCTCCAGAACCCAGGCGTCCAGCGCCTCCAGTTCCGCCCGATAGGCCGCAGCGTTGGCCGCGTAGCGGTCGGCGTGGGCGGGGTCCAGCGCACTCAGCGCCTGTCGGATGTTCTCCACCCAGATCAGGACATTCCGCACATCCAGCCAGACGTGCGGGTCGGCCTCGCCGCGGGCGTGGGATTCTTCCTCTTCCCCTTCGTCCTCGTCCTCTTCCAGAAGACGGGGCTGGATGCCCGCCGAGACCGGCACGACAGGGACGTCGCCCACGTTCCGCAGCATGCGCTCCAGGAACCCCTCCAGCCCCAGCCCGTTGACGAAGAGGACGTGTGCCCGGGCCACTGCGGTCAGGTCGGCTGGGGTGGGCTCGTAGGTATGGGGGTCGGCGCCGGGAGGGAGGAGGACGGTCAACTGGATGGCATCGCCGCCCACCCGGGCCACCACGTCGCCCACGATGGTCGTTGTGGCCACCACGCGCAGGCGCTCCCCCGCTCCCCGCGGGGCCGGGGAGAGGGCAGGGAGCACCTCCGCCTCCGGTTCGGGGGGAGGCGTCGGCCGGACACAGGCGGCCAGCAGCGCCGGCAGCAGAACCAGCAAAACCGCAAATTTTCGCATCTCGCCACCTCAACTTGCCGCAGGTTGCGGGATATGATAGCACAGTTTGGGGAAATGTCAAGCACGCTGATCGCGAATCGCTTATCGCTTATCGCGAATCGCTTATCGCGAATCGCTTATCGCTTATCGCGAATCGCTTATCGCTTATCGCTTATCGCTTATCGCTTATCGCGAATCGCTTATCGCTTATCGCTTATCGCGAATCGCTTATCGCTATCCCCACCCCTCAGGTTTGGCCTTTTCACCCGCGGGAATAGAAATAGCGACTTCGCCGTCCGCCGCAACCCCTTCAATCCCCCTCTGTGCCGCGAAGCGGCAGCGGGGAAAGGGAGAGGGAGGAGAACAATCCGATAGCAGGCTCAAAAGGGCCCCAAACGGCTCAGGAAGATCAAATTGCACACAACAGACTTTATCGGAAATAGGACGCGGATGAACGCGGATGGACACGGATTTCTCCTAAATCAAGGCATAATCCTGAAACCGCGCTCTAATTTCCGATGAACTCTAACGTAACCTGCGATGCACGATATGCGCTACGCGGTGTGCGATATGCGATATGCGATATGCGATATGCGATATGCGATATGCGATACGCGATATGCGATACGCGATATGCGATACGCGATATGCGATACGCGATATGCGATACGCGATATGCGATACGCGATATGCGATACGCGATATGCGATACGCGATATGCGATACGCGATATGCGATACGCGCTGTGGTCTATTTCCCGCATTCTGGTATAATAGAGCCCGTTATGGAGAAGATAGCCTTAATTTTAGACGCCGACGACACCCTCTGGGAGAACAACATCTTCTACGAAGAGGCGACAGACGCCTTCGCCGAACGGATGGCCCGGGAGGGGTTTGACCCCCGGCGGGCCCGGGAGACCCTGGACCGGATAGAACGCGAGCGCGACCCCGTCTACGGCTACGCGCCCCAGGAGTTCGCCCGCAGTCTGGTACTGACCTACCACCAACTCTGCCGGGAGGACGGGCGGACCCCCCGCCCCGAAGTGGAGGCGGAGGTGGAGGCCATCGGCAACCGGGTGGTGGAGTACCCCATTATCCTGCTGGACGGCGTCGCCGAGACGGTGGCTGCCCTCTCCCGCCACTGTCGCCTCTTCCTGCTGACCAAAGGCGACCCGAAGGTCCAGCGCGACAAGGTGGACCGGTCGGGGCTGGCTCCCCACTTTGAGGCCATCCACATCGTCCCCGAGAAGAGGCCGGAAGTCCTGCAGGACCTGCTGGTCCGGCACAACCTGGACCCGCGCCAGACGTGGATGGTGGGCAACAGCCCCCGCTCCGACGTCAATCCGGCCCTGGCCGCGGGGGTTGGCGCCATCCACATCCCCTACCACCGCCCGTGGTCCTGGGAGGAAGTGCCCGTCGCCGACCCGGACCGGGTGGTTCGCCTCTCGCGCTTCCGCGACCTTCTCCAACTTTTCCCCCCACCGGAGGACGAGTCGTGATCCGTGCAGTCATTTGGGACTGGGGCGGCGTACTGATGCGGACGATGGACATCCGGCCGCGCATGGCCTGGGAGCGGCGGCTGGGATTGCCCCCCGGCACGCTGGCGGATACGTTCTTCGCCAGTGAAGCCTGGGACCGGGCCCAGCGGGACGAGAGTTCGCTGGACGACGTCTGGGCCGAGGTGGCCGACCGGCTGGGAATCAGCCCGACCGACCTCCCTGCCCTGCGGCGGGACTTCTGGGCCGGCGATCATCTGGACGAGGAACTGGTCGGGCTGATCCGGGAACTGCGCCGGGCCGGCATCCGTATGGCACTCCTGAGCAATCACCCCACCCGTCTCTACCGTCTCCTGGCGGGTCGGGGGCTGATGACGCTCTTTGACACCGTTGTGGTCTCCGGGGAAGAGGGCCTCACGAAGCCCGACCCTGCCATCTACCATCTCACCCTGGATCGGCTGGGAGTGGCGCCGGAGGAGGCTGCCTTTGTGGACGACTGGAAGTCCAATGTGGAGGCGGCCCAGAATCTGGGGCTGGTTGCCATCCGTTTCCAGGGGACGGTCCACCTGCGGCGGGCCCTGGCGGACGCCGGACTCCCTGTCCGTCCCCCTGTGCTCCGGCCTCTTCCCGGCATCCGCGCCGTCATCTTTGATTGGGGCGGCGTCCTCTCCCCGCTGGACTTCCTGAAACAGACCCCCCAGTGGGAGGCCCGGCTGGGCCTGCCATCGGGCACGCTGGACCGGGTCCTCTGGGGGCCGGAGTGGAAGTTGCTGGAAATGGGCGCCATCTCCCAGGAGGAATACGACCACCATCTGATGCGCGCCCTGGGCCTGCCCGACCGGGAGGCTGTCCAGCAATTCTACCGGGAGTACTACGCCAGTGACGGCCTGCATCCGGGCGTCGTTGCCGCCGTCCGAAGCCTGCGGGGGCGGTATCGGGTGGCCTTGCTCACCAACGCTTTCCCCGGGCACGCGGAGTCCCTGCAGCGGCGGCACGGTTTTGACCCCCGCGCCGAGTTTGACCTGTACGTGAACTCTGCCGAAGTGGGGCTGGCCAAACCCGACCCGGCCATCTACCAACTGACGCTGGACCGGCTGGGCGTGCGGCCGGAGGAGGCCATCTTCATAGACGATCACGTCCGCAACACCGACGCCGCCCATCTACTGGGCATGCACACCATTGTCTGCGCCGACGTGGAGACCGCCCTGACCGACCTGGCCGCCTTGTTGGGGCATCCGGTGGGAGAAATGGAGGGACGAATATGAAAACTCCAGCCATCTCCGACGTAGTGGATGTATTTCTCGCCCTGCCTCAAGAAGAGCAAGAAGAAATCTTCCAGATTGGCGCAGCGTTTCGGCTGGTGGACCTGCGAAAGCAACTGGCACTGGCCGAGGAGAACATCGGAAGATTTGAGGCCCGGTATGGTATGACCCTGGACGAACTGGAAAACAAAGGCCTGCCCGAGGACGCAAACTATGAGATGCACGAAGACTATGTGGAATGGCATTACTGGGTCAGCGTTCGGGACAAAACGCGACAAATGCTGAACATATTGGAGAAGTTCTCCAGGATACCGGGAGCAGGCGTGTGATGCGGGCGAGAATTCTGGAGATTTACAACAAATATGGCGACTACATTGTAGAACTTATCCCGCTCAGGGTAGAAGAAGAGTACCTGAAGATCGTTATCCGTCTACCGGACAACTCTACCCTCAGGGTTACCGAAGAATGGCAAGGGGCACGTCTGGTACGTTACAGTTATTTCTGGCTGACACCGGACCATCGGCTCAAGACGGGCTGGGACAATGCTCCTCACCACAAACATCTGGAAACCTTCCCTCACCACAAACACGTGGGTTGGAAGGGCGACTGTCAAAATTCAGAGGAAACTTGCCTGGAAGACGTTATGGACGTCATCCTCAAGGAACTGAGGTAACTGCCTGATGACCACGCCGGCCATTGAAACCGAAGGCCTGACCAAATACTACGGCCGCTCACGCGGCATCATAGACGTCAGTCTACAGGTGGAACGGGGCGAGATTTTCGGATTCCTGGGCCCCAACGGCGCCGGAAAGACCACCACCATCCGCCTGCTCCTGGACCTCATCCGCCCGACCCGGGGGCACGCCTGGGTCCTGGGCCTGGACCCGCAGCGGGACGGTGTGGAGGTCCGAAGACGGGTGGGCTATCTCCCCGGCGAACTGGCCCTCTACCCCGACCTGACCGGTCAGCAGGCGCTGGAATACGCCGCCCACCTGCGCAACGGCGTCCCCCAGAAAGAGATTGCCCGATTAGCCGACCGCCTGGAGGCCGACCTGAACCGCCCCATCCGCTCCCTCTCCCACGGCAACCGCCAGAAAATCGGCCTCATCATGGCCATGATGCACCGTCCGGAACTGCTCATCCTGGACGAGCCGACGACCGGGCTGGACCCGCTGATGCAGCAGGTGCTCTACGAACTGCTGGAGGAGGTGCGGCGGGACGGCCGGACCGTCTTCTTCTCTTCCCACATCCTGCCGGAGGTGGAGCGGCTGTGCGACCGGGTCGGCATCCTGCGGGAAGGGCGACTGGTCGCCGTGGAGACCGTCGCGGACCTCAAGCGGGTGGCCGTGCGCCGCATGGACCTGGTCTTTGACGGGCCGGTGGACCCCGAGCCCTTCCGTGCCATCCCTGGCGTGCGGGAGGTGACCGCCGCCGGTTCCACCCTGCACGTCGCCGTCCAGGGAAGCCTGGACCCGCTCATCAAGGCCGCTGCCCAACACACCCTGCTGAACATCATCACCTACGAACCGAACCTGGAAGAGGCCTTTCTGGCGTTTTACCGAGAGGGGGGTGCCCAATGATGCGCAGCGTCTTCCTGAAAACCCTTCACGACCAGCGGAAATCTATCCTGGGCTGGGGGCTGGGTCTGGGCGCCCTGGCTTACTTCACCCTCTTGTTTTACCCCTCTGTCCAAAAGGCCGGTGAATTCTACGACCAGATGCTCCAATCCTTCCCCCCAGAGGCGCTGGCCTTCCTGGGCAACATCCGGTCCTTCACCACCATAGACGGATACATGACCGGCTCGCTCCTGAGTTACCTGCCGCTGGTCCTGGCCATCTACGCCATTGGCGCCGCCGTCGGGCTGATCACCGGCGAGGTGGAGCGGGGAACCATGGACATCCTTCTGGCCCACCCCATTCCCCGCTGGCGGGTGGTGCTGGAGAAATATGCCGCGCTGGTTGCTGCGCTGACGGCCATCTGCCTTATCTTCGGCCTGAGCATGGTAGCGGGCGGCCTGACAATCGGTTCCGATGTCCCGCCGGGGACCTGGCTGCTCACCGGACTCCACCCACTGCCGCTGACCCTGCTCTACGGGACGGTGGCCTTCGCTCTGGCCTGCGCCGTCCGGGGACGGGCCGCCGCCGTCGCCACCGCGACCGCGCTGTCGGTGGGTGGCTACATTCTGAACGGACTGGCCCCCCTCTCCGAACATCTCCGCCCCCTGGAGAAGTGGACGGTCTACTACTGGTACATCACGGGCCGCCCTCTGGGAGACGGCATCATCCGGGAGCATGTCCTCATCCTGCTGGGCGGGTCTTTGCTCTTTCTGCTCATCGGACTGGTGGCCTTCGGACGGCGCGACATTATCCCCTGAGAACGCCATCCATGTCGCTCTATGAACTCCGTCCGCTCCTGCACATTCTGGCGGTCGTCTATGCCCTGATCACCCTCTGGCTGGCAGCCTACGGCCTGCACAGTTGGGTGCTGCTGGTGCTCTACTGGCTGGGCCGACGACCTCACCCCTCCCCGGCCGCTTCCAGAGGCACCTCCTCCAGTTTCACCTCTTCGCCCGCAATAAAGAAAATATATTTTTCACTGCAGCGACTTCGCCGCCGCAGTGAAAAACATCTTCCTTTTACCCACCCCTACCCGCCGGAGACGGCTTCAAAATATCCTTCCTCTCCCCCTTCCCCCAAAAGCCCGACTTCGGGGGAGGGGAGGGAGGGGTGGGGTGAGGACCTCCCCGTCGTCACTGTCCAGTTGCCCCTCTACAACGAGCGGTACGTGGTGCGGCGGCTGATCGACGCGGTGGCTGCGCTGGAGTACCCGCGCGACCGACTGGAAATCCAGGTTCTGGACGACTCCACCGACGAGACGACGGCCATCGCCCAGGCCCGGGCGGCCTTCTGGCGGGAGCGCGGGGTGGACATCCGGGTGCTCCACCGCTCCGACCGGTCCGGCTTCAAGGCCGGCGCGCTGGCCTGGGGGCTCCAGCAGGCGCGCGGGGAACTGATCGCCGTCTTTGACGCCGACTTTTGCCCCCGCCCCGACTTCCTGCTCCGGGTCGTCCCCCCCTTCCTGGCAGACCCTCACCTGGGCATGGTGCAGACCCGCTGGTCGCACCTCAACGCCGACGACTCCCCCGTCACCCAGGCAGAGGCCATCGCGCTGGACGGTCACTTCGTGGTGGAGCAGACGGCCCGCAGCCGGGCCGGCCTGCTGATGCACTTCAACGGTAGCGGCGGGATCTGGCGGCGGGCCTGTATTGAAGAAAGCGGTGGCTGGCAGAGTGATACCGTCTGCGAGGACCTGGACCTGAGTTACCGCGCCCAACTGGCGGGCTGGCGCTGCCGCTTCCTGCCGGAGGTGGATTGCCCGGCGGAACTGCCGCCCCAGATGCTGGCCTTCAAGCAGCAGCAGGCCCGCTGGGCCCGGGGGTCGGTGCAGTGCCTGCGGAAACTGGCGCGCCCGCTTCTGGTCAGCCGTCGGGTGGGTCCGCTCCAGAAACTGCTGGGGCTTCTCCACCTGAGCGGCTACCTGATTCACCCCCTGCTGGTCCTGCTCCTGCTGCTGACGCCGGTCACGCTCCTGGTTCCATCGCCGTTGGGGGACGTCTCCCGCCTGCTGGGGCCGCTCTGCCTGGGGCCGGTCCTGGTCTACGGGACGGGCCAATGGGCCCTGTACCGGGACTGGAAACGGCGGCTGTTGGCCTTTCCGGCCCTGGTCCTGCTGGGGACCGGCATCGCCTGGGGCAACACCCTTGCCATTTTCCAGGGGCTGACCCGTTGGGGCGGGACCTTTGCCCGGACCCCCAAGTTCTGCCTGGACGGACGGGAGAGGAACTGGCGGCGCCGCCAGTACCGCCTGACCCGGGATCGGTCCATCGGGGGAGAAATCGTCCTGGCCCTCTATGCTCTGGCGACGGCGGCCTTCGCCTGGAGTTTGGGCCGGACGGGTGTGGTTCCCTTTATGCTCCTCTATGCGCTCTCCTTTGGAGCGGTGGCGGGGAGCAGTCTCTACGAGATGAGCCGCTGGGCCGCCCCGAAGACGCGTCGCGCCGCGCGGGTTCGGGGCGGCCTCCGGCCGGGATAGCGCGCGGGCTTTCTGCGGCGGCGGCCGGAGGCCGCCGCCGCAGAAAGGCTGGGGCGGGCGGCCTTCGGCCGCCCGCCCCAGCCCAATGCGACGCAGGATTGATCCCTGCACCAGACAGGGTCAATCCTATGAGTATGACAGGATAAATCCTGCGCTACAGCGGCAGGGTGAAGTAGAAGGCGGATCCCCGGCCCTCCTCGCTCTCCACCCAGATGCGTCCGCCGTGGGCCTCCACAATGCGCCGACAAATCGCCAGCCCCAGCCCGCTGCCCTCCGCCTGCCCTTCTCCGATCCGGACAAACTTCTCAAACAGCCGATCCTGCAGATCGCGCGGGATGCCCGGGCCAGTATCCACTACCCCTACCCTGACCTCCCCCTCGCCCACATCCGCCAACACGGTCACCCGGTCACCGGGGTGACAGTACTTGACGGCGTTGGCGACCAGGTTCAGCACCACCTGCCGGATGCGGCCGGCATCTCCGGTAACGGGGGGCAGGGTAGCGGGCAACGATGCCTTCAGTCCAATCCCCTTCTCCTCTGCCTGAGGGCGCAGGGCTTCCAGCGCCGACGCCACCGTCTCCGTCAGGTTCACTGACTCTCGGCCCAAAAAGACCCGCCCTGACTCCAGCCGCGCCAGGTCCAGAAACTCCCCGGCCATCCGGCTTAGCCGCAGGGCTTCCTGCTGGATCAACCGCGCGAACTCGTTGCGCTCCTGGGGGGCGATGCCCTCACGAGTGATCAGGTCGGCGTAGGACGCGATCACTCCCAGCGGCGTGCGCATCTCGTGGACGATTTCTGCCACCAGGTCCGACTGCTCAAAGAGAACGGCGTTCTCCACGGCAATCGCGGCCTGGTCAGCCAGAATGCGCAGGGTCTCCATGTCGTCCGGGGTAAAGGATCCCCCGTTGCGCCGGTTGATCACCTCCAGGACGCCGATGACCTTTCCGCGCACCGCCATCGGCACCGCCATCAGGGAGCGGGTCTCCAGGCCGGTCTCCCGGTCCACCTGCGCGTAGAACCGGGGGTCTTTCCGGGCATCGGCGACCACCACCGGCTCGTTGTGCTGGAAGACCCAGCCCGCGATGCTATCCATCGGCACGGCCATCTGATAGATGGCGTGGCCATCCGGGTGAGTGGTGGCCTCAAAGCGGAGTTCCCCTGTCCGCCGGTCCACCAGCAGAACGGAGCCGGTCTCGGCGCCCGTGAGGTCGCAGACGGCGCGGACGATTTCGGAAAGCAGTGGGCGCAGACTCAGCGTGGAGTTGAGAAGACGGCTGACCTCAATAATGCGTTGCAGACGGATGACGCGTTCCTCCGCCTCCATGTGCTACTCCGTATTCCGTGTTTCTTGGGATTATCCCTCCAGACACTTTTCCGCCAGACGGGGCAGAGTCTCCGTCACATCGGCGTGGAAGACGGCGGCGGCGAACGCGTCGGCGTAGGTACTCTGCAGGTTGAAGATCAACAGTGCTCCCCCGCTGGCATGGGTGATGGCCGGGAGTTTGGCCGCGGGCATCACCATCAGTGACGAGCCGACCACCAGCATCAGGTCGGCCCGGCGGGCATGCTCCATCGCGGCGATGAACACCTCTGTAGGGAGTTGTTCGCCGAAGAGGATGACATCCGGCTTGACCACCCCGCCGCAAAACGGGCATCGCGGCACCTCCCCCCGCTCCACGGTCTCCTCCAGCCCCTCCGCCGACGTCTGCCGGAAGCAGTTCAGGCAGGTCGCCGTCCGCAGGTGGCCGTGCAGTTCCAGGACGACGCGGGAGCCGGCCCGTTGATGCAACCCGTCTATGTTCTGCGTGATGACGGCTTGGATGCGGCCGGCGGCCTCCAGCCGGGCCAGAGCGATATGGGCCGGATTCGGCTGGGCCTGGCGCATCAGCGAGACCAGCGGGCGCACCCACTGGTAGAAGCGCTGAGGGTCCCGCCGCAGCGCGTAGATGGACGCCACCTCCATCGGGTCATCCTTCTCCCACAGCCCCGAACCTGGAGAGCGGAAGTCCGGGATGCCCGAGGGCGTGCTGATCCCCGCGCCGGTCAGCACCACCGCGTGGCGGGCATTCCGCAGCAGGACCGCCGCCCGCTCCAGTTTCGCATCTATGTCTCCCATTTGCATGGCTTCCCTTCAATGGGACACGGATGGACGCGGATGGTACGGATTTTCACGGATTTTTCATCCGTGCCGACCCGTAAAAACCCGTGTTGATCCGTGTCCTATTCCAAACTGTCAGGTCGCCAGATCAGGATTTGAAAATCCGGATCGGCGTACCGACCCGCTCGTCCCCCTGGATGAAATCGTCCTCCGCGCCGCCGATAGGATAGACCCAGCGGTAAATCCAGCGCGCCGCGTCTATAGGGACGTTGACGCACCCGTGGCTGCGGCGAATGCCGTAGTCATTGTGCCAGTACGTCCCGTGAATCGCCTCCCCGCGAAGGTGAAAGAAGGTGTTCCACGGCACCCCGGGCAGGTCAAACAGGTCCGCCGGAACCGGGTCCCCCGGCTTCTGGGGGCGGTTACTCATATGCCGGGAGACCTGTTTCAGGATGACGACGTGGTCGCCTTCGGGCGTGGAGAGGTCTTCCACCGTCCCGTCCTCCAGCACCCGCTTCCCCAGGCCCGATGCACAGCGGGTGGTAAAGACGGCTCGGTCCCCCTCGTAGCAGGTCACCATCTGTTTGGAAAGGTCAATTTCTATTCGCTTGGCCCCTGCAAAGGGGCGGATGGGGGCCAGTTCCCGCCGGGAGAAGCGCCGGATGTCCGTCGCCAGCACCCACTGGTAGCCCGTGGGCGGGAGTTCGTCGTAGATTTTGTACCATGCATTTCCCCCGTCGTCAAACGCGATCCCGACAACGCGGTAGGTGGTCCCATTGTAGAAGCGATAGACGACCTTTGCCTCCGGATGGGGCTCCTCCCGCGCGTCGGTGTAGGGGACGCAGACCTCGCCCCAGAAGCCCCAGTCGCCGATGTTCGTCTCCGGCAACTGGGGCGGCCAGACCCACATAGGCTGGACCCAGGCGGAGAAGACGTAGCCGTCGGGGGTCTCGTACCAGAGGTCATTGTAGGCGTTCAGGCCGGGGGCCCGCACCTCCCGCACGATGGGGAAGACGTCGTCCCGCTTCCAGGCACCCAGACGCCGGGCATCCCGTTTGGGAGCGTCATAGAGAGTGACCGGTTGGATGGCCCGGCCCATGCGCACGGGCCCGCCGGACTGGGGCCGCCAGAGCCACCTCCGGCCCGGCCAGGGGGCCAGCGCGGCCAGCGCGGTGAGGGAGAGTCGGAGAAATTCGCGGCGGGTGTACCTCACCCCTCCCCCGCCGCCTGCGGCGGCACCCCCTCCCCTCTCCTGGCCTGCGGTCAGGAGAGGGGAGGGGGTAGCGGCGAAGCCGCTGGGGGTGGGGTGAGGAAATACCCTCCTACTCATACACCTTCTCCTCCGCCTGCTCCGCCTCCGGCGCGTCGGCCTCCACGTCCCGCACGTCGGGGCGGGGGGCCAGGACCTCCCGGTAGTACTCGTGCTGGATGATGAGGTCCATAATCTCGTTGGTGCCCGTCCAGATCATAATGAGCCGGGCGTCCCGCAGCAGGCGCTCAATGGGGTAGACGCTGGTATAGCCGATGCCGCCGACGACCTGCATGGCGTGGTTGATGACCTGCCAGGCGGCCTCGGTGGCGAATTTCTTGGCCTCGGAGACCAGACGGCGGGTGCGGCCCGGGTCGTCACCGGCGTCTATGCAGCGGGCGGCGCTGTAGACCAGGCCCCGCGCGGCGTCCAGCAGGGTGATGGAGTCGGCGATTTTGAAACTGACGGCCTCAAAGCGGCGGATTTTCTCGCCGAAGGCCTTGCGGCGGTCGGAGTAGCGGGCGGCGACCTCCAGCGCGGCCCGGCCCATGCCGATGGCCCCCGCCGCGCTGGTCATCCGCTCCGGGATCATCATCCGGTAGAAGATGTCCGCCGCGCCGTTCTCCGGGCCGATGAGGTTCTCCGCCGGGACGCGCGCGTCCCGGAAGACCACCCGTCCGGTGCCGCCGCCGCGGGTACCCAGCAGGCCGTAGAGGTAGGCCACGTCCACCCCCGGCCCCCGCTCCACGATGAACGCGCTGATGCCCTGGTGGGGCGGCGCGCTGGGGTCGGTGCGCGCGTAGACCAGGAAGAAATCGGCCTCCGCCGCGCCGACGATGAACCGCTTCTGGCCCCGGAGGACGTAGTGGTCCCCCTCCCGGCGGGCCTCGGTGGTGGTGCCGAAGAAGTCGGAGCCGCCGCGGGGTTCGGTGAGGGCCTCGGCGGCAATCTTCTCGCCGGTGATGAGGGGCCGCAGCCAGCGCTCCTTCTGCTCGGGGGTGCCGAAGACGTTCAGCGCCTCCCCCACGATGCTGGGCATCACGTAGGCGCAGGCCAGCGCGGTGCCCAGCACTCCCACTTCCTCAATGGCGATGATTTCGTCCTCCCAGCCCAGGCCCCGTCCGCCGTATTCGGGCGGGAAGCGGAGGCCCAGGAGGCCCCGCCGTCCGGCCTCGCGGACGAACTCGCGCGGGTAGCGGACGCGGTCGGCATCCATATCCAGGATCAGTTGCTTTGGCACGCTGCGGACGAACTCCCGCACCTCGTCCCGCAGCGCGCGCTGTTCGGGGGTCAGCATGGCGTCCTGCAAGGGTCACCTCCGGAGTGAAACGTGAAACGTGGAACGTGAAACGTGAAACGGGAAACGGGAAACGGGAAACGGGAAACGGGAAGAGTCAGTCTGGGCCCTGTTTCGGGTCGGGATGGCGGGGGCGGCCGTAGCGCCGGACCAGGGCCAGGGTCAGCGTGGCAAGACCCAGGCCGATGCCGCCCCAGAGCCACCCGGAGACACCCCCCGTGACGGGCATCCGCTCCCCGGCCCCCCGGACCGGGCGCGGGGTGGGAGAAGGCGCGGATGTGGGCTGCGCCGGCGCCTGTTCCGGAGGCGGAGGGGGCGGTGGGGGCGGCGGGGGCTCCGTCGGCGGAGGCGGTGGGGGCTCCGTTGGCGGAGGCGGTGGGGGCTCCGTCGGCGGGGGTGGCGAAGTGGGCGTCGGCGACGGCGTTGGGGACGGCGTGTTTGTTGGAGTCGGCGTATCTGTCGGAACCGGGGGGCCGCCAGGGGTCGGGGTGTCCGTTGGGGTCGGCGTGTCCGTCGGTTCAGGCGGCACAAGGGATTGCAGCGCAACCGTCGCCCGAACCGCAGGGGCCAGCAGGACGCTCAGGACCCACAGGCCCGTCAGCAAGACCAGCAATGGAAGGAATTGGGTGCGCATCGTTCTCTTCTCCGGGGCGTGGGGGGAACGTTTTACCGATTTCTCAGCACCAGCGGCAGGTAGACACGCCGCAGCGGATGGACCACAAGCAGATTTCCGCTGAAAATGTTGTTGTCTTCCCGGGCCTCACGGATCAGCCCGAACGGCTGCCCCCAGGGAGAGGAACCCGACCACGAGACGTCCACCTGGGCATGCGTCCGATAGGTGCCCGCTGGCAGGGTCACCGAGAAGGGAAACGTCCGCTCCTCGTTCACGCCCAGGCTCCGGGACCACTGGGTGTATTCCCACCGCTCGCAGAATGACCCATCGCTGGTGCAGGACCCGCCGATGTGGTCAAAGACACTGGTGGGCGGTCCGGCCTGCGGGTCCTTCGCGTACACCTCGGTCACGAAGAGCCAGGTGGGGGCGTTGCCATTCCATTGTTGCGTCACTGTGTGCACGCCCTGGTTCTTCACCGTCACGTAGAATGTCATCGGGTAGCCTGCCGTCGGCTGCGCGGGCTGCCAGGTGATCCGGGTCACCACCAGGTCCGGGCCCCGGATAATGTCCACGTCCCGGCCCACGTTGTTCGCCAGGTTCTCCTCTATCACCTCCTCGCCCGTCTCATAGCCGAGGCCCACCGTCGCCGTCACGGTCCAGAACGTGTCGGGGATGCCGGAGGAGACCTGAACATCCAGATGGACGCTGCTGCTTCCGTTGGGCGACAGGGTGCCTGCCGAAGCGGTGTACACGCCGCCCCCGATGCTGTTCCATCCCCCGCTGACGACCGTCAGATAGTCCGCCGGTTCCAGGGTCGCCGTCAGAACGATGTGCTCCAGCCAGACCGAGGAGGTGTTGGTCAGGCGGACGGTATAGTTGAGGGTATCCCCGGGGGATGCCGTGATCCGCCCGTCATCTATGGAGACCTGGGCGTCCACCCGGGGGATCTCCTGGACCGTCAGCGGGGCCGTCTCCACCGGCGGCAGGACGAGGGTGCCAGCCCGCGCGTCCAGCCGGTTGTAGAACGTCCCGCTGCGGGCCAGCCGGTCCACCGCCGCCCGGAAGCGCAGGGTGACCGTCTGGTTGACTCCCACGGAGATGTTGTCCCAGACGACGACCGGCGAGGTCATCACCGGCGCGGGCCCCTCCAGCAGGCCCGCCCAGGTGACGGAGACGGGGAGGGTGTCCGTCAGCCGGAGGGTCTGGGGGGAATCGCTCTCGTTGTAGAGGACGATGGTATAGGTGACCTCCCCGCCCGCCCGGACCTCATTGGGCTCCACCGTCTTGGTCCGCTGGACGGTGGGGATGCCCTGGACGTAGACCGGGGCGGTATCGCCGGTATCCGGCACCAGCACCGGGTCGTAGGGGGAGACGGCTTTCTCGGCGTAGCCGGAGACCCGGTTGAAATACCGCCCGCTGGCCAGGTCGTTTCCCACCCGGGCCCGGAAGGCCAGCACGATCCTCTCCCCGTTGTTGACCGGCCCCGCAATCGCCCAGATCACCACCGGGCTGGTGAGAACGGGCGGTGTACCGGCGATCGTCGCCTGGTACGTGAAGCCAGCCGGCAGCGTATCGGTGATGCGGATGTTCCGGATTGGGGCCCCGGAGGCGTTGTAGAGGGTGATGGTGTAGACCACGGTCTGACCGGTCATCACCGTGGTCGGCTCGGCCACTTTGTAGAGACCGACGCCGGGGACCACCCGCACCTCCACATCCCGCATATAATTGGTCGTGCGGGTCACGTAGGTGGAGGGAGAGGCGCCGTCCACCATGTTGTACCAGGACCCCAGAAGGACGCCGGCGCGAGCCCGGAACTGGATGGTGGCCTTATCGGCCCCGCCGCTGCTGCCCTTCGGCCCCAGATAGGGAATCTCCCAGACCAGAGGAGAGGTGCTGATGGGCTGAGGGCCGCTGGTCGTTCCGACATACTGGAAACCGCCATCCAGGGTGTCCGTGATGCGCAGGTTGTGGACCGGCCCACCCGTCAGGTTGATGGCCTCTACCGTGTAGTCTACCAGTCCGAAGGGGCCGACGGACTTCAGGTTGGGCGTCTTCCTCAACTCCACGCCGTTGACGACCTGAATGCTCAGCGAATAACGGGGAATACAGAGGGCGGTGTTTTCCGGCAAAGCGGAGGCGTACCTGGAGTAGGTTCCGGTGGTGAACGGCGCCTGGAGGCGCAGGGTCAGCCGCAGGGTGCCGGAAGCGGGCACCACCCGATTCCTCCAGACGCACGAAGAAGTGGTGCACTCGTCGGGAGGATTCTCTCCCTGCTGGGCCAGCACGGTGAAGCCCGGGGGCAACTCGTAGAACACCCCTGTCAACGTAACCGGAGCGGTAAATGAGCCCCGCAGGTTGTTGGTCAGGAGGAGCGTGACGGTTAACGGACTGCTCCGCCCCACCGGATTGGGGTCGGCCACGGCGCTCAGGGAGACATGGGGCAGGACGCGGACGGAGGCGGCGCTTTCCGAGTTCAGCCACCATCCATCCGGAAGGATCGTATGGACGCCAAACGTATTCCTCTGTTGAGGGATTTCCTTGCCCGCTGGCCCCAGATCGTTGCACCACTGCGTTCCCGTGCCCTGGCCCACCACCGTCGCCGTGAAAGTGTGCGTCCAGGTGCTCCCGCGGTTGCGCAGCAGCGTGAACGGAGGCGAGATGACATACGTGTAGTTCTGGCCGTAGGCACTCTGGAACCCCGAGGGGAGGGTATCCAAGAACCTGTCTATCTGATAATCCCGAACGGCCGAGATGTTCCGGACCGTGTAGGAATACTGAAGGGTTTCCCACTGGACGACCAGAGGGGGGTCGGCCGTTTTCTGAAACTTGAGAGGAGAATCCACCTTGACAGAGGCGGTCTCCAGTTGGCAGATGATAGAGGTATCCGGGCTGGAGCCCGATACCCGGTTTTTGTAGGGCGGAGCCGTGGGGTCCCCATCTACAACCGCCCGAAAGGAGAAGATGACCTTCGCGCCCGGCGGGATGGTCGGGATGTCGTCCCACCAGATGACATTGGGAGACAAAGGGTTGATGTGCGGATTTCCCGGCGGCGGGGAGGAAACCATTCCGGAGAAGCGAAAATCCGCAGGGAGGGTGTCGGTGATGATAATACCGCTGATGGGGGTATCTCCCACGTTCTCCAGGGTGATGGTATAGACCACCTCTGAACCCGGGACCTGGATGCCCGGGGCGACGGATTTGCTCACTCTCAGTTGAGGGACTACCGTCACCCTACCGTGGGCCTCCGTAGAGTAGACCACGGGAAAGGCGGGAGATGCCACAATGACCCGGTTAGGGTATTCTTTGTTGGTACACCCCCATTCCAGCGGTGTATCGGGCCCGATCCAGGCGCGGAAGGTGAAACTGATCACCCCGTTGGCGGGCAGGGTCAGGTTCTCCCAGCGGACGACGTTGGAGAGCACGAAGATGGGTTCGGGGCCCCGGACCATATACTGGTAGCGGAAGGTGGACGGCATCACGTCGGTGACCACCACCCCGGTCACCACTTCCTGGAGGGGGTTATAGACGTAGATGGTGTAAGTAACGGGTCGGTTGGGATAACTGCGGTCGGCCTGGGAGGGAGGAGAAGTGGTCTCCACCGTCTTGTACTGGGGGGTCAGGACCCGGACATTGAGGTCGGACTCACAGTTGACTGGCCTCACCATTTCGGCGGAGATGGCCCAGCATTTATCCCTCGGATTCCGGACGGAGGTCTGGTCGGTCGGCGCGGTCAGGGTGATGCGGGCCGTGAAGGTGACGTAGGTCGTCTCCCCCGGGTTGAGGACGAAATCGGCCGGGAAGGTCCAGGTGATGAGACGGCTTGTAGGGACAAACTCTAAGGAGACACCGGGAACCGAGGCCGTGGCGGTGATGAAGTCCAGATAATCGGGCAGGGTATCCCAAACCTTCAGCCCGGTCGCGGGCCAGGAGTCTTTCCGCTCATTGGTGGAAATATTATCCACCTGAATGGTGTACGTCAGGAGGCGGCCCACCCGCTCCTCTCTTTCCAACCCGGTCTCGGTTCGGACGGATTTCCGCAACCGGAGCACGGGCCCCACCACCGTAGCAGCCGTGTAGTCGTAGATGCTGCCGAAGCCGGGAACGGTGGCGGTCAGGGAGTTGCCCAGAAGGGAGGGACCCATCTCGGGGCCAGGAGTCTTGTACGTTGGCTGGAGGGTATAGGGAACACTCATTGTGAGGACAATGGTGCCTATGGTGCCCGGAGGGAGGTCCCCCAACCCCCAGTAGATTTCGCCCCGCTTGAGGTCCAGGCGCCGGGTGTGGGTGAACCAGTCCACCGAGACCCCAGAAGCGATGTAGTTGCCATTGTACTCCGCCAGGGCAAAGGGAGCAGAAGAGGGCTGAATGTTGCTGCTGTAGGTATCGGAGATGACGACGTTGCGCAGGGTCTGGCCAGAGGTGTTGGTGATCCGGATGGTATAGGTAATGGCATCCCGGATGGTGACCCGATCTGGTCCCTCTTTGTCTATCTGCAGGCCTGTGGATTGGAGTTGGGAGATGGAGGCGGGGAGGGGAAGAGGGGCGGGTCCGGGGGCCGCAGAAGCCTGGGGCTGCAGGACCAGGAGCAGGGCGGTCGTGGCCACCAGGGCCAGCAGCGCGCTGATCAGCCCACGCACGGGGATGTGTTCTCTGCTCATCGTGCCCTCCCTCCCAATGGACAGTGGCCGTTTCAAATGATTATACTCAAAATTCCAGAGTTGTCTAACGGGGGTAGCGATTCATGAGTATCCCGGAATTCGGGGCCCAACAGGCCAGATTGTACACAACAGGACACGGATTGGCACGGATAATACGGATTTTCACGGATTTTTTATCCCGCGCATTTGCTCCGGATGGTTCGTGATGATGGCATCCACCCCCCACCCCACCAGGCGGGCCATGGCGGCGGGGTCGTCCACCGTCCAGGCGACGACGCGCCGGCCCCGGGCGTGGGCCCGCCGGACAACCGCCGGGGTGACCATGCCCCACCAGGGGTGGAGGGCCTGGGGCCGCAGGCGGACCAGCGCCGCCACCAGGCGCGCGGCGCGGGAAAGGGGCGCCGTCTCGTAGAGAAAGCCCACGGGCACCTCCGGCATGGCCCGCCGGAACCGCCGCAGGGCGAAGGGGTTGAACGACGAGACCAGCACCCGGTCCGCCAGGCCGTGCCGCCGGATCAGCGCCGCCACCGCCTCCTCCAGCCCCGGGTAGTCGTTGCCAGGGATAGACTTCAGTTCCACGTTGATGAGGAGACGGCCCCCCACTTCGGCGAAGACCTCCTCCAACGTGGGGATACGCTCCCCGGCAAAGGCCGGGTCAAAGCGGGACCCCGCGTCCAGTTCCCGCAGCGCGGTCAGGGGCAGGTCCCGCACCCGGCCCGTGCCGTCGGTGGTCCCGTCTACGGTGAAATCGTGGATGACCACCGGGACGCCGTCGGCGGAGAGGTGGACGTCCAGTTCCACGCCGTCGGCGCCCAGGTCGGCGGCGCGGCGGAAGGCTGCCAGGGTGTTGGGCGGCGCGACGGCGCTGGCCCCGCGATGGGCAATGTTGAGGGTACGGTCGGATGTCAGCCAGAGGGAGGGCATAGGTCGGACTCTGGAGAGATCCACGAAGGACACGAAAGACACGAAGGACACGAAAGACACGAAGGACACGAAGAATTTTATAATATAAGGATTTGGTTTTTCGGCAGAAACATCCTCTGACTCCAATGCAAAAAGGGTTCTTTATCGCAGAGACCGCAGAGTACGCAGAGCAATATTATTGATCTTCGCTTTTTCAAAGTAACAGTCACCACTCCAATCCGGTATATCGGAAGCAAGAAAGCAATAAGGCAGTCTCCGTTTCCATTCGTTCCAGAGAAGCGCTGACAGCTTCCCGGAGAT
>Ga0308395_1000431_pt1 | contig 33141 bp, 35 predicted proteins | sample Hotspr20SampleP4_FD_202097 | JGI IMG/M metagenome (GOLD analysis project Ga0308395, IMG submission 202097) | Hot spring phototrophic mat microbial communities from Mushroom Spring, Yellowstone National Park, Wyoming, United States - 20050930_P4 ...
AGGCTATTGTTCATTTCTTCCTTCCTACGGCTGGTTATGTGTGGGAACATAAGTTTGCCATAGAAGGAAGAATGCCGATAGCCTTCTCTTATTAAGATTTGTCAGTCAATCAGGGATAGTAATTTTGATTTCCTCACCTTTCGTTGTATATACCTTTATTGCGTTTCAAGTCGATCCATTCTTGAAGATTTGGCGCGCCCAAAATATTATTCTTTCTCCGCCATTGACCGATTATCTGCTTGCTTATGGGCTGGTAATTCCAATCATTTTGGCAGGTTTTTTTCGTAAGCCAATTAAAGCAATGTTCGAATCACGTTTGCTGTTGATCTGGCTGGTGTTATTACCATTCTTGATTTATTTCCCCTATCTTTTACAGCGTCGCCTGGCAGAGGGCGGCTATGTGGCTATGAGTATTCTGGCAATCAGCGGAATGTTTAAACCGGGGGAAAGAATTAGAAAAACGGCATTTTTGTGGTATTCGCTAAATTTTCTAACCACCTTTTTGTTTCTGACAGGCGCCATCATCACAATTTCTGGAAAGCCTTTTCCGCTCTTTCTCAGTCAGAATGAAACCCGGCTGCTTGATTTTGTTCAACAAAAAATACCCAGTCAGTCCGTCGTTTTGGCGGATTGGGAGTTGTCAACCTTATTACCGGCTCATGCTCCTGTTCGGGTGATCATTGGACATGGGCCAGAGAGTATCCGCGGAAGAGAGATCAATGAGAGAATGAAAATACTTTTTTCACAAGAGAATCCAAACGATTTTAAGCAATTTTTAAAGGACGAAAATGTGGATTTTTGGATTATGAATAAATCACAGGTGCCTTGCTTTTTCAAATCAAATTTAGAATTAGAATTCTTAATTAGGCGATATGAAAATTCAAAGTATATATTGTTTGAGTTTCAACAAACATTAAATTCAGGTGCAAATGAAATCAATCGGTAAAAATCAAAATGGTATCCTGTGGTTTGTTTTTCTTGCTCCTTTTTCCTTATTCCTGATTCCAATGATAAAGGGGAATGTAATTTTTTGGGGAACGGCCGGGCTTCAATTTATCCCCTGGCGAGCCTTAGGATTTGCATTGTTGGAACAAGGTATCTTCCCTTTCTGGAATCCACTGAATGGGATGGGGGCACCCCTGTTTGCCAATTATCAAACCGCATTTTTATACCCTCTGTCTTGGATTCTTTATCCCTTTTACCGGTTTGGCGGAGTACCTGCTCTGGCGTGGGGATTCACGCTGCTTGTGCCAGTCCACCTTGGGTTGGCCGGTGTTGGAACGGCTTTGCTGCTCAGAGAATTAGGGATTAATGGACGGGGACAGCTGGTTGCCGGTCTGGCATTTAGCTTATGCGGATATTTTGTGGCGCGGGCTTCTTTCTTCAGCATGATCTGGGCTGGGGCCTGGCTGCCATGGTTGATCTGGGCAGTTGAACGAGTGATCCGATCAGATCATCGCTCCCAAAGATGGATGATGACAATCGGGCTGGCCTTGATTGCAGCAAATCAACTATTCGCTGGCCATGCTCAATTAAGCTGGTACTCGTTGGTTTTCGCTGTATTGTGGACGATTTTTCGCGTAGCCAATAAGGGAGACCAACGAACAAAAATTACTCAGATGTGTTTTCTGGCAGCTGGAATTTTACTTGCGGTTTTAATTGCAAGTATTCAACTCTTTCCAACTTTTGAGTATTTACTGCAATCACAGCGCTCCAGTGCAGTAGATTATGAGTATGCTGTGAATTATTCCTTATGGCCATGGCGATTGCTGGGTTTTTTCTTGCCGGATTTGTTTGGTAATCCAGGTACTGGAAATTACTGGGGGTATGGGGCTTACTGGGAGGATGCACTCTATATCGGTTTTATCCCAATCCTGCTGGCACTGAGTACGATTGGCGTTCCTTTTCGACAATCATCTGCCCCTGATTGGGATATAACCAAGCAGAGGGTGGTTAGATTTTTATGGGCAATCGTTGTCATTGCAACTGTTTTTTCCTTGGGGAAAAACACTCCTGTATTTCCGTGGCTTTATCGCAATATTCCTACTTTTGATATGTTTCAAGCACCAACACGATGGATGTACCTGGCTGTTTTTTCTCTGACATTACTTGCCGGCTTTGGGGCGCATTCCTGGGAAAGACCAACGGGGAAGGTAAAAATTCGGTTTAAGCTGCTGACAGTAGCAGCTCTGGCAACAGGGATAGGGGCGTTAGCAGGCAGCTTGTTGCTGCCTCAAATTGAAAAAACCTTCGTTCACTCTTTTATGCTATTGGCAGGGTTGCTATTTTCTACCTCAACACTTGGATTGTTGGCTCCAGCAGAAGAGATATCTAAGTCTGGAAAACAAACTGTATGGAATTTTCTGGCTGCTGGATTAATCCTTTTGGATTTATGGGTAGCTGGCATTTCACTCAATCCGTTTATCAACATGCGCTTCTTTGATACTTCATCTTCTGCTTTTACCGATGGTAACCCAAGATCTCGGGTTTATATTCCGCTGTCGGTAGAAAAGAGTTTGAAATTTGAAAAATATCTATCTTTTCGTGATTTCAATGCAAATTCAAATTGGGACGAGATGAAATCGCTCCCTCTGCCAAATATGAATTTATTATCCGGTGTAGCAATGGTCAATAATTTCGATCCCCTGGTCCCTAAGTACTTTGAGCAATGGATGGAAATATTGGATGATTTAACATCACATATTGCGGAATTACAACTTCGTAAAATGGGGGTAGGGGTTATCATCGAGTTGGATGATCAGGATAGCCTCAATTGGCGGGTTCAAGAAATCGAACCTGATCCGAGAATTGGGTGGAAAAATTGTCAGAGAATTATGGCAGAAAGTGAAGAAACTCTTAATTTAATGCTTCTACAAGCGCTGAAAGTTACAACCAACGGAGAGTGTATAATAGTCGAGGCAGAAGAAAGTTGTGACATTCCATCAAAACCTTCTGGATCACATGCGCAGGTTGAGCTTCTGCGAGATGAGGTTAACTTGCTTGAAGTGATGGTAAGTACCGATTCAACCGGCTGGGTTCGTATAGCGGATAGCTGGTATCCGGGCTGGACAGCAACAATTGATGGAGAGCCTGCGGCCGTTGAACGGGTGGATTACCTCTTCAAAGGAGTTTGTGTTCCAGCGGGTAATCATAAAGTTATTCTTCGCTATCAACCCACCGGTTTTCCTGTCATTTTGGGGATTAGTTTAGCAACATTATTGTTTTGCATCACTATGTCATTGGTCGTATTAACTTCCCAAAAAATGCGATCAAAAATAGGAGCCTCGAATGAATCACTCGATTGAAAAAGTTCAATCCTTTTCCAAAAAGGTTATGGAAAACCTTGAAAAGGTAATTGTTGGCAAAACTCACACCCTTGAACTGGTTATTATCAGTTTATTGTGTCAGGGGCATCTCTTGATTGATGATGTGCCGGGAGTGGGGAAAACCATTCTGGCGCGTAGTTTAGCAAAGTCGTTAGGGGTAAAGTTCAGTCGTATTCAATTCACTCCGGACATGCTGCCAAGCGATGTAACCGGTGTGTCTATTTTCAATCAGGTAACCCGCCAGTTTGAATTTCGAGCGGGGCCAATTATGGCACAAATTGTGCTGGCGGATGAGATTAATCGTGCAACACCCAAAACGCAATCAGCATTGCTAGAGGCAATGGAAGAGCGTCAAGTAACCGTAGATGGGGTAACTTATCCCCTGCCAGTCCCATTCTTAGTGTTGGCAACCCAAAATCCGATTGAGTACGAAGGAACCTTCCCGTTACCCGAAGCGCAGCTGGATCGCTTCCTGATGCGGATCAAGATTGGATATCCTTCGCTGTTCGATGAAATGAAAATTTTGGAACTCCAACAAATCCGTCATCCAATTGAGGAATTGGAAGCAGTTGTTGAAATTGACGAATTATTGGAAGTACAAAAGATCATTCGAACGGTTTATGTCTCGCGTCCATTGCGACAATATATTGTGGAATTAACCCGCGCTACTCGTGAAAATCCGGATGTTTATCTGGGATCAAGCCCACGGGGAAGCCTTGGTTTATTCCGTGCCGGGCAGGCGCGGGCGGCAATTCATGGCAGGGATTATGTCCTGCCCGATGATATCAAATTATTGGCTGAAAACATACTTTCTCATCGGATGGTTATACAACCTTCAGCAAGGTTGAGAAATCTAAGTGCCGATCAAATTGTTCATGAATTGGTGACCTTAGTACCGGTTCCTGGCGGGGATCTTGCCTTTCAGCCCTCAACTGCATGAAAATTCGTCCACCATTTTTTGTCTTTTTAGCGCTGCTTGCTGGCTCCTTTGCCGGCGCTTACCTGACGCAGCAACCAACGGTGTTTGTTTATTATCGGATTATTTACCTGCTGTTGGCGCTGTTGACCATCGCCTTTTTATGGGCGGTTCTGGCACTGCGCGGGTTAACCGCAACGCGTAGTGCGCGAGTTTTGAGGTTGCCTGTCGGACAGATTTTTGAAGAAAGATTTGAAGTTCGTAATGAATCGTGGTATGGGCGTTTATGGATTGAAGTAAAGGATCTTTCGCCATTACCCGAAAAACAAGGATCAAGGGTAATTTCAGGAATAGGTCCACATCAGCTTCGGTCTTATTTTTCAAGAACTTTATTGATTCAGAGAGGTGCGTTTCGATTAGGTCCGACCGTTTTGATTTCAGGTGATCCTTTTGGTTTTTTTGCAGTGAATAAGGTTATTCCGTCTGAAAAAACACTACTGGTCTTTCCTTACATGGTAAACCTGCAGAAATTTCCCGAACCGGGCGGCGAATTACCGGGGGGCAGGGCCTTGCGGCGGAAAAGTCTTGAAGTGACCCCTTATGCAGCCGGGGTGCGGGAATATGCTCCCGGCGACCCGTTAAATCGCATTCACTGGAAGACTACCGCTCGTAAGGACCGGTTGATGGTCAAAGAGTTTGAGCAAGATCCCCAAGCGGATGTTTGGCTTTTGTTGGATGCGCAGGCCGGCACCCATTCCGCTCTGGCAGACATAAGACGTGTTGATCGAGCAAATCATTACTGGATTATCCCCCAAAAATTGGTTATTCCTTTACCACCCAATTCTTTCGAATATGGAGTATCCTGTGCGGCATCTGTTGCGGATTATTACTTGAAAAGGGGGCGTTCGGTTGGGTTCGCTTGCGCCGCTCAGACGCTGAGTGTTTTACCAGCCGAAAAGGGGGTGCGTCAAATGGGTAAATTGTTGGAAACGCTGGCTTTTCTTCAACCAGAGGGAAATTTATCGCTTGTAGGTTTAATTGAAGGTCAAGCCAATCAGATTCCCAAAGGAAGCACGGTTGTGTTGATCACCGCCTTGTGCTCCGAGTTGCTTGAACTGGCTATTGAAATGCTTTTGCGAAAAGATTTGAGACCAGTGGTAATTGGGTTAGACGCGGTTAGCTTCGGGGCGCGCCCTAAAGATTGTGGGGTTTTTGAAAGGCTCAGGGCGTATGGAATCCCAGTTCGTATCATCCGAAACGGGGATGATCTCCAAAATAGTTTGGAAAATGACCAGATCTAAAGGTTTTATTTGATATCTTCCGGTTTTGGTGCCTGTACAATCACCGGGCCGGCATCGCTATCCAGTGTTTTATGGGTACCATCACAGAACGGAAATTCTTTCGATTGGAAGCACCGGCAAAGTGCGACACTTTCTCCAGTTTGTAATTTTACTGTTGTGCGTTTATGGCCGTTGCGTAGTTCGGTGGAATGTTCTGCCATGATATTCCTCCATTTTTTATTTATTTTGAGTGTGAATGTCCTTTCTCTGCAGAAGGGCTTTCCTGCAGAAGTTCAACGGCGTGAGGCAGTACCGGTAAAATCACTTCGAGGTTTTCCACTGCTGCTTTTGGGCTGCCGGGTAAATTAATCACCAGCGTCCTTTTACGAATTCCAGCCTGTTGCCGGGAGAGCATGGCATGAGGGGTAATTTTTAAGCTTTGTGCGCGCATTGCTTCAGCAATACCCGGGGCGGTCTTTTCCAGGATTGCCAAAGTTGCTTCAGGAGTAACATCGCGAGGGGCGAATCCGGTTCCGCCAGTGGTTAAAATTAAATCAAAATTGCCCGAATCACACCATTCAATAAGAATGGTCTTAATTTGATTGAAATCATCCGGAATAATGGCAGTTGAAACTACCGGATGACCGGCAGTTGAAATTCTTTTGACAAGTGCCGGTCCTGAAAGGTCTTCTCGCTCACCCCGCGAACTTCGGTCTGATATTGTGATGATACCGACCCGCATCATCTTTCTCCATCGTCAACACCGGTTACTTTACGCCATTCCCCATGAATACCATCTTCGGTAACCCCAAAGAAATAGCGATAACCTTGAGGTGTGCGTAAAATCAAATCGAAGCGGGTGATGTTTCCCTGCTTGTGTTTTCTCAATAACCCGTAATCCCCAATCCATTTGATCCTGTTGGGATCAAAGGATTTGACCGTTTCGGTATAGCGATCAATGGCATAATGCCACAGTTTGCGGGCAGAGGCGCGGGTAACGTTTTTTACCACATTGCCATTGCGCAAGTCACGCATGGTAAAGTATTGTTTTCCCTGCCGTTCTTCGGGGGCTAATACTTCGACACCCGTGCGGGGTTCAACACCCAAATCGTCAATGATATCCTCTGCGGGTGGAACAGTATCAAAGGGATTAATCTCGTTCGGTGAAGGGAGAACAGTATTCTTGTTTCGGAGCACCAGACTGACGATTTCATCCCTCACCGCAAGACCCGTTTCGGCTTCATCGCGGATGTAAATCTTATTGTCATCCACTGCGTAGGGTGGTTCCTCGCCCCGCGGAATCAAGATTCGAATGATCTTTTTCCCTTTGTAATCAAGGGCATCAATGGTGCAATGCAAGGGCGGGCTGATACGATTGTTGATTTCTTTTTCCAGGGCGTGAATGCTTTGATCAACATCCTGAATACCGATCGGGGGTTTTTTAGAATCGGAACTGATGCCAATATAAAGTGTTCCACCGTTGGTGTTCGCAAATGCGCAAACATCAGACAGAATGGCATACAATTTGCCTCCTCGCACTGTCATGCTTTCATGAAAATCCTGGATGATATTCGGGCCTTCTTCCTGAGCATTTTGAACAAAATCAAAAAGGGGTTCTTCTTTGTGGCGGTGAGGTCGGGTTCGGGAAAAATCGTTGCTTTTGAAGAGTTCCAGGAGGGCTTCAAAAGTACATTCTGGAAGCAGGACGTCCGTTGCCCTTTCGCCGACCCCAAAATTTTTCTTTCGAGCGGGATCGGAAGTAAGACGGTGGGCATCTGAACCCTGAATGCAATGCATTCGCCTAGGGTATTCCGGTTTTGTTCCATTGAAAAAGGCCGCCGTGGTGCGCGGACCCTTTTGTTCCAAATCGGTTACCTCAAGGGCGTGTAAATGCGGATCTTGGGTAAATGCGATTTTGGTTTGCCCCCCAAAGTTAAAGCCCCGCATGGCAACGCCATTACTGGAATTGGCATGGGCGGCAATCACTAAACCACCATTTTCATTTACAACTCGGTAAACGGTAAGTACGTCTTCGGTCGCACCAACCGTTTGAGAGCCTTCATCAATTTGGTCAGGCGGTATGTTGAGGCTGAGAAGCAGGTGTTCTAGTTCTCGGATAGATTTTTCTGGAGGAAAAATACAAAGGATATGAAACCCAAAAGTTGCAGTGAATTCAAAACCGGGTAATACCTGAATTTTTGATCGCAGGCGATGGTATTCTTCCAATCGTTGTTTTTCAGCAGGCAGCAGCCTTCCCAGTTTATCGAGGAATTCGAGGGATTGAATTTCCTCCATCATTTTGCGGTAGCCAGCGACGGTATTATGATCGGTGATTGCCATCATATGCAGTCCACGGGCTTCGGCTTTTTGCAAAATATCCAGGAAAGTCACTTCGGGTTGTTGGTAATCACTCGAAGCGGGTGTATGGATATGTAGATCAATGGTAAACCATTGAGAATTGTTGAGGGATTGTTTTTTAGCCAAACATTATCTCCTGTTTGGAAAGAAATTAAGAGTACAGTTTCAGTTTTTGAATCAGATCTGCTGGCATGTAGGGTTTAAGTAAAAAATCATTTGCCCCTGCCAGCAGGCATTCCTGTTTTCGATCTTCGCCGGAAGTCATAATCACCCGATAATTCTTTTTTTGCGAAGTGTTTCCACGCATCTCCCGTAGAATTGTCAATCCATCTGTACTCTTAAGATTGACATCCATGAGGATGACGTCGGGATCAGCGGAGATAATTTGGGCAATCAAATCTCCACCGTTGATATCCAATACGGAAACCTGAAAGTTTTCGATTTCCAGTAAAGTCTTAAGTAAGGATCGCATTGAGTGATCGTCTTCAATGATCAATATTTTTGTCATAGATCTGTCTTTCTACTCAAAATCAAGGTTGGGCAGGCTGGTCCACTTTTTGTTCTAATGCATGTTCCAAAACTTCATCCACACTATCAATGAGAATGAACTGGATGGCATTGTGGACTTCTTCGGGCAGGTCTTCCAGATCAGCTTCGTTATCTTTTGGAAGGATGACCGTTTTTAATCCGGCCCGATGAGCAGCAAGTACCTTTTCTTTGATGCCCCCGACCGGCAGGACTTGTCCACGAAGAGTAATCTCACCGGTCATGCCCACATCTGAGCGCACCAATCTTCCAGTGAGCAATGATACCAGAGCGGTTGCCATGGTAACCCCAGCGGAAGGACCGTCTTTGGGTTGGGCGCCGGCAGGAATGTGCAGGTGGATATCAGACTTTTCGAAAATGGTGGGATCAATACCAAGTTGAGCGGCCCTTGAGCGCACATAGGAAAGGGCTGCCTGAGCCGATTCCTGCATTACTTTTCCTACCGAGCCGGTGGTAATGAATCCTTTACTGCCGGGCATTATAGTTGCTTCAATAAATAAAACATCCCCTCCAACGGGTGTCCATGCAAGACCAGTGGCAACACCGGGAATTTCTGTTCGGCGTTGAATTTCCTCGGTTCCCAAATACTTGGGTCTGCCGAGAAATTCTCGTACAGTGTTTTCATCTACCACCTGACGGGTGATCTTGCCTTCGGTAATTTTGGTGGCGACCTTACGGCAAATAGAACCGATTTCCCGTTCAAGGTTGCGCACCCCGGCTTCTCGAGTGTAGTGGCGAATGATGGTTGTCAATGCCTTGGGGGTGAACTCGATCTCTTCTGAACGAAGACTATTTTCCCTCAACTGGCGGGGGATCAGGTATCGCCTGGCAATTTCGAATTTTTCACTATCGGTATAACCGGAAAGCTGAATGATCTCCATGCGGTCCAATAATGGACCGGGAATGGTTTCCATTTGATTGGCAGTAGTGATGAACATCACCTGGGATAGGTCAAAGGCTACTTCGATGTAGTTATCGCGAAATTCCAGGTTTTGTTCGGGATCAAGCACCTCCAGTAAGGCTGAGGCGGGATCGCCGCGAAAATCAAAACTGAGTTTATCAATCTCATCCAGCATAAATACCGGATTGCGAGTTTCGACTCTGCGGAGAGCCTGAATAATTCGCCCGGGCATTGCACCAATGTAAGTACGGCGGTGGCCGCGAATTTCCGCCTCGTCACGTACACCTCCAAGCGAGATGCGAACAAACTTCCGCCCCATGGCGCGACTGATAGATTGACCCAATGAGGTCTTGCCCACGCCGGGAGGACCAATAAAACACAAAATTACACCTTCCCGTTGTCGCCGGATAACATCGGTGGCAGTATTCTGACTGAATTCTGCGGAACGATCCAACCGCAATTTTCGTATAGCCAGATATTCGAGAATTCTTTCCTTTATATCTTGCAGGCCGTAGTGATCCTGGTCCAAAACCTCTCTGGCATGGGTAATATCCAGATTATCTGGAGTTGTTTTTGACCAGGGAAGAGAAACCAGCCAATCCAGAAAAGTGCGAATAACTCCATATTCTGCGGCGGCGGTCGGCAGGCGAGAAAGCCGGTCCAATTCGCGTTGTGCCAGTTTACGCGCTTCATCAGACATGCCGGCTTTTTCAATTTTCTTGCGAAATTCCTCAACATCGGCGGCCTGTTCGTCGGTTTCACCTAATTCGCGCTGGATGGCTTTCAGCTGTTCACGTAAAAAGTATTCGCGTTGAACTTTGTCAATTTCGGAACGCGCTTCTTTCTGAATTTTTTGACTGAGCTCCAAAACTTCGCTCTCGCGAGTCAGCAACGTTACCAGCTTGTGAAGTTTTTCGGTGATCGAATCCAGCTCGAGGATTTCTTGAGCGTCTTCGATGTCCATCCGTTGAAGATTGGCAATGGTATAAACGGTTTGAAGTGGATCGGTAATCGAAGTAACCGTTGCGACCAATTCGCGCGGCATGGAAGGAATCATTTCAGCAATGTGCGCAAATTGATCGCGAACATTGCGGGCGAGAGCCTCAATTTCCAGGCCGCTTTCCTGTTTTTCAGGAATGACCTCGATTCGGGCTTTGAGGTAAGGTTCGGTTGCCACAAATTCTACAATGCGAAAACGAAACAGACCCTGCACCAGTAAACGGATCGTGCCATCCGGTGCTCGGAACATTCGGTGAATCAATCCCGCAGTTCCTACCCGGTATAAATGTTCAGGATCGGGGCTTTCAATTTCGGGGTGTTTTGAGGCGACCAAACCCATAAACCGATCACCCGTCACCACGTCATCCACCAGACGAATAGAACGCGGCTGCCCGATGGTCAAAGGAACGCCGGTTTGGGGGTAAACTACCAGTCCTCTCAAGGGTAGAATGGGCAAAATGTCCGGTAATTTGATGATTTCTTCCGGTAGATTATTTTCTGATTGTTTGTTTATCGGTTCTTCGATGAATATTTCTTCCTCCCCCTCGTCCGAACTCAGGAAGACTTCTTCGTAGCCTTCTTCTTCTGCGTCAAACTGAAAATAGAACTGGTTTAGGTCAATATTCCATCTGGATGCTGGCATACCGCTCTTTCATTCCTTGGTGATGTGAATTTGTTTGGGGCGGGCTTTAGGAAGGTCAATTCGTAAAAATCCTTGATCGTAAATGGCTTCAATTTGAGAGTCATCTACGGGGATGTTGAAACTCAATTCCACGCTAAATTCTCCATAGGGTATTTCCATTTGATGAATGGCGCGTGGCGATTCGTACGTGAATCGGCGAATGCCTTGCACAATCAGGGTGTTTTGATGGAGCAGGATGGTCAGATCTTCCTCTTTTATTCCGGCGATTTCCATGAGAATGATAATTTTTTCCTCAGTCTCGTAGATATCCGTTGCCGGCTGCCATCTATGAGGATGATTATTTTGCCAGTTGTTGATGTTTTTTCCAAAAGAAGGTGCGGTTTCATCCAGACCGGTAAAACTGGTGTGAGACTTTTTTGACTTGAAATAAATGGTTACCATCGTACCTCCACTAAAGGACAAACAATCACTACAATGCCTGTTTTGCAGCTTCAATTACGGCATCGTAGTCCGGTTCTGCCCCAATGGTAGGCATATAAGCGGCGTAAGTGATGCGATTATTGCGATCAACTACAAAGACAGCCCGCCGTAATATGCGTATTTCTTTGATTAAGACCCCATATTTTTTACCAAAGTCAACATCCATGTGATCGGAAAGCACCATGACCTGATCAATCCCAGCTGCGCCGCACCAACGTTTTTGGGTATACGGCAGGTCGGTACTGATTACCAGGATTGAAATATCCTTACTCAGGTTGGCTGCATCCTGATTAAATCGCCTCGTTTCGCGATCACATACTGAGGTTTCCAACGAGGGCACAGAAGCAATGATGCGGACTTTACCTTCAGTTGCACTGAGGGCGGAGACTGTAGACCAATCTTGAGCTTGAACGGTAAATTCTGGTGCAATTTCACCAACTTTCAGGTCTGGACCGACAACGGTCACATCTCTACCGGCGAAGGTGATTACACCGTTTCTTTCTGGAAATATCATACTCTAACTCCTTTGGCAAAATCAGCGCCCCTGGTGAGACTCGAACTCACAACCAACGGATTAGAAGTCCGGTGCTCTATCCATTGAGCTACAGGGGCAGGGCAATGGCATAGGTGGGGGGTACTCCCTGCACAAACGGCACATATACGGGTTTTGTGAATGCGAAAAGTCCGCTTTTCTATTGGGTAATCCGCAGTACTAAAATGGGGGTACTTTTCGTTAAGGATTGTAAGGTATCCACTGGCAAAAACAAGATTTTTTAAGGTTTTTGTAAGGTTTTCCAAACCACAAGGCGAGTGCACCTTCCCACTTGCGGGTGATGTGGCTGCGCTTTCGATGGCAAACCGCACAAGACGCAAGCGGGGGAAGGGGGATGAAAATCTCTGGTGCTTCAAGGCATGAGACCGGCGCGGGAGTGAAAAAATCACGGCCGCAAAATGGAAGTTAGGGGACACGAAGCCGCGAAATGGACGGGGTGGGGGTTACTCGGCTAGATTATCCCACTTCTGCGCCATGTCTTGGAGTGCGTCCTCTGCGGTGGTGTACTCTTCTACGACCGGTAAATTGGTACGAACCAGCGAGAAATCCCAATAAGGCCAATCCTCTTGTTGACCTGCGGTATTGGTTGCATACATCCGCTTGTAGATGGCGTGTCGTTGCCATTCAGAAGAGTAGATGGCTTTCAAACATTCGATATAGTCCTCATAACTGGTTTTGTCTTTATACGGCTCAAAGGTCAGCAAAAGGTTTATGTCGTCCGTGTGGTAATCTTGCAGTAACCAAAGAGCGAGTTTGGCAATAACACGCATATCCAAAGAGGGGGCGGCCTTCTTAAGCCGAACGACCATATCGGCGAAATCTGTTGACACTTTGGGGATTGTTTCGACCTGTGAAGGGAAAACCGCAAGGTAGAAAAGGGCCTTGACAGCGTCAAGCACAATTCGGGCGTCCTCTGGATTTTTGCAATCGGTGATTTTCCAATCCTGACGGTCTGCTTTGCGGTAAGCGTTGACGTACCGGCGAATGGTGCGGGGGTCAGGTATCCAGTCTTTCAATTCGTCAGGGGCAGTTTCTTCAAGCATTGAGTAAATGTCTGGGGTGGTGTAACCCAATTCGACCAATTCAAGAATTCGTTGTTTGAAGTAGGGGTGAGTTGTCTTTGACATTGCCAAAACTCCTATATGTCCGCTTATGTCCGCTTATGTCCGCTTATTGTCTTGAAGTCGTATTCTAACATGATTATAGTGTATGTGTAAATCTTTTCAAGAGGGAGTTTCGGAATGAAAGACAAAACAAAAGACAAATACGACCCGCCGGTTGCTTTTCGCCTGCGTCCGAAAGACCATGAGCGGTTGAACGCATTGGCGAAGCGGTGGGAAACCACAAAGACAGAAGTCATCCGGCGTTTGCTTCGGCAAGCCTACGAATCACTGGGCAAGGGGAGCGAGCGATGAACGGGCAGACCAATAAAAAACCCGCCGCTGGCACGGCGGGGCAAGGCACGGCGACCGGAGCGGTCAACCATTGCTATTTTAGCACATCTGGCAAGCCTGTGGCGACTCTTGAGGGGAAAATCCTACGCAAGCGGGTTAGGGGGTCTATGCACATGCTGCGTAAACCGCCTGCGTGGGCGATTGACCTGCAAATCCTTGAAGCCGCAAGGCGTGATGGTGCGACACGGGTTGAAATTACCGACATTGAGGGCCGCAAGGTGTACACGGCGGCGGTGATTGATTTTGATTTGCACGGCTTCAAATTCAATCGCGGCTTCGGCGACCAGGTTGGGCTAGCCCTTTGCTATTGGCAAGTTGAAACGCAGGACGCAAGGCAGTTGATGTTGTTTGGAGTGTGACATGGACATTGACGATTTGCTCAATCAAGCCAGCCAGGCGGCGCAGGGGATGCCGGTTATCGTCAATGGCAAAGACCTTATGACGATGGTGTTTCCAGAACCTGCCTGGCTTGTGGAAAATCTCATACCTGCTGGAATGACGATTTTGGCAGGGCCGCCAAAAAAAGGCAAGTCCTGGTTTGCACTGGAATTAGCCCTTGCGGTTTGTAGCGGCGGCTATTTTTTGGGCCGCAAGGTGCAGGCGGGGCGTGTACTTTTCTGCGCACTTGAAGACAGTCCTAGACGTTTCAAAGACCGCTTGCAGAAACAGGGCTGGACGGCGGCGGCGCTGGAAAACCTTGACGTCATCTTTGGGCGTGACTTTCAAAGGCTTTTCGGGGGGCAAAACGGACTTACAGCATTCACCGCACTCATAGCCGCTGGGGGGTATTCTCTCATTGTGGTGGACACAATCAGCAGGGCGTTCAAAATAAAGGATTGGAACGATGCGGGGATGGTGACAGCCGTCCTATCGCCGCTTCAAGAAGCGACATCAGAGAGCGGCGTGAACCTGCTTTGTCTAGACCATCACAAAAAGCGAAATGGCTTTGACCCGAACCCGATTGAAGATATTTTGGGGAGCGTGTCAAAAAGCGGAGTGGCGGATACTGTTCTCGGCCTCTACAAAGAGAGCGGAAAGCCAGGCGCAAAGTTGGCAGTTGTAGGCCGTGACGTTGAAGAGTGTACTCTTGATTTGCGTTTTGACGCCTTCGCCGGTTGCTGGGTAGAAATCGCAAGGAATGATGACTTAACAGATACACAAAAAGAGACCTTACGAACCATTGAGCGTTTAGGCGGCTATGCCACTCTTACGGATTTGGTAAATGCCACAAACCGCAATCGGGGAACTTTGCATAGAGAGTTGGTTAATCTTCAAGATAAGGGGCTTGTAACATACGATGGTAAGTACTGGAAAAACATACTTAAAGCAACACAGGCAACACAAGCAACAGACGCAACAGACGCAACAGAGTAATGATTTTTGTTGCCTTTGTTGCTTCTGTTGCCTCTTTTCTGACAGCAACACAAGGCGAAAAGCAAGCAATTTTGTTGCCTTTGTTGCCTGTGTTGCCTGTGTTGCGCCTTTTCTAATAGCAACAGGAATTGAAAAATGACGACCGAAATTGACACAATCAAGAGAACGACCGACCTTTTAGCCCTTGTGGGAAATACCCACTTGCGCAAAGTTGGCGCAAACTGGTATGCCGGCCCGTGTCCGTTCTGCGGCGGTACTGACCGCTTCACCTTGAAGAAAACCGCTGACGGCTGGCAGTTGACCATGCCGCCCTGCACGGCACGGGCAATAATAACCAGCCGCTTGGGGTGGCCAACACTGCCGGCGTGAATATCGTTTCCGGCGGCACGAACGGCGCAGGAGGGCAGTGCGTTCTTGTGCCGCTGGGAGCAGGAACCGGGCAGTGCAGCGAAGCGGGAGGCTGGGCGCATGGCTGGGCTGCTAGCGGGGATTGACGCCAGGGCCGTGCCAAGCCAGAGCGACAAAATCAGTCGCGCTAAAGCCATGAGCGCGCAGGCGGAAGCCGGGAATATCTCTTTAGTGGATTCACCCTGGAATACGATGTGGTTAGACCACATGCATGGTCAGCCGGATTTGCCGCACGACGACATCATGGATGCCAGCGTGGGCGCGTTCAACGCCCTGAATAGTAGCGCCGGTCTGGCGGAGTTTTACAAATCCCAGCTGGAGAAGATAAAGCATGACCGAGAAAATTGATTTATCACAGCGGGTAAATGCACTGATGCAAATGGCGCAATCGGCCAGTGCCGTTTTTGGACCCGGGCAGCCGCCCGAAACCTGGTGGGATGACGAACCGCCGCGCCTGTTCGAGTACCAGCCGGGACACAACCTGGTGACTGTACCGCGCGCCGGCTATGGTGTGCTGCCGTTTTCGGTTTTGCGTGCGCTGGCGCAGACATCGAAGGAAATACGGTTAAACATTGAACTAATCAAGCGTACTATTCGCGGTATGGAGTGGGACGTTGTACCGCGCGGCAAACTGGTCGAAATTGGCGGTGTGAAATATCAGATAGATGCCAGCGAAACACGAAAATTTTTCGAACGTCCCAACGGCGTGGATGATTTCGATGCCTGGGTCAATCAACTGCTGGAAACGCTGCTGACGATTGACGCCGTGACCATATACCCCGACATGGACGGAGAACGGCTTATCTCGCTAGACCTGGTGGACGGAGCCACCATCCGGCCGCTGCTGGATTTGCGCGGGCGCATTCCACGGCCGCCAGTGCCGGCTTATTTGCAGGTGTTATACGGAATGCCTACCACACACTATTCATCAGATAGATTGATTTATGCGCCACTGAATGCAAAAACACACACGCCTTATGGAGAGTCACCCATTGAGTGGGCGTTGATGGCGATCAACACGGCGATCCGCCATGATGCGGTGCGGTTGGGTTGGTTCACTGAGGGCAACATCCCCGGTGTACTGATCAGCGTTTCGCCAGAATGGACGCCGGAACAGTTGCAAACCTTTACTGAGTATTTCGATGCGCTGGCAAAAGGTGATATTCAGCGCGCCAGTAAGATTCTGTTTGTGCCGGGCAATGGAGCGCAGTCCATTTTCCAGCCTCAGCAGAGTGATGCCGATAAAATCGAGGTGGATAAATGGCTGATGCAGGTAATTTGCTGGGCGTTTGGCAACAATCCGGCGGAGTTTGGTTTGGTACCTTCTGCTGGTCTTGGCGGTGCAGGGTACGTAGCAGGTATGGAGAACGCTCAGTATCGCTCAATGATTGGGCCTATTACAGGTTATCTTAAGTCTCTCTTTGACCGGATTATTCATGATTACATGCGCCAGCCAGCATTGGAGTTTAAGTGGCTTGGGCTGGAACCTCCGGAAGATGAACTTCGCCGGGCGCAGATTGATCAGGTGTATCTCTCGATGGGGGTCTATTCTCCGGCATATGTGCAGGAACGGCTGGGAGTGCCGCCGGAGTATCGTGAATCAGTCCGGCAAGGGCAGGATATTGCGTCTTTTTTGCCGTTTCTGCAGCGGGCTGCTAAAGCCGACCTGGACGATTGGCGCGAGAAAGCCCGGCGGGAGTTTAAGAAAGGGGAACGTTTCTCGGTCTTTCGTTCAGATGTAATACCGGAAAAGATTTACGGTCAAATTGCTGCTGGACTACAACAAGCAAATAGTTTGGAAGCTATTGATGCGATTTTTGAAAAGGCTCGCAATTTGCTCTCCCATACTGAGCATTTCAATGTTCTCCCCGCTTTGGAGGTCGGGGAAATCGAACCCTTTCGCTATCCTTGAAAAGCAGGTTGAGCCGTATCACCCGGAATATGCGGCAAACCGGGTTAAGAGTGAGCTGGAACGAGCAGAAGAGGAGCTGCGGGATGAACTATTGAAATGGTTTGCTGAGTTTCTCAAGGATTTGGTTGGTAATGCAAAAATGCTGAAAGATGAGCCACTTCCTGGTTTCATTCTGGCACGGCTGAACGATCAAACAGTGTGGCAGATATGGAGTCGAAAACTGCTGGATATATTGACCGGGGGAATGCTCAACGCGATGAAAGCCGGTGCAAAAACTGCTGAACGTCAGTTGAATATCAATCTTTCCTGGGATTACATTCAGCCGGCTGCAATCAACTGGGCGCGTGAGCAGGCGGGAAAACTGGTTGCAGGCATTCTGCCCGACATTCAGGCGGGGATTTCACAAGTGGTCACCACCGGGCTTGCGGAGGGCAAAACGGTTTACCAGATTCGGGATGAAATTGCAGGGCTAAAAGATAATGAGGAGCAAACGATTTTTCCAGAGTGGCGCGCTACCCGTATTGCACGGACGGAAGTCATTCGTGCCCATGCACAGGGGGCAAAGATAGGCTACCAGGAAAGTGGGGTAGTGCGGGGTATGCGCTGGCTGGACGGTCAAACTGGGGCATGTCCAAAATGCCGTGAATTGCACAACAAGACGGTGCGGCTAGGCGAGCCTTTTTACAATGATCCGAAGTTTGGTGATGGGCTGCCGCCGCGTCATCCGCACTGTCGCTGTGCGGTTGTGCCGGTGACGCTGGATCAAGTGAAGTATTTGCCGGCGGATCATCCATTGCGCGATAACCGCAGAAACAGCATTGAGGAGTTGACGGATATTCAAACTTATACTGAGATCAATGGAATACGGATTACCGGTGAGCGAAAACGTCATTGGATGGCCAGACACCCGGAAACAAAAGGCATGGATGCTCTTATAGTGAAAGGATTATCTGCTCCCGATTTTGTGAAATTGGCTGGTGCCGGTATTCAACAATTGTATGTAAATTTGCATCAAACATCGTCTAAAGGACGACCATTGTATTTGAAAATAGTGGTAAAAGTTGACAATGGTAAGCCGTTCGTCTTGACTTCTTATATTACTACCCAAAAATAAAAAGACCCTGGGTAGACTTACGCTAGGTCTACATCTCCTTTCGGAATGCTTTTCGCGTAAATTGCACCACCAGGGTTTAAACAAGTATAGCACGCCCAAAGGAGATTTTCAACAACGAATTTTGGGGCTAAAGTAAACATGGACAGGATAACTATTACGGGTTTAGAAAAAATCGTGGATGAAATCGGTAAATTTACCGATTTGAATGACCGTGTTTATGCACCGATTTGGGATGCAATGTCCCAAGCCGGTAAACTGCTGGAAGAGCAAATCAAGCAAAACCTGACTGACAATGACAGCATAGCCACCGGCGATCTGCGTGCCAGCGTTTCATCCAGCGAAGTGCAGGTTACGGAGAATTCAATTTTCGTGGAAGTGGGCGCTGGGCGTGGTTTGCCGTATGCCAGGGCGGTGGAGTACGGAAGCAAGCCGCACACGCCGCCACTTTCGATTACCGAACCAGGTCAGCCGCTGTATGAGTGGGTGCGCATCAAACAACTGGCAGGCATATACTCAGTAAAGACCGGAAAACGGTTGGGGAGTAAAGCCAAACAGATAGACGAGAACCGCCAGATGGCACGGGCAATCTGGGCGCACATTCGCAAGTACGGCACAAAACCGCGTCCGTATTTTGAGCCGGCAATTTCGCAAACTGCTGAACGTATTGGCAAACTCTTTGAGCAGGCGGTTGAAAAAATTGCAGAAAACTTGTTCAAAAGGACTTGACATGATGGAGAATTTGTTCTAAAATTAAGGTAACAATTCAGCCCGGAAGGGCTTTGCTGAACTGCGGAACGGAGAGGACGGGGCGTCCTGAAAAACGGGTTCGGCGAGATTGAGAGGACTGATTTGCGTCCTGTAGTGACTGGCTTCAGCAGAAGCCTCATTGCAGGGCGCATTTTGTTTTATGGAGTGAGACATGCCTTATCCCAATGAACATGTTGCGCGGTTGGTTGACCCGGATAAATTCGATGCGGATTCATTCCGGCGTGAAAATGACAAATTCGGCGATGGCATTCATGCCGTTTTTGGAAAACTCAAAGGTGAAGACAGCATGATCTTGCAGGCAATCCGTTTCGATGCGGATCGATTCAGCCCGGATGAAGCGCGCAAATGGCTGGAAAAGCACGATTATCATCCGATTGCTTTTGAAGAAGCGACTGCGGAAAAGTCATTTTCGTACTTTCTACCGCTTCAAAAGGTTGACGAAGTGCGTCGTGAAGTTTGGGGAATTGCGGCTGTAGAACAGCCGGATCAGAGCGGCGAAATCATGGATTATGAAAAGTCCAAACCGCATTTCTGGGCATGGTCGAAACGTGTTCAAAAAGCCAGCCAGGGCAAGAGTCTGGGCAATGTGCGTGACAGCCATACTAGCAAGGCGGTTGGGAAGGTAATCAAGCTGCTGTTCGATGATAAGGCTAAAGCCATCCGGGTTGGCACAAAGGTAGTTGACAGTGATGCCTGGCAAAAGGTGATTGAAGGTGTATTTACCGGTTTTTCGGTTGGTGGAGCATACGGCAAACGTTGGCCGGATCCCATGAACAAAGGATTTATCCGCTATGAGGCCATTCCAAGCGAAATCAGCCTGGTTGATCTGCCCTGTATTCCGGGTGCAGTGATTGAAATGGTCAAGGCGGATGGTTCGCAAGTGATACTGAGTACTAAAGGAGCGACGATGAAAAACAAAATCCAATCTGTTTTGAAAAAGCAGCTGGAAGATTTGACCGAGGAGGAATTAGCCAATCTGGTTGAAGAACTGGCTGCTGTTTTGGAAGAAAGCGGTGAAGCCAGTGGTGAAAGCGAATCATCGGAAGAAGAACAATCCACAGAAAGCGGTTCAGAGGAATCGGAAGAAAAAGCGGCTGAAGAGCATCCGAAAGGATTGACTGCTGACGATGTGCGTGAAATCGTGTTGGCCTTGCTGCGCGAGCTGGGCTTGATTGAGCAGGTTGGTGGCGAGATGACCTTGAGCGCGAAAATCAAAGGGCTGGCGAAAGCCGAAACTGCCGATCTGCGCAAGTCGCTGGAGAAGATCATCAAAGACATTGCGCAGCTGGCGGTTGCGGTGGAAACACTGGAAAAGCGCGGTGGGAGCGGTCCTGTTCTGCGTGAAATTGGTGCGTTATCGCCGCAGGCCGGTGCGACACTTCAGAAGATTGAACAGCTGCGTTCTGCACTGGAAACCGTGACCGATCCATTGGCACGTCAGAGCCTGCAAAACGAAATCGCCCGGCTGGAAATTCAGGCTATTCAAAAATCGAAATAAGGAGTGTGAAGCATGATTGAAAATCTATCTCAACTGACCCGCGAAGCGGTGCAGGAATTCTACAAGGCGTTGGGTACGCCCATGCCGGCGGAAAATCTCAAGAAGGCCGGCATTACTCAGTCTACCGGTCTGGTCGCGTATGATCTGCAAGCGCCGGCGAAAAATCTGTTTCCGGTTTTGACCCCAATTCGCAACCGAACGCCGCGCGTTTCCGGCGGCGGCGGAACTTCCACCAACTGGAAACAGGTGGTGGCAATCAACGCAGCCGGTCTGCGCGGTTTCGTCCCGGAAGGCGAACGCAACGGCGCGGTTACTACCAGCGTGCAAGACAAGAGCGCTGCCTATAAGACGCTTGGTTTGGAAGACAGCATTACTTTTGAGGCGGAGCGGGCTGCGGTCGGCTTCGAGGATATCCGCGCTACCCAGGCACAGCGGCTTTTGTGGGCGACTATGATTGAGGAAGAACTGGCTGACCTGGGCGGAAACTACTCGGTTGCACTGGGAACGCCTTCGGCGCCGACCGTAACAACCGATGCCTCAGGCGGGTCAATCGGCGCCGGTACGTACAATGTTATTGTGGTTGCTCTTACCCTGTATGGCTATCTGGCATCGTCGCTGACGGGCGGCGTTGTGGGGCAGGTGTCGGTGAATCCTGCCAGCGGTGGTTCGGCGTTCACCTACGGCGGCGGGTCTTCTAACAAATCGAGCGCGTCCAGCACCGGCGCGCTGACCGGTTCGACCAATGTCATCAAAGCTAAAGTTGCGGCTGTGCCGGGTGCGGTGGCTTATGCCTGGTATGTGGGCACCAGCGGCAATGAATTACTGCAGCAGATCACGACCATCAACAGTGTGGTTTTGACCAGCCTGGTCACTTCGGGCCGGCAGAATGCCAGCGCAATTACGGGCGATAATTCCAAAAATCTGCTCAGTTATGATGGCATTCTGTACCAGGCCTGGACAAGCGGTTCTGGCGCGTATATCAAGTACATGCCGGACGGTACAGTGGGCACGGGCACGGGGCTTACCGCTTCGGGTGATGGCGGCATTGTTGAAATCAACGAGTTATTCCGCCACATGTGGGACAACTACCGGCTGTCGCCAACTCGCATTTACGTGAATGCGCAGGAAGCAGACAACATCACCAAGAAGGTACTGCAAGCGACCGCTGCGCAAATTCCATATGTGACCGGATCGGAATTCGTTGCCGGTATGCGGGTCAAGAGCCTGCTCAACCGATTTGCGATGGGTGTTGCGCCAGAAGTGCCGCTGGAGATACATCCCAACCTGCCGCCCGGTACACTGGTAGCGGTTACTGAGCAGCTGCCTTATCCTATCAGTGGTGTTCCGAATGTGATGGAAATGCGCTTGCGCCAGGATTACTATCAAATCGAATGGCCGCAGCGTACCCGTAAGTACGAAAGTGGCGTTTACTTCGATGGCGTGTTTGCGCACTACTTCCCGCCTTCCATCGGGATCATCACCAATATCGCCAATGCCTGATCAAACGGGGGAGGGGCTGTCAGGGTCTCTCCCCCACCAGATTGAGAAATGAAATATCGAGTCTTGGGTAATTTACACAGCGTTGGCAGGGGCGATTTTGTTGCCGTTGTTGAAAACGGCAAAATCGAACTGCCGGAAGAGATTGCAAACGGTCTGATTGCATCCGGTGAAATTACCCCCCTCGATACTGAGTATCCTAAAGCGGAAAACAACGATGGCGGATTACACCACACTGGCGGCAGTCAAACGGGCACTTGGAAGCGCCGAAAGCGCCGATGATGTTTTGCTGGCAGAATTGATTACCCAGGCCAGCCGGGTGATTGACCGGCTTTGTGCGGGAGTGAAAAATGATAATTATTTTGCCAGAGAAACGTTATTGGACGTGATAACAAAAGGTCGGATTGCTTCGGACGGTGTTTTGTTTTGCTGGCCTCCCAAACCGATCATTGAAAGCATCAGCGCTTTAGCCTACCGCTATTCGGCGCGGGAAAACTGGATTGTGCTGGATGTGTCCGGTGTGGAAATCAATGGATACTCAGTATCGGTGGATGGAGTAAATAGCAGTGGAAATGTGCAGGTGAGAATTTCCTTCACCGGTGGATTCAATCCACTGCCGGACGATCTGATCAATGCGGTCACGTTGTTGACAGTACGGTTTTACAAAGAGGTCAAAACCGGTTTGAGTGACAGCATCGGCGTTGCCGAATTGGGAATGCTTCAGTACACAAAAGCCTTGCCAGAGCGCCTGGTTGCAATGATTAGACCATACAAGCGGATTGTGCCATGAGCGACATACGAGAGAGATTGGCAGATATTCAAAAGATGGTAAGCGGCGTCAAGCGGGCGTATGTGTGGGCGCCGCAGTCGCTGGCAGATAGTGATTTACCGGCCTTTTGCACCTTTGCCGGGCCGGCAGTGATTACGCCAATTTCCGAAATGCTTGTGGAAGAAACGCGCACCTGGCTGATGCGTCTGTACGTCAAACCTGTTCTGCAGGGAATTGACGGTGAAGCCGAGAAAGCGGTTGAACCGTATCTGACGAGTGTCAGGAATGTGTTTCTCTCCCATCCACTTTTGGGGAAAGGCACGAAAGATTCGACTTTGAACTGGCTTGAGAAAGCCGTATGGCTTGGCGATAGTGGCATTCAGGTTTTGGGCTTTGCTGGTCAGAATTATTTGGGAATTGAATTCCGGTTGAGTCTGACTGTGATTGTCTCTGTAACAATTGCGTCTTTTGAGTGAGGTGGAAACATGGATCAAATTGTGAATGGAATTCCTTTAGTTGTGTTGGTGATCGCATTAGTTGAATGGACTAAAAGGTTCAATGTCGAAGGCAAGGCGTTGAATGCCGTGAGTATGGCGATTGGCGTAATTGTTGGTCTGGCGTATTTTTACGCGCAAGCGCCGCTTATGACATTCGCTGACTGGTTCAGTGCGGTCGTTTATGGTTTGGCGCTTGGTCTGGTGGCCAGCGGCGTATATGACGCTGCCCGGAGCGCGATTAAGGGGTAGCCTATGTCCACGGCTACGGAAGAGCGGGTAACGAACCTCTCTTTGCAGCGCCAGATTACGGAATTTTCTACACGTCTCGACCAGGTCGCGCGGGATGTTACAGAGATTAAACAGATGCTGCGCGCGGTTGAGGAGCGTGTGCGTGCCCTGGAAAATCACGAAGCAGGGAGTCATCCACTAATGGAATCAAGAATCGATGCAGCATGGCGGAAAATTGAAGAACACGACCGCCGAATGAAGTCAATGGAAGACATGGTAGTGCGGCTTGATCACAGCAACCGCCTGATGGCCTGGCTGGGCGGTATTTTAGGCAGTACGGTTTTGGTTTGGTTAGCGACACAGATTCTTCAGATTCTGAGGTAGGTATGGCCTTTCTACAACTACTCGATTACGTCATCCGGGCACTTGGGCTGCTGTTTTTGATCGGAGTCATGGCTATTGCATTTAGGTTTTTATGTCTCGCTGGGGTATTGGCCATCATTTTTATCCTAGCCATTACGGTCGTATTTGCGGCCTGTCGAATCTCCGGACAAATTGGAGAAATGGAGTAAACATGGCTTACGGTTTGTACATTTCGTATTGGACGACAATTAACCCTACAAAATTTGCCGTATCGGCAAACGGGCTTGACCTGGACTTTGCGATCATTCGGGCCCGTGGGGCTGGGTATGATGACAAGAAGATTACAGAGCATAGACGCTGGGCGGAATCACAAAAAGTGAAAGCGGGTTCGCTCGTATTTGGCTATGATTTTTATCTTGGCTATGCTCCAGGAACTCCATCCGGCCAAAAGCAAGCTGCGGATTTTTGGGAGCTCATCAATCGAGGAGGTAAGACCTGGGAGATTGTTCCCGAGATTGACGTGGAACACCAGCCGAAAGAGTACGATCAGAACGGTCGGGTCAAATCCTACTGGCCAGTTCCAGCGGATTTTCTTACGACCTGGCTTGAACCGGCCGTGAAGTATCTTCAGGATCGAATGGGACGAAGTCCAATGATTTACTGCTCTCCGTGGATCATCAAGGACTGGTTTTCGAAAGGAGGCACCCAAACCCCACCGGATTGGTTACTTCAATGCCCACTTCACATTGCTAACTACCAGGTTGAGACGCCGAGCATTAGCTACTGGCCATACTGGGTATTTTGGCAGAAGACGAATACCCAGAATTGGCCAGGCGCCAGCTCAATCTGTATTGAGCAATTTAATGGGTCGCGTGCCGAGCTCAAAGCCTTTTGCCGTGATGCAAATTGGAGGCCAGGGACGACTCCTCAACCGCAGCCAGAGCCGCAGCCGCAGCCAGGGACCCCATCCAATAGCGAAATTGCGCAAAAACTGGATGAAATCCTGACCATCCTGCGCAAACTGGAGTGGCTTGGAAAATGAACACAAAAGGGTGAAAAGAATGAAAAAAAATTGCCCGATTTGCGGAAAAGAATTACAGCCGAAAAACGAAAACGGCGTTACGAAATATTACTGTGACTGCATTGGGCAACTGCGCCCGGTCATTGAGATTCTTCCAAATGATTTGAAAGGAGTAAAACAAAATGGCAGCGCCAACTGAAAAAACTTTGAATTACGGTTTGCGTTATGCGTGTGTTTATGAACTGGATGCCAATGGCTATCCTAAACCAACTGGCACAACGGCTTATGAAGGTATTCAGTTCAAGGGCTCGACTGCATTTGACCTGACCATACCGGACGCGCGAAAATTGACCGGTCTGGGTGAGGACGGCATTACCCAGGTGGTCTACTTGCCACCGCAAGAAGGTGCAGATGCACGCTTGAATGTGGAGGCGGCTGACCCGGTACTGGCTGCACTTCTGGATGGAACGAAAGTCTCAACCGTTGGAGAAGCCACTATCGTGGGTGTTGCAACCGATAAGCAGGGATTTGAGCCCCGGGTGGCTTTGCTTTTGTACCAGGCCGCGAAAGGACTGGAAACCGGTAAGACCTACTGGCACAGCTACATCATTCCTTCCGCCCAGGTGGTACGCAAGACACCTGGCATGGGTGCAGACAAAGCCATTACTCAGTATCAGGTGGCGCCTAATCGTGTGAAAAAGCATATCTGGGGCACGCAATTCAGCAATACAACCGAGGGTTTCCTGGAATCGCAACTTCTGGAAGCATGGAGCAATTATCCCCTGAGAATTGCATCTTACCTGGGTAATGGCACGACAACGGCATTCAACTTTCCGGCGAACTTCCCGGCAGTTTCGACGGACGGCATTAAGGTTTGGAAAAACGGTGCAGAGGTAACGAGCGGTTTGACCAAGACGGTTACGGGCATTACCTTCACTACTGCGCCAGCCGATGGGGATGTCATTGTTGTCTTGCGTGAGGTTGCCGGATGAGGCAAATCGAGTTAACCGCTGAAGGTATCACGATACGCCTGACCGTGCGCCACGCCACCGTTGCAGATGTCATGCGACGCGGCATTTTAGCCGGCCGCGCACTGGATACTGAGTATCGCTGTGAGGCAGAGCAGGCGGTTGCGGTGATGGTCTATCCGCGCTGTCTGGGGTGTGTAGAAGGCGTCATTGAGATCAATGGTGAGGTAAAAGACATTCAATCGTTGACGCCCCGCGAATTCGCTGATTTGCCTTACGAAATCGGTGAAGCATGGCTGGCAGCGGTGATTGAGGAAAATCCAGGCTGGGCCTTGCAAATGTCGGAGGAGCAAGACGCCGAAAAAAAAGATTAGAGATTGTCAGACAATTACAGGCGTTTTACTGCGCTCCGGCCAGCAGGGATTTTCCAGATGAACAATTTGGTCTTGGAAATATCCCTGTTGCGGTTTTATCGCAGGCATTGGAGATTTTACTGATACTGGAAGTTGTGGAGTGGAAATGGGACATCAACACGATTTTGCAGCAGCCGGAGGATTTACTGCGCGCGGTTATTCGTCTGAAGTCGGTTGGTGAAAAACTGCGAAAGGAATCAGATGATACTGAGTAAGCGAAGCAGCCAAAGAGTAAAGACAATTGCCGCCAGCGGTAAACCGCACAGGGCAATATATATGCCAGGATCTGGAATAAAGACAGCCACTCCAACCAGTAAGAATGAAACCAGACACATAGAAACAAACCAGATCGTGCCGGCATTGGAAGAGCGACCTGGTGGCAATTCGGAATTTTCATCATTTTTGAACCAACTGCTGTACATAACTTTATTGTAGGTGATTCATGGACGAAAAGCAACTAAAACTTTTGTTAGTTTTCGGCTCCGATGCGGCGAAGGTGCAGGAGGACATAAAAAAGATCCAAAGCCGCGCGGAAGAATTGCAAAAGCGGGTGCAAACTCTGCGCGAGACCATGAAACTGCATCAGGCAGTTGGTAAGGACATTTCGTCTCTGGAAAAAGAGCTGGAAGCCGTTACGCACGAACTGATTGATCTGGACCAGAAAGCGCAGCGAGCACAAACTGCAATGCGCGGCATGGCGAATGCTTCACGCGACGTGCGCGATAATTTGTTCAACCTGCGTGATATTGGCAGAAGTCTCAGTCAAATTGGCAGCTCGTTGGAACGGGCCGGGAGAAGTATTCTCTCACCGCTTACCGGCTCAATTCAATCCTATCTTCAATCTGCTTCACCGTTTGATTCAGTGGCGCAAGCCTGGCGTCAGGCTCAGCAGGACATTCAGCAGTCATTCATGCGGATTGGTGCGGTGGCCGCCAATGAGTTGCTGCCGGCCTTACGTGCTGCGTCCGAGCTGGTTGCCAAAATTGCCGACCTGGTAGAGCGCAATCCCGATTTACTCAAAGCTGCCCTGATGATGGGCGGCAGTCTGGTTGCTGTTGGCGGTCTGACACAGCTGGTTGGTCAAATCACCATGCTGATGGGCATAACCAAAGCGCTGAACATCCCAGCCCTGTTGGGCGGATTGGGAAGGGCAGGCGGTGCGTTGTTAAATCCATACGTTGGGATTGCAGCGCTGGTCGGAACGGGAGCGGCAGCCGGATACAGTGCGCTTTCCAGAACCGAATTTGGGGCACAGCGTAATCTCCGGGCGGCGCCGGGACAACTGGCAACGATAGCAGCCTATTTATCCGGCAGATACGGATTGTTTGGTTCCGAAGAGCGCGGACAACAGTGGGCAATGATGATTGGACAGTTGACAGGGGTCGTTGAGCAACATGCTGCAGCGACACAGCGCGATACTGCTGCAACCCAGCAGCAGCTGGATGCGTTCGCGGCTTATGAACAGGCACAGCAGCAGCGTACTGAGTATGAAAGGCGTGCTCAAGCGGAACGCAGTCAGATCATCGCCGAGTTCGCTGCCCAGCGGGTTGAAATTGAACGTAAATACGAAAGCAATCGCAAGTCTTTGATTGCTCAATATGCGGAAGAGCGGTTGCGGGTGATGCGTGATTTTGCCCGCTCTGAACGGCAGGCAGAACAGGATTATTATCAAAATCGTTTGAAGATTGCGCAAAATTATCAAATTGACGTCCAGCGTGCAGAGGAAGATCATCAGCGCCGCATGCGTCAAATGCGTGCCGATCACGATGAGCGGATAGAAGAACTGATTGAGAATCGCGATGCGCTGGGTATTGTTCGTGAAAAGCGTTCATATGAACGACGCAGACAAGAAGAAGAAGAAACTTACCGCGTTCAGGCGGCGCGGCGTTCGGAGGACTTTGCGCGCCAAATTCAGGAAATGGATATGCAGTTTGCCGTTCAGCGTCAGCGCCGGCTGGAAGATTATCAGCAGCAACTCAATGAGATGGCAAAACAGCATCAACAGCGCCTGGCGCAGCTGGCAGTACAGCGTGATCAGGAATTGAAGCAGTTGAGTGAACAGCAGCGCAAAAGGTTACAGCAGTTTGATCAGCAGTACCAGAGGGAACTGCAGCAGTTGCACAATGCTGAACAAAACCGGCTGAACATTTTGCGAATGCTGGCACTCAACGACCAGGCGGCACTGCAAGCGGCGGGCGCTGAATTGACCGCTCGCTACAAAGCCTGGCTTGAACAGCAAGTCAAAGGTTTTCTGGATGTCAAACCGCAGCGCCGGGCGGCCGGCGGGTCGGTCAATGCCTGGAATTCATATCTGGTCGGAGAACAGGGACCGGAACTGTTTGTACCTTCGATGAGTGGAACAATTGTTCCCAATTCATTGACCCGTTCCCTCCTGCAAGATACTCAGTATGCAGGGGGCAAGGTGATCAACATGCGGGTTGAAACGTCCAGTTTGACACTCAATCAGGTCATGCGCGAAGTCGAGCGGCGATTGGCACAGCGTGACCGGCTGATTGCGCGAGCGGTGGGAGGTTAATGTGGCAGATTTCAAAATTGGCACGACACAGGCCAATATGACCAATGTAGAGGCGCTTGCAACGCCGTTACCCGTTCCGCGCTCTGTTTTTCGCGACTTTGCAGATGTTGTAACGGCTGCCAGCGGCCGCTCATATGGGCGTGGTTTACCCACCTGCAAGTGGATTTTTTCGGTTTTGACTTCGGCACAGCGGCAGCAGCTGAAAACGTTTTGCAGTGGTAAATCAGCAGTTGTTTACATCCGCACTCTGGCCAATGACGACGTTTACTACAATTACCGCGCGATCATGCACTGGCCGGTTGAGGAAGAGCGCGATCCATCCAAACGGCGCGACAGGCTGGAATTTGAGATTGAATTTACCCATCTGGAAAAACTATGAGCCGTGCACTGACTTCACAGGAACTGCAAATACTCCGTTCGGATGGGCTGGCAAGTCGGCTTTATGTCATGATTGACCAGCCAGTCACGATATTCAGCTGCCGCGTAAATCAAACGTTTACCGGCAATGAACCAATCGCACAGATCAATTACAACAATGCCAGCGGTACACTGGCTAGCGTCCTGCCAGGTATGACGGTACTGGTTGGAAGCACGCCCGGCGGATGGGACAAGGGGCTGGCACGGGTGCGAAAAGCGTGGACAAGTTCGGTTGCATTTATCGGCGAAACATCTGAAATTGCCTGGCAGAATGGACTTTATTTGACAGTCATTGATGAGTTTTCTATCTGGCCGCGCCACTTGCGCCTGGTAGGCGATGTACCTTACATGGACTATGACATTGCCTACTCCAACCAGCACAGTCAGTTTGCGCCGGTAGTCTGTATGGGTTTAGACCGCGTGGTGAAATTGAGCGCTGCGAGCGTGGACATCGGGCTGGATGCTTCGCAGTCCTGGGTATTTGGCAGTACGATTACTCAATATGCTTGGGTGGTTGTGTCCGGCAGCGGGACACTGACCAATCCCAATACAGCCGCGCCAACGTTGACCGTTTCCACTGCCGGCCGGATTGTGGTGCGCTGTACCGTAACGGCGGCGAACGGCAAAAGCAGCAGCGGCTATCGAACGATTTATGTCTATGATGAAAGTACATCTCTGACTGAAGTGCAGCTGGATGACCTGACGGGCGATCTGGAACAAGGCGGTTTTGAATTTAGCATTTCGCTATCCGGGCCGCTGGGTCTTGCCCCGCGTGATTGTTTGAAAGTTATTTTGTTTTCGGAGGATATTCCGCAGTCCATTGGACCAATCAGCGGCGCAGAAAATATTTTGGCCATTGGATGGCTGGATGAAAAGGATTGCACGGTAGATGAACATGACGGCACAGCTATACTGAGTATCAAGGGAGCGCAGTATTGGCTGGGACGCTGTATGGGGTATCCTACCGGTGTGGAGAATGTCAATCAAACTCCGTCTGCCTGGACGCAGATGCAAGGATTGACGGTTGACAAAATGATATGGCATCTGCTCTACTGGCGCACAACGCTGCCAAATTGCTGTGATATTTACCTAAGTGGTGATACCAGAATCGCGCCGGCATTTCAGGCGGTTGGAAATATCTGGCAGCAGATCAAATTGATTGCCGATGAGAGCATTCTGGCAACGCCATTTTGCGATGCGTTTGGACGGTTTCTGCTGCAAATTCATCCCAACCTGCGCAGTGTTACCGGCCGCAGCGGCATACCCGTCATCATGCAATTGACACGAGAGGATTTTGAGCAGATCGAGGTAACCAACCGCAGCACAAACGCGGCTCAATATGAAGTATCGGGAATTGATCAGAACAATCAGCCTGTTCTGGCGAAAGCTCCTGGAAAAGTATTTGGTCGTCATGGTCAGATACTCAGTAAAGAAGGGTTGCTGTTTACGAATAATCAAAACGCGTTGGATACAGCCAGCCTGTTGTTGGCGCGCGAAAAGCGGGCATACGATTTCACGATTCATCTCACCAGTGCGGTGCGGGTGATCAGTTTGTTACCGTTTGGTTATCTGTCGTTGACGATTGCGCAATCTGATACACCCGCCAAAATTGCCTATACGGGAAATGTAATTCCTTATCGTGTGGAATTTCGTTTCGAGAACGGAAATTTAAGGCAAACTGTTTTTGCTGAACCGGAAGTGTTTCCGGGTATTGCGCAAAGCATCATACTTAATCCAACAACACCGATTATCGGCACGCCGGATTTAAGTTTGCCGGACTTTTCTTTACCAGGCTGGCCGGCATTGACACCCGGTCGTTTTGCGCCGCCTTTGATTCCTGGCGATGACCCACTGCCACCTAAGGAAGGCGCAACCTGCCCACAAAATGCACCCGCGAATGGGCCATATCTCTGGACGTTGCGTTATACATTGTTGGGAAACAGCAATTACAAAATCAATATTCCTATTCGTGCAGTTATTCGTTCTGCCAGTCACGATAACAAAAGCGTATGGGGGATACGGGGCAGATTTTTAAAGCTCAATGGCACAACGCAGGTGTGGGAAGAAACAAATGAAAACAACTGGTGGAATATTTATGCTTATAATAGCGCTGGACAGCAAGTGGCAACTGGTTTGAAAAACAGTGTTACCGATTTGCGTTATCGAACCGGAACATTTGAGCCGCTGGCAGCTGCAGAAATTGCCTATATCGGCATCGAAATTGAGGCGGATTTGATGCGTCCCAGCGAAGTAGTTGGTTGGGTAAGGGCTGGTCACTTTTGGGATAACTGGAGTATCGTTAATCCCGAATTGTCTTGGGGGCATTTTGGAGCTGGCATCTGGGCATATGCAAAAAATGGCAGTCTGACGGCAAATTATTCGTGGGACTGTGATTTGCTGATTCGACTAGGTGCGTACAATGAATTTTTGAATGTGCCGTTGATTATTGAACAACACGTTTTTGCTTATCGCCCGACCAATACTCGCATACTCAGTGTAACCGGTAAATTGTTATCTGACTGGTTGGGATGGACAAATTTGTGGTACGTACCGCTGCCGGATCAGCCATATGCCACACCCGGCTGGTTGTGGAAGGATGGCAAAAAGGGCAGTGCAATTGGAAGAAACTGGAGTAATGTGGATGCTGCGTTTGAAATTAGAAATGCAGGGCAGATGTTCATGAATCAGTTCATCTATGTTTGGAAGCAATTGCGTTACAAAATTGAGCTGGAACAGTTTGAATTGTGGAATGTTTGTCCTGTGCCAAAGGAGGATTAGTTGAAAAAGTTGCATGATGCGCTGGCTAACCTGGCCGTTGAAAAACAAGACGCAATTACGGCGTACCCAGCCAAGCTAGGAGATGGCAGCGGGCGGGTAATTGCCGGAGCTGGTTTGGTCTATGTGCGAGTTGCGGATGTGGTTGCGATTGCAGCGTGTACCAGCGTGCCGCCGGTTCACGATCTGGAAGTTTGGGTTGGCTATGAAAATCTTCAGCGCAATGTATTGCGGGTGCTTGGTCAGCGGGACGCGCTTGGAAATCGGCAATTTATACCTGGCGTGGCTGCACACGCGGCAATGCACGAATTTATGGGTGCGGGATCGCTTGGCGGTACGGATGTGGTCAAAGTGCAGCTGCAGCAGTTTATGCCGCTGGCCGTCTGGCCGTATGATGGATTGAAAGTTATTGTCTGGCCAGGAGTGGTCTGGATCAATGGACAATATAAACTGATTGCAGATTTGAACCAGTACGATAAGCCTGTGCCCAAGATTATTGATTTCGGTGAATATGCTGGGCCGGCTGCAAATAAGGAAATGTATTATCTGGTTGGAATTGACAATACAGGGAATATCCAGGTCGTGGCAGGTAACCAGGTAGATTGGGGAACACTGGCTTTGACAGATATACCATCCGCCCCAACAAATATGTTGTATCCACTGGCAGCAGTACGCCGGTCGTTTGAACAAGCGGGTATTGTGATTAATCGTGAATCATCTGATATTGTGGATTTGCGCTTTCCGATAGCGCACAAACACCGTAGTGAGGATATTACCAGTGGGACCATATCAGCAAACAGGTTACCTTTATTTACGGCAACAGAACCTGGTGCTGTACCTGCTCCGGGCACGGTGTCAAACAAAGTACTGCGCGATGATGGCACATGGGTATCGGCCGGCACCGGCGACATGACCAAAGCCGTCTATGACACCGATAACGACGGTGTGGTGGACGCTGCCGAGTCCGCGCCCTGGAGTGGTATTACGGGCAAGCCGTCTACGTTTCCGCCAGATGCGCATAATCATGATAATTTGTATTACACCAAATCTGAACTGAACACCAGCGGCGCAGGTGGTGCTGTGCATTGGAATAATGTGACCAGCAAGCCGTCGAGTTTTACTCCTTC
>Ga0308395_1000433_pt1 | contig 33093 bp, 19 predicted proteins | sample Hotspr20SampleP4_FD_202097 | JGI IMG/M metagenome (GOLD analysis project Ga0308395, IMG submission 202097) | Hot spring phototrophic mat microbial communities from Mushroom Spring, Yellowstone National Park, Wyoming, United States - 20050930_P4 ...
ATTGTTCCGATGAATCGGGGAACTGAACGACAATGCCGTTCATCTTGTCGCGCATATTAAGACCTACGCTCTTTCTCGACCTAAAATTTGGGTTTAACTGAATTTTTTTCCAGGTTTTCCCTCCATCTATAGTTTTGAAAATGAGTCCTAAATATTTCTCGATTAAATTTAATCCAGATAAACCAAGCGACTTAACACTGTCGACATGGACAAAAATAGTCAAAGAATCTCCATAACAGAAACTTCGAGTAGAAAAATAAGTTGAATCTGTAGAGACAACTGTTCTTAGGGCAAGACAATTGGCAATTGTATCGCCCATTTTGTTATAAATGCAAACTGTATTTTGGCCACCGCTTGTTAATCCCATATAGTGGTTTAAATCATAAAATACTGGAACCCACAAAGGAGCAAGAAATTTCCATTTAGGTACTTTTTGGGAAAATGTTGGGGAAGAAAGTAAAACCACTAAAAGAAAGACTTTCAATAGTCTTAGTTTCATAACTCCTCCTAACTTTTAAAAAAATATAATTTACTTCGGGGGCTTAAAAGCCCCCTTTTTATTAAAACTTTAAAAACTTAAAAACCTTTTTCGTTTTATTGTTAGATATTTCGCAAATATATACCCCAATGGGCAATCCTTTAAGCGGAATAAAAAGTGTACCATTACCCTTGCTCACACTGAACCTTTCTAATGAAATTTTTTCGCCGAGAAGGTTGTATATTGTGGTACTTAGGCTCGAATTCTCTTCTGTAATAATTTCGATAGCCAAGTTATCGCCAACAATTTTGTGGTTCAAAATTTCCAAACTTCCTGTTACTGTTTTAGGGGTTTCGGCTTTTTTGGGGGTTATTTCCTTCCAATCTGTACCCAGAATAAGCGTTTGGAAGATTCGCCCGTCCTTTAATTCCAATCGACAAGCAAAGCTTTTTTGAATCGGTTTCCCCCAGACAATGAATTGGAGGAATATAAACAACAATAAAACTAATATTACTTTTGTTTTTTTCATAGCTCCTCCAATTAATCACATACCTGAATACAGTCTTCCATACCACTTTGTGTTGGGCAATCATGCTCAGTTTGGGATTCTACCTGAGTAACCAAGATTTGGCCAAGCTGGTCCATACAAACTTTATACCATGTTAGGCAACAATAATCATACAAACAATAACTATAAGCACCCCAATAAATTGGGTAACGCCCCCAATCGGGATTTAAATAGAATTTCCAACAAGTAGCTTTGCTAACTCGCCAAAAATAAGTACATTCGCCAGGTGAGGTTGGTCTACAAATCTCTGTTCTAGTAATTCTATACCAGATGCTATTTGTACCTTTCTGATTATAATCGTTGATTAAGTGGTGAATAATTTGTGCCTCGGCAATATCGCACATCGTTTTAGGGTCGTAATTATTACAATTTGAATCTAAAGCACGAACTCTCCATAGTAAAATATCGCACCAAATTCCACAAGCTTTTCTAATGTAAAAATCTGCAACATAACGACAAGGTCCTAATTGGAATTGAACAGTAAGTGGAGATTGGATTTTAAAAGAATCATTAAAACAATCTGGCATACAAATCACGGTATCCGCCTTCAAATTTTCAAAATGAAAAAACAAAGGTAAAAGAATAAAGAACAATAAACTTATATAAAATTTTGAAGTTTTCATTGTTATCTCCTATTTTGTTTAACAAAAAGTTAATAAAACAATAAAAGCGAAAGACAATGTTTAGGCACGAAGTTTTGAAATAACTTAAGCCTTTTTGCTTGCAAAATTTATAACATCGGAGGTCCCCGGCAATTGGAACAGAATTTATATAAATCAGACTGATTTTTCCGATATAACTCTCTCTCTCTCTCTCTCTTCAGGTTGGTAAATTAAATTAAGTATAAATTGCGTTTCAGTAAAAGTTAGGCTTCGCTGAAAAGCAAGATTTAAAAACACTTTTCGACACTTCTGCCAAAACATTTCAAACCTACTATGAATTACATTACTAAATTATAAAATTAATTTAAAATTTCCAAATTTTTAAAAGTTCAAATATAGTGTAGATTGTATTGAGCAATTCCAAATTTTTTAATTTCATTTAAATTTAAACATAGAATGGATCGTCTTGGGTAATCTCCTTTTGATTTTAAACGGAAACGAGACCATTCAAAATATTTTCACAAAAAAATCGATTTTATTTCTTTAAAAATTGATTAAATTTATTTTTTTAAATAATATTTTTGTAATTTAGATTTTTGCAAATAGTTAGGTTAAGATTGACAAGTATAAAGGTGTTTGGTTTAACATTTTTTAAGAGGTAAGGAAATGGCTGGAAGAAGCTTGAACAAAGCACAATTAATCGGGAATGTAGGAAAAGACCCCGAATTGCGAAAGACCCCACAGGGCAATAGCGTTTGCACTTTACGAGTTGCGACCACTGAGTTCTATCGTGGCCGAAACGGCGAGCGAAAAGAAATTACAGACTGGCACAGTGTTGTGCTTTGGGACCGTTTGGCTGAGATAGCCGTACAGAAGATACGAAAGAGCGATAAGATTTATGTCGAAGGAAAGTTGCGTACACGTTCGTTCGAAAAAGATGGAGTTACAAAATTTGTTACTGAAATTATTGCGCAGAATATCATCATTTTGAGTAGGAAGCAACCCCGAACCGATTCGACAACAGATACTTCATCGGAAGACTCTTTCAATATTAATTACCCAAGCGACTATAACCCAACTGAGTCTTCAAATCAGTGAAACAAATAGGGCTGTCCCCGATATTTTTGACGAAAGTTTTTGAAAGGGGGCAGCCCAAAATAAAACGAAAGGTGGTGCTATGCCATTTTCAATGAACAAAGTTATTATTATCGGGAATCTTGGGGCTGACCCTGAATTTCGTACAACTCCGCAAGGTGTAAATGTTTGCCGTTTTCGTGTTGCTACAACTGAACGCTACCGCGACCGTAGCGGAAATTGGCAAGATGATACGGAATGGCATAATGTTGTTGTTTTTGGACCGCTTGCCGAAACAGCCTCCCGAATGTTAAAAAGAGGTAGCAAGGTTTGCGTGGAAGGACGCAACAAAACTCGACATTACGAGAAGAATGGCGAAACACATTACATTACCGAAGTGATTGCCCGTTCAATTGTTTATCTCGACCCCAAAAGTGAACGCCAAACGACTGAATCTGCATCTGTTGTCAATGATTATGTCGATACGACCTCGTATTACCTTAGTGATATTCAGGATGTTGACTCCGAGCCAAGCAATCCAATCGATGCAGAAAATCTGGAAGAAGACGACCTCCCGTTTTGATTTATGAGTCCCAAGCTCCTGCTTTTCGATATCGATGGAACCATTCTCAAAGTCGATGAAGGATTGTCGAAAAGTGTTTTTCTAAAAGTCTTTTCAAAACTATTCGATATAGACATTCGAGATTCTGATATTGATTTCGATTTCTCGGGATTGACGGATTTAAACATTATCTATCAAATATCTGCACGAGTTGGTCTTGAATTTTCGAAAGTTCAGGATAAAATCCAAACCCTATGGAATTTGTTGCTCGATGAGTTTAAAAAATGTTGCCGAAGGAATAATATTCACATTTTTCAAGGCGTAGTTCCATTTATCGAACAACTTTCTGAAAGGAAGGATGTTCTTCTTGGATTGCTAACAGGCAACTTCCGCCAATGTGCTTTTTACAAATTAAACTTAATTGGTTTGGACGAATATTTCCCAATTGGGGCTTTTGGCAACGAGAGCATCGAACGAAGCGATTTGCACCGTTTAGCAATCCAAAGGGCAAATGAATTTGCTGGCAAAGAACTGTTTTCATCTGCTAATACTTTTGTATTGGGCGATTCCGTTCAAGATATTGTATCGGCAAAGAAAAACGGGATTAAAGTAATAGCAGTTGCGACTGGACGAGCGGATAAAACGAAACTGTTGCGTTTTCAACCTGACCTCGTGGTTGATTCATTTTTCCAAAACAATGAAATTTTGAAATTTATCGGGATATGAAAAAGATAATTATAGCAATCGATGGTCCTGCAGGTTCTGGGAAAAGCACCACTGCACGCTTGCTTGCCCAAAGGCTTGGCTATATTTATATCGATACTGGGGCAATGTATCGTGCTGTTACTTTGTACTGGCTCGAAAAAAAACTACCACTGGACGAGCAAATCATTTGCAACTTGCTTGATGAAATTTCTATTTCATTTCGAAACGAGGATGGGGAACTGCGAATTTTTTTGAACAACAATGATGTAAGCGAAAAGATTCGTTCCCCCGAGGTAACAAATTTTGTTAGCCCGATTAGTGCGATTAAATGTGTTCGTGAGTTCCTTGTTTCCGAACAAAGGAAGCTCGGTGCCAACGGGGGCATTGTGATGGATGGCAGGGACATTGGAACCGTCGTATTTCCCAACGCCGAGCTAAAAATATATCTTGTTGCAAGTGTCGATGAGCGGGTTCGGCGTCGCCTTTTGGAATTGAAGCAGAAGGGGGTTGAAATTTCTCCCGAAGAAGTACGGCGACAGATTGTGGAACGCGACCGAATCGATTCTACCCGCCAGCACAGCCCCTTGCGTAAAGCCGACGGAGCAATCGAAATCGACACAACAAACCTAACCATCCCCGAACAAGTGGATATAATCTACAAAATGGCTTTGGAAAAGATAAGGGAGCGAGGAGCCCCCGAAATTTTTGGATTTTAGATTTTTCCGCTTCTGGAATTATTAAAGAGGTTATTCTTAAACTTTAGATTTTTTTAATCCATATTTCTTTTAAAATTTTTTTAAGATTTTTAGCTTACTTTGCCTTCCAAGTTTCGGATTTTTAAGTAAATTTATATAAATTTGTTTTCCATCAAAAGTCTGTAAATTTCTTTGACTTTTAGATTAATTTTATTTGTGAGCATAAATATGGATATGGAACTTGGCTCCATTGTTAAATGTAGAAATCGCAATTGGGTATTGTTGCCAAGTGAATCGGACATTTATCTTTTGAGACCACTGACTGGTGGTTCCGATGAGGTTATTAAAATAAAGAAAGGGCTATCGAATATTATTGGTTACGATTTGCCTACTGAAAGGGTTGTCCCTTCCTTTTTTCCGCCACCAAGCAAAGAAGATTTTCAGGATTTTGCGAGCGCCCATATTTTATGGAACGCTGTCAGGTTGAACCTCAGAGAATCTGCAGCCCCATTTCGTTCCTTGGGAAGGATTTCTATTCGACCGAGGGTATATCAGTTTGTTCCTTTGTTGATGGCTTTGAAATTAGACCCTGTAAGGCTTTTTATTGCCGATGATGTTGGGGTTGGAAAAACTATCGAAGCTTTGCTGGTTGCGAGAGAATTATACGATAGAGGCGAAATTAAACGTTTTGCGGTGCTATGCCCTCCTTATTTGTGTGAACAATGGGAAAAAGAATTAAGAGAAAAATTTAATTTTGAGCCCGTAATGATTCGCTCTGGAACCATTAGCAGTATAGAGCGAAGTCTGCCCCAAGGGACAAATATTTACACTCACTTTCCTGTTCAGGTGATTAGTATCGACTGGGTTAAAAGCGATAGAAATAAGCACCTATTCATTCAATTTTGTCCAGATTTAGTAATCGTCGACGAAGTTCATGGCGCTGCCGACTCGTATGGTGGAAAATCTTCTCAACAGGAAAGGCACAAGCTTTTGAAGGAAATTTCAAAATCAAAAAAACAGCTTCATTTAATTTTTCTCACCGCAACACCTCATAGCGGGAAAGAAGAAGCTTTCCGTTCTTTGCTTGGTCTGTTAAAACCTGAATTTGCGGATTGGCACTTTAGCGAGCTTAATGAGTATCAGAGAGGTGAACTTGCCAAACATTTTGTTCAAAGAACTAGGAAAGACATCGAAAAAGATTGGGAATCCGAAAGCTGTTTCCCCGAAAGAATAACCAATGACGAAACTTATGAGCTTTCCGATGAATATAGGGAATTGTTCAAAAAAACTTATGAGTTTTGCTTCGAAATCATTAAATCATCAGGGAATCTCGAAGAAAGAAAACGAAGGGTTCGTTATTGGGGTGCCCTTGCTTTGTTAAGATGTGTAATGTCGAGCCCATCTGCAGCAGCTATAGCTATAAGAAATAGAATTACGGAGCAAAGTGGTTCGGAAGATGATGGAGATTTTAGCACTTTTGTTTTTGAACAAACAGACCAACGCACCGACGATGAAAATCCAATTCCTCCGATAGAGGCTACCGACCAAACACTTCCTTATACCGAAAAAAGAAAACTCAGAGAATTAGCCCAGCTTGCCGATAGTTTAAAAGACAACATAAACAAAGATAACAAGCTGTTGGCTTGTGTCAAAATTGTGAAAGAACTCTTGCGCGATGGTTTTAATCCAATTGTTTGGTGCCGTTATGTGGCTACCGCCGAGTACGTAGGTTCCAATTTAGAAGCCCTTCTTTCTGATGTTCAAGTTATTACAATAACTGGCCGAATGGGCGACGAGGAAAGAAAATTTGAGATTGAGGGAATTGACCCAGAGAAACCAAGAGTTTTGGTAGCAACAGATTGTTTAAGCGAAGGTATTAATTTACAGGATAAATTCGATGCAGTTATTCATTACGACTTGCCTTGGAACCCCAATAGGCTTGAGCAAAGAGAAGGCAGAGTCGACCGTTATGGTCAGAATAAAAGACAGGTTAAAGCCATCAGATTTTATGGTCGGGATAATCCTGTTGATGGAAAAGTACTTGAGATACTTTTGGATAAAGCAAAAGAAATTTATAAGACACTTGGCACTTATGTCCCTATCCCCGAAGAGAACGAAAGTATTATGGAGGCTTTATTGAATGCTTTGTTTTTTAAAGCTGATGCTGGTTCACAATTACGTCTATTCGATTATAAAGCATTTATCAATGAATTCCACTTGAAATGGGATAAAGTTCTTATGAGAGAAAAGGTTAATCGTACACGCTTCGCTCAAAGGGCACTAAAGCCCGCCGAGGTTAAGGCGGAACTCGAAAAGACCGACACGGTATTGGGTGACCCCGATGCTGTTAGAAAATTTTTGTTTGATTGTGCACAAAGAATAGGTTTTCAAATAATCAAAGACAAAAAAAGGAATAATGTATACAGAATTCCATTAGATTCCAATTCCACTAGTATGTTGCCCGATATGATAAAGTATGCGTTGCCAACCAAACATAAAAAGGATTACTGGCTTATTAGTTTCGATTCTCCAACTCCCGAGGGTGCTGAATATATTGGAAGAAATCATCCTTTTGTTGCGGCTCTGGCTCAATTTATTTTCGAGAATGCATTGCAAAATACCTCGCTCCCAGATTCTACCAAGTATGTTTCGCGTTGCGGGGTAATATGTACAAAAGATGTTTCATCCAAAACAATACTTCTTCTTCTGCGAGTTAGATATAAGTTTATGCAACCAACGAATCTACATATTTCGGAAGAAATCTTGGTTGCTGGTTTTTCGCTGAACAACAATGAAATCCTTTCGCTTAAAAGAGAAGATGCACTGAATTTGATTACTTCCGCGAAACCTGATGCTAATATTCCCTTAGAGGAAAAAAAGAATATACTTGAAGAGATACTCCAAAATTTCCGTGGGTGGGACGATAAAAAAATTTTTACGACTAGGAACGACAAATTTGCCTCCGAAACTCGCCAACTGCTTTATAATAGAGCCAAAGAGCTCGAAGATAGCCACAAACGCATCCGTAAAGCTGCTGCTTTACAAATTAAAGACTTTTCTATTGAACCTCTTTTTCCGCCAGACCTAATTGGATTACTGGTTTTACAACCTGTGGAGAAAAAATGAAAATTTTACCCGATGTTAAAATCGAAGGGGGGCTTTTTAATTCTGATATTATTGAACAAATTCTTGTTGGTGATATTTCGGGACAAAAGCCCGAGGATTTCGCATTGGGTAATCGCAGAAATCTTATCGACGAAATTGCTTCGGTTTTTTCCGATGCTCGTGCACTTTGGAATGTTTTTAAACACAGGCGCGAAAAACTTCCCGAAAGCGACATCGGAACTTCTGCGACAAGGGATACCTGGGTTGTTCCTTTCCTTGGGCTTTTAGGTTACGAGCTTCAGTATAATCATAAAGCCTATGTGGTTGATGGACTTACCTTCGCTATTTCTCACCGCGCCGGCGAAGACGAAAAATCTCCCCCGGTTCATATTGTTGGCTTTCGTCAGGATTTAGGCAAACTACCACCCACAGGCCGTCCAAGGCTTGCTCCCCATTCCCTTCTCCAAGAGTATTTAAATAGGACTGAGCAGGGTTGGGGAATTGTTACAAATGGCTTAACTCTTCGTGTCCTTCGCAGTAGCTTATACGTCAGTAAACAAGCTTATATTGAATTCGACCTCGAGAAAATCTTCGAAGAACAACATTTCGAAGATTTTTCCCTTCTTTTCCGTTTAATTCACAGAACAAGGCTTCCAAAAGCTGGCTCTAAACCAGACGAATGCTTTTTAGAAAAATACTATCTGGAATCAATTGTGCAGGGCAGTCGTGTTCGGGACCATCTACGCGACAATGTTGAGGAATGCATTAAAATTCTTGCCAATGGCTTTATCGCCCATCCACAAAATTCGGAACTTAGGAAAAGGCTTTATCCCGATTACCCTGAAAATGATAAATTAACTGCACAAGACTTATATCGCGATTTGCTCAAACTCGTTTACCGCTTCCTTTTTCTTATTGTTAGCGAAGATAGAGGCTTAATTAGTTCAAACCCGCTTTATCTGGAACATTATGGAATATCGAGGCTTAGGCGTTTGGTAGATAAACTCAGCCCATACAACGAGTTTGACGATATTTGGCAAAGTTTGCGCGCTTTGTGGAAAATTCTTGCAAAAGAGGAATTTGCAAACTTACTCGAGGTTTCCCCTTTGAATGGGGATTTATTCTCCGAAATTTCTTTGGATATATATACTATTAAAAATCGAGACCTTTTGGAGGCATTTTGGCATTTGTTTTATTATCGGGAAAATAATTCTTCGCCCCCGCGAAGAGTAAGTTTCTCTGCATTGGATGTCGAAGAACTTGGTTCGGTTTACGAAAGCCTGCTCGATTTCCATCCACAAGTCGATTTTTCGACCGACCCACCGGAATTTCATCTTGCAACGGGCTCCGAAAGGAAAAGCACCGGCTCCTACTACACTCCGCCCGAACTCGTCGCCGAACTCGTTAGTTCAGCCTTGGAACCTGTTATCAACGATAAGTTAAGAAGTTGCAAAACAAAGGACGAAAAAGAGAATGCCCTGCTTTCGATAAAAGTATGCGACCCCGCCAGTGGCTCGGGGCATTTCCTGCTTGCCGCCGCCCGCCGACTTGGCAAAGAACTTGCCCGTATTAGAACAGGCGAAAACGAACCTTCGCCCGAAAAATTGCGCGAAGCGATACGCGATGTTGTTGCCCACTGCATCTACGGCGTCGATAAAAACCCGCTTGCAGTGGAACTCTGCAAAGTTGCCCTTTGGCTCGAATCCCATTGCAAAGGTAAACCCCTTTCTTTCCTCGACCACCGCATCCGCTGTGGCGACTCCCTCGTCGGTGTTATGGATTTAGAAATTTTGAAGTCAGGCATTCCCGATGATGCCTTTACACCTTTATCCAGCGACAACAGACAAATTGCAGCATCTTTAAGAGGCAGGAACAAAAGAGAAGGAGAAGGCCTACAGAGGTCTATAAGGTTTGATGCTGCAAGTGAAATAGTAAATTTCTCGCAAGAGATGAAAAAAATAAATAGAATAAGAGATGATACACCTGCCCAGATAAGGGAAAAACAAAAGGCATATAATGATTATCAAAGTAAGACGGAAAAAGACAGAACGGCTTGTAATATTTGGACTTATGCCTTTTTCCAAAAGTTTAATCCTAACGAACCAAATGTAACAACAGATTTTCTGCTTACCTATATGGAAGGTGGTGCAGTTGATTCAAAAACCCTTGCAAATGTTAATACAGTTGCACAAGAAAACAAATTCTTCCACTGGCAATTGGAGTTCCCCGAGGTTTTTAAAAATGGTGGATTTGATGTTGTTCTTGGAAATCCACCTTGGGAGAGAATTAAACTTCAGGAACAGGAATTTTTTGAAAGAAGAGACTCTGAAATTGCCAATGCACTTAATGCCAGTGCAAGAAAGAAATTAATTAAAGAACTGCCAAAGAAAAATCCAAAGCTGTGGGAAGAATACCAAGAAGCAATGCATATAGCAGAAAGCACAAGCAGATTTCTTAGAGGAAGTGGACAATATCCTAAAACAGGAAGAGGAGATATCAATACTTATTCTGTATTTGCTGAAAGGATGTCCAGACTTATCAACCCCGATGGTATGGCTGGTATAATTGTTCCAACAGGTATTGCAACAGACGATACAAACAAATACTTCTTTGCCGATTTAATTGAAAATTATAGAGTTGTAAGTCTTTTTGATTTCGAAAATCGTGAAGAATTATTCCCTGCGGTTGACAGTAGAATGAAGTTCTCTCTTTTTACAATTAGAGGTAAAAAAACAGAACTACAAAACAAAGCGATGTCTTTTGCATTTTTTGCCACTCGCTCGGAGCATCTTCAAGACCAAACAAGAGTTTTTACTTTAACACCAGAAGAAATAGCATTAATGAACCCCAACACCCGAACTTTGCCAATTTTTAGAACAAGACAGGATGCAGAACTTACGAAATATGTTTATTCACGCATTCCCATACTTTTAAACGAAAAGACTGGTGAAAATCCCTGGCAGGTAAGATTTTTATCAATGTTTGATATGTCAAATGACTCCCATCTATTTCAAACATACTCTGATTTAAAAAATAAGGGTTTCAAGCATATTGGCAATCGCTTTATCAAAGGGGATGAGATTTACCTACCTCTTTACGAAGCAAAGATGATATGGCATTACGACCATAGATATGGCACTTACAAAGGAATCGACTCCCGCTCCAATACACAGCTACCAACACCAGACGAAAGCCAACACGCCAACCAAAACTTTTTAGTCCAGCCATATTATTGGGTTCCAAAGGAAGAAGTTGAAACAAGATTAGGCAATTGGAAATATAACTGGTTAATTGGATTTAGAGATGTAACAAACACAACAAATGAACGAACTGCTATATTTAGTATTATGCCCAAAAATGCTATAAGTGGCAAGTTACCTATTTTATTTTGTCAAATAGAGAAATTGTATATGATTCCTTGCTTTTTAGCTAATTGGATTTCGATGGTTTTAGACTATGTAGTAAGACAAAAGGTTGGTGGTGTATCTTTGAGTATGTTCATTGCAAAACAAATATGTATTCTTCCCCCTTCACATTATAAATTGAAAGATTTTATTTACATTCTCCCCCGTGTGCTTGAACTTGTTTACAGTTCTTGGGATATTAAGCCCTTTGCAGATGATATATGGAATGAAGCAGACGAAGCCTTGAAACAGGCTATACGGGAACAATGGCAAGAGAACGAAGCTGTAACGGGGGGCAATTTATGGGAATTGCCCGACTGGATTGAAGTATATCCCGAGATAGAAACCGAGCGAACGAAGGGAATTCCCCTACCGCCTTTCAAATGGGATGGTGAACGAAGAGCATTGATAAAAGCCGAGTTAGACGCCTATTATGCCCGGCTGTATGGTTTAAATCGCAAGCAGCTACGATACATTCTGGACCCTGCCGACCTTACAGAAAAGGAGTTGAACGACATTCTCGACCCCTACGAGGAAGTTTCCGACCCTCTTGAACCCAACGGATACAATGAGCGTTGCAGTAAAAGCACCTTTCCTGGCGAAACTTTTAGAGTATTGAAAGACAAAGAAATTAAGCTTTACGGGGAATACAGAACCCGTAGGTTAGTTTTAGAGGCTTGGAATAAAATTCAATTTGGAGGATAAAATGGCATCAATTTTTGACCTACACCGACATTTAATCAAAGATTATAGCGATTTTGTCCGCTCATTCATTAAAATCAAGGACGAGCGAATAAGCAAGTTTGTCGAAAAGATATTACAGGATGAATCATACCTTTGGCCCGAGCCTTTGATTCAATTAAACCCAGCGTATGCAATGGGTGCAAACGTCGATGAGCTGGCAAAGCAAGGCTTGATTCATCGCGAAACATCCCGAATATTTCGAACGCCGGATAACAAACCTTATCGGCTGTTCAAACATCAGGAAGAGGCAATAAGGAAAGCAGTTGCCAAGGAGAGCTTTGTTGTAACAAGTGGAACAGGTTCGGGGAAAAGCCTGTGTTATTTTCTGCCAATCATCAATAGTTTAGTTGGGCAAGAGAATCCCAAAACCGGGGTAAAAGGCTTAATTGTATATCCAATGAATGCGCTTGTCAATTCGCAATATCAATCGTTAGAAAAAATAAAAACGGATTATGAAAAGAGAACAGGGAAAGAATTCCCAATAACATTTGCAAAGTACACTGGGGATACACCCGAAGATTTGCGTGAACAGATGCGTGCAAGACCGCCGCAAATATTATTAACGAACTATATGGTTGCCGAGCTTCTTTTGGTTCGATTTATGGACAGGCAATTTTTGGGAGGCGAAGGAGCTACGGCGGATTTAGAGTATCTTGTTTTCGATGAACTGCACACGTATCGAGGCCGTAGGGGAGCCGATGTAGCAATGCTAATCCGAAGAATCAAAGAGCGTTGCATTCCCGAAGGGATAATACATATTGGGACAAGCGCCACAATGGTTTCGCAACCAAATGCGACAGCAGAAGAAAGGAAGAAAGCTGTTGCCGATTTTGCCACGATTTTCTTTGGTCATCCTTTCGAGCCATCGCAAATCATCGAAGAAACACTTACAACATTTACCGAAGGCAAACCGCCGAGCCCCGAGGAGATTCGAGAGGCATTCGATAAACCAATTCAAAAGAATTTGGATGATTTTTTGAAGCATCCCTTGGTTCGATGGCTTGAATATGAGCTTGGAGTCGAAGTACAACAGGACGGGAGTTTGAAGCGGAGAACTCCTGTTACAATCGAGGAGTTAACCGAAAGGCTTAAAGAACAAGTTGGATGTAAAGTGGAACAATGCCGAGAGGTTCTGAAAAATTTGCTTGAAATTGGTGGTCAGTTAAAACGCGAAAACGGATTTAGAGCAATGGCATACAAACTTCACCAATTCATAAGCCAAAGCAAAGCGATATACGCAACAATAGAGGAACCAGCGGAAAGGGAGTTTTCGATTGATGGACAATTAGCAACAGCAGATAATAAGATTTTTTATCCAATTAAATTTTGCAGAGTTTGTGGGCAAGAATATTACAATGTTATTATGAAGGATGGGAAATTCCATCCCCAACTGGTTGAATTTGGCGAAGAGGAAGAGGAAAGCAAAGTAGGGTATTTAATGTTAGCCCCAAAAGAAAACGACTGGACGGAAGATATGATACCCGACGAATGGAAGGAGAGGAATGGAAAATTAAAATCGACGTGGAAAACGAGAGTCCCGAAGCCAATGTGGGTTTCGGCGGACGGGAAGATATCGGAGGTGCCACAAGAAGGGTATAGGAAGGTGTGGTGGCAGGAAGGGTTTCATCTGTGTTTAAGTTGCGGGGAATATTACAGCGAAAAGGGAAGGGATTTTTCGAAACTTGCAACGCTTTCGAGCGAGGCTCGTTCAAGCGCCACAACAGTTGTAGCGTTATCGCTTTTGAAAAATGCAAACAAAACCGATGCGGAGCAGGATAAACTTTTGACATTTACGGATAATCGACAGGATGCGTCTTTGCAGGCAGGTCACTTTAACGATTTTATTCAGGTAGGGCTTCTAAGGGCTGCGCTTTACTCTGCTTTGAAAGAAAATCGGGTACTCGACTATTGCAAAATTGCAGAAGAAGTGGTTCGTGCTTCTGGCTTAACATTGGCAGATATAGCTAAGGAACCAAATTTAAAGGATGATGCTTCGGTTACTAAGGAAGTATGGGAAGCTTTTACAGAACTGACCGAGTATCGAATTTATGATGATTTGAGGAGGGGATGGCGTGTTGTGCATCCAAATTTAGAGGAAGTAGGGCTTTTGAAGATTGAATATAAAGGCTTGGAAGATATTTGCAAAGATGACGGGAGATGGGAATTCTCCGAAGCAATGAAGAATTTAGCACCCGAGAAGCGTTACGAAATAGTAAAGGCGGTATTGAATCAATTCAGAAGGAAGTTGGCAATAGATGCAGATATTTTGAAAGAGAACAAACAACAAATATTGAAAAAGAAAGCATCGAAACACTTGAACGAATTTTGGGGGATAGATGTTGAAATCGAGACTCTAATTTCTGCAAGAAGATACGTAAGGTTAGGCAATTCAAAACGGAATGTCGAGGGGATAAGTCTTGGTCCAACAAGCACAATAGGGAAATTTTTGATAAGAAGATTAAGTTTAGAGCCTTCGAGCTATGATACTTTCATAGATGGTTTCTTAAAATTTTTAGTCGAGAATGGATATCTTTCGCGGCTTGACCCGGTCGATGACCACAATTTTTATCAACTAAACTCGGCGACCATACTTTGGTGTTTAGGAGATGGCACTCCACCCCCACCCGACCCAATATATTCGCGTTTTGGAACATCGGAAGGATACACAAGGGGTAGTAAAAGAATAAATGAGTTTTTCCAACGATTTTATATGGAAGGACCCGAAGCTCTTGCGAAACTCGAAGCAAGGGAACACACTGCACAGGTAGTGAAAGAAGGAGAGAGGGAAACAAGAGAGAAGCGGTTTCGCTGGGCAGAAGAAGACAAACAGAAATACGGACGTCGGTTACCATACCTTGTTTGTTCACCAACAATGGAATTAGGGATAGATATTGCCGATTTGGAGCTGGTGCATTTAAGGAATGTTCCCCCGACACCAGCGAACTATGCACAAAGATGCGGTCGCGCTGGAAGGCAAGGGCAACCCGGGTTGGTTGTAACCTTTTGCGGTGCATTGAACAACCACGACCAATACTTTTTTAATCGTAGGACCGAAATGGTTGCCGGTAGTGTTAAAGCTCCAAGTTTAGACATTATCAACGAAGCTTTATTAAAAGCCCATATACATGCAGTCTGGCTTTCACAGATACGCCTCCCGCTTGGAAATTCAATCGAGGAAGTGGTGGAAATCGCGGATTTAGAGAATCTACCTTTGAAGGAAAATGTTAAGGCTCAAATTAACATTTCGGAGGTAGTTCAAAATTTAATTTTCGAGAGAGTCAAAAAGGTACTTCGTGCCGATATTGGTCTTTTAGAATCCACGGGTTGGTTCAATGACAACTGGGTGAAAGAGGTAATAAAAAATGCACCCAAAGAGTTCGACAAAGCCTTTAACCGATGGAGGGAGCTCTATAGGGCAGCCGTCCGCCAGCGTAATAGGGCAAGAGACGAAATGGATAGAGCAAGAAGTCGAGATGAACAAAAACGGGCTCAGGAAAAGGAAGAGGAAGCCAGGCGACAACTAAACCTTTTGCTCCAAATTGATGTTGCACGCGAGGAGGGAGATTTTTACCCATATCGGTATCTGGCAAGCGAAGGATTTTTGCCGGGGTACAACTTTCCAGCATTACCAGTGCGTGCCTGGGTTCCCAGAGGTGAAGGAGAATTCATTTCGAGACCACGGTCTCTTGCCATACGAGAATTTGCTCCGAACAACATCATATACCACGAAGGGGCAAAATGGGAAGTTGTTGGATTTCAATCTCCACCCGGCGGTCTTGAGGAAAGAAAAAGTCGGAAACGCTTTTGTAACACTTGTGGCAGTTTCTGTTCCAGCGATTTAGACCTGTGCCCAGTGTGCCATACAAGATTCGATGGCGGGAACAGCTTGGTTGCTACTGTTTTGGATATGCCAAATGTTAAAACACGCAGAAGAGAAAGGATTACTTCCGATGAGGAAGAAAGAAGAAGAAAAGGATATAATATACAAACCTTCTTCAAATTTCCTTCGGCCGACCATAAAAAAAGTGTATTAGAAGCAGATGTTGTATCAAACGAAAAGGAGAAGTTGTTGTATTTAAGGTATTCATCTACTGCCGATTTGCTCAGAGTAAATCATGGATGGTATGATTCCAATAGTGAAGGCTTTTTAATAGATTTTGAAAGTGGTGAAATTGTAAATAAAATCGAAGAAAGAAATAGTAGAAATTCTCGAATCGAAAAAGTAAGACTTTGTGTTTTAAATACACAAAACATATTATTAATTCGGCTTGAACAACCCGAGCTTCGAGAACGTGACATAGAAGCATCGTTGAGAAACGCTTTGCAAAGAGGAATTGAACAAGTCTTTCAGCTTGATAGTGATGAAATTGTTGCTGATTACGTAGGCAGCGATGAGCATCGTTCAATATTATTTTACGAATCATCGGAGGGAGGCAGCGGAACTTTGAGAAATCTAATTGAAAAGCCAAACATTTTGGCGAGTGTTGCAGAAGAAGCATTAAAATGTTGCCATTTCGATTTAGACGGTAATGACCTAAAACCCGATTGTTTAGCAGCTTGTTATGAGTGTTTGCTGAACTTTAACAACCAATACGAAGCATTGATGCTTAATAGACATAAAATAAAAGATATTCTGATGCAATTGAGTAAAAGTATAACATTGCCACGTTACAAAGGGCAAAGCTGGGAGGCACAATTATCGCAGCTTATGAAAAATGTGGATAATAGATCAGAATTAGAGAAAAAATTCCTTAAGGTTTTAGCAAACAATTACTTAAAACTTCCCGACGAAGCACAAAAACAAATTCAAAATATAAATTGCATAGCAGATTTCTTTTATGAACCGAACATATGCGTTTTTTGCGATGGTTCTGTTCATAACAATTTTGAACAAAGGGAAAAAGATGAAAAGGTACGAAACGAACTTTTAGCTCGGGGATATAGGGTGATAGTTATTCGTTACGATAAAGATATTTTACAACAAATATCGAAATACCCTGATGTTTTTGGCAAAGTTCAGAAATGATATTTTTTAATATTTTGATTGAATTACTAAATTATTTTGAGGTTCAAAAGTTACTTTATTCGAAATAAGGTTTAATACAATATTTGTTTCGATAATTTTAATCTTTTAAATCAATCATTTTGTTTAGAAACCATTCATATAGAGGGAGAGGTAATTCAATACTTAAACTACTTTATCGTCTCTAAGTTTTATTTTAGATTAATTTAAGTTGGATTATGATTATTAACATAGATGAAAATTCGGGGTTCTGCTGGGGGGTGGTTCGCACTGTCGAGATTGCAGAGAAAACACTCAGCGAAAACCACGATGGGAATGTGTATATATTAGGCGAAATTATTCATAACCCAAAAGAGGTCGAAAGGTTGGAGCGAATGGGATTGAAAACTATAAATCACGAACACCTTGCCGATTTGAAAGGGGAAAACGTAAAGGTTTTAATTCGCGCCCACGGCGAACCACCAAGCACATACCAAAAAGCAAAGGAGCTTGGAATTGAATTGATTGATGCAACCTGCCCGTTGGTAACTGCTTTGCAAAATCGCGTCAAGCGGTTTTACGACGAAGGCTACCAGATTGTTATACTCGGGAAGCCTCACCATCCAGAAATTATTGGCTTACGAGGTGTTTGCAACGACGAGTGCGTTGTCATTCAATCCGAAGAAGAAGCTCTCGAAAAAGTGGATTTCACACGAAAGACAATCTTCCTTTCGCAAACCACAATGAGCAAGGAAAAGTTCCACCTTATCCGACAATTGCTCGAATCGAAGGTCAAAGAAATCCATTCGTTCGAGAACTACAAAGAACAACTCGTCGTGAAAGATACCCTTTGCCGGGCTGTAATTGGACGCGAGGATAACTTACGAAAGTTTGCCCAAGAAAATGATGTTGTAATCTTTGTTGCTGGAAGGAATTCATCGAACGGAAAAAATTTATTTGGAATTTGTTGCCAAGCCAATCCAAATTCCTATTTTATCGAAGAAATAGCAGAACTTAAGCCCGAGTGGTTTCGTGGAGTACAAAAAGTAGGAATCACCGGAGCCACAAGCACTCCACGCTGGTATATGGAAGAAGTGAAAAAAGCAATAGAGCAGTTCGCCAGCAATTAATTTTTCTTTAAATTGCTTTTTTTGGAGTTTATATGGACATAATCGATGGCGTCTATTTGAACGCTGGCGATGTAAATCTCTTCATCAAAGTTTTGGGCGAAGGTAATCCTCCGATTATTATTGAGCCGGGAATTGGCGGGCTTTCGGTCGAATGGTATTTCATTCAAAAGGAACTTTCTAAAATCACCACCGTTGTTACCTACGATAGAGCAGGCTATGGCGAAAGTCCAAAATCGAAATCGGAAAGAACAAGTTTTAACATTGCAAATCAGCTTTTCAACTTGCTTTTCAATTCCGATGTAGAACATCCCTATATTTTGCTTGGACACTTGGAAGGTGGGCTGTATGTCCAACACTTTGCAAAAATGTTTCAGCACTATGTTGCAGGAGTTATCCTCGTCGACTCTTTGTTCGATGGCTATTTTCGTTTGGAAAGCGAAGACTTTCCGAATTACAATCAAATTGCCTCGTACAATGTTAGGGCTAATAACTTAAAAAGCCTGATGGGAATTAGTAATGAAGATTTTCCCAAAAGGATTTTACCGATTTTGCACGAAATTTACGATGGTTTCCCCGACGAATACAAAGTTCCAATTATCACATATCAATCCGACAAAAAGTTTTACGAAGTAGTAATTGACGAAATAACACAATTGAAAGAAAGTTTCGATGAATTACGCGACCGCTACACCTTCCCAAAGGTTCCCTTGGCTGTGATTACGCACGACCCAAGCGTAATGCAGGAACTTTCGGTGCAAATTGGCATTCCTGCCGAAGAGGCTCGTTCGATTGAAGAGTTTTGGCTTGAAAATCAAAAAAATCTTGCCCAACTTTCGCCTCGAAGCAATTTTTACATCGCTCAGGGCTCCGATAAGAACATACACTACTCAAACCCTCTCTTCATTTTAGATATTGCTAAAAAGATGGTCGAGGAAGTGCGGAAAGAAATGTAGAATTTTGGTTCTATGTTAATTGTTATTAAAGGTTAGATAATTACTCAATACAATCCGCTCTAAATTTTAACTTTAAAAATTTATCCTAGTTTGCTTTATTATTGGGACAATTTATGAATTGCAAATAAAAACATACCATCATACTCAACAAAAAATCGTCATAGAATGTAGCGTTAGTGGAAAACATATATGAACCGGGGTTGAACACACAGGTTTGCCCTTACATTTTTTTCCGACATCGGATGTTTCAAAAAAATCCGTTGTTTTCAGGTAGGGCGAACGTTTTTATTCATCGACGCATTTCGAACATAAGTTTTTACCGACATCGGATGTCTGGCAGAAATCCGATGTCTAACCGTGATGAATTTCCTTTGGGAAACGAAATCGGTTTTGCGATTATAATATCTTGTAGAGGCGAATAATTATTCGCCCCTACATAAGTTTGTTAAAAGTAATTAAAGATTCTACAATTTTTTTAAATTCTTTTTGTCTAAATCTTTTTGAAATAATCGATTTGTAAATTGGAGATTAACAAAGAAAAATATAAAACTTTGTGGAAAATTGATACACCCTCGGATTTGAGAAAATTCAAACCCGAAGAACTCGATATTGTTTGCAATGAACTTCGGCAATACATTATCGACGTTATTACTTCGGTTGGTGGCCATTTTGGGGCGAATCTTGGCGTTGTTGAACTTACTGTTGCTCTGCATTATGTTTTCGATACACCTAAGGACAAAATCGTTTGGGATACCGGACACCAAGGTTATCCTCACAAAGTGCTGACAGGGCGACGGGACCTTTTGCCAACCATTCGACAACTGGGCGGAATAAGTGGATTCCTTAAGCGAGAGGAAAGCCAATATGATGTTTTCGGCGCTGGGCACGCCAGCACGAGTATCTCGGCTGCTCTTGGAATTGCCACTGCTCGCGACCTTTTGAATCAGGACTTTAAAGTTGTGGCTGTTATTGGCGATGGAGCATTAACCGGTGGGCTTGCTTTCGAGGCTTTGAACAATTGCGGTTACCAAAAAAGGGATATCATCGTAGTTTTTAATGACAATGGGATATCCATTGACCCAAATATATCCGCAATATCTTCGTATTTTAGCGAAATTTTTTCGAAAAGGTCCGTTTCTTCGATTCGCGATAAAATTTGGAATGCTACCAATATTTTCCCCCGTTTTGGCGATAGGTTGAAAGAATATTTAAGCAGAATCGAAGGAGGATTGAAATCTATTATGACCCCCGGAATGCTTTTTGAAGCTTTTGGCTTTAATTATTTCGGTCCTATCAATGGTCATAATGTTCTTAAACTTGTTAAGATTCTTTATCAAATTAAGAATTTAAAAGGACCTATACTGCTTCATATTATGACCGAAAAGGGCAAAGGCTATCCACCTGCTGAATCGGATTCGACCAAACTTCACGCCATAGGTAAGACTATTAAAAAAGAGCAAGTAGCAATCGAAAAAATAGACCACAAGAAGGTAGCCCCGACCTATTCCGATGTGTTTGGAAATGCAATGATGGAGTTGATGGAAAAAGATGAACGAATCGTTGCAATTTCTGCTGCGATGTTGAGTGGTACCGGCTTGCTTCCCCTTGCTTCGCGCTTTCCTAAAAGGGTTATTGACGTTGGCATTGCCGAGGGGCATGCTGTTACTTATGCCTCTGGAATGGCAACTCAAGGGCTAATTCCTGTTTGTGCAATATATTCGACTTTCCTCCAAAGAGCTTTCGACCATACGATTCACGATTGTGCCCTGCAGAATTTGCATGTCGTTTTTGCTCTCGACCGTGCCGGCTTGGTTGGCGAAGATGGTCCAACGCACCACGGCACATTCGATTTGGCTTATATGCGGCTCATTCCAAATATGATTGTTACGGCGCCAAAAGATGAACAGGAACTTCGCAATTTGCTTTATTCAGCGATTTACCACTACCCGGGACCTGTTTCGATACGCTATCCTCGAGGTAAAGGTGTCGGAGCAGAACTTGGCGGATTCGAGACCATCCCACTTGGAAAATGGGAAGTGCTTAACCACGGCAAGGAAGTTGCAATTCTCGCTGTTGGGAAAATGGTTTCTAATGCCCTTCGTGCGCGGGATGTCCTTTACGGCAATGGTATTAATCCAACAATTGTATACGCTCGTTTTATTAAGCCTTTGGATACTGAATTGCTCTGGCAAATCCTTGAAAATCACAAGATTATTGTAACAATTGAAGATGGAACGATAATTGGCGGTTTTGGCTCTGCGATTGCTGAATTTATTGCTCAAAATAATTTTGAGAATAAATTAAAGATACTTGGAATTCCCGACAAATTCGTCGAACACGGCACCCAAGACGAGCTCCATTCCCTGCTTGGTCTGAACCCCGAAGGCATCGCCAAAATGGTCTCCAATTTAGTGTCTAATTTAGCTCAATCGAAAGTTTATTCATTCGCTTCCAACAAATAGAACGTAGTAATAAGTTTTAGTATGAAAATTAAAATTTCCTTAGAGTTTAGTTGGAACTCGCTGGTTTATAATATTCTCTTAAAAATAAATAATTTGAAAATTGACCAAAATACAATCCACCCAATATTTGAACTTTAAAAATTTATCATAATTAGCTCTGTTGTTGGGGTAATTTATAGAATTGCACTAAAAAAACACCATCATACCCAACAAAACGAATCGTTATAGTATGTAGCATTAGTGGCGAACACATAGGAACAGGGTAAAACACACAGGTTTGCCCCAACAATTTTTTTCAGTCATCGGATGTTTCTAAAACATCCGATGTCTTTTTGCAGGGCGAGCACGGTTTGTTCCAGGCGAATTTCACCAAACAAGAGTTTTCCCAGACATCGGATGTCTGGCAAACATCCGATGTCTAACCGTGATGAATTCTGTTGGTGAGAACAAACCCAAAATGGTGTTTCCGCGGTTCCATCGATGTAGGGGCGACCGGCCGGTCGCCTCTACAAGTATTTTTCAGATATCAGATGTTTCTAAAACATCCGATGTCTTTTAAGAGCATTCTCGGGTGAAGCTTACTCCACCACCACCGGCACGGTCTCGCTTCCGCCACGCCAGCGGATGAGGATGAAGTATATTCCTGCGGGGACGCCACTGCATTCCCATTCCAACTCCCCGCTGGTTGTGTTCCGGGCGTCCACTCGTATTCGCTCCTTCCCTTCTACCTTTCGTCCCATCGTGTCATACACCCCGTCGATTGCTTCCCGCAGGTCGAAACTCCCGTCCCAAGCAACGCGTGCCTTCACCCGCACCTTCGCCGGCTGGGGATATGGGTCGGACGCCCAAAAGTGCGTGGTGTAATACCGCTTCTCTACCGTAGGTTCTTTGACTATGCTCGGCTCCTGCTTCTTCAATGTAATCTTGTAGTAGTTGAACGGACGCAGCGAATCGCTCAGCCCTGCGATTGCCACATTCCCACGGAAAATCACGCTCTCGAAATTCGGCTTGCCGTAGTCCCACTCTCCCTCCCGCCATTGGGTGAGGTCGCTGCGGTCGGCATTTTCCAAGAACAGCCCCCGCCCGACAAGGTAGAATCGGTCGGAGATTACCATAAGTAAAGGACGGAAGTCGCCTTCCTCCGCTTCCCAAAGCAATTTCAATTCATTTGTCTTTCTATCGAATAAGTAAAGTCGGTCGGGAAGGGAAGTAGTGAAAAAGACACTGTCCTTATTATGCTGGTAAAAGTTGTTTAGATAAATTTTTTCATTTATTTGATTAATGACTTTAAAAGTCCTACCTGAATCATTTGTTTGCCTGATTTCAAGATGCCATTGATTTTTATTTTGGCTGTTGTTTGCAAGCCCAAACGCAATAAAGCTATTAATGTTATAATCAACTAAAATATTAAAAATTGCAAATCCAGTGTCGCTTGACATTTTGTTAAAATATAACCAATTAGTATCAGTCAGAAAAATATCATATTTAAAAGGTTTTCTTGTGGTGTCAGAAAAACTGAAAACAAAGTAATTTGACAATTTTTCAATGTTACTGGGGAACTGCCCAGTCGCATTATCAATTGATTTCATTGAATAATAACTATTTACGGTCTTAAAGAAGTTTTTTGTAATGGTACAAACATCATTTTTTTTATCGAATAAAACTACACCTTGCCCAGAAGAATCCACAAACATTGATTTTATGTAATAATTAAAAAGTTTTGCAGGATAATGGTAAAGATATTTCGCAAGAGTGTCATCACCGGGAACGTAAAATTCAAGAGGTTTAAAAGTGACACCACCATCGAAGGTTCTGAAAATTTCATTTTTTCTTACGAAGAAAAAAACAGTATCATTTAAAATATAAATTGGTTCACCATCAAGAACTGAAACTAAATCCCAACTCGAAAAATAATCTTTAGCCAATAACAGAAATTTTTTCTGTGTTGGTGGAAAAGTTGCGTCTCTATCTTCGGAAAAGACATAAATTTCGTCCTTGAAGTTTGATATTTTTCTTCTTCGCATTTTAGAGTTTATAGTTGGAAAACTTTGTATTTCATAACCATATTGAGAAACTACATCGATATTAGTATAATAGTAATTTGCCAGTGGCCTCCCAACTTGAATAAAAGTATCCTGTGGAGAATCATAATATTTTTTAAAATCAATTTTATCGTAGAGAAAAATTTTTGTTTCAGGTTTATCACCAGGTATAGTATATGCATACAATAATGAACCAAAAAGACTATCATTGATTTCCAAGTAAGTGTTTTCTGTTAAAAGGGAAAAGACTCTTTTCCTTACATTTAAATCAAGGTTCTCCATATCCAAGAATGTGGTATCTTTGAAAAAGTACTTGTAATTTGTTAGGGCGGTATCAGGCACATAAAGATTATAATTTATCTTCAATGCCGTTTTGGTCCCTAAGCGAAAAACATTTTCTAAATTATAGTTGGAAGTATATGGACTTTCCTTAACTTTCCCTTTTAGGTCTATTATCTTTAATTCATTCAGATTTAAATCCAAAGCATAAAAACTACCGGGTTTGTCCCAGTAGGGTTTAGATAAAACGATTTTATCAAATGCAAAATCGAAAAAAACATCAAAATAAGTAAGTTTCTTTTGGAGAGAAAATTCGTCATCGAACATATATGGAGTTAATTTTAACAATGAATCCCTTAAAGTTTTAACAACATTGAAGTCTTTTGTTAGTTTGGTTACAGTTTCGCTACCACGAATAAAAATATTATCTTCGGTTACAAGCAGTTTATAAAATTTTTCATCGTATTCAAGTTCTGGTTTAACAATATTCCAGTTCTTACCCTTGTTAGTGGAATAAATTATGTAACCATCTTCCAAAACCCCAAAAAGCGTATCTTTGGATTTTTTTATATCTCTTATAGTTGAATATTTACCAATAAAATTTTGACTCCAAGTTTTTCCAAAATCAGAAGAGAGAAGGTAAGTTCCAAATTCACCATAAACAATAATGTTTGGAAAATCAATTACTGACCCATAGAAACTACAGCGAAGGGGCATTAAGGAAAATTTATATTCGTTTCCAATTGCACAAAGGCTTGCAAAAAGAATAAAAAAACAAATCAGGGGGGACTTTCCCCCCCAACGAATTTTAATCATAATTCTTCTCATATTTTTTTCCTCCTTTGAAATTACAACTTAATTTTATGGGCAATCGCTTGCAGGTGGGCAATTTGAACTTAACCACAGTTTAATACACCCATAATGTTTATATTCGAAAGGTGGTTTGAGTTGTTTTGCCAATGGATATGGACCTGGGCATTCTCCATTACCAAATAGTTGCTGCGAAACAAGTCTACATTTACGCTGTCCGGTATTGGAATCCCAACAAAGTCTCCACTCTTCTAAACATCTTTGATCACAAGCACCGGGAAATGCTTTTTTTCTTACCCATAAATTATCTGGATTGGAAACGACCGGTCCATAATCTAGCTCTCCACATAATGGGACAGTATAATAAACAGTGGAACTATCGAATGCACAATTTTCATATCCACATAGTTCAGGAGCCACTTGAAAAGCCGTGGAGCGCACAAGGTCCCATACATAATCTTCGCATTGTGATGTTAAGTTTGTATACTCGATACTAAGATAACGAATTTCTAAAATATTAAGATATATTATTCTTGGGTATTCGCATCGATAACATAAAAGTGCTTCCACCCGACCTGCACAAGGAACGTCGAACGTAAGAATTTGGCAAAGGTTTGGTGCCTGGCAAATTTCACATCCCGGCTGTCCGCTGGCTTTGTTCCATGCAACAAAGCCTAAAAATATTGTCAACAACAGAACAAAATATATCTTTTTCATTTTTTTTTACCTTTAATTTTGTTTAACAAAATTACTTAACAAAAACAAATTTTCAAAAGCGAAGTCCAATATTTTTTGCACGAAAGTTTGGTTGAACATAACGCAAAAGAATTTCCCAAGCCAGTGCACTTTGGCGGTCCACGACAATTTGAACAGAATCTATGTAATTCAGAATGTTTTCTCCGAGATGAAGTGCTCTCTCTCTCTCTCTACAGCTTGGCAAATTGGATTAAACACAAAAGGGGGTTCGTGCAACAGAATTATTCCCTGCTTCGCAACATTAGAAAAGGCATTCCGGCACCAACGCCAAAACATTTCCAAACTCTGCTGAAGTTCAAATAGCAATATACAAAAAAGAAAATAAAATTTCAAAATTTTTTTAAACACTTTGGAAAAATTAGATTGCCAAGAGAAGAATCATCAGCACAATGTTCAGTGAAGTATCCAGACATCGGATGTTTCAAAAACATCCGATGTCTTTTTGCAGGGCGAGCACTGTTTGTTCTATACGCATTTCACCGAACAAGGGGTTTCCCAGACATCGGATGTCTGGCAGACATCCGATGTCTAACAGTGATGAACCCCGTTTGTGAGAACAAACCCAAAAATGGTGTTTCCGAGGTTCCAACGATGTAGGGGCGACCGGCCTGTCGCCCCTACAAGTATTTTCAAACATCCGATGTCTTTCCTGTTGGATTCATTTTTCAACTTAAAACTTACTGGCGAAAAATTCGTCTTTATGATTTATAAGATTGTAGATTTTCGTAATTTTGATATTATTTTATGGAGCATATGAACAACGAGGAAGTGAACAAAGAAAATACAGGCGAAGAACCCGAGAATATGAGCTACACCGAAGAAAGTATCCGTGTGCTCGAAGGTCTGGAAGCCGTGCGGATGCGCCCCGCAATGTATATTGGTGATGTGGGCGAGCGCGGGTTGCACCATCTGGTACACGAAGTTGTGGACAACTCGATTGACGAGGCACTCGCAGGCTTCTGCAAAAATATCAAAGTTACAATTCACGCCGATGGCTCCTGCTCCGTGGAAGATGACGGACGCGGAATCCCCGTCGGTCCCCATCCGGTTAAGCAAATCTCCACGCTCGAAGTTGTGATGTGCACTCTTCACGCTGGCGGCAAATTCGATAAAACTTCGTACAAAGTTTCTGGCGGATTGCATGGCGTCGGCGTTTCCTGCGTAAATGCATTGAGCGAGGAGATGGTCGTTCAAGTGTTTCGCGATGGTAAAATTTACCAGCAAAAGTATTCTCGTGGCGTTGCAACTACCCCTGTCGAAGAAATTGGAACAACTAACAGAACGGGGACTATCGTTCGCTTTAAGCCCGACCCATTGATTTTCAAAACGACGACATTTAAATTCGAGCGAATTGCTCAAAGACTCCAAGAACTTGCTTTTTTGAATCCTGCCGTCGAAATTACTTTGCTGGACGAAAGGACTGGAACAAAGGAAATATATCGTTACAAAGGTGGTTTGGTCGATTTTGTAAAGTATATCGACTCGTTGGAAACCCCATTGATTAAACCAATTTTTATCACGGGAAATGCTGTTTCCGAAAATAGCGGGGAAGTCAAGGTCGAAATCTGCTTTGAATACAACACAGGCTACAACGAGAACTTGCTTTCCTATGTTAACAACATAAATACTATCGAAGGGGGAACCCACGTTTCTGGTTTCCGCAGCGCCCTGACAAGAACTTTGAACGCATATGCAACTGCAAATAAGTTAGCCAAGGAGCAGTTGATTGGCGACGATTTTCGCGAGGGTCTGACCGCTGTGATTTCTGTAATGGTGCCCGAGCCGCAATTCGAAGGTCAGACCAAAACAAAATTGGGAAATGGCGAAATCGAAGGAATTGTCCGCACAATTGTTAACGAGAAACTTTCAACATATCTCGAAAGTAATCCAGCAGTTGCAAAGAAAATCATCGAGAAGGCAAACCTTGCTGCCGAGGCAAGAATTGCAGCACGTAAAAGTCGGGAATTGGTTCGCAGAAAGAACGCATTAGAATCCGGTTCCTTGCCGGGGAAACTTGCCGACTGCTCGATTCGTGACCCTGAGAAGACGGAATTATTCATTGTCGAAGGCGATAGTGCTGGTGGCTCGGCAAAGCAAGGTCGCGACCGCCGTTTCCAGGCTATTTTGCCTTTAAAAGGAAAAATTCTCAACGTGCAAAAATCTCGACTTTCGAAAATTCTCGAGAACGAGGAAATCCGCTCGATTTTTATGGCAATTGGTGCTGGATTTAGTAAATCGAACGGCAACGGCAACGAAAAGGAACAATCCAACGGCGAATCTGCCGACGATACTTTCTCGCTTAGCAAGGTTCGCTATGGCAAAATTATTCTTATGGCTGACGCAGATGTCGATGGTAGCCACATACGAACTTTGCTATTGACTTTGTTTTATCTCTATATGAGAGAATTGATTTACGAAGGCAGACTTTACATTGCACAGCCCCCGCTGTATAAAATCAAAAAGGGCAAACAGGAGTTTTACGCTTACAGCGACGCACAGCGGGATGAAATAATCCAGAATTTACGCAAAGGCTCGCCAAAAGCTACTGTGGTCAACGAAGGCGAAGAGGGAGAAAGCACCACTACATCGAGCGATGGCATAGTCGTCTCGCGCTTCAAAGGTCTTGGCGAAATGAACCCCGAACAACTTTGGCAAACAACAATGAACCCCGAGACAAGGACTTTGCTGAAAGTTACTATCGAAAATGCAAAAGAATCGGCAAGGATAATCGAAACCCTTATGGGCGAAAAAGTTGAACCCCGAAGAAAATTCATCGAAGAAAACGCCCATTTCGTAAGAAATCTGGATATTTAAGTAGATTTTAAATTTTTAACATAATTCTCTTTGGGGCGACCGGCAGGTCGCCCCTACATTTTTGGCTACATCGATAACATTTTATCGGGGTAGACACATAGTTCTGCCACTAAGATGGTTATGATTATGGAAGGGTTGGGAATTGTGTTTTGTCGTAGGGGCGAATAATTATTCGCCCTAAAAGATATTAAATTATTTGGTGACTTGACCAAAATTCTTGTTTGTCGCCCTAACTGAATTCATTACAAAAAGACATCTGATGTTTGCGAAACATCCGATGTCTGAAAAATTTACAAAGGTCCCGTAGGGGTGAAACTTCGTATTTGCCTTCTGAACTATATTCTACAACGATATGTTTTGCTGGGGCAATTCATAAATTGCCTTTATAAATTTTGAATTATTGAAAATTTTTAATTGCTACAATTTGCCTTATTGAATTAAATTAGTTTTTTTGGGTTGAATATGAAACGGATTTTGGTTTTAGGCGGATATTCTGGAATTGCACAAAAGGTCGAAGAGAAATGGGCTCGCCAAGGTGCATCGTTATATCTTGTCGGGCGAAGCCAAGCGAAACTGGAAATCGTTCGAAACCACTTGTTGGTGCTTGGTGCAAAGGAAGTTTATATCGAGTCAGCAGATTTGAACAATTTGAACGCTCACAAAAGTATCTTGCAAAGAGCTGTTGCCTCGCTTAATGGATTAGATTTGTTGTTTGTTTGCTATGGGATTTTGCCCGACCAAAAAATGCTGGAAAAGGAACCCGAGAAGATTGTTGAGAATTACAACACGAACGCAATTAGCGTCATTCATTTCGTTACCACCTCGGTGAATTACTTCGAAAGCAGGAATGCCGGGACAATTGCAGTTGTTACCTCGGTTGCCGGGGAACGAGGGCGAAAGAGCAACTATTTCTATGGCTCGGCGAAAGCCTGTGTGGATGTTTACCTCGAAGGATTGCGACACCGCCTTTTCCATTCGGGCCTCAAGGTAATAACAATCAAGCCGGGCGTTGTCGATACTCCTATGACAAAGGAGCTGGGAAAAAAGATTTTGATTGCCAGCCCCGAAAGAGTTGCAGAGGACATTATTCGGGGTATCGAGAATGGCAAACACATCATTTATACTCCCTGGTATTGGAAATACATTATGGGAGTTATTAAATTGCTACCAGAGAGACTTTTTAGCAAATTGGAAATTTGAGAAATGAGCTTAAATTCATAGAACACAAAGAGTACAACTGCTATATTTACAAAAGATTGTAAACCCTTCCTGCTTTTTGCAAGACATCGGATGTTTCAAAAACATCCGATGTCTTTTTGCAGGGCGAGCACTGTTTATCCCGGACGCATTTCACCGAACAAGGGGTTTCCCACTCATCGGATGTCTGGCAGACATCCGATGTCTATCCGTGATGAATACCGTTGGTGAGAACAAACCCAAAAATGATGTTTCCGAGGTTCCAACGATGTAGGGGCGACCGGCGGTCGCCCCTACAAGGATTTTCAGACATCGGATGTTTCTAAAACATCCGATGTCTTTAAGATTGCACAAGGTTTGCACCTTCAAAACATCTTCAGTCGAAGCCTACTCCACCACCACGGGTACGGTCTCGCTTCCGCCACGCCAGCGGATGAGGATGAAGTATATCCCTGCGGGGACGCCACTGCATTCCCATTCCAACTCCCCGCTGGTTGTGCTCCGGGTGTCCACCCGTATTCGCTCCTTGCCCTCCACCTTCCGTCCCATCGTGTCATACACCCCGTCGATTGCTTCCCGCAGGTCGAAACTCCCGTCCCAAGCAACACGTGCCTTCACCCGCACCTTCGCCGGCTGGGGATATGGGTCGGACGCCCAAAAGTGCGTGGTGTAATACCGCTTCTCAATCGTCGGCTCTTTGACTATGCTCGGCTCTTGCTTCTTCAATGTAATCTTGTAGTAGTTGAACGGACGCAGCGAATCGCTCAGCCCTGCGATTGCCACATTCCCACGGAAAATCACGCTCTCGAAATTCGGCTTGCCGTAGTCCCACTCTCCCTCTCGCCATTGGGTGAGGTCGCTGCGGTCGGTATTTTCCAAGAACAGCCCCCGCCCGACAAGGTAGAATCGGTCGGAGATGACCATAAGTAAAGGACGGAAGTCGCCTTCTTCCGCTTCCCAAAGCAATTTCAATTCATTTGTCAACGGTAGATACAGATATAACTTGTTAGGAAATTCGGTAGTAAAAAATATACTGTCTTTGTTGTGTTCGTAGAATTGCACAATCGACCAATCAGCATTGGTTCGATACAGAACATCGAAGGATTTGCCAAAGTCGCTTGTTTTGCGAATTTCAAAATAATTTCTTAAAGGTTGAACCGAGTCGTTCACAATGCAAAACAAAATATGCCCATTTGCATAAGGAAGTATGTATTGAACTGCAAGAAAAGAGTCAACACGAACTCTGTTCGCATTTATAAATGATGTATCGAGAAGATAGAACCAAGAATGATACCATAATTCCCAATAAGTTCTTGAAGTTTCCGAAAGCACAAAAAAATAGTTTGAATCGTTACGCACAAAATTGCTCGATTGGAATGAGCTAGGAAAACTATAACTGGTTTTGGGGGAGTAAAAAGTTTTCCAAAAGTCGTTTGTTCTAATTAGACTTAAACCAGCATCGGGACAATTTCCCAAAATGAAACCTTTGCCATTGGTGTCTGTCTGGAAAATGTAAACTTCTTTAAAGCCTTGTAGTGAGTTGGGTAGAGAGTCAACATTAGGGTTGTATCTAATTAATGGTTGAAAAGTTTCACCTGCGTCGTAAGTTATAAAAATTTCGCTTCGATGGGATTTATAATTTTGTGCATAGTTCCAATAAAAGAAATAAATCGAGTCGTTGAAAATTTGAATCGGGTAACCTTTGAGAAAAGAAATTAGTTTCCATTTTTTAAAATATGAGTCAGAAATTAAAAGGGCTCGAGTGGAATAGAAATTTAACCGCAACAAAAACACAAAAATCGAATCGTCAAACAAAATCGAGGGTTTGCTGAAGTAACGTCCCAAAATAGGATTATACCAGTCATAACCATAGGGTAAAGAAGCAAGATATACATTTTTGAATGTTTCGCCAAAAGTTTCGAATGTATCGGTCGGGCTTTCATCTAAATATTTTAAAGCACGCTTGCCATCCCACAGGTAACCATAAAAAGTGCTATCGTGAACAAGAGAATCGGCATCTTGCATTACGAAAAGTTTATTATTCCATACAAAATAGGAATTCCAATCTAATCTCCAAAATCTGTTACCTTTTTTTACCCAAGTCGTATCGAAAAAGTTTGCAAAAAGCGTGTCCTTGAAGAAATATTTAAAGGATGTAAGAGAGGTATCTACTTTATATAGATTGGATGTAATTCGAAGGATTGGTTCGCCGTTGATGTAGAATAAATCGTAAGGATAAAAATCCAAAATTGGATCGTTTTTATTAATAATGTTTTCTAAGTTAATAAAAAAGAACTTTTTTTGAGATAAATCATAATAACCAAAGCCTGAACTCGCATATTCTGGGGTTGGGAAAATTATTTTATTGCCTAATCGAAGCAATGTCGAGTAGCCTAATGAGTGGAAGGGAACAGCAAGTTCATCGTAATTACTTCCCGAAGGGATAATTTTTAGAGTGTCGTTTTGATAAGAACTGATAATTTGTAAATTTCTGTCGAGAATGTAGAGCGAACTTACGCCCCGTAGAACAAACTTATTATCCACAATCAAAAAGTTTAAGAGAGTATCATTGATTGGTAGTTGAATCCTCTCCCACGAAGAGCCAAAGTCAGTTGATTTAATAATGGAACAATTTTCTAAAATTCCCCAAAGAGTATCATTAATGTTTATCATTTTTCGGATATTCGAGCAGTCTCCGACGTTTTGCTGTTCCCAAGTGTGGCCGTAATCGCTTGAAACCAAAAGTTGACCCAAAGACCCATAGACAATTATCTTGTTTTTCGTAGCAACAGCATCCCAAAAATTCACTCGAAGGGGCTTAAGTTCAAGGCTGATGGCTTTGACATTCTGTGGTATAATTACCAAGAGTAAAGGCATCACAAGTAAAAGATTGAGCTTCAAAAAATCACGGAACTTTTTAAGAAAAATCGGAAGATTCATAAAAACACCTCAGATTTGTTGGACTTTTTCATCTTACAGGTGGACAAGTTAAAGGATATTCACTGCATTCAAGTATCCAATTTTGATTGTTTGAACAAGTAGGAAGTATTGGATCTCCATTTTGATCGCGAGGAAGTGAAATACAATTTGAACCATCACCATAAGGAATCGACCATACCCGCTGAAAACGAGGTTCATTTCGTTCAAAATCCCAGCACCATAAATATAACGATTTGCAGGTTAGTTGACAATTCTCATTCGTTCTAAAGCTTAGACGACCATTATTGCAAACAATATCTCCGCACATAGGCAAATAGATATATACTTCTTTTGGGGGTGGTTGATTGCAGTCGCCAAGACCACATAAATCTTGTATGTGGTTTAAAATCCAATCGTTTAATGTGTTAAAAATTGTGTTTAAATCCGTAATAGAAGTTTGACAATTAGGTTGAAACTCAATTATAATTTTATTGATTTCCACAATTGGTGCTGTAGCATTACAATGATAACAAAAGGTAACATTCACAATATCGCAAGGCGGCTGCAAACCTGTATATAGTTGAAATGTGAAGCAAGCTGTTGGCGGTTGGCAAACATCGCAAGGGTCTTGACCCTTAGCCTCTTTACTTGATGTAAAGAGAGTTAATATTGTCAACAACAGAACAAAATATATTTTTTTCATTTTTTGTCCCTTTAATTTTGTTTAACAAAATTACTTATCAAAAACAAATTTTCAAAGCGAAGTCCAATGTTTTTTGCACGAAGGTTTGA